>Ga0222622_10000317_pt1 | contig 17439 bp, 19 predicted proteins | sample PLM2_5_b1metaG_FD_177335 | JGI IMG/M metagenome (GOLD analysis project Ga0222622, IMG submission 177335) | Groundwater sediment microbial communities from an aquifer in East River, Colorado, USA - PLM2_5_b1 | ecosystem: Environmental > Terrestrial > Soil > Riparian zone | place: USA: East... | reverse complement strand
AAAAAATGCGACCCAATCTGCGCGCCGGGGTGGATGTCGATGCCGGTGCGGCTGTGCGCCCATTCAGTCATGATGCGCGGGATCAATGGCACTTTCTCGTAGAGCAGGTGCGCCATCCGATGAATGGCAACCGCTTCCAACGCCGGATACGCCAGAATAATTTCTTCGTAGCTCGTAGCAGCCGGATCGCCTTCGTACGCGGCGTCGATATCCGTCCAAAGAAGACGCCGCACTGAGGGTAACTCCTTCAAAAACACGCTCAAGACTTCTTCCGCCTTCGCTTCAGCTGCTTCGTCAGGTAGAGTTTTCCCAAAGCTTCTGCAAATTTCCGTTTTCAGTCGTGCGTGCAAATTTCTAATGTGAGTGCGCGTGGTATCGGTCAGGTCTTCGGAGTTCAGCAACGCCTGGCTCCGAAAACCAGGAAACATCAAGCTCATCAGCTCGGCGCAAGCCGCTTCGATGGCGAGACGCGATGGCAGGGTGGCGGCAGCGGCGAGATAATTTATGCCACCGGTTTCGCTATATGTCTGAAGCAGTTCCTCAACCGCATCGCGGTTCGTCGAATCCATCGCAGGAAATATGCGACGAGATGCCCGCGAACAAAAGGGAAAGTGTGAGAAAGACCGCGCCTGCCACGCCGAAGCGCTGGTAGGGCGCGTCACTCCGTGCGCGCCGCTGCCGAACCGCGAAGGCGGCGTGCAGAGGACTGCCCGCCCTACCAACCCTCCCCGAGATCTGCGCGTCAGGCCGTGCGCGCTGTTGCGACTGCCAATGAAAGCTGCGCTTTTGGGCGCTAAACAGAGTCCGCCAAGATGGCTGTGCTACGTCACGCTCCGCGCGCGCTCAGCCATTGGAGGGCGAACCGCGCGACTTCCCGCGAATTTTTTAAATCCAGTTTGTCTTTGATGTGCGCCCGGTGCGTTTCCACCGTCTTCGGACTGAGATGGAGCAGTTTCGCGATCTGACGCACTTCGTTGCCTTTACCGATCAGTTCCAGAATTTCGAGTTCCCGATCGCTAAGCCTGTCTACTGCGTCCGTTTCGCCTTCAGATTGACGATGCGCGAACTTTGTGATCACCTGCGCCGCCATGGCGGGGCTTAGATAAGGGTGCCCATTGAAGACTTCGCGGATTGCCTGGATTACGTTGGCCATTGCTTCGTGTTTCATGACGTAGCCGTCCGCTCCGGCACGCAGCGCACGCACTGCGTAAAGCGATTCATCGTGCATCGAGAGCACGAGAATCGGCAGGCTCGAAAATTCTGCGCGGATATTTTTGATCAGCTCAATCCCATTCGCGCCCGGCAAACTGAGATCGACAATCGCCATGTCGGGATTCAGTTTCCGAATGACATCCATCGCTTCTGCCGCATTGCCAGCTTCGCCGCAAACTGCGAAGCTCCCATCGGAATGAATCAGTTCCTCAAGCCCTTTTCGAAATAGCGGATGATCATCGACAATCACGATGCGCTTCGCCTCCGGCGAATCGCATTTCGGGTTATCGTTGCTTGATTTGGCGTGTTTCATTGAGTTGCTACCGTCCTCTGATCGAAATCGGAATTTCTTCAAAGCCGATCTCGGCTGCGCCGGAATCTGCACGACGCCTCATTTCAATTCCCTCCCATCGTCCCTGTTACAATACGCCTCGCGGCAGGTTGTCAGATGGAGAAAATTTAGATCAATGCGGCTAATGCCTTCCCGATTCTTGTTGGGAATCCCTTCTGCCGGCCAGTTTCATTCGTAACCGGTTTATTTGAGTCGGGCGCGGTGGACCGGAAAATAACAGGAAACAGAAGTGCCGCCTTTTTTTGGACGTTCTATTTTTAATCTTCCGCCGATCAACTGGGCCCGATAATTCATAATGTGAAAGCCGAGACCCTGCTGCAATTTTGATTCGACAGAAACTCCGACGCCATCATCGATTACGCGCAAGATCATTCCCTCTTGCGATCGCTCCAGTTTGATCACAATTTCCCGCGCCTGAGCGTGCTTGTTGGCGTTGATAACCGCTTCACGCGCAATCCGGTAGAGGTGCGCTGCAGCCGCGTTATCCTCGATATGAAATGAAGGTCTCACCTGCAGCCGGCACGGTGTCCTCCAAATTTCCCGGTCAACCAAATCTTGCAACGCCGTGATCAGTCCGGCCGCGTCGACGTCAATCCGATGCAGTGCCCGGGAAAGGTTGCGCGTATCAGTCGCAGCATCATTCACCAGTTCTGCGATTTTTTCGATATCTTTCGCATCGATGACGCGATGGTTCGTCAACCGCAACCCAACCGAGCGTGCCATGAACGCAACGGCAGTAAGATGCTGGCAAAGACCGTCATGCAATTCCTGACCCAGCCGCTGTTGCTCCCGGTCTGAAACAGCGAGGATTTCCCCCTCTAGTCCTTTGCGCCGCTCGATCTCGTTTTGTAATTGCTTGTTCGCTGTGCGTAGCTCGCGGGTTCGCTCGCGAACCCGTCTTTCCAGTAGTTCCATTGACTTTTGCAACGCTTCTTCAGCCCGCTTACGTTGCACGAACTGCCCGATCTGACTGCCAATGCTGCTGAACATTTTCAGCAGGTCTTCGTCGGGCTCGCGGATTTCGAGGCTGAAGAATTCCATCACTCCGACGAAGTTTTTTCCGAAAGAAATGGGAAACGCGAAGCCACCATGAAGACCTTCTGCGGCCACAACTGACGCGCGCGGAACGTTATTATCCCTGGTAACATCGGAGATCCATGCTGGTTTTAGATCACTCCATATGCGACCGGGCAAACCAATCCCCCGCGCAAGTCCGAGTTTCCTGGACGCCGCTTTGAACTTGGTAAACTTGCCGGCACTGGATCCCCAGATCTCGATGCAACGCAACACACTGCCCCCCGGGTTCGGTGCCCAGAAATCACCTACTTCCCATCCAAGCATCTCACAAACCGTCCGGAGAATTCTCGGGACTGCGTCCGCGAGAGCGGGAGATTCCGAAAGGATTCTCGTAATGGCAAGATTGACTGCCGTTCGTCGTTCTGCGCGCTTGCGCTCGGTAATCTCGGTGTTCGTTTCAAGGATGGAAGCCGGCCTGCCATTGGCGTCGCGATCGAGCGACCAGCCGCTAATGACGACGACTTTCGTGCCGTCTTTGCAAGTATGTACAAGTTCGCCCTTCCATCGGTTATCGCGCTCGAGTTTTTTCCGAATCTCGGTGCGCGACTGTGAATGGAGCGTGCGCAACAGTTTATGCGTCACTTTGCCGAGCGCCTCCTCACGCGAATAGCCATATAGTTGACGCGCGCCATGGCTCCAATAAGTGATGCGGTCCCGCGCGTCGCGGACCAGAATCGCGTCGTTGGTGAGATCCAGCAGCCGTGCCTGTTCGGCCAGTTGTTCTTCGATCTGCTTGCGCTCGGTAATGTCGTAAAAGCAATTGATTGCTCCGGTGACTTCTCCCCGGTCGTTCTTCAGCGGACGGATATTGACAAGGACGGTGACATGCGAGCCGTCGGGCCGCTCGATGAGCACTTCCCCGTTATGGATTGTGGATACTTTGCCCGAGACCACCTCGGCCATGGGACACTGGTCGTGGGGCATAAAACTACCGTCCGGCCGGAACATTTTGAACGAGCCGCAAAACCGCTGGTCGGTATCCCCCAATGCTGGCTCGCGTCCCCACAGTTCGGCGGCGTGGCGATTGAAGTTCTGAATCACGCCCGATGTATCAATGGTATAGACGGCCATGGGACCCAAATTGAACAAGGTGCGATAACGCTCCTCCGACTCGCGGATCGCTTCTTCCGCTCGCTTCCGTTCGGTTAGATCAATAATTGCCGTCTGATACAGGAGCGCCCCGTCCCGCATTGAGGAAGTCATCGGGGAACTGGCAAGATGCGCGAGGATGATTTCGCCGCTTTGTTTCTTCAGGTGCAGTTCGGTCTCAACGCGACGGTCCGAAGACCGACAGTGAAGCAGATGGTTCAGAAACCGGCCCCGGTCATTTTTCGTCACGTGAAGCGCAAATGGCTCGCCGATCAATCGACCGCGCGAACCACCGAGAAGTTGGACCGCTGCGAGGTTAATCTCTTCGATTCGACCGACGCGGTCGAAACTGACATAAGGTATCGGGGCGAACTCGAAAAGATCGACATAGCGTTGAATTGCCGCTTCCAGTTCGGTCTTGGGATGCTTGAAGACTGGCGCGTTTGCCGACGGCTTCGTCGCGCCATTTTTCCTAACCGCCCCATTCGCCGAAAATTTCCGGGGCGCATGAGAGGCTCTCTTCATGTTTTTCATGTCCGCACGGATTGATTCGCGCACGGCTACCCCAGCCGATGCCGTGATTTTCGGCCCATCCGCTCGGGCTCGTTTTTTACTCGTGCGAGAAAACTTGTTTCGTACCGTTCGCCGTTTTATTGGCATAACCCTCCTTCTTTCCCCCTAGATCTACCAGCGTGATGACCGCGCCGTCGATTTTGTTGTCGATGGTGCGATAGGGGCGCACGCGCAGCGAGTACTCGCGGCCTTCCCGGTCCCTCACTTTCCGTTCGCACATGTTCAATGTCTCGGTCACGTCGCGCAGAATATTTCCCAAATCGGGGATGTCGATGTTGGGTCGCAGCTCGGTAATTCGCCGGCCGATATCGGTTGGCAGAATATTGAACGTGTTGCGCGCCGCCGGCGTGGCCTGCCGCACGACGAGCGCATTGTCCACCATCACGATTGGGAATTGGACGCTGGCCAGCAGATTGTCCAGATCGCTGGTGAGCTGCATCATCTCCAGGTTGCGATTGCTTAACTCATCGTTCAGCGTGGTCAATTCCTCGTTCGTCGATTGCAATTCCTCCTTCGCCGTCTCGAGTTCTTCGTTGATCAATTGCAACTCTTCGTTCCGCGAAAGCAACTCCTCACCGTCGGACTGCGATGCGCTTAATTCCCTTCGTACCTCGCTCATCTCGCGTTGCGTTGCGGTCTTGCCCAATACCTCTAGCAATCGCCCAGGCCGCGCTCCTCTGGTCGATTCGTCGAAGATGACCAGCAGCCACGATTTGTCCGAGGCTGCCAGCGTAAACGGCACGACTTCGATGTTCACCTCGCGCGTTTTCCCGTCGAATTTAACGACCGCTCGTTCTTTGCGGGCCGGCTTGCCGGTTTTTATGGCCCGATCGATGGCGGCGCGCAAGTCGGCTACCATACTTGGCCGCACCAGTTGTAAAAGATTACGTGTGTCCGGGCCGGGCATCTGTTCGAGATAATCATCGGTGCGGCCACGGAACTGTTCGATGTGTAGCGCGTGGTCGATCACCACCGCGGCCGGAGCGTAAGCGCTGAGCATGATGCGATCAGCTATTTCCAGAAGTTGCGCATTGAAATCTGTGCGGCCGCTCGAAGGCGATCTCACCCCCGTCTCCGGAAATTCGTAACCGCGATAAGAAACAAGATCGACAATGCGCGGAGTGGGCACGTTTCTCTTCGCATAGATCCTGTTCTTCCTGTCCACCGGTTCGAAAAGTTTGTCGTAGAAGCCGACCGATTCAGCCGGACCGAGAATCAAATAGCCGCCTGGATTGAGCGCGTAATGAAACTGCGGGATGCAGCGTTTGTGCAATTGCGGGCTGAGATAAATGAGAACGTTGCGGCAACTGATCAGGTCCAGGCGCGAGAAGGGCGGATCGGCCGTAATGTTTTGCCGCGCGAATGTGCAGCGGTCACGGACCCTTCGATTGATCTGGTAAGTGCCGTCGCGCTTGATAAAGAAACGTCTCAAACGCAAGCGCGATACGTCCTTTTCGATAGCGCTGGAATAAATGCCCGCGCGCGCGTGCTCGATGGTCGATTCGCTTAAATCAGTGCCAAAAATCTGAATGCTCATATTCGAACCCCGCTGGCGGAGCGTTTCCAAAATGCAAATGGCGAGTGAATATACTTCTTCGCCTGTAGCGCATCCTGGCACCCACACGCGCAAAGTTTTCTGTCGATCTTTGCCTTTGGCCTTCAAGAGGGCCGGCAGAAATCGTCTTTTTAATTTACGAAACATGCGCTGGTCCCGGAAGAAATGCGTAACGTTGATGAGCAGATCATCGAAGAGCGCTTCGATCTCTTTCTTATTGTCGCGCAGGAATTCCGCGTACTGGCTTAGCTTCTGGATTCGATGCAGCGCCATGCGTCGTTGAATGCGCCGAAGCAGGGTCGCATGCTTGTAGCTGCTGAAATCGACGCCCATCTGTTTTCTGATCGACAGGAAAATGCGCGCCAGATCATCCAGTTCCGGATAAATCGCTTTCTCGGCTTCTGCGCTCTCGCCGTCGGTCCTGGGCCGGCGGATGTAAGGCTGATCGGCGACGCGCCGAATTTCGTGTGCGATTTCGCGCGGCGGAACAGCTACATCAACAAAGCCGGCGCGAATTGCACTGCGCGGCATCGCGTCAAATTTCGCACTCTCTTCATCTTGCGCGAAGGTCAATCCGCCGGCCGCCTTGATCGCGCGCAAACCGTGCGTGCCATCGGTGCCACTACCAGACAAGATCACGCCGATTGCACGTGAACCTCGCTCTTCGGCCAGCGATTCAAAAAAGTGATCGATCGCGAGATTGAGCTGTTGCGTTCTGCGAATCAATTTCAGCACGCCCTCTTTCACGATGACGCATTTGTTCGGCGGCTGGACATAAACTGTATTTGGTCGTGGCGTAGTTGGTTCCGCGAGCTCGACGACCGCCATCGCCGTCACCTTGCTGAGCAACTTTGGCAACAGGCTGACGTGATGCGGATCAAGATGTTGCACGATCACGAAGGCCATTCCAGTTGTCGGCGGCAAATGGCGCAGCAATTCCATCGCCGCTTCAAACCCGCCAGCCGAGCCGCCAATGCCCACGATCGGGCAACTTGAAGTTTTCTTCGGCTGATTGGAGCGCGATCTTTGGTGAACAGGATTTGCTCGCGCCGATTTTTTGCGGCTCGATTTTGTTCGTGAGATCCGTGCACCCCGCTTCGGTGTTCGCTTCACAGCCATGGCGGCTTTTTATATTAATTGCGGCGTTCCCGTGACACAAGCTTCGATTGTGGCCTAACCGTCCTTTGTAACAAAACAGCCTGAGGGCAGGCTGTCTCCAACGTTTGCCGTCGATGCATGCGATGCGTGTCGATGGAGCCGGCCCGCCCTCGGGCCGCTGTTCCGGCTGAGTTGCGGCCTAGAGCGCGCTGTGCTGCATAAGCACCTAGTGGAGCGCAGAAAGCGGAACAAAGGCGAAGATGAGTTGAAGAAACGGCTTGAAGAGTCCGTTGTGACGGCGGAAAGCGATCTCAAGCTCCTGGGCGAAATTCTGGAGCGGATTTAACACCAGCCTGAGCGCTCGTAGCTAGATAACTAAATCTGCGCGATCTGCGATAAATTCCGCGCGCGAAGTGCTACTGCGGCGCGAAACTTAATTTGTATGGTTAAAAAGAATTACAGCAGCAACGGGTCCGATGTCGGACGGCTTAACGGAAAAGTGGCGATCGTTACTGGTGCAGGAACGGGAATTGGTGAGGCGATCGCGCACAAATTCGCGAGGGAAGGTGCGCGCGTCGTCGTATGCGGATTGCCGGATGACCCAATTGAGGACGTGGCGGAAGCAATTCGTGCAAAAGGCGGCGAAGCAATTGCGCACGGCGCGGATGTATCCGATGAAACCGGTGCGCGCGGAGTTGTCGATATCACATTGAAACAATTCAAAAGAATCGATGTGCTCGTGAACAACGCCGGCGTTTTTCTCGATACCGCGATGACGGAGGATTATCCGATTGAAGATTTCGATCGAACGATCCGGATGAACATTCGTTCGGCATTTCTGATGACGCGGTTCGCACTCCCTCATTTGCAAAAGACACGCGGCAACATCGTTTCCGCCGGCTCCGAATCAGGAATGATTGGGCTGGCGCAGAACACACCCTACGGCGGGACGAAAGGCTGGATGCACGCGTTCATGCGCGGTGTGGCGGTGGAACAGGCGCAAAATGGCGTTCGCGCAAACTGTGTTTGCCCAGGGCCGATCGACACCGCATGGACGCACAAGGAGACTGGGCCGATGGACACGGAGATGGAGAAATCGCTTATTCAAGCAACGCCGTTAGCGCGGCGCGGCACGCCGGAGGAAGTGGCGAACGTGTACGCATTCGTGGCATCGGACGAAGCGAGTTATGTGACCGGTGCGCTTTACGCGGTTGATGGAGGCACGACTATTGCAAAAGGCCCGATGGGCGATCTGGTCCCCAAGTCCCTACGCAAAGAACCCAAAGGCGAACTCGAGCTCGCGCATTCGCACCATGGGCTGCGAAACAAGGAAACGCACAGGATCAAGCCGCGGAAATAGCATCAGAAAAAATGCTGTGGCCTATCTGAGGGTTATCAGAATCGGGCGGACTCCAATGTCGATCCAACGTGTTATCCAATCGGACGCCGTTTTCTTATGACAGCAGCGGTCACCAACCTCTTGCCGCCATACGTTCTTCGATTAGATCACGCTCAACCTCCCAATACCTCAGCGCCGAAAGTAGGAGCCTGTCGATTCCTTCGGCCTCGGTGGACCCGTTATCATCCGACTTCTCCCGTCGCCACTGCGTCGAAGGTTTGCTCGACCTTTGCCGGCTGTGTTTCGATTTTGACATTCGCCAGCGCCTGCGCCGTCGTGGTGCTTCCATCAATGATCCCCCCTCATGAATTCCTTTCATTGGTTACTTCGCATCACCATGTGAAGGCGGTTGTGCCAACTGTTCGGCAGCCGTCGCTCGCATGTTTCTACCCGAGTTAAACTCTCGAATTGCTCAATCGACTCGAAGAATCGTCATGGCGATTAAGCAAAACCGGAAGCGTCGGCGCGATTTTCTAGATCGGATTTCGCGTTTTGATAGCGACGGCGCGTGGTTCCGAAAGCCATCGGGGGCGGGCGGGGTGCGCTGACCGCGCCCATGGCCTGAATCGGGAGACGCAGCCCAGCCAGATATTGTACATCGAACGCACGCAGGGCTGCCGCGACAGTGGGCCCGATGCCAACGATGCCTTCTTCAATGCTTGGCCCCAGCAATGCGATCCAAAGCTCGCTGCGAAAAAGCAGTCGCGGACGGCGAACGGCCGATGGATTGCCTGGATGGGCTACGCAGTAAAGCTCCATCTGTTCCATCTCAGCCGCTGCAAAATCAATAACGCGGTCCCCCCGCGAAAGCTGACCGTTCTTCTTCATTTGCGTGTAGAAACGCATGCCTCGGCGGAATTGGATGTGGTTCTTTTTGATATCGGCTGCGGTTAGTGAACCCCGGGGGAACGCCGCGTTGCCCCGAAAAACTTTCGGGACTCCGCGTACCGCGCCGACCCCGCAGCACAGGGACGCTAAGATTTTCACCGATAGCACAATCCACCGTGCGCCCGATTGTGCGATCACTCGCACAGAACGTATACATATTGAGCCGTGGTGTTATCTCCTTCAATTACATTGACGGACGCAGACAAACTCGATCTGCTGCGCCGGCTCGATCAGTTTCGCCAATGGCGTTCGTTGGATGATAAACGTTACTGTCTGGTTTGCGGCAAAATTATTACTGGACGGCAAATCCAGGTAGCGGGCGGAACACGCGGCAACGGCGCGCTACAGGTAAGTTGTGCAACGGAGCGGTGTAACTCAATTCCGATGGACTGGGTGCTGGCTACGGATGAAATCCTCGCGAGGGTGGAAATGATGGTAGCCGAAGAACGCAAGACTGCGGTGCCGACGCCAACCGATCACGGCGATGGAGGACCTGAGCGCCCCAAAAGAGCGCACCACGGAATTGCATCGCGATTGCGAAACTTCGCATTCCACTTCAAAGGGGCTTCGTAAAGCTGTGCCCTCCGACGTCTGCGGGTCTAAGCCCTGGGCCGGGCCCGCAGACTACGCTGCGCATTACGTCTTCATCTTTCGCCTCTCTTGCAAACAGGGAGGCGACGCTGTCGTGAGCCGATTCGAGTGCAACGTTATGAGACGCCTTCTAGGATTTTATCCGATCACACAATCATCCAGCGTCCCGATTGTGTGGTTCGATGCAATGAGCAGACTGCTCTTTGCACTATGATCACTCATCTCAAACTCGACGATCGGCTCTCGGTTCTACGGGCTGAAGATCAATTTCGAAAGTGGAGATCGCTCGACGACGAGCGTCTTTGCATTATCTGCAAGAGAAAATTTAACGGCCGTCAGGTGGAAATCCGCCGCCTGCGCAACCGCAAATATGAATTGCACTGTCCGACCGAAGGCTGCAATTCGAGGCCGCATTTGTGGATCTACCGAGCAACGCCGCTGGTCTCTCACGTAATTGAATCGGACTGGTGGCGTGCCGCTAGTAACAGACAGGAGCGCAGCGTGCCTGCGTCGTCGCTGCGGGCAGAGGCTCATAGGATATGATTGGGTCCACTCTCAACGAGGCTGGAGTCGCATCAGTCTCAGACGAGGTGCTGATGAAAGATATCTCGCATCGGCGTCACGATGCGCTCAGGGAGTTGTACGGGCGCCACAGCAAGAGATTGCGAGCGGCGATCGATGGCGTCGTTCACGAGGAGGCCGAAGCTGATGATGTTTTACAGGAAATTTTTCTTCAGGTTTGGGAAGAGGCCGCTCGTTATTCACCAAAGGCAGGCAAGCCACTTGGGTGGATGGTTACCATCGCCCGCCGTCGTGCGATCGACCGATTACGTCGGCGCCAGGCTTATTGTCGCGCCAGGGAGCGTTATGAAGAACGAGTAGCACAGGATTCACAAACTCCGCGGCGGGATGCTGCGGAAACATTCATTTTGAATGATCTCCGTCATTTTTTGAATAAAAGCATCCGGGCGCTGCCTCAATTTCAACGTGAGGCCGTGGAGTTGGCTTTCTTCCAGGGACTGAGCCACAGAGAAATTGCCGCCGCCACGCAAGCTCCACTTGGGACAGTGAAGACGCGGCTCGAGCTTGGGTTGCAAAAACTGACTCACGCGCTGAAACCGCTGCGGCACAAAGTGTGACGCGGTGCGGCGCGAGCGCCGGGGTGCGCTAGCATTAACACCATGCTTCAGCAGGGTGTAAGCTGTGTAAATATACATTCTTAACCGCTTGACCGGTTTTGAAGGTCGGCAACAAATCGCTGAAGCGGTTACATCGATTCATTGCCAATATACCTCGCTGAAGCGAGGTGTTACTAAAACGGTTTTGCCCGCATGTTCGTCCCACGCAACTAACCGACTCCGGTGTCCGTCGCCTGGCAGAATCCTGGATGAACTGATTCTACCCTAAGGATTCGGCGAAGTATTGACGTTCACTTCAGTCTTCTCCTTTGTGGTCGTAGCGGGTGTCGATTGTTGGATCACTGTCGTGTTACTTTCTTTCTTCTCCGCTGGCGGATTGGTGACAGTTGTTTCCTTTTGCTCGCAAGCCGCTAACAGTGCCACGCCGGCGAGCAGAAAAATGTATTTTTTCATACCCCTAATTCGTATTTCATCGAGAAGTTTGGCCGCCTTTCCGGGCGTAATATTCTTTTAGTTCGCCACTGCGTTCGCGATGCATCTGATCCCGGTTCCGCGTGCGAACTGTTTATCGCTATGAACAAACTACAATTCAAAGGCGGTTGGAATGAAGTAAAAGGCAAACTGAAACAAAAGTACGGCCAGTTAACAGACAACGACCTAACGTTTGCCGAAGGGAAAGATGAGGAACTTCTAGGCCGGCTCCAAACGAGACTGGGCAAATCCAAGGAAGAGCTCCGAAAGGAAATTGAAGCCCTTTAAAAGATTCAGGAGGAAGAACGAACATGCAATTGATGAACAAGATTAAACAAGCAGGCGCGACAGGATACATTCTGCTTTGGCTTCTTGGGATACCAATTCCGATTTTGCTCTTGATCTTCTTGCTGCGCGGTTGCACATAGTCTCCCAAGGAAATTAACCGGAATAAAATTTATGCTTTGGACCATATTTGTAATTCTTATCATTCTCTGGCTTCTTGGTTTTCTCGGCCACGTTGGCGGCGGATTGATCCATCTACTGCTCGTAATCGCAGTCATTGTGCTGGTCATCAATCTGCTTCAAGGAAGAAGGCCGCTCTGAACGCTAGCGCATCGTAGACATTGCGAGCCGGCGTTTCATTAGTTGCATGACTAAATTGTGCCCGGTGCGCAAAGTACGCTGCTTGAGATCTTAGTTATACTGGCGACCGGAAGGTGGTCGGTGCCCGATTACAGGATATCAGGGCGGGGATCGACTTTCCGGTCTCGAGGGAAAACTCGTCAAGCGGAAGCGTTCGCCCGCCGAAAACAACAAAAGGAAGAAAATAAAATGAAAAAACTATTACTCAGTATGGTCTTGGCAGTTGCGGCTCCCTTCGCATGGGCGCAGGTCTCGGAGACCACGACAACTACGACCACAACTGAAGGCAACGGCACGATTACGGATTACACTCCAGGCAGTGTAATCGTACTCAAGGAAAGTAGCGGGCCGCGTACTTACCACTTCGGAAAGACGGTCACTTATGTAACGCGGAGTGGCAAAACCCTGGATGAAGATGTCGTGAGAACGAGAGTTAAAGTCGGTGTGCCAGTCAGGGTCCATTACGTCGGAACGGGCGACAACGTGATGGTTGATCGCGTGATTCTCGATGAGGATTAAGAGGAAAAAGGGCTAAACTCATTTTCTCCTCGCGCCTTCTTGTCTTCTCCTATCGGAGGAACAACGAAGGCGCGACTTCTGTACATCTAGCGAGATGAACAGTCGTTATGCGATCTGCAGCAAATGCGAAAACAAACCGAGACTTCCTTAAAAGAACATCTGTAACAGAAAAGAATTGGCGATGCTCAAACCAGTTTCGATCTTTTCTTAGGGCTCGTTCGTGATATATTCTGCGGATGCAAACTCCTGAGATTACCGCTTATTTGAAAACCTATTGTGGCTGGAGCGCCGGTGTGCGCGCCGTGCTGGCCAAGTACAATCTTCCATACACAGAAAAGGACATCATTCAGAATCCGGCGTTTCGCTGGGAGATGGAAACCAAGAGCGGACAACCGCTTTCGCCCTGTGTCGAAATCAACGGGCAAATGCTGGCCGATGCCAGTGGCGAGGAAGTCGAACGATATTTAATCGACCATAAACTCGTCCGGCCGAGCGACGCCGCAACCGATGTCCCGACCAACGCGCCTTGTCCGACCGAGCAACACGAAGGCGTGGTAAAACTGAATTTGTAAAACGTTGAAGCGTTGAAGAGTTGAAACGTTCCAGCGATCTTCCGTACGCTTCAACCGTTTCAACGCCTTAACGCATGAAGTTCTTCGCTCGTCTCCGCTCGCGAAGACAGAAAAGCGGGAACATTCTTTTCCGCTACGGCTGGAAGATCACGCTGCTCATTTTACTCGCAGCTGCCGGCTTTGCCGTTTTTCTGTTTTACGGGACCTGGGCGCAAACGTTCGACATGAAGAACGTTGGCGAAATGCCGGAGCGTAACACCGTTTATGACGTCGATGGAAAAATTTACAGCCGCCTGGCTGGCGCGAACCGGCTGAAGGTTTCTCTGAGCGAAGTCTCGCCGTTTTTCATCAATGCGGTGCTGGCGCGCGAGGACGCTCGATTCTATGAGCACAAAGGGATTGATTGGCGCGGAATTTTGCGCGCTGCGGTTCGCGACATCGCGAGCGCCTCAGCCAAGGAAGGCGCCAGTAGTATCACCCAGCAGCTTGCCCGAAACAGCCTCCCACTCGGTGGCCGCACGCTCAGCCGGAAAGTACTTGAGGCAATGGTGGCGCTGCGCATCGAACGCCAGTTTACCAAACAGCAGATTCTCGAGCTTTACGTAAACCGGATCTATTTCGGCACCGGTTGTTATGGCGTTGAGACCGCTTCACAAGCTTACTTTAGCAAAAGCGCATCGAAGCTGGATCTTTCCGAAGCCGCGATCCTTGCCGGATTGATCCGCGGTCCGAACCGGTTTTCGCCTCTGAAAAATCCGAAGGGCGCAGCGATGCAGGGCAACGTTGTGCTGGATCGCATGGTTGCCTTGAAAAAAATTACGCCGGCACAAGCCGAGCAGGCAAAGATCGCGAAAATTACTCCGCATCCCAAGCGTCTGCCTCAGATCCAGGAAAATTATGCAATGGATGCCGTGCAGCGCGATTTGAACCAGTTGCTGACGCAGGACCAAATCGATAACGGCGGCATGTCGATCTACACGACGCTCGATCCAGGCGTGCAAAATGCGGCGCAGGACGCGCTCGAGAAGCAACTGACGAAAGTCGAGCATCAATCCAATTTTCATCATCCGCTAAAAGCGAGTTACAAGCCGCCTGAAAATGGGGAAGGGGATTCTTCCATGCCGTATCTGGAGGGCGCGGTGGTCGTGATCGATAACGGCAGCGGCGGCATCCGCGCACTCGTTGGCGGGCGCGATTACGCGCAAAGCAAGTTCAACCGGGCGCTGGCTCCGGCAAACCGGCAGGTCGGTTCAGCGTTCAAGCCGTTTGTTTATACGGTTGCTTTTAGCCACGGGTTATTGCCGAGTTCGGCAATCAGCGATGGCCCAATTCAACCCGGTGAAATCGAAGGCGCGGGAAATTGGTCGCCTGCAAATTCCGACGGCACCTACGGCGGCACCTTGCTTTGCTCGTACGGGCTCATCCATTCACGCAACACCATGAGCGTGCGCGTCGGACAATTCGGCGGCCTTGAGGCGGTGCAAAAAGTCGCGAACGACCTCAGCATTTCTGAAAACGTTCCACATGGTCCTGCCATCTACATCGGCTCATTCGAGACAGACCTGAAAGATCTGACTGCCGCGTATTCTATTTTTCCCAATGCGGGACTTCGCAAGCAGGCTTACATCATCGAGCGCATCGATAATCAGCAGCACAAACCAATTTATCGGGCCGCGCACATCTCGACACCGGCGCTGGATCCTGGCGCAGCCTGGATGACGTCGCGGTTGATGGAAGAAGTTCTCACCCAGGGCACCGCCGCCAGCGCGCGTTCACTTGGATTCAAACTGCCTGCGGCAGGCAAGACCGGCACCACCAATGATTACAAGGATGCCTGGTTCGTTGGTTATACCAGCACATTGACTTGTGGCGTGTGGGTCGGGTTCGATCAGCCGACAACGATCATTCCACACGGATATGGTGCCGCGCTCGCATTGCCGGTTTGGGTTCAAGTTATGAACAAAGCGGCACAACATTATCCAGCCGTGCCGTTGCAGCCCACCATGCCATTGCAACACACGACGGTCTGTTCGCTTTCCAACCAACTTGCCACCACCGGCTGCATGGCGGCCGGAAGCGCCTACGATCTCGATCTGCCTGCCGACAAAGTGCCAACCGCCGCGTGCCAGATACATGGAGGTTCACAATGGCCGTTTGCTCAGCAGGCCCCGGGTACTCCTCAAAAGGCCGCAACTTTGCCCGGTCGTTTCTTCAGATCGTTCCGAAGACTTTTCGGCGGGCGCTGATAGCTGTCATTCTGAGTTGCTCAGCGACGAACCTCACAATCGATCGAAGAACCCATCAGCCAGTCGTAGTGAGCAATCAACTTGTGCGAGATCCTTTACTGCAGTCAGAACGACTGGAGCCCATTCAGCTTAGCAATCTTGCTATTCTTCTCAAAGCGCCACACTGTGCCGCACGCTTCATGATCTCCATTTGCCAACGATAATTGATTCCCGGAATTGTGGGGGGAAAGCAACCGCGGCCGTTGGCAGCACGCCACAAAACACCCCTAGCAAAAACGATTCATTTCATTTTGCTTTCGCCAATCGCCCGCACTACCGCATTTCCGTTCCGATCAAGTGGTTTCCTCTTTCACCCACACCGTATCGTGGGAAGCGGCGCCACCGAAAGTGCACTGGGGAAAAACCTCACCTACCTTAACCAGTACAGTACTAGCCGGATGTGTCTGGCAGTGATACTTGCCGGCGGATTCGCATTTTTGGCCTGTTTTGCCTGTCATCTGGGTCACCTCCTTCTCTGCGCAGTTCGCGTAACCTGATGGTATCCGTAGTGTTTTTTGGGTAAACAGGTCAAGCTAAATCCGAAGCAAAACTCTCAACAGACGATTTCAACGCTTTGGCGCTTCCTTGTTCTATCGCGGCAACTGTGTCGGCGGCATTCGACGGATGCCTGCTCGCGAAGACTTTCGGAGTTCGACGTTGAGCGCTCGGTGTTTTCTTGAGGCGGCAGAGAAAACGTTTAACGCACAACTTTCAACGCCCAACACCTAATCGGAAAGAGAGCGGGTGAGGGGAATCGAACCCCCGTGTGCAGCTTGGGAAGCTGCCGTTCTGCCATTGAACTACACCCGCGTTTGGGAAGAAGTGAATGGTGACTGGTGATCAGTAAACAGTCAAACAAACAACAACGCTGTAGCGTGCGCTGTCCTCAGCGCATCTTCTCGTTTCGCGGCGGCTGATAGTCCGCTGAGACAGCGGACGCTACGCCATATCCGCAACAATCACTGCCACGAAATCACATCGTCGGCCGCGGTGCCGTTGTTTTTGTCGGCAGCTGGACCCGGCACGCTGGCCGATTGGCCATCCGTCCCAAACGACCACGCGATCACGCCTATTGCAAGCGTGGTTGGCCCAGCATTAAGGCTGTACGGATTAGCTAATTGATTGTCGTAATTGCCGTCAATCTTGACTACATAGCGCGTTGCCCATGGATCGTAATATTGTCCGTCTGTAGGACTCACACCGGATCGCCTGTTGCCAGCGGTGTCATTCTTGACGTATGGCGGATTGACGAAAACAATCTGACGTGTGTTCACCGCATTGTTGGCGTTGGGATTGCCATTCGCCGTTGTTGGATCAGCGCGCAGTGTGTACATTAGCCCGGAGTTATTTGTGATCGTGCTGTCATCGGTCTGCAAAGGATACTTCCCGTAATCCGTGTAAAACGCGTTCACCGCGTTCACGATTTGCGTAAGATCATTCTTCGCTTGCATTTGTCTGGCCTGGTTTTGAACTGCCTTAAAAGCGGGGAAGAGCAGACCGACCAAAATCGCAATGATCGCTATGACGACCAGCAGCTCGATGAGAGTGAACGCGTGGTGGGATCGCCGCTCCCGCTGGGGGCTCATTCGAAACGCCCTTGGGCAAACCGGCGTCCGCCGCGGCGGACGCACTACAGTTCTGGGGTGCATCGAGCCGACACTATGCTGCGAAATCAGTTTGCACAATGATTTCGTTCAAGGGTTTAAGACTTTTCCTCTTCTGTAATGTTGAGCGCAGCGAAACATTTCTGACCATCGGCTCGCCGCAGACCAGCGCTCGAAAATAATCCGAGATTCTTCTCCCGCGACTGCGGGATCAGAATGACAAGGGATGCATTCGGGTTCGACGGCTCTACGCCGTCAACCAGTTCACATCCACTTCGCCATCTGTTCCGGGAACGGGCATTGCGCGCAATCAGAATTATCCTGCATACAAAAATCTTCGTAGATTTGGAGTAGACCTTGCTGATGCGCG
>Ga0222622_10000316_pt1 | contig 17468 bp, 14 predicted proteins | sample PLM2_5_b1metaG_FD_177335 | JGI IMG/M metagenome (GOLD analysis project Ga0222622, IMG submission 177335) | Groundwater sediment microbial communities from an aquifer in East River, Colorado, USA - PLM2_5_b1 | ecosystem: Environmental > Terrestrial > Soil > Riparian zone | place: USA: East... | reverse complement strand
CTCCCAGACCGTGGCTGTTCCGTTCTCACCGGGACTGGCGAGGGACTTTCCATCACGGCTGAAGACAGCGAAGTAACGACCTGCGAAAGTACCCGCATCATGACCGGAAGCGTCCCAAAGCTGCACCTTCTCATCGCTTGCTGTAACCAGCCGCGTCCCATCCGGAGAAAACGCTACGCTAATCGGTTTGTTCTGATCCGGCAATCTGAACACCTCGCTGTTCGAAGGAACGTCGATCACCTTGACACTCGAGCGACCAGCATAAATAGAGTTTGCTCTACCCCACTCCCGTTTTTCACTCGCAATCGCGACTCGATTTAAATCGGGGCTAAAAACGATGCGAACGATTGTGTCTGCGGAATCCGACTGGGCGATTGGTGTCGGACTCGCACCGGCGATATCCCAAATTCTCATAGCACTGCTTTTGCCAATCGCCCCGGAAATGGTCACCAGCCTCTTTCCGTCCGGGCTGAAACCCGCGGCGCGAATGCGATCAACACCGTGGGTCACGGTGCGCAATTCCCTGCCGGTCGAGACGTCCTTCACCTTTACCGAGGTGTCGCTGATGATTGCCAGCCATTTGCCGTCGAGGCTCGAAGCTTCCTTTTCGGGGTCTCGGTCCAACCGAACGTCAAAACCCCAAGACATCTGTTTTTGCCTGACGTCGCGTATGGAGTCTTCGTCCGTCCGTGATAAGGCAAGCTCTCGGCCGGAATGGGAGTCCCAGACTTTTGCTTTGTCGCCGCCGACGGAAACAAGACGCCCACCGTCGTCGCTCCATGCGAGGAGTCGGCTTTGCGAACTTTGGCGCTCAAAATCATCCAACGAGCGTTGGCGACTTCTATCAAGCTCGTAGGCCTCTGAAGTTATCAACATTTCATCCCGTGAGGAAATATCCCAGATCTTCACGATTTTCTCGTCGCCGGTGGCGAGCCGTTTTCCATCTGGGCTGAATGCCAACGAACTGATGGCTTCTTTGTGGCCGAACTGCAGAGCGATTGGCTCTGGAGGAACAGATTTGCGCAGGATCTCCGCTGCCTCGGCGGTCACTGTCCTATCGACAGAGTATGTCGTAGCCACGGCTTCGCGTGCTAGTATGACTCGAAGCTCCGCCTCAGAGCTGTCAGAGCTGTGTGTTGCGGCCGCCGCTAGTTCTCGCGAGAGGGCAATCCGCGCTTGCCGCTCGGCCTCGATACGCCGTTCGTCAGCGAGTTTCCTCTGAACGACAGCCTGCTGCCGCTGGGCGAATGCAACAATCGTGAGAATAATGGATACGATCAATGCGAGACTCACAGCGCCGGAGATGATTCGTTGGCGTCGGCTAGCAGCTTTGCGGCTGGCTATGATGTATTCAGTTTGAAGCGCCGTTGGCTGTCGCTCTTTTTCAGTGCCGGCTTGCGCGAGCCATTGCTCAGCGGCTCGCAGATCGTCACCGCGCAAAACAAAGCTGTTGTTCTTACCTTTGTTTTCCCACTCGATTGCACGCGTGAGCAGCCGGGTGTGGGCGTGGACCCATTCAAGGTCGGTATCGAAGGCGCTGATCAGCGTGTCAGTCGCTTTTTCAAAATCATCACTGTCCCGAAAGAAAATCCAGTTTAGCTTCGCGAGCGCTTCGTGCACCGTGTCGGCGTTCACGTCCCGCGCGACGACCGGCACCATCCGTTTGTTATGTGCCACTGCGTGCGCGATCTCGCGACCGCAGACGACCGAAGCAACGGAGTCGGGCGTGAGCACAAAAACGAAAGTGTCGGCGCCCTCGATTGCGCCATAGATGGCCTGCATGAAATCTTCAGTTGGGCGAATGTCCTCCCAGTCCACCCACGCCTCTCGCCCCCGACTTTTCAATGACTCATCCAAACGACGCACAAAGTCCTTGTCTTTGCGTGAGTAGGACATGAAAAGGTCCGGCATTTTCTTGGCGATGTTGTCTTGCGCTTTTTTGAATTCAGCCATGCATTGTCGAATTCAGCTCCTGAGTGGCGACGTCATATTAGCAAGCCTGCCGGCCTGATGTCGATCATAGTGTTATGACCACGGACCCGGCGGGAGAAGCCTGGCCGGTTCCAATCCCGGGCGAGGAATGGTAAAATTGCGAAACGAAATGCCGAAGTGGCACGGGCAAATCAAAGACACTCGCTGGCGAAAACTGCCGGAGTGCTGGAATAAGGGATGTCCGGGCGACTAGGTACCTTGCTATCCAGAAGAATCAGCGGGTTCAGGTTTCTTCGGGATAGTATCAGATTGCGGTGGTTGTCTGCCTTCGTTTCGGCTGCGACTTATCGCCACCTGACTCTTCGCCCTTCTCTTCTTCAGCCTTTAGCAGTGCGAGCGCGTTTTCCATCCGCGGAGCCCAGCCGCTTAGCTCCGTCTCAAGGACTTTTTCGGTGACTTCCACGAGCTGATCTATGTTCTTCGGGTTCCGTTTGGCGGCAGGGAAAGTTTTGTCCACCAGTCGCGCACGTTGGCCAAATCGGCAGCGGACTGGTTGTAACGTACGAGCGTTTCGTCGAGCTGCCGCGAGGCGATCGAGGTCGTCAGTGCAGTTGCGAGCGCGGTAGTCAAAGCAACCCAAAGCTCCGCACCGATGGCGGCTAGCAGCGTGCCCACGCCGCCCGCGACCAGAATCGCGACTTGCATCTGCTTGATCTGCTTTTCGAGCTTCGGTGTTTTCTTTGAGTAATAATCGAGCTGGTCTTCAAGGCGAAGCTCGATGTAGCGCTCGGGCGTGAGGAAGCTGAATCCGTCATCGTTCTTCGCAACTAACCACGACGGCGGTAGCGGCCCATCGTATGGCATGAGCGCGCCCTGGTTGGCTTCGGTTTGCATCAAGAGCCGGCTGACTGGTTCAAGCCGCTCGTGAAACACATCGTCGAGCGAGTTGGTCGTGAGACGGTCTTTGCTATAATCACCGGTGCGGGAACGGTAACGGTAAATCTCGCGCTTAATCGCCTCAGCGCTTCCCCGCAAAAGTCTCCACCTATTGGCAGGGCTGAATTGGTTGTAATAGGCGAGCAGCATCGAGGTAAGGATCGGAATAACTAGGAGCGGATAACGCAGCCAGCCCAGTGCAATCTCGAGCCTTTGATAAGGCTTGGCACTTTCAGCACGCTGAGGCTGCTCTGTGAGCGACCTTCACCTGCTGACGGCTAACAAGCGCCTGTCCTTGTTTCTCGAACACAGCAAGGAAAACGGCGATCAAGGCTAACGTAAGAATCCAGAACTGAATCTTCCTGAACGCCATTTGCTGCCGGCCTGCGTTTGCATCGTAAGTCGCAAACCGCTGCCAGGCATCGCGCAACATAGCTGGCTGAGGCTGTGTCGTTTGTACGTTCGTTTCTTGCCCCTCCTGATATATCGGCTCGGTCACTTGCTCCAATTTCGGCGGTGCTGACCGAGCCGACGACGTTTCTCCTAACCCTTCGAGCAACTTGTCTATCTCCTCGGCGATACCCGCGATTAGATCACGCCGTTTCCGGAACGTTTCCAGCAGGGTCCGCGTATCATCGGCTGTCTGGGGATCGCGCAACCCTTTTGTGAGGTCGACGAACAATGCACTTTGCTCCTCGTAAGTGAGGGGCGACGTCGTCTCCAGTTTCACGGCGAGACTCCCAAGGTAAGAGATAGGCGCTTCCGGGGGAACCGGTAAAGGATCGGGTAGAGCTGCGGGGGGTGGAACAGCACTGAACGCTCTGGCCAGGCGCAGCGCCGCGGTATGGTCCTGCTCCCGGTAGTCTACAAACTCAATTTGAGACAGCGAGGGCGGCAAGAGATTTGTGGACACGCCCTCAGAAACCAGGATCGGTAATATGGGTTTTCGAAGATCCGCGGCATAGCCGTATTCGCGCTTGCAGGCAACCGAGTTCAACGCCGCCGGGTCTAATACGAAGACGAAAAGATCACAGCGGCGGATCATCGAAAGAATTTGATCCCACCAAGCTTGCCCACCGCTTAACTCTTGGTCGAACCAGACAGTATGGCCCAATGTTTCTACATCCTCGACCAGCGCCTTGGTGATGGCTTTAGTCTGACGGTTATAGCTAATAAAGATATTCACTATGGATCCGTTCCTATGCCTATCTTCGGAGATATTTCCTCGACAATTCCGTCTCAGGGAAGAGATAGGCTCCACTCATCATTTCTCTTACGCCCCGACCGGAATGCGGGCCCGTAACGACGAGATTCACGAAGTCTGCGAAACGCCTCATTCGATTGGCGTCGTATCGGCGGAACCGATACGCCCAGTTCATGGACAGGTTTTTTAGCAATTGCCGGTAGAAATGGCAATACAAAAAGCGTCAGCGCTACCGGGGCGGGCGTTGGACTCACTCATTTGTCGTTCGCAGGCCCTTGTCGCGCAGAGATTCGCAGTTTAATTCGCGGCGCGCTTCGGATACTGCGGCGCCGTCCACATCGCAGGCGATGATCAAGATTATTCGATTGTTCTGCGCCACGCCGTACGCGATTTCTCGTCCGTAGATATCTGAAGCAACCGAGTCTCACGTAAGCACGGAAACGAAAATGATCGTTCAAGCGCTGCTCGATGTATTCCTCGGGAGGAGTCATTTTCCAGGGGGCCTAACGAATTGCTTTCAAATTTATCGTGCTTCTGTTTCTATCCAGTTCCGCTTTCTGTGTTAGTCCATCCGTGCGACACAACGAAAAGATCCCTCACGCCCGCGGGGAGGCTTTACTTGATTTGGATTCGCGAGACGACCATCTTGTCGAGACGCGCCTCGACACAGGAAGTTCTAGCGATGTTGTTCATTTTGGGAGTCTTGTCTTTTGCGGTTCTTGTTTGAAATGCGACGCAGCGTTGAGGCCAGAGAATCACGTCGGAATCGATCTGGAGGACGGAGGCTCGACCGGTTTGATCTCGCCGATCAATTGTCCCCATTGCGCTTGTTCATTTCCCAGTATCTGCTCGACTTGCTGGACGTGGGCGACCAACGCTTGCTGGAAAGCTGAATCATCCATCGGTGGTTTCAAATCAGGGGAATCGGCCCGGGCGCGAAGCAGGGCGTTGGCCGCATCGCCGTAGATCTTCGCCTGGCGCTCAAACGCGTAGAGCGTGTTGTAAGCGGAAAGCGCGGTGGAAAGCGCTGGAAACGCGACGGCTAGGATGGACCAAAGCGACCTGAGTCCGCCCAAGTTCGCAGACGCTAATGCGGCTACTCCCGCGGTCAGTACCATGAACACCGTTGTCAGCCATAGTAACTCGTCGCGCGCAGCCTCCAATTCTCGTCGACGGCTGTCATAAAAAGCGCGCTGATCCTGGAACCGATACTTTTGGTAAAGTGCAAGGAACTGTTGATCGCTCTCTGTCATTTCACTTCTCCGCTTCTAATGTCAGCCACGCGCCGGATGAGACACGGCAGGCGCTGCTGCTCATTAGCGTAAGTGCCGACTCGGCCAAGAAAAAGGAAATACTCGGTGCGCAACTTCTCTGCTTTCAGGCGATCACTCAAGTAACGTTCCTGCGCATGGGTGCCCTGCGCGCGCAGCGCGACAGCCGACAGCGCCGCAGCCAGCACCGATTCGCTGATTCCAGCCCAAACCGCCGGACCCGCCCCGAAGCTTGCATGCAGCGCGCCAAGGATAGTCGCCAAGGCTCCGCCGAAAATAAGCGTGACCTGCTGAAGCCGGAATTGGTTCTGAACACGGAGTGCTTCGGCGTCCAGTTCGCGAAAGTGCGGCATCAGCTCGTCTTCAAGCGTTTTGAAGTCGCCGGTAAAAACTGGGCTTTGTGTCTGCCCCTCCGTCGGGACGATCTGTTGGTCTCGCGGCGGAGACCATCGCAGGGACGGCAATCGTCTAAAAAAACCCACGGGACTCTTTTACTCCTAGCCGAGCATCCGGCGCAATTGGTTTTTCAAGGTAGAAGCGGCTGCAGCGACATGAAACAACGCAACGCGGCCCGAGCGCGTGATTTCACTTATTTGCTCTGAACGCGCAAGCGTTTCGCAGGCTTGCGGTGATTCAGCATCCCAACCGCTTGCTGCGTGCCGATCCGGGGCGATCGAAGAGCGTTGGTGGCAAGCTGATGCCCAGCGGCGGTACCTGTTCCGCTGGCTTCGAATTTTAGGAAAAAAGATTTATCCTTGGCATTGGTCGGGCGAAACTACGAGAAATGTCCTCGCGACGAGGCCAAACCAAGTGAATTCATCGGCAATCACGTTGCACCCGAAACAATGCGCGCTCATCATCCGGATCCGTCTCCGAAAGACAGCGCATGAGGAAATCCCATGACCAACAACCAATCACATAGAGAACCGGACTGCGGCGTAATTGTAGACGAGCTGGTTAAAGACGGGCAGCAGGAATTGGCGAATCAAGTCCGCCTCTTCGTCCAGCACAAGCTCTCCGCAGTTGAAATGGTCACTCTAGAGAAAAAGCTCGCCAAGGCCGGCAAACACGAGGCGGCACTTCACGTTCGCGAATGCCGCATTGAAACCGACAAGCAGCGCGCCACTGAAATCTTGAGCGGCGATGGATCCGGTCCGCCCGAGCTTCTGACGCTGGCCAAGAGGCTGGCTTCGGCCAAATGCATCGGACTTGCTCGCCGCCTCCTCAAGCTGGCTCGTAAGGATCTGAAACAATCCGAACATCCTGACATCTATCTTCAAATTTTTCAAAAGAGTGCTCTCTACACCTACAAGGATCAAGACCTGCCACTCGAATGGCGTCTGAATCGCGCGCTGGAAATCCTCAAGGAAAGGGAAGACCTCGCAGCCACCCAGAATCAGGAAACGCTTGGTTTGGCTGGCGCAATTTACAAACGCAAATGGGAAGTGGACGGCCAACGGCTACACTTGGAGCGTGCGCTGTTTTATTACTTGCGCGGTTACGCTCAAGGCGCACCAGAGCGGTGGCGCGCGGACGTGCTCAAGTATTTGCGCGACAATCCGGGTTGCCAATTGCGCGCCGAGGAGGACCAGGGCTACAACGGAATCAACGCAGCCTTCGTGCTCGACGTGCTGGCACAACAGGAGGAGGAGGAAGCCAGACGCGCCGGACTTGTTTCGGAAGTTGCCCATAGCCGTCGCGAAGCTGCGCGTCTGATACGCGAGGAAATCGTCAGATCGGTTCGTCCTCTTCGGACGAAGCCCGGCTTGGAGAGGTTGGCGGAGGATTGGTGGTTTTACGCAACCGTCGGTGAAGCTTACTTCGGGCTGGGAACAAGTAACCAGGCAAATTACGCCAAAGCCGTCGAGTGGCTTGTAGACGAACCGCGCGCCGCCGGGCTGAGGATTCCAGAATGGGAGTACGAGTCCACGGCTCGTCAGCTTGCAAGCCTTGCCCGCCTGCATTGCGATCCGGCAATCTCCGAGGCGGACTTTGAGAAGACCGAGGCCGGAGCGGCGCTGAAAAAATTCCTGCAAGGTGACGATAAGGCCGTGCGTAGCTCGTTTCGCGGCAAGTTCGGTCTGGGACTTTCCGGCGGCGGGTTTCGAGCCTCGCTTTTTCACATCGGGGTACTGGCACGTCTCGCGGAATTGGACGTGCTTCGCCACGTGGAAGTGCTCTCTTGCGTCTCGGGCGGTTCGATTGTTGGCGCGCATTACTATCTCGAATTGCGGCATCTCCTCGAAACCAAAATGGACGACGAGATCACGCCTGAGGATTACATCCGAATAGTTAAGCGCATCGAAGAGGCTTTTCTCAAAGGTGTGCAACGGAATATTCGCACGCGCGTCCTCGCCGAGTGGACCACCAATCTGAGAATGATTTTTCAACCCGGCTACTCCCGCACGCTGCGCGTTGGTGAGCTTTACGAGCGGGAACTGTACTCACAAATCAAAGACATCGAGGACAAACCTAACACGAACGATCTAACGTTCAGAAGCCCTGTCACGGGGCCGCACTGGTTGCCCGACTGGCTGGCCCGGCTGCTGGGAATGAAACGCGAGCAGCGCTGGCTCAACAAGCTCTTCGTCTGTCCCAAACAGCCCGACGGCAGCCGACAAACTGACTTCACGCCGCGCGACCACAATTGGCGCCGCAAGAATAAGGTGCCCATCCTCATTCTCAACGCGGCAACGCTCAACACTGGGCACAACTGGCAGTTTACAGCCTCCTTCATGGGTGAACCACCTACACCCATCGACGTTGAGATTGACGCCAATTATCGCCTGCGCCGGATGTACTACCCGGATGCGCCCCCGAAGTACCAGAACTTCCGCCTCGGTTATGCGGTCGGAGCGTCAGCATGCGTGCCTGGGCTCTTCGAGCCTCTAATCCTCGATGGTCTTTATCCCGACCGCAGTGTGCGGCTCGTGGACGGCGGTGTCTGCGACAACCAAGGTGTGGCGAGCCTACTCGAACAGGATTGCACCGTACTTCTTGTCAGCGATGCCAGCGGGCAAATGGACGCCCAGGATGTACCGAGTCGAGGTGTGCTCGGCGTGCCCCTGCGCTCGAATAGCATCTTACAAGCACGCGTTCGCGAAAGCCAGTACGACGGTGTCTCGGCGCGACGGCGCGCTTTTCTCTTGCGTGGATTGATGTTTATCCATCTCAAAGAAGATCTGTCGGGGGCACAAGTGCCATGGGAGAATTGTCCTTCACATCTTAAAGAATCGGAGTTTGAGAGTGCGCTCAACCGCACAAGTGACGCGACCGGATATGGCATTGCTGTTGATATCCAGCGCCGACTTGCAGCGGTTCGAACTGACTTGGATTCATTCAATGATATCGAAGCGTTCGCTCTGATGACGAGCGGCTACCAGATGACCAAGGAACAGTTCGCGGGAACGCGACCTTGCGTAGAGGGATTCACGACGCCGGTCCGGACTGAGGACTGGACTTTTCTTGCCGTCGCGGACGCCATGAAGCCCCGTGCGGCCAATCCTAAGGCCGAGGCGAGTCGGAAGCATCTCGGAAAACTGCTCGACGTTGCTGCCAGTTGTGCCTTCAAGGTGTGGAACCTTTCGCGACCGCTTCTCTGTATGAAGTGGGTAATCAGCGCCGCCGCGTTCGCGGCAGTCGTCTGGTTTTTCTACCAGCGTTGGGATTTCCACATTATTCCGGCAAGCGTTGAAGCACGCCTGACTTATAGATCCGTTGGCATCGCAGTGCTCACGATGGTCTTTTTCGCCGTGCTCGCGGCCGTCTTTAAGGCGCTGGCCGGCCCAAAGCTAGGCAAAAGTGTCATGCGGATAGTCCGTTGGCGCGATACATTCTACTACATCCTGATCGGGGTGGGGATGAGCACAATCGGTTTCCTCATCGCCCGTCTCCACTTGCACGTTTTCGACAAGCTCTACCTTTACCTGGGAAAACTGGAGAGATTACCAAAGGAGTGAGCGTCCAGTCATGTGCCGCCGAGCCAACGTTGCGTTCACCGTGTTCGAGCAAAGGTACGCGGGAGTTACCGAAAGTGAACATCATCAGAGGGAGCAAGCATAACAGACAAACTCTGTTTCGTTATTGGCCCGATTGCAGGACATGGCGCGGCTGCCGCTGAAGCATAAAAAGAGCCTATCGTTGCCGTGGCGCGCCAGTTGGCGATCGATATGTGGCCAGTGCGCCCCGACCGGCTCACGCCTGAGCAACCTGGATTAAATATCGAATGATGAGATCGAGGAGCACACCTGTATTTAACAAGGTTCTCTAACGCAGATACTGCGCAGCCGATCGAAATAACGAACTCAGTGCCAATTAGGCGATTACAAATTAAGTTTAGCGAGTTCCGTCTCGATGATTGCTTGAGCCTGTTGTGTGTCGTCCGCATTCTCGATCCGAGTTGTTTGGGCCTCGGCGATCGAGTCAGGCAGGCTCGCATCTTTCCCGAGAAGCAATGGTAAAACAGGTACCTGCTGTTTCTGCGCCTCCGAGATCTCATGAAGAACCCAACTACTGGGATCTTCGGAAATTAACGCCAAAACGGCATCGGATTTACCTATAAGAGACCTGATAGACGATTGTATGTACTCGCCAGCGTCAAGTTGATCTTCGCTAAGTACTTCGATTCCTCTTCCTTCGAGCAAACGTCGTATACTTGCAGCCAGCTGATAGTCGGCCTTACTATATGAAACGAAAACCGTCGGCTTTTCGGATATGTCGCTTTGCTCGTCGCCAGGCTTCGCGCGACCCCTAAGCGTCAACCAATGATTCAGAATTATCGTCTTGCCGTCTTTTGTTACGACCTTGGCGTGCACCATGAACTCGCCCCATCCTTTACTGTCGAGCTTAAAGTTGGAAGCGCGGTCCCTAACGACGCGGATTGGTTGGGGAAAAGTGGGATGCAGCACATACTCCACATGGTCGATTTTATCCAGATCCTCTGGTTCTGCCTCGATCCAAAGCGACCACGACCATCGATCTCTACCCTGCGGTGTTGAGGAATTCCTAACCTTAACCTGCATGTCTTCGTTCATAGTCAGGTCATGGATGCTTAAGATCCACCGCCATCCATTGCTGTAGAACATCCGATCTCCAAACATTTCCAGCAAGTTCGACGCGAAGCTGAATTCTTGAATCATCCTGAACGCCCGTTAAGTACGCGTAAGTCCCATCGCCTTCACTGAGTGTTCGTGCTGGGATCCAGTCCCCGGCCACTCCATCAATTGTGACCAGACGATACTTACACAGAGCATTACCATTTCCTGCCGCGATCTGATCGGCTACCTGGGGAGGTCGCAATTGCACTTTGAGAAGTCTTCCAGCTTCAAATTTCCAGAGGCCAATAGTTCTCGACAATTTTAAGAATGCCTTAAGCGGATCTTGCGGATTATAGTCGATTCGCTCGTGATCCGCGTACGCTCCTGGTACGGCAACTCCTGGTGCAACTAATGCAATCGCTCGTTTATTCAGAGATTTTGCATGCTTGAATTCATCCACAACCCAAGGATGTGTTCCGCCATAGTCCCCAGGTTCCGTACGTTTTGTCATTACCGCTACCAGCCCGTCGCTTTTCGCTATTCGCTCCATGATCGCGGGTGTCAATGGGCCACCGCCAAGTTCCTCGCCAGTAATCACCCGTACGCTTTGGCTTCCCATGAAGCCTTCCACTTGCCGGACAAGCTCGCGATCCGAGTCGCCAAAATGAAATGACAAAAATAAAGTCATCTTCTGCGTCATCCGTTATATGCTTGGCAAGGATATCGACACAAGTCCAGAATGGGCCCCTTGCGCGCGGATACTTTCCAAAAGCTCTGCGAGAAAAACCGCACTAGGAAATCCAGCACTCCATTCAACGTATCCAATTTTTCATCGGCGAATGTTTCGCGCAATCGGAGGGAACATTATGTTTATCCTTGCGCAGCTATGCTCGAATTGGGATTATTGCGCTATTGCTACTCGAGCTGTTTGATGCGTGCGTTCGGCGCGGCATTGAAGTGGCCCTCGAGCTTGTCCGCCAAGCGGAAGGCACCGGAATACTCGATTTTAGGCGCCGAGCATTGCTACCGCCGACTTCACGAGCAGGTAGTCGGGTCCTCATTCTGATTTGCTCGACGCTCCTGGTTGATGATTCGCCGCCTTGTTGCCATGGAAAGCCGATGAATTTTAGCCAGAAAATTCACGGCACTGTCGTACCACTGAATGGAGTGGTTGCAAAACATGAAAGGGATCTGAGTGGTCTTATCGCGCACTTCTGGATCAAAGCTTTCTGGATTCAAGGCGGTGACAAACACAGGACGTCGAGCGCCCATGCCGATACCCGCCTCGATACAAGTGTTGAGGTTCGGCCGCAGTACCCTGGCTACCTCGTCGATCAGGCAGGCTAGGTCCGCGAAAATCAAGTTCGCCCCGATGACTTTCGAGACGATCGCTTCCCGGAGTTGCTCGCTGGTAAAATCTTCGCCCAACAGGCACTCCATACCCAGTACGTGCTCAATAATGTCTCGGGCGGCCGCGTTCCTTTCCGCGTTATGCTTGTAGTCAGTGGCGAGGAATGCATAAGGCGCGATCGCCTCCGTCTCGTCATGCAATGCGATAAGCTCAGGCTCGAAGCCAGCCAATCTTGAGCAGCCCCAACTTCGATGGCTTCAGCTTGCAACTGCGGAGGAAGCAAACTTCTCGAAACGCAAAAGACCCGGCTCGCCAGTGATGGGAAAAATGCGCAAGTCGCCTTCCTCGACGATCTCGGCGAGCACTGGATCTTCAATCGGCGACGGCTGCTCTTTCAATGCCGCAACCTCATCAGCGAGCCGGCCGCTGCCTTTAATCACAATTACCGGCCAGCTACGCCGGACGCTTTGCAGCAGCTCGTCTTTGGCAATGGCACCGCCATTGACCAAAATCGCGAGCACCGGAACATCGAACGCAGCGGCAACCTCGAAAAGCGTTTCCGTCTCGCTACCCCATTCCTTGCCATCTACGAGCACGAAATGGGAATGATTCGGATCCAGCGGCGCGCTGTCATTGCCGGCGATTGTGGGACCGCCCGGGTAAGTCACTTTCCCCGCCGGAGCGACGCCGAGCAGACTGCTCTTGCGTCCACGATCTGCAATGCTCTGCCCCATGATCTGCATGACGCCTGCCTGCGTCCCGCCGTCGATAATGACTGCTTCGGCATCCGCAGCCGCGCGAGCAATACCACGGCTGAACAGTTGAGTCAGGCGGGAGGTCAGCTTTTCGTCCAGCTTATCTGCTCCTCCGATGAGTAAGATCAAATTTTTCGGCTGCGAAATCCCCAGCGACTTAATAAGCGCGGCCATCGGCGTGCCACGCGACACCGAAACAAGTTTTGCGCCATTGTTATTTGGAAAAACAATTTCCTGCAGTTGTATTCTTTCGTCAGGCATGCGCGCGTGGAGTCGGTCTTGTGGACGGCCCGATAAGATTGAATCAGGTCATTGCGCGGATAGCAAAACAAATGTGCCATGCAGAACTGTCGAAAGCATTCAGCCATTGCAGAGCTGGCAATTCGATTCTTGTTTCAACTTGCTCTTGGAGCTCATGATTAGGAGCTCTGCCGACCGGTGGATGCCCGGGAGGGTTAGGGATTCGCGCTTGAGCGTACAGGGGGTCTTGTCAGATCTTCGACTGCGACGAAAAAGTCCTGAACTTTTTCTTTACACTCCACCTTCAATTTCATAAAAGTTCACTAAAACAGTTATGCTTAAATATTCTCGGCACTTTCTGACATCGCCTATCGTTGCAATCTGTACAGTCGCTCTTTTCCTCTGTTCCTGCGCTACGTTCACTGAATCCTCCAGCCAAGTTACGGTGCAACAGCTCGAAACTGCCCACTTGACCTTTATCGATCACCATACGTGCGCTGAAGGCACGCGTCCGACATGGGATCAAGCCAGCTTCGACAAAGAAGTGGCGGACATTACGCGGCAATTCACGGACGCGGAAGCTGCTGTGTCGAAGACCGTGCCTGCGCGCAAGGAATTCATCAGAAATTCAGCCAACCTCTTTCGGCGTGATGCTGCACTCGTCCAGAAGCAGCATTGCCTAAGCCCAAGCTTCGCTGCCAACAAAAAGAAACAGCTCCAACAGAATTACGATCTTCTGCTAAAGCAAACACCGAACTGAGTTCAATTGTATGTCGAAACTTCAAGATGCATTAGACCAAATCAAAGATCCCACCGTTGCCGACGCAAAAATTCAGTTCGCACAACTGATCAGCGAAGGCAAGGCCGCTTCCGAAGCCTTCATAAAATCCAGCGCGGAGCAGCTCGAACAATGGACCATCGACGTTGGTGCCGGGAAAATGACCCAGGATGAGTTCGATAACCTGGTCAGTGCGCAAACGATTCTTGCGAAAAGCTTCGTGGCCAGTCAGGCTCTCGCCGCGCAAAAACGCGCGGAAGAGCTGACGATCAAAACGGCAGAGCTAGCCGCCACCAAGATCGTCCCGCTGCTGTTGCTCGCTATTTAACCTTAAGTTGCGTGCCAGATGCCAAGTGGGTTTAGAGTAGAATCAGGTTTTTTCAGCGGCGAAATCCCCAGCGACTCAATAAGGCTGACCATTCGCGCGATTTGCGCCATCGGCCGTCAAACGCAGGATTGGTTAGAGCCTCTCAGGAAACGATGAGCAGGCAAGGGAATGCTATAGCCGGATAGCGTGCTAACATTGGCCAAAATCGGCACGGTCGTAAATGGCTTTGCCGCATGGCGGACTCGGAGTTCATAAAAGACGTTCGCATTGGTGAGCGTAGGATCGGCCACAACAAACTCCGAAAGCAGCAGCCGCGCGGCCATTTCGTTATGAATGATCCCACCGGTGCGCTCTTCATCGCCGCGGCGCGCTTCCAATCCACACTGTTCAATCGTCGGCTTGATCGCCTCGTTGTAGATTTGGTCAAAATCGATGACCACGCCGCTTTTGAGATCCGACTTCTGACCGAACGGCATGTCCACAAAACAGAGAGCCTAGTAGTTCATGGGTTTTGATTACGTCAATTCGTCTTTAGTCCCAGTAGTTTGACTACTTCCTCGGCAGTTCCTTAACTTCTTCGTTGTCGGGAGCAAGCTTTAGCACACGGCTTGTTAGGAAATCTGCCTCTCCTCGAACGCCCGGGCTTCGTCGGGGTCATTACCTTGCTTGAGAGCTTGATCGGCAGGATACCTGCCAAGATGCGCGGTTACGCGAGCATTCGCGGGACCGACTTGGGTCGCGACTCGCAGTCCTTCGACTCTTGCCTCCGGGATCCGGTTCTAAAATATAACCGCCCGGTTTCGATCTGAAACTCAGACACACGCCCGTTCCGCTGTACGGAATCAGGCTCGATATTAGCGTCCCAATCCGCTTCCGTTCGAAGCGCGATTCTAGCACGATCAGTGGGATAGAAGACGCGAATTAACTGTTTTGCATTGTCTTTTTCTCGCTGCTCATGATCGCATCGACATGACCTCATCGCGCAGTTCGCATGCGATCTCCTTGCGATTACCGGATCGAATCTTTGGGACAGAGAAAGAGCACTTAGATCGGATTTCACGCTTGAAGAAAAGATTCAGGAGATGCGGCACCAGCGTCATGTCGCGCCAGTAGCAAACTTCATCGGCAACAGAACCATCATCGAGGGCATATTGAATGGACGCTGAAGCAACGGGACAGCGAAGTTGCACAGCTGATTCCAGTAAGGCTGACTTGAACGCCAGCACTGTTGACCCATCGGAGCTTGTCCCTTCTGGAAACAGCACGACGACTGAGCCGCCAGCGAGCGTTGCGCGAACAAGATCGACAACTGCCGGACTGGATAGTCTGTTCTCGCGATCGACAAAAATTGTTCCTGCGGCACGCGCGAGCCACCCAAAAAACGGCACCCCGCCACGTCGCGCTTGGCAACGAAGACGCATGGCCGAATCGAACTGAGCACAAGGACATCGAGATAGCTAAGATGATTACTCACCAAGAGACCGGACGGCGGCATTGCACCGCGGGTCGTTATGCGAATCCCAATCACGCGACACGCAAACCGGCTCCAGCGATGTAACCACCCGGCGCGCGCGTGAAGACGTTGTGCCGGGGCAAAGAACGGAATCGTGATCGCATTCTCAACGAGTCCGCAGAGCGAGAAGAATGTGACGGCGAATGCGCGCCAGATTCCAAGAAATGCGGTGCTCATCTGTGTAGTCGCATCGTAACACAGGCATCTTGCCTGTGGGGCAACGTGGCGTCTCGCCTGGCGAATAGCCGGCAAACTCGCCGCGGCGAGTCCGTCCAATGGCAAACACGATGCCCGCCGGTTCCACGCTTTAGGTAGTGTCCCAGGACATGTTCTGAGTCGAATATTATTATTGATTTTTCTTGTTCCCGTGCTCCTGGGCGGCTATCCTCCGGTTCGCGGTGAAAAAACAAATTCCTGTAGCTCCCGGTGTCTCGCACGGGTTCCGAGAACCAGCCGCTCTCGTTCGTTCAGGTTTAAAATGCAATGCTTCAGTGGTCGACATCGCGTGGCTGTTGTGTCTACGTCGTGTCGTCAGTCAGTCTGCAGAATCTTAAGGAGGATCCAATGGCATCAGACATCTTTGCAAAGATTGGGGACATCAAAGGGGAATCGCTCGATGCCAAACACAAAGACGAAATCGAGGTGCTTTCGTTTTCATGGGGTGTGACGAACACTGGTGCTACCGCTGCAGGGGGTGGAGGAGGTGCCGGCAAGGCGACGTTCCAGGATCTCTCCATCGTCCACAAGATCGACAAAGCCTCGCCGCTGCTGATGCAGGCGTGCGCGACCGGTGCACACCTCAAGGAAGCGACGATCACTCACCGCAAGGCAGGCAAGGACCAGCAGGATTACCTCATCGTGAAGATGAATGACATCATCATCACCGGGGTCACAGATGGCGACGCCAGCGGTCAAGGGGGATCGGAGACGATTAGCTTAGCGTTTGCGAAGATCGATCTTGAATACAAGCCGCAAAAGGCTGATGGGTCGCTCGATACAGGGATTCATTTCAAGTACGACCTCAAAGCCAACAAAGAAGGCTAAGAACCGCCCGGGTTGGCGAGGGAAGCAGGAGCTGCTCGGGGGGAAGCTCGTGGAGCAATCAGAAAGTCCGACACGCGAGTTGACGGTCGAGGAGGCACTCGAACTCGCCATTTTGCTGCAGAAAAATGAGCAGCTCGCGGCGGCCCACCAGTTGTATCACCGCGTTATCGAGGTGGCCCCAAATCATCCTCGCGCTCTGCACTATGCCGGCGTACTTGCGCATCAACAGGGGCACAGCGACGAAGCGGTCGCGCTCATCGAGCGGAGCCTCGCGTTGGTGCCGGATCAAGCAGATTGGTATAGCAACCTTGGCATCATCTTCCAATCGGATGGTCAGCTGGAACAAGCGATAGACGCCTATCGGCGTGCGGTCGCCATCGACCCGAGCCACGCGAATGCCTATAGCAACCTCGGTGTGGCGCTAAGGGCGATCGGGAAACCGTCTGAAGCGGAAGCAGCGTATCGCACAGCCATTCGACTGAATCCAGAGCACATTGACGCGTACACGAACCTTGGCATCCTGCTCAATGGCTTGAAGCGAACTGAGGAAGCGGCAGCGTGCTACTGCAAGGTAATCACGCTGCAGCCAAAGCACCAGGAAGCGCGAAAGCTACTGGCCCTTGCGCATTGTACGCTGGGGGAGATCGGCGAGGCCGTGCGCATCTTCGAACAATGGCTCGAAGAGGAGCCAGGAGACCCGATTGCGCTGCACATGCTGGCGGCGTGCACTGGTCGAGATGTGCCGGCGCGCGCATCGAACGGATTTGTCGAAAGAACCTTCGACAGTTTCGCCTCCAGCTTTGAATCGAAGCTTGAGAAGTTGTCGTACCGCGTTCCGGCGCTGGTGGCGGCAATGCTGGAGGATTCGCATCTCGAGCCATTAAAGCGCCTTGACGTGCTAGACGCCGGCTGTGGAACGGGGCTCTGCGGTCCGCTGGTTGCTCCTTATGCGCGCCGATTCGTGGGCGTTGACCTCTCCGCAGGAATGTTGGCGCACGCGAAAGAGAAGAACGTCTACGATGAACTGTTGAAAACCGAGTTAACGGAGTACCTGCGCGATAACCTGGGAGCATTCGATCT
>Ga0222622_10000314_pt1 | contig 17540 bp, 13 predicted proteins | sample PLM2_5_b1metaG_FD_177335 | JGI IMG/M metagenome (GOLD analysis project Ga0222622, IMG submission 177335) | Groundwater sediment microbial communities from an aquifer in East River, Colorado, USA - PLM2_5_b1 | ecosystem: Environmental > Terrestrial > Soil > Riparian zone | place: USA: East... | reverse complement strand
CTCCCGCCCGCTGAGCCGCTTCGCCTTCGACGTCGTCCTGGCTCCATGTGCCGCTCGACGTGGCAGAGGTTGGTCGCCACGGCCCCTGGACGGCAGAGGCCGTGGCAGGGTCGATCTTACGATCCGGCGCATAGAACTGGTGGGTGCAGACGTCGGTGGGATTCAGCCCGAGGCGGCGACAGAGCATGTTCGACAGCAGGAAGTAGGCGTCCATCTGGGCCTGCGGCCAGGCTTCGCCGACGCCGTTGTTGGCAGCTTCGATCGACACCGCGTACGAGTTCATCGAATCCTTGGGAACGTTGCCCTTCGAGAACCCGACCGGCCCGCCCTTGCCGTTGGTGTTCGTCGCCCCGCCCGCGCATACCCACACTTCGCCGTCACGCGCCAGGAGTAGGTTGCTGATCGGTGCATCCGGGGAGTTGTGACAGATGTATGCCGCGTCGTTGGCCGGAGTGGTTGTGGACGCGGTGTGATGCCACATCACGCACCACGGACGCCCGGATTCGTACCCGCCTGACGATCTGGCTCTGTGCTGCCAACCGTCCACTTCCACCACGCTGAGTCCTTCGGCGCGGCACCAGTCGGCGAGTTGGGTGAGGTAGACGCTACCCATGACGTGACCGCTCCCTGAGCACCGGCAGGTCTTCGAACAACTGATCGACACGCAACTGCTGACGCTCGTTCAACTGTTCGTAGATGCGTCGGTAGCGACCGGCACGCTGTTCGATGACACCGATCAGATCATCCAAGTGATCGTTGCCGGTCTCACGGTCGAGCAGGTCGAGCCGCCGACGCAGGTTGACCACCATGTCGCGCGGATCGTCGTCGACATCCCATGCATCTTCCGGTTCGTAGTCGCCGAAGTCGGTCACTTCTTGCCCTTGCGGGCCTGGCTGGCTTTGATCGCTCGGCCCTGCTTGGCAGCCTTGGCCTTGGTCTTGTAGGTCTTGCCAACGGAGCCGTACTTGTAGCCCCCCTTGGTCTTGTGCACCGGCATCTCAGCCTCCCATTGCTTGCATCGCCTTGGCGCGATCCTGCTGTTCGAAGAAGCGCCGTGCGGCCTCACCTTGCATCTGATCCTGGCTGATCGTACGTCCCGGCACTCCGAGCCCGAACCGCAACCACGATTCCAGCAACCGATCAGGGTCGCTGGTCGAACCACCGGCGACGCCAGGGAACAACCGCATCTGACGATCGAGCAACGGGTTCAACGAACGCAGCGCGTTGACCGCCGAGTCCTTGGTGTAGAAGTCGCCGGTCTCGGGGTTGCGCTTGGCGCCGCCGACGAGCGACATCAGCATCGCCGGAATCGTCATCGCCGCGTTGGCCTTGGTCACGTCGGTCTCGTCGTACTGACGCCCGGTGAAGAAGTCCTGGTTGGTCAGGAACTCAGCCGGTGCCGTGAACGCCGGGTTGAAGTCGCTCAGCACCTGCGCCGGGTTCTCGCCACCGAGCGCACCGGCGACGCGCTGGATGTCGTCCTGCAGCCGCAGGTGCGGCAGGTCGGGCGACGCCGCGATCGGCATACCGGCAGGCGGGCCGATGATCGGCACCTTCGACAACCACTCCGGCGTCTTCAAGCCGGTGTCGAACCCGCCTGCTTCGGCGATGTACTCGGGGAAGAACTCGGGCGGCTCAGCCGCGAAGTTGCGAGCGAACGACTGGAAGTGCAGGTACGAGCGGGGCTTCATCCACATCTGCGTGAACTGCAGCGGCACGTTGCGCGACATGAACGTCCAGAACGGGATCAGCCGCTTCATCTGCTCGTCGAACTTGGAGACCTGGCTGTAGTCGAAGTGGATGCGCGTGATCCGGTTCATCGCCTCGTTCAGCGTGCCACCGTGCCGCGTCGTGTTGAGGCCGAGCGCGAGGCGCGCCGGGCCCTCCACCCAATCCTGACCAAAGCGCTGGCTGCCACGCGTGAACATATTGTTGAACGCACGCTCGCTGCGACGTGCCGTTCCCGCCGCACGCGACACGCCGGTCTCGGTGAACTGCGATGCACCCGATGCGAACGTTGCCCGGAAGGCATCCTGAACCGGCGGCGATTGGCGTTCCAGCCACGCCAGCGGATCGTCGGCGTTGGCGTACTTGCGCCACAGTCGCAGCGCCCAATACTGCTCCTGCACGGTGACGCTCTCGGACGAGTTCATGAAGAACGCCGACAACGCATTGCGAACGTGGAAGCCGGGCGACATCGTCGCATAGGTCTTGAAGAAATTGGTGTACGCGGTCAGGAAGCGACCAAATATCTTCGAGTCCAACTGTTCGGCGACGCTGAAATACAGGTGCTTCAAGTCCTTCTCGATGACGAAGTCGCCGCCCTCATAGATGTATTCCAGGTCGGACTTCAAGTGCGCCTTCAACACCGGCGCCAACTCGCCACGCTGGGCTGCCTTCAACATCGTGTCCAGCTTGTGGGCGGGCAGGTCCAACTCGGTGGTGAGCCGATCGAGTGCTTCCTCGTGGGCGTAGAGCGCAGCGGCGATGCGGCCCATCAGCGGGTCGTCGCCGGTCGGGTTGGCAGCCAGCACCTTGTCGATGTCGCTGATCGTGCGGTGCAGCGGCTGCACTTCGTACGGCAGCAGATTCCCGGCGGCGACCTCGTCCAGCTTCGAGCCGAACGGCACGCCCTTGCGCTTGCCTTCCAGCGCCGCGGTCGCCTTCGTCGGCTTCGACAGCGGCTTGGCTTTCTCGGAGATTTCGGCGTGGCGGACGCGCGCCGCTTCCTGATCCTGCAGCGCCTTGGTGTAGTTGGTGCGGACCTTGGTATTGGCCTCGTCGATACTGGCGGCAATCTCGTTCAAGCGCTCACGGGTGACCTGTGTGCGGCGTACCTGGCCGCGTGCCCCGGCGATCTTCGGGCGTACGGCGGCAGCTTCCTCCAACGCGACCCCCGCGGTCTGGGTCTCGGCACGACCGAGCGCGGCGCGTGCCGTCTTCTCGCCGGTGATCGTCTCGGCGATCTGCGGGACGTATTCCTCAGCCACCTTCTGCTGCACCGCGGCCTGGTCGCGGGCCTGGTTGATCAGCGCCGTGCCGTGCGCTTCGAGTTCACCGAAGAACGGATGACGCTCGGGCGGCTTGGGCAGATTGCGCTCAATCTCGGCCAGCTTCTTCTGCAGTTCCTTCTGCGTGGCTGTGGCCTTCTCGACACGCGCCACGGTGCGCGGGTTGTCAGCGATCCATTGGCGCGCCTCGGCCAGTTCGCGGGTCAGCTTCTGGCTGATCCCGCCCGGCGTCTCGGCTTCCACCATTGCCTTGGCTTCCGCCAACGTCGCCGCCTGTCGCCCTACATCTGATGTAGGCGGCGCGGCCTTGGTGCGGATCATCTTGCCTGCCTGCGCCTTGGCGGCGTCGAGCGAGGCAGCGTTGGTGACATTGCCGTCCGGGTCGGTGATCCGCCACACCCGCTGGCGGGCCTTGCCGCCTTCGGGCAGGATGCGGTCGATCTTCCAGTCGCCGCGCGTGTACCTGCCGCCCTCTACCTGCGTCCACTCCCTGGGAACCGTCGCCCGTACGGCAGGCGCCACCGGCTCAACTTCGCCAGGACCGAGCACACGCCACGCTGATTTGCCGCCGTCTTCGGGGGTGACGCGCTTGATCCGCCATTCGCCCAGGATGTGCTCACCCTTGGACCGCTTCCATATCGGCTTCTCTGCTTTCTGGGCCTGTGGAAGCTGCGCCTCGATCGACGATGCGCGGCGCTTCAACGCCAGATACTTCTTCGATTTGTCGGTCGCCAGCGTGCGCTCGGCGGCATCGAGCGCGGCCTGGTCGACGTCTTCCAGCGCGGCAGTCACGGGCGGCGTCGCCTGGAACTCGGCTTCGCGGGCGAGCGCCTGCTGCCAGTCGTTGAGGTCAATCTCAGTTTGCTTGGCACGCGCCTCGGCGTTGGGCACGCTGACGTGCTGGCCGTAGACATCCTCGGCGAAGTTGTTGATCCATTCCTCTTGCTTCTTGTAGTCCTGCAGTTCCTTGACGATCGCCGTCAACGGATGCTCGGTGCGCTGGCTGCGCAGATTGCCGCGCTGGATGCGCAGGTTGTGGACTTCCGCCGCGATCTGATTCGCCTCTTGAATCAGCATCCGCCGATCGGCTTCGGCGTCGGACTTGGCGAAGCCGGTCATGCGACCGATCTTGGCGTCGATCTTGCGAATCTCGTCGAGCAGGTCAGCGTGGTCGCCCATCTTGCGGCTCAGCAGCCGCTGCACTTCCTCGTCCTGCTGAATGATCTGCTGGTACGCCTCTAACTCACCGTTCTGGGAAGCGACGTGCATCGCTTCCTGGGCGGCACGCGCGTCGCCGGGTTCGATGTAGCGCCAGCGCGGCTTGGGGTTGTCGGGGCGCTTCATCGCTCGCCGGATGCGTTCCTCGCGTGCGATGCGCCTGCTCTTTGTAGCGTTCACCGCCGCCCGGTCGCGAGCGTTGGTCAGGTCACGGGTGCGCAACTCCGGGCGCTTCGTCATGACCTCTTTGGCCTGGCGACGTGCGGTGAACTCGGCGCCTTTGGCGCGCTCGGTGGCAGCCTCGAACTCGGTTTCCAGCCGCGCCCGTTCGGCACGAACCTGATCGAGCGCCTCACGCAACTCGTCGACGGTGTACTTCGAACGCGACTTGATCCGACGTTGCGTGCCCGAGCGCAACCCACCGATGCGACGCAGCAGTTGGCGTTCTTCCTGCTCGGATTCAGCGATCGCCTTGGCGATCTGGGTGGCGTTGTGTTCCAGACGCTGCCCGGCGCGCACGGCGTTGAAGATTTCGTTGCTGGCCTGCGACCCGGCGCGGCGTGCTGCCGCCTTCTCCTGAGCGATCGGCGCCCAGACCTGCTCACCCAACGTGTCGAGCGCCCCGGCGACACGGGTGCGCTCCGCTTCACCGGCGAACTGCAGGTCTTTCAGGATGGCCCGCTGCTCGTTGCCCTTCTTGCGCGAGAACTTGCGGTTGCGTGACTCGGTCTTGCGGGTGTCGGTCTTCCACTCGAAGAAGTCGGTGTCTTCCGGCTTCGGCTTCGGGTTCTCGACCGCCATCCAGCGTTCCGGCTCGCCTTCGACGCTGGACGCCACCGGCACACGACCGCCGACCGGGTCGTAGCGACCAGGGATCGCGCCGGTACGTCCCCGGAACCCGGCGAGACCGGTCTCGGTGCCGAACTTGGCAGCGGTGCGCCGGGCAACATCGCGCTTGGTCGATTCGACGTAGCGCCGCCAGGCGGCGACCGGGTCCTGTTCGTACAGCGAGCCTTCGAAGCCGTGGGCGCGCAGGTAGCCGCCCAGCTTGTCTTCCAACTCCGACAGCGAGCCGTTGACGATTTCGATTTCCTGGCCGGGCTCCTTGCCGAGCTTCAACACCAGCGGCTCGACGCTGCCATCGGGCAGGGTGGTCGGCTTCAACCGGCGGCGCAGCAGGAAGCCGCCTTCTTCGAGCAGGTCGGTGTCCTTGATGCCGACGACGCGGCGGAACGTGTCGACCGCCGGGTTCTCGCCCTTCTTCAACTTGTTCATCCAGCGGAACGCGTCGCGGCTCATGACGTGGGGGACGACGTAGCCCTCCAACTCGGGCATTTCTTCGGCACCCGCCGCCACACCTGCTTCGCGCATCCGCTGCGGCATCGCCGTCAAGATGTTCTGCTCGCCGCCTTCTTCGGCGGCACGCACCATCGCCTGGCGTTCCTCCAACGGCGTGTCTTTCAGTTCGCGTGCCAGGTTGTCGACGAAGCGGGCACCGACCGAGCCGAACGTGTTGCCTGCGACACGCTCGACCTGATTGATTTCCAGCGCGCCCAGCGCCTGGTCGGCGGTCATCGTCCCCTTGCCTGCGATGAGGCGCTCCATCGCCTTACGCATGTCCTGGTTGAGATAGCCACGCGGCACCGACAGGGCACGCGCGCCACGACCCAGCGGCCCGGCGCTGATCGCACCCTTGACCGGGCCCAGCGCCCGTGAGATGCCGTAGCTGATGTTCTCGGTGCCGGGCAGGATCGGACCCTTGTGGCCGAGACGGATGCCGTGCTCCAACGTCGGGCTCATCGCCTGCAGTTGCTCGCGGTTGGCGACGTTGACGCCGCGGCGCATGATCTTCTCGGCTGCCTCGTCGCCACCGAGGCGGGCCACCCGTGCGGCATCGTCGGCTGCCCCGGTGCGTGCCAGCGTCTCGGCCGCTTCCCGCTGGGCCCGGCGCAACGTGGCGACGTAGTCAGCCCGTGCGGCCTTGCCTGCGACCGCCCCGGTGCCACCGATCAGGTAGGTGAACGGATCAGCGGCAACGTCGCCACCGAAGCCGAGCACGTTCTTCCAGGCGGCGTTGTTGTGGGGCGCGCCCTCGGCGAAGGCGGGTTCGACGATCGACTCCTTGAAGCCTTTGCGGCCCTTGATGTCAGACCACAGGTCGCCCCAATCCCAGCCTTCTTCGCCTTCCTCGCGGATCGGCGTGTACTCAACGCCGGGCAGCCCAGCCAACGCCTTGTTGAAGCCCTCGGCAACATCGGTGTCGAGCGCCTGACGGATCGTGGCGGTGACCGCGCCGCGGGGATAGTCGAGCGCCGCCAGCGGCAGCATCGCCGCCTTGCCCGCCTTGCCGATCACCCAGCCGAGCCCACCCAGGCCACCGCCTTCGGACTGCGGCTGAGCGCGTGCCGCACCGGCGGTTGCCATCAACCCCGGCGAGGCCATGATCCGATCTGCCAGTGAGCCACCGCCCGCCCCAGCGGCAGGGGGTCGCCGCGGAGGCGGGGCGGGCTGACCGCGTGGCGGCAGGAAGGTGACACCTTGGCGTCGGCGGTACTGCTCACGCGCTGACTGTGCGAGCGGCGAGGCCACGGATCACCGCCCCGGCAGGCGCGGGTATTGCCACGGCATCCCCGGTTGCCCGGCTGCACCGGAGGCGTAGAACGGCTGCATCTTCTGTTGGAAGACGTCGTTGATCGGCGTCCTGCCCGAACGGGCAAGTGCCAACTGCGGGGCCAACGCCATCGCCAACTGCAAGCTGGCGGCACCGGCTTCCTGGCGACGACGCTTGACGTCTTCACCCCGACTGCGGCGGCTACCGATCTGGGCCTTCGGGTTGTCTTCCGGGCCCGGCCGACGACTGCCCCCGAACTTCGAGTTGATCAGATTGCTGAGCCCACGCATCTGGCCTTCGACCAAGTTCTCCTTGAACGGCTCCGAGTACGTCGACAGTCGTGGACGGTTGGGATGCTCCAACGCTGCCATGGATTGATTCAGCGATCCGCCGAGTCCCGGTGCCATCCCCGTCGAGAAGGCGTCGGGAACCTCGTCGCCACCACCCCATCCGAACATGCCGCCGATTGCCTTTGCAGCCGATGCTGCGGGACGTGCCAACGGACTGATCATCGACAGTGGATCAGCGCCTGCCGCCGCCAGCACCGGGCTCAACGCGCCGAGGCCGGTCCTGACACCACTGGACATCTCGGGCATCCCGCCACCAGGCGGGGCCTGGGGCACGCCGCCTTCCTGGCCGGTATTGCGCACACCGCCTTCCAGAATCTGATTGAGTAGTGCTCGTTGGCCCGCGGCGGCGTCTGCGTTGGGGACGTCGCCGCGACCACTGGCTGCCGACATCTGGCTCATGTAGTCGCGCAGACCCGTCGCCGCCGCCTGCCCGGTCGGCGCCATGCGCGCCCCGTAGTCCTGCATCTGGCCGCTGTAGCGATCGAGTTGACGCTGATCCTGTTCGAGATTGCGCTTGCGCGTCGCTTCCTCGCCGACGAATGACTGCAGCGCCTTGCGAGCGTCCTTCAAGCGCGACTCGCTGTTGGAGATGCGCTCCATCATCCGCATCGTCTCGGTCGGGTTCTGCTTGGCGTAATACTCGGCGCCGTACTCGTCACGCGGGTCGGGGATGCCGGTCTTCTGCAGGAACTCCTGCAACGCCGAAGGCTTCTCCGACGTCGTGTAGGCGCGACCCATCTCGTCGTACTCGATGCCGGGCTGCATCAACTGCGCGCGCTCGGCAATCACCGGCTTCGCCATGTCCGCGGCCATCTTGCCCAGCGCTGCCCAATCCGGTGCTTCTTCCTGTCCGAAGCCACCCGGTTTCTGGGTCATCGTCGACGGAATCTGCGAGCGCCAGGTGTTGCGTTCTTCCTCCGACATGCCGCCCGCGACCTGATCGGGGTTCTCGATCGCGGCGCGGATCGACGCCGCGGCAGCGAGCGGCGACATGCCGTTCATGATCAACTTCGCAATCTCGCCTTCGACGCCACCCATCTGCGCCTGGATCGCCAACTCCTGCTCGGCGCGCAACTCCAACGGCTTGCGCTCGGTGATCGGATCGAACGCTTCCGGCGTCGTCGAGCCGAGACCCGACAGCAGCGTCCAGATCGGATCGTCGAAGCTGCCGTAGACGTCCTGCTGGGCGTTGCGAATCTTGCCCTGGTAGTCGATGTCGTAGGGCTCCAACTTGCCCTTCGACGTCAACGACGGCTGCAGCAGCGACATCACCTGCTGATACATCAAAGGGTCCATCTGCGGCTGCATCCCCATCGGGCCCGGCATCTGCGGCATCGGCATTCCTGGCGCGGGCATGTAGCCCTGGGTCGGGTAGCCACCGGCGTCGGGCATGATGAACTGCTGCATCGCCCACAACGACGGATCGACCTGCGGGTAGTAGTCGCCGTATTCGTCGTTGCTCATGACATGCTCCCCCACGGCACGGTGCCCGCCCCCGGCAGCGTCATGCCGGGCGGCAACGCCCCGACCAACTGCATGAAGGCGTTGAGCGTGTCCTGATTCCATTGGTTCTGGGTGCCGACGTTGGTGTCACCGACCGTGTTGCGGCGCGTCCAGTTCTGCATCGCTTCCTGACCGGCGGTCGAGAACATCGCGTCCTGCAGACGCTGATCGAAGGCGGTCTTGCCTTTCGCCTCGGCCATGTTGACGCCGAGGTTGAGCATGTTGCCTTCGAGTCCGAGGTTCTGATCGAACGTCGTGCGGTCACCTTGCAGGGCGCGCATGTTGCCCGCCATCCGCGACTGATCGACGCCAGCAAGCATCGCCAACGTGTTCTGCATCGCCCGGTCGGCCTGCACACCTTCGGCGTTGGTGGCACCGACCTGGCTGGGGTTGACGCCATTGGCCTGCATCATCCGCGCCATCGCGTTCTGTAGGTCAGGATTGTTGGTCTGCAAGCCACCTTCGAACGGATTGACATAGCGGGCGAGTTCGCCCTGAGCCTGATCGAACGCGGTGTTGCCGCGATTGCGGATGCCCTCGATGCCGGTGGCGACGCCCTGGCGAGCAACGCCGTACTGGCTCGGGTCCCATTTCATGTACTCGCTCGGGTCGGGCAGATCGAGCGCCTCGTAGGCAATGTCCTTCGGCTTGCCCTTGCCGATGATTGACGACAGGTAGTCGAACGTCGCCTGATCCATGCCAACCGGTCCACCACCACCGCCACCGCCACCACCGCCACCGCGGCCTCCACCACCGCTGCTGCCGCCACCCATGAACGGCAACGGCGTGCCGTACGGCTGCATCCCAGCGGCTTGGTCGTACGGCACGCCTTCGCCGTGCAGCTTGAACTGCATCGCCGCCTTCTGAGCGGGGGTCATGTTGGCCGAACCGGGAACCTGATCCTCCCACCAGTAGGTGGTCTGCAGATTCATGTAACCGGGCTGGCCGTTGGCCTGATAGGCGGTGGTGTTGCGACCGGGCCCGGTCAACGCCGGGCGCGTCTTGCCGCCGAGCGTGGCGTTCGCCGGGCGCGTCGGGTTGCCGCCCGAGTAGTAGGCGGGCATCCCGGTCGGGCCGTAGTTGGTCTGGGTCTTCTTGGCATTGGCGAGCGCGGCTGCCCGCGCCCGTGCGGCGGCTGCCGCCTTGATCGAAGTGGGAACGCCCCAAGCCATCAGATGCCTCCTACGAGATTGCGCAGGTACTCCAACGCCTGGGCGTCGTTGGCGATCTGTGCGGCTTTCTCGGCCTCAATGTCCATCAATGATTGCTGACGGAACGCCCCGAGGCGCTGATCATTCAGATCGAACTGCTGTTGCTCCTGCGTCAAGTCCTGCTGGGCCCGCCCGTACTGCTGGGCATAGTCACCGAGGTAGTTGGTCATCGCCTGACGCTGGACGCCAGATCGGATGCCGGGCCCGGCGAGGTTGCGCTGCCCGAACTGCGCTCGATATCCGGGGTAGCCGCGCTGGAAGTTCTGGGTCATGTCGCCGAGCGTGCGCTGCCCGCGCTGCTGGCCGAGGAAGCGACCGTAGGCGTTGGTCGCCGCCTGATTGCCGTAGTCGTACTCGACCGCGTTCTTCTGACGCTCGTAGTTCCCAGCGTTGTACGGCGAGTAGGTCGCCATCAGCCGATCCTGATGATGTGGTTGACCACGATGTAGGGCGGCAGGTTGGCGTTCGTCGCTGCAACACCCGCATTGTTGGTACCCGGCGCCTCGCCGTAGACGCCGTGGCTGTGGACGTTGGTGCGATCCATCCAGCCGGTGTTGTTGATGCTGGGACCATCGGTGTTGTCGCGGTTGGCGTTCGTGGTTTGCTGATGACCGCCGCCCGGCAGGGTGTCGTTGAGCACCGCCGTCTCGCGCAGCGAGAACTCCAACGGGGCGCCGCCCGACTGCCAAGTCGTATTGGTCCGCGCCCAGGCACCACCAACGCCCTGCCCAGCAGGGATGTTGGCGTGGGCGATGTCGTAGCCGCGGCGCACATTGCTGTCGTGGCTGTGCTGGACGTAGTGCTGGTGGTTCTGCAGATCGTGCAGGTGATTGGTGTCAACGACCGTGGTTGCGCCACTGTGGTTGTGATTGTTGACGACGTGCGAGTGAGTTGGCAGCGTCGCATCGCGAGCCGTCATCGCGTTCTTCGCACCCATCACACCGAACGAAGCATCGCCGCCCAGGAATCCGACTGCCACTCTGCCACGCGTGTCAGGCAGGTTGAACAAATCGCCGGAGCCACCGAAGGCATAGCCAATGGTGTTGAACAGCGCGACGAAGGCGGGGTCGGTCTTGTTCTTCTGTGCGCCGTCACACAGCGCCCAGCCAGCGGGCGCTACGGGCCCGCCGAAGGCCATCATCATTCCCACCGGCAGCAGCGCGTCGACGTAGCTCTTGGGCGCCGCGTGGGCGGGCAACGTCGGCGGCGTACCGAGCAGACTGAGCGGCGCTTCCATCGCCACCGAGCCGTCACGATGGACAAGATCAGTGGCGGTGTAATCCTCGATCGCCTGGAAGTTCCAGTCGACGTCGATGGCGTTGACCGGCGTGTCATTCAAGATGTTGCGCAGCGGATTCATTGCTGTCATCAGATGCCCCTATGTCGTCAGTTCGCGCAGGTTGACTTTGAGCACGATCGCATCGACGCCCCACGGCAACGCCAGCGTGTGATCGTCGGGCTGGAACTCCAACTGGATCGCTCGTGCCCATCCCAACGATGCACCGCGTGACGCCGGGTTGGCAACCGAGGGACGCACCAACACATCACCGGATCGCTCGTTGACACCCGCGCCCCACAGCGTCCCGTCGTTCCAGTCAGCGCCACCGCCTTTCGGGTCGGCGGCACCCAGCGCACGCCAGAACGAACCGCCCCCGGAGACGACGTGGTAGACGTGCGAACGGCGCTCGCTGTTGGGGTTGTAGTTCCAGAATGTCGAAACCCGCACGCGCGAGTTGGACGGCAACACGCGGGCGATGTAGCGGGGACGTAGAAACGATTTCTGACGTTCCGGCCATCCGGCATCCTGCCAACTGGTGCGGTAGCGACAGTGGTAACCGATCGCCGGTTGACCTTGGATGAGGATGTCGCCAGCGATGTCAGGTTGGCGCTCGACGGCGAGCACACCAGCAACGCCGACGCAGCCGCACGTCACCACCAACGGGTATTCGGCGGCAATGTCGGAGTACTCGACGGTGCAGGCGATCGTGCCGTGCGCTGGCTTGTGACGAATCCAAGCGGCGTGCTCGGGGTCGTAGACCAGGACCGAACCATGTGAGGCGGTGGTGTCGTCGGCCTCCCATTCCCACGGCAGCGAGCACCACAGCCGACGACCCATCCAACTCAGCCAGATATCGACGCCGTTGGTGAGGTTGTCGAGCACCCAGCGCTGGTTACCACCGATTTCCCTGGGGGCCTGGCCGCTGTAGGCGTAGATGCCGTTACGACCGGTCGACGAGAAGAAATAGATCGAATCCTCGGAGCGCGTCACGCACGTCGGCGAGGGCGCACCGACCGACGACGAGACCTTGACCAACTGCCACGAGTCGGCGTCGTAGCCGTACAGCGCCCACACCGAGTCGATCTTGAAGATCAGCAGGTGGTCGCTGTAGGAACGGATGGCGGTGATCGCCCCGCCGCCCTGCTCGATGTCGATGTAATCGTCCTTGGCCCAATCCTCTGGCTCATCGGTGTGCGACCAGCGCACCCGGTTCGGATAGAGCACCGAGTCTTCCTGGGTGTTGGCAGCGAAGATGTAGCCGCCGTGTGGTTCGAGATGCTCGCAGCGCGGCATCACGCCGTGCAGCGGAGTCGTGTAGTTGTTGTTCCAGTTCGCCGACCCGGCTGCAGCTACCGCTGCCCCGAGATTGCCCGCTGCTGGCTGATTGGTCACCTTCCAGCAGGGGTTGCCCCGTCCGCACGCGAGGTACACGACGTTGCCCCATGCAGCAGGGTCGGCGAGATGTGGAACAGCGCCGCACACGGCGCCGAGGTCAACGAACGGAGCGTTGGGACCGCCCGCCCAGACCTTGTTGGCGTTGGTGATGAACACCGAGAACGTGCCGTTCGAGTACGGATGCAACTGCGCATTGCGGGGACGCCAGTTCGTCGCCGGGGTGGCAACGATGTCGGACGGGTTCCAACGCGTCCAGCCGGGTCGGGTGTAGAAGCCACCGAACGGATCGACTTCCATGTTGAGCATTCCCGGCGATTCGTTCGCCTTCAACTGGAAATCCGAACGCGTCGTATTCACGCCGCCGGTGAAATCCGTCAGGTTTATCGTCTGCAGCCGATTGCTCACGGCGGCGTCGTCACGATGAAGCCAGTAGGCACGAACTCGCTGCCGTAGTACGCCGAGACCGAGCCACCCATGATCAACGGACGGTGGTGGACGGGCTCCATGATCGCCCGCCGCGCCAGTTCGACGTCAGCCTGCCAGCGTCCCATGTAGATCGCCTCCAACTGCGCGTCTTCCTGCTGGGCGTAGGCGAGCGCCACCGCGAAATGGCTGATCGGCATGTGCAGCCGGGGATCGCAGTCGGGACTGCCATCAGCGATCCAGTTCAACGGCTTGCGGTAGCCGCGCAGGATGTACTGGCGCGTCTCGCCAAAGGTGATGGCGGGCCACAAGTTGATGCGCTGGCCCCACACCGAGAACAACAGCGACGCCGTCGTCCCGGCAGCGTTGCCCCAGCCGAAATGACCTTCCGCCCATATCTGGGGGACCAACGACATTCGCACGCCGTTGGTGGTGTCCCACAACCCCATGATCCCCGGCTCGTTGACGTTGCCGGGAAGTTCGAGCGACGTCTCACCGGCGGTCTGCTCGATGTGCCATTCGGTTGCGAGGAACGGCCATTGCGTTTCGGCGTTGAGGGTGCGCTCGTAGCCCTGCTGCAGCCATACGTCGATCGTGCTGTCGGCCAGATCGCCGGGGTCGGTCTGCGTTTGGGTCCGCACGATCGAGCGGAGTTCGGCGACGGTTACCACCCGAACAGATCCTCAGCGGTGACGGCCTTGCCTACATCCGATGTAGATGGCGCAGTTGTAGGGGCAGCGGGTGCCACTTTCCCGCGCTTGGACTTCGCCTTACTTGGTGAAGTCACGTCAGGAGTTGGTGTTGTCGGAGCATTGCTGTGACCAACCGCCTGATACCGCGAGGCGGGCGACACGTTGCGATTGCCAGCGGCGTGGTTGATCGCCTTGTCGGTGGCGCGCGCTCCGCGCTTCGTGCCGTAGAACTCGGCGACCGGCATCGCCGATTCCTTGGTGGCGTTGATCGGTCGCTGGTAGGGGTTGTTCGGCTTGGGCATGACGCCATCCTCTCAGGTCGTCCCCCCGGCCCGAGTTGGGGCGAACCGGGGGGACGAGGAATCAGGGCGCCTTGGCGATGCCGGTCAGCTTGAACAGCCGACGACGGTTGCGCACCGTCAGGTTGCCGTAGGTGGTGATGAACGACACGCGGGCGTCCATCGCCTCTGCCGTGGTGACACCGGGAGCGCCGCCACCCGACACGCCACGAGCGAGTCCGGTGAGGTTGTCGGTGAACGGCGACTGCGTGAAGTTGCGGTCCTTGTGGATCACGAGCCCGATGTACTCGGAGTTGATCCCGTACATCGTGCCCGCCGGGCACTCGGCGTCCCACATCACCGGAGCGTTCTCGAACAGCAGGTTGCGGAACCCGAGGTTGGCCTTGTCGGTATCGGTGTAACGCACCTGTGGCGTCAGCGTCGACTCGTAGAAGCCATACGTCGCCGGGTCGGTGAGGATCAGGTCGATGGTGTCGCCACCGTTGTCGCTGGTCGTCATCACCGCCGTCCGCATCGCCGTTTCGAGACCGGCTGCGTCGACGGCGCCGACCGCCGCCTCGTACGACTTCCACCACGGCTCGGTGGCCGGGTCGATGCCGCCGACCGGCGTGGTTGAGTCGATCGCGGTGTCGAGCGAAATCCAGTCGTTGGCGGGGGTCGCCGAGACGTAGGTGCCGTACAGCATCTTCGCCATCTTCGCCCGCATCGTCAGTTCCGACTGCTTGATCTTGGCTTCGAGCAGGTTGATGCGCTGCTCGCGACCGGAGTTCTGGGCCTCGTCGAGACCGGAGATGATGATGGTCGCGAACCACTGCTTCCACGGGAAGCGGGCAGCCGTCAGCGAGTTCGACGGCTTGACCTGAATCACGTCCCATTCGCCGTAGGTGTCAGCCTGACCCTCGGCGTAGAGCAACGGCTCGATGATTTCGTAGCCGCCATCCGCGATCCGCACCCGCCCGTTGGAGAGCAGGTGTTCGAGCAGCGGATTCTTCTTGAAGATGTTGTCGGTGTAGGTGCCACGCACGTTGTGCATGGTCGAGGTCAGGAGTTCGTCCCAGGTTGCCGGAACGTGTGTGGCGAGAGCCATCGGATGTGCCCCTTCGGGGTTGACCGATCAGCGGCGTCGAGCCTCGACTTCGTCGTAGGCGGCGGCGATCGCATCTCGGTATGACGAGTACGACGGATTCGCAGGAGTCGGCGACCCACCGTTCACACCAGTTCCGTTGCTGACCACCGCAGCCGCTTGCGCCGCTGCCGCTTGACGCTGAGTCTCCGTCTCCTGCTGCTGCGCTGTCGATTCCTGCTGCGCAGACCGCTGGGCTTGGAAAGCCATCGCCTGGTACACCATCGGGAGCATCTCGATGCCCAGCCCCATTTGCATGGTCTGGCCCACGACCGCCCTGATCTGATCGTCGTTCAATCCGTACTGCTGCTGCAGCCCGGTCACCGCGCTTCGTAGCTGATCGTCGGCTTCGCGTTGAGCGATCCGCTGTTCGAGCGCCAGGCGGGCCTGACGTTCGACGGCGATTTCGCGTTCGAGGGGATCGTCGTACTCGGGTTCCGCCTCAGCTTGGGCTGCTGCCTGTTGCTGCGGTGTGAGACCGAGATATTCCTCGACGGTCATGCCTGCCCGTGAGGCAAGCACTTGCATCGTCAACCCAGGGTTCTGCCGCATCGCCTCATGGAGTCGCAGCGCATCTTCATGCTCTCTGCGTTGTTCCGCGATCTGCTGACTGTGGCGAGTGAACGCCGCCTGGCGTTGATATCCCTGCAACGCTTCCGACAGTGGAACCGATATTTCCTCGCCATCTACTTTGACTCGGACATGCCTGCTGGCAAGGTCGTCGTCGATGTCGAGATATTCAGGCTCTGCTACCGCTTGCGATTGTTCGGACTGTTCTGGCGAAGTCTCGGCTTGTCCGCTCGACGCGGGACCGCCCTCAACCGGAGCCTCAGACGAGGCTGGTGCATCACTCACGAGTGCCCCTTTGGATTTGTTCGTGGTGAAGCGGGATCATAGCCCAGGTCAGTAGGGCGGCATTGCCTCCATCGGCGGCGCCTGACCGGGGGGCATCATCTCCATGTCCGGCGGTCCTTGCATCATCTCTGCCGGGAATGGCATCGTCTCCATTCCTGGCGGCGGTCCAGGCGGCAACGGCGGTGGGCCCGGCGGCGGGCCACCGAGTTGCTGCAACGACTGATCGACGCCTTCCGGCGGTGGCGGTGGCGGCGGCTGCTGCACGAAGCGTCCGGCGTCTTTGATCCCGAAGCCCTTGGTGAGCAGTTCCTGATAGAGCGCGGGCATGTTGACGACACCGGCTTCGATGAACGGGATCGAAGCATCGACGATCTGCATGGCCGACTGACGCCGGAACGTCTCGTTGCGCGGTTCGGTCGAGCCGCCCTGCACTTCGAAATCGAACTCGCCTCTGATCCGGTCCTTGTCGAAGTTGACCCAGCCCTTGACCGGCATCGTCACGATCCGAGCAACCTGATCGCCGGTCGTGTACTGCTGCATCAGGCCGACGACGCGTTCAGCAATCTCGCTCAGCACCAGTTCGACCTTGGCGAGACGGTCCTGCGCTCGCGCGTTGGCGGCATCTTGGATCATCGCCGCCTCGGTAGCGGTGCGCCGGATCGCCTGTTGCGGTGAGCCGCGCTGGTAGTCGCTGACACCCGAGACGCGATCCAAGTCGTTGCTGATCATCGCCGACTGATCGAAGAACTCGGCCGGGGTGACGACAGCGGGCACCGGTGACATCGCGGTCGACGGGTCGCCATCGCCCTGGACGGGGATGAACACGTTGTCGCGCTCGGACTGCATTGCTTCGATGCCGTCCTGATCGAAGCGATCCTTGGCATACGTCCACGCCCGCCGAAACTTCTTGCGGTAGTTGAACATCTGCGTGCGGGTCTCGTTCAGTTCGAGTTGCAGGGACTCGATCTGGGCGACGTCGCCGAGCGGATAGAAGTGGTCGGGCACTTCGTAGTTGCGCAGCATCACGAACGGATGCCCGAACGCGTACGGCATCTTGGTCGGCTTGATCAGGTACACCGGCTCATCGCCGTCGTCGCTCGACATCGCGAACGTGCACACCTTGTACCGCTTCAAATCGTAGAACTCGATGATTTCGCAGAAACGGATCGCACCCTGGTTGGGCTTCTCGCTGCTGTCGCGGGCGTCGCCGCTCTTGTCGGTGTCCCAGCGCGACCAGCTACTGCCGGTGACGCGCTTGCGAGCGGTCGGCGAGTAGCGGCTGTCGACCTGCACGTCCTGCACCGGACGCCACGTCCGCTGGGCGATCCAGCGCATCTCTTTCGGATGGCGAGCGTCGGGATCGACGAACATATCGAAGATCGAGATGCGCTCGACGAAGGGGCGATCCTCGTCCCATTGCATCATCTCGGATTCGACGTTGCCCTCTTTGTCTTCGCGGTCGTCGATGCCTTCCTCGGGCCCGGCGTCGACCTCGTCGCCGGTCTGGGTCTCGGTGTCGGCGGGCTTGACCTCTGGCTTCTTCGTCCACTTGTAGCCGACCTTGATCCAG
>Ga0222622_10000313_pt1 | contig 17588 bp, 11 predicted proteins | sample PLM2_5_b1metaG_FD_177335 | JGI IMG/M metagenome (GOLD analysis project Ga0222622, IMG submission 177335) | Groundwater sediment microbial communities from an aquifer in East River, Colorado, USA - PLM2_5_b1 | ecosystem: Environmental > Terrestrial > Soil > Riparian zone | place: USA: East... | reverse complement strand
GGCGATGCTGCGCTTCCTCCCGGTGGGGTGGCTCGGCGTCATGGTGGCCGGGATGCTCGCCGCCTACGTCTCGACAATCTCCACGCACCTCAACTGGGGGACGTCGTACCTGGTGCACGACCTCTATCGCCGCTTCGTCCGGCCGGGCGCGACGGAACGGCACTACGTCGCCGTGGGGCGCCTAACGACGGCGCTGCTCATGCTCCTCGCCGCACTGCTGACGTTCGTGCTCGACTCGGCGCGGCAGAGCTTCGAGCTGATCATGTCGATCGGCGCCGGCACGGGGCTCATCTACCTGCTGCGCTGGTTCTGGTGGCGCATCAACGCGTGGAGCGAGATCAGCGCGATGGTCAGCTCCTTCGTCATCGCCGTCGGCTTCTTCGTCGCCGGCAAGGCGGGGGCGCAGGTACCGTCCCACGTCGCGCTGCTGCTCACGGTGGGCATGACCTCGGTCGTGTGGATCACCGTGACGCTGCTGACGCGTCCCACCGACCGGCCGACGCTCGTGAGCTTCTACCGGCTAGTGCGGCCGGCGGGCCCCGGGTGGCGGTCCGTGCGCGCCGCGACGGGACTGGGGCCCAGCCCCGACAGCCTGCCGCAGCAGTTCCTCGCCTGGACAACCGGCTGCGTGTTCGTCTACTCGGCGCTCTTCGCCGTCGGCAACGCGCTCTACGGGCGCGCGGCGCTGGCCGTGGCCTTCAGCATCGCCGCTGTCGCGAGTGGCGTGCTGCTCTATCGTCTTATTCGCGCGATGTTCCGCATCGAGGAACCGCCGCGGGGGAGCGCCCGCGACGCGCTCACTGCCGGGTCACCGCGCGCGTGAGTGCCGGTTCGGCGCGGGTGAACGCGTCGAGCAGCGCGAGCTGCGCGCGACTGCGCTCGAGGTTGTGTTCGGGGTGCGTGGTCTTGTAGTAGCGGTCGCCGTCCAGGTGATCGGTGAGAAAGCGGACGGCCTGCTCGTAGGTGATGACGCGCGCGGCCGTGACGAGGAGCGCGCGCTCGCCATCGGCGCCACGCCGGCCGCTGCCATCGAGGTAGCCGCGCGCCAGCGCCGCAAAGCGGTCGACGCGCACCGTCACCGCGTCGAGCTCCGTCGCGTCCTCGGCGGCGTCGCTCGCCATCGTCCGCGCCATGTCGCCGAAGTCGTACAGGGCGAGCCCGGGCATCACCGTGTCCAGGTCGACGACGCACAGGCCCTCGCCGGTCGCTGCGTCGAGCAGGACGTTAGGCATCTTGGCGTCGTTGTGGACCACGCGCTCCGGTAGCTCCCCGCGCGCGTGCCGGTCGAGGAGCGCCGACGCGAGCGGACGGTTCTGCAGCGCTGTCTCGATTTCCACCCGCGCGCCGGCGGCGCGGCCTCCAAAGTCCGCCGCGACAGCCCGCTCTAGCGCCTCGACACGCCGCGGCGTGTGGTGGAAGTCGGGGATCGTCTCGTGCAACCGCGGGCCGCGGTAGTCGGCGAGTAGCTGCTGGAAGTGTCCGAAGGCGCGGCCGGCCTCGTAGGCTTCGGCGGCATTCGTCGCCCGGTCGTGCGCGACGGTGCCTTCGATGAAGCGCAGCACGCGCCAGTACGCGCCGGCGGCGTCGACGTGCGCGGCTCCGCCGGCTCGCGTCGGGACCAGCGTCAGCGTGCGACGCTCGACGTTAGGCACAGCCTCGCGTGCGAGCGCGTCGGCAAGGTGCGCCGTCACTCGCGCGACGTTCTCCATCACGAGATCGGGACGCGGAAACACGTGGCCGTTGATGCGCTGCAGAAGAAAGCGCGCCGGCCCGCCGCCGGTGGTGACGAGCCAGGAATCGTTGATATGCCCGCCGCGGAACGGCTCGACGGCCGCGACAGGGCCCGGGAGCGCGAACTCGTCGGCGACGGCTCGCGCCGCCGAGGTCGGCGTCACGGCCGTCACTTCCATAGGGGACGCGGGTACTCGCCACGCTCGACGTGGGCCCGCAGCGCGTCGGCGACACGCGCGCGGTCCTCGCGGTGAGTGATGCCGCACCACGGCCCCTTCCCCGGGAGCACTCGTACCCGCGCACGTCCGCGCTGCACCAGCTCCTCGACGTGCGTCGGCAGGAGGAACTCCGCCTTCTCGTCGCGCGCGTGGTGCTCCAGGAACGACACGAACGCGTCGGCAAGCGTCGCGAAGACGTCCGGTGCAAATCCCCACATGTTCATCGACGCCGGCGCGCTTCCCGGAATGAGCCGGGTCTCGCCGCCGTCCTTACGCACGCGCCCGTCGTGACCGGCCGCCTCGATCCCGACGACCTCCTCGATGCGCGAGAGCCAGCCGTCGGACGTTACTTGTAGCAACGCACGATTGACGGAGCCGGCCTCGCTCAGCGTCTCGGCGAGCGGGAAGCCCACGACGGCGTGAACGGGAACTGCGCCGCCTAACGGCGCCCCGAAGAAGGCGGCGAGCGCCTTGTATGCCTCTCTCCCATAAAAGTCGTCCCCATTCACGACGGCGAATGAACCGTTGACTGCGGGCGCGGTGGCGAGCACGGCCTGTCCCGTCCCCCATGGCTTGCGTCGGCTCGCCGGCAACGCCGACCCCGCGGGGAGCGCATCAAGTTCCTGATGCACTAACTGCACGGGAACGCGCGAACGCCACCGCTCCACCACCCCTCGCGCGAAGACGTCGTGCATCGCGGGCTGGATGACGAGGACGACCCTGTCGAACCCCGCGCCCAGCGCGTCGTGGATCGCAAAGTCGAGCATCGTCTCGCCGCCCGGACCGAGCGGCTCGAGCTGCTTCGGTCCCCCGAAACGGCTTCCCATCCCTGCGGCGAGCCCGACCAGCGTCAGTGACATTCCACTAGGGCGCGACTGTCCGACGCCAGGCGCCGAGTACTCGTCCTTCGACTCCCGTCGTTAGGCGAGATGTGTACCACACCCGGAGCGCAGCGGCCGCCTGCTTTCCTCGCGCCGTCTCCGCCGGCGTTCCGGTTCTCTCCAGGATCGATGCCGAGAGCCAATCCTCGAGCCGTTCGTCGACATCCGCCTCATACGGCTTTCCCTCGCCAAGCCGCTCCGGCCAGTCCCGCGCCGCGGCCACGAGTGTCGCCGCGTCCTTCCATCGGCGAGCCGCCATCGCGTCCACCGCCAGCATCAGCTTGGCCTCTCTATACATGGCGTGTGCCTCGCTCGCCCCTTCCTGCGGCAGCACGTCAAGGCTCGCGAGCGCGGAGTCTGCTTCGCCGTAGCGTCCGGCCGCAACGAGCGCTTTCGCGAACGTTAGGCCGAGGATCTCGTTCCCGGGGAATCGCGCGTGATAGCGACGCGCAACACCGAGCGCGTACGACGTGTCGCCTGACGAGAGCGCGCCATTCACCATGAGCTTTCCATAGCGCCACTCGGCCTCGTCCAGCGCGGCAGCACGCTCCAGATCGCGCCGCGCATCCGGCGCCGCGCGTCCTGGAAGCGCCGCGCGGGCGGCATAGCACGGCGCGAAGTCCGGCTCGTTTCCTAAACCAGAGAGGAGTGAGTCAGCCTCAGTGGTGCGCCCCAGGCCCCAGAGTGTCAGCGCGAGGTAATAGCGAGGCTTCCAGTGCGGCGTTGCGCGCGTGGCGGCCTGCAGCACTGGCACTATCTCCGTGCGAAACGGAAAGACAAAGCGCGGAGTTAGGCGGTTGGCGCGCTCGATCAGAGCTCCCGCGTCCGTTGTGCCGGCGAGGGAGGCGCGCCAATACAGCGCCTCGGGATTGTCGCCGACCGCCCCGAGCACTTTTTTTCCGACCGCCACGTCGCCCGCGTCCAGATACCATGCGGCAAGATCGAGCAGCACCTGCTCAGGAAGCTCGGCGCGTATCCCGCGTCGGAGTGTGCTGCCTAACGCCGAATCGCCGGCTGTGACGAACCGCTCGAGCCGCACCTGATGGCTTAGCGGGTCGATCGTCTCGAGTTGCTTGAGGAGTCGCGCGTGCGCGCCGCGATCTCCTTGCCGGCGTGCGACCACGATCGCCACGCCGAGGGCGTCCAGGCTTCGAGGCTCGGCGCCGAGCGCCTTCTTCGCGTATTCATTCGCGGCCGACAACTGTCCGTCACTCAGAGCCAGTCGGGCGAGCTCGGTCCAGGCGGCACCACGCATCTCCGGCGTCGACGCTGCGACGTCGAAGCCGTCCTTCCCATCGGCGAGCCGGCCGAGCCGCCGGTTGGCCAGTCCATAGTAGTAGTTCGCCCACGGGTCGTATGTATCGACGCTGAGCGCGGTCAGAGTGAGCTGTCGAGCGAGCTCGTACTGCCCGGCGCGTATCGCGACCTGGGCGCGGTCGACCAGAGCTGGCACGAACAAGGGCTCGCGCGCCAGTGCGCTGTCGAGTGACGCGGCGGCCTTTGCATACTCTCGTTGCCGCAGCCACTCCTTCCCCTGCAGGTACAGTCCGTACGGAGAGCGCCAGTCGAAGTTGGGCGGCGAGTCGAGCGGTCGAGCCAGCGCGGCGGCGGCGGCGGCGGCGGCTCCAATGTAGTCGACCAGATGATCGCCTAACGTCACCCGGATTGAATCGGGCGCAATTCCGTGGAGCGGGATCGTGGCGGTGAACAGCTCCCGAGGGCGGCGCGTGACCAGCCTCCGATACAGTATCCGCGACCCGGCCGTTACGCGCAGAGTGTCAGCGATGCGTTGTGTCGGGGAAAGTGAGACGACGATGGAGTCTCCATGTGGCACGACGTTGAGCGCACCCACCCGGCCCGCGGCAACGATGCCTTTCGTTCCGGCGACTGGATACCAATACTCCGTCCACGTGTCCGCGACGTGGGGAGCAAAACCGCGGTGCTTGAACGGGGTCAGGGTGCTCGCTTCCGCTGACTGATTGAACAGCCGCCCGGATTGAATCTCGGCGTACTGTCCATCGCTGTCGGTGAGGAGCTTCTCCCAGATCATCCCTTGGCGGGAAAGCCCCCAGATCCAGATCTTCTTGCCGAGCCTCTCGTCGCGTGGCGCGTAGCGCACCATGCCGAAGTCGTCGTCATGCCAGTACGCCCCGAAGAAGTCCGTCTCCTTGCCGACGACGTGATACGACTTGTAGCCGCCAAAATCGTTGTTCCGGTACCAGGAGATGTCGCGCCCCTGCGCATCGATGGGCCACGGTTCGTGCTCGCCGTTGTGCCCGACGTGACTGGTGCCCGGATAGACGAACTGCAGATTGCCGGCGACCTTGATGCCGACGTTCATCCACGTGTAGTACGGCTGCTCGAGGGGCGACGCGTTGTACCAGAGGGACGTGGTGCTGAACATCGCGTCGTCCCGGCCGAGACGGATCTCGATGCGCCAGGGTGTGCGGGTGAGCAGATCCAACGCCCCGATGATGCAGCTGACGCTCCCGTCGGCGTTGGCGCGGGTGACGTAGTCCACCGGCGTCGCGACGTTAGGCGTGTGGCCGAAGATTCCATAGTTGGCCTCGATGCCGCCGCTGGTCCATGCGCCCCGCATGGCGACGTCGCGAAACTTCACCGTGTGGTTGAAGTAGATGAACGACCGATTCGAGCGCTTGTCGACCGCGTTCCAGATCTTGCCACCGATTTCGGGCAGGATCATCACGCGCAGGTACTCGTTCTCGAGCTCCACCACCTTCCACTTCCGCTGCTCGGCGCGATGGGTGAAGCCGTCGAACCGGAAATAGGGGTAGATGCGGCCGACGACCGGAATGGGGTTGGGGTCGCTGAAGGGATAGGTGGGAAAGACCTGTTGATGCTCGCGAACGGTCGCGCGTGAGGACTGCGCTGGGAGCGCGGAGGCCGCGATGGCCATCAAGGCGGCGAGAGCGAGAGTGCTGGTGGGCATGTGGCGGACGAGTGGGACGGTCGACCTGAACGCTCCGACTGTCGCAGAACTACTCTCGCGGCGGCTACGAATCAAATCGATGGAGTAGTTGGGGCGATTTCCGAGCGAAAAAACGCAAGTGGCGAGCATCTCAGGATGCCCGCCACTTTTCCAACGTGTTGTCGCTCAATATTTCAGGTAAGTGGCCAGGGACGGAATCGAACCGCCGACACGCGGATTTTCAGTCCGCTGCTCTACCAACTGAGCTACCTGGCCGAGTCGAGTAAGCTAATCGTCGCGTGCGACGCTTATCAACCCGGCCAGCACGCGCACCGTCGCGCGTGTCGCTCACATTGCCCCGCGCCGGAAGATTATGACGGGAATCGTCAACGCCATGATCTTGATGTCCTGCCAGACCGTCCGGCGCTTCAGGTACTCGAGGTCCAGAGAGACCTTCCGCTTCACGTCGTCGAGACAGCAGTCGTAGTTCTGCTTGACCTGCGCCCACCCCGTGATGCCGGGACGCGTGCGCTGGCGCAGCCGATAGTCCGGGATCTCCTCGCGCAGGCGGCAAAAGATGCTCGGACGCTCGGGACGCGGGCCAACGATGTTCATGTCACCCTGCAGGACGTTGATGAGCTGGGGCAGCTCATCCAGTCGCAGTTGCCGCAGGAATCGCCCGATCGGAGTCACTCGCGCGTCGTTCTTTTTTGCCCACACGGCTCCGCAACCGCGCTCGGCATCGACGCACATCGAGCGGAACTTGTAGATCCTGAAAGCGTTGCCGCCGACGTCTTCCGTTCGACGTCCGCGCAGCGCCAGCGCACGTCGGGAACGGCGGTCGAGTGCCCGTAGCTCGATGCGCGCCTTCCGGTCGCGGTAGCGCGGTTTCGGCGCGGTACGACGCTCGGAGCTGGTCCGCCGGTCATCGGCAAAGGCTCGGCGGTCGACGCCGACGCGGGTCTGTGTATAAAGGATGGGTCCGCGCGAGGTCAGCTTGACCGCGATTGCGATCAGAATCATCAGCGGAAGAAGCAGGATCAGCGCGGTGCCGGCCAGGACAATGTTGATCGCCCGGGTCAGCCGTTCGGCGCCTGTGGGTGACGCAAACTCGGGCGCCATCGATAGATGAGCAGCGCGCCCGTAGCTCGAAACAGCGACCTCCTGCCTAACGACATCGGCGGAGGGAGTGCGAACGGTCGTGGCGGGGGCAGTCTTCCGGTCATCGTCGGCCGGGAACGGCGTCATGTCCATCACCTTGGCAGAAGAGGCCAGTGAGCGGGATCACGATTCGTGCCGGGGTTGCGTCACGATATCGAACCGCCGGCCCCGCCTCGGCTGCCGGACACGACCGGGCCTCGCGAAGCCCAGCTTGCCATGGCACTTCTGTGATCCTTGGCACGCCGCCTGCCAAACACTGCGGAATCTCCAATTAGCCGTCCTTAATGAGCAATCCAGATCCGCGGCCGCGCGCGGCCACCACCGTCGTCGAGCGGAATCGCCAGGCGCTGATTACGCCGACCGAAACCGTCTTTCAACAGCGGAATGCGGCGGCGCCCAGCGAGCCATTGCTGCGCTTTCCATGGGCGCGATACGGAGCGGCGCTCCGGCGCTACAAGTGGCTGGTATTGCTCGTCGTCGTACTTGGCATTGCGGCGGGGTACGGCGTCACCCGCATGCTCCAGCCCGAGTACGAGGTGCACTCCACCCTCTGGATCTCCACCGACCCTCCCGACCAGCAGCGGACGGGGCCGATTCGCGCGGTAGCGCCGATGCGCGAAACCTCCTGGCCCGAGTTGCTGACGAGCTTCGCGATCCTCGAGCAGGTCGTGCGCGAGAAGTCGCTCTACCTGCAACCCGCGAAGGCGGCCGACTCTACGCTCTTCACCGGTTTCAGCGTCGATGAGCACTTCCGTCCCGGAAAGTACACCCTGAAGGTCGATAAATCGGGCTGGCAGTACTCTCTTCTCGCCGCCGATGGGACCAAGCTACAGACCGGAGTGCTCGGCGATTCCCTCGGACGGAAGTTCGGCTTGCGCTGGAAGCCGCCGGCTGCCGCATTGACCCCGGGACGCACTGTGGAATTCACGCTCGTCACGCCGCGTGAAGCCGCAATCGGTCTGAAGAAGAACCTGACGGTCACGTTCTCGAACGAGAGCAACCTGCTCGGCGTCGTCCTCAAGGGGAACGACCCGCAGCGTACGACCGATGTCATGACCACCCTTGTCGACGAGTTCATCACCGCTGCCGCCGGGTTGAAGCGCCGCAACGTCACCGAGGTCGCGAAGGCGCTGAAGAAGCAGCTCGACTACGCCGAGAACGAGCTGAAGAACGCTGAGTCGGAGCTCGAAAGCTTCCGCGTTCGCACCATCGCTCTGCCCTCGGAAGTCTCCTCCCATACCGGCGGCGGTGATGATCGGCAGAATAATCCGGTCTTCGAGAGCTTCTTCACCCGCCAGATCGAGTTCGACGCCACGCGCCGCGACCGCCTGGCGTTAGAGGGCACGCTCGCGGCGATGCAGGCGGGACGACTCGACGCGAGTGCGCTCTGGTCCGTTCCCGTGATCGGCACCAGCGCGCCACCCGATCTGCGCGCGGCGCTCACCGAGCTCGCAACGAAGGAGGCGGCGCTGCGCGACGCGCAACGTACGTACACGGACGACCACCCTAACGTTCGCGCGCTGAAGCAGGATGTCGACGAGTTGAGCAAGCGTACGATCCCTCGGCTTGCGTCGGGGCTGGTCACCGAGCTGCAGCGACGCGAGCGTGACCTCGGCGCACAGCTCCAGGGGACCCAGCAGCAGTTGCGCGCGATCCCCGTGCGCACCACGGAAGAGACGCGCCTGCGGCGCAACGTGGAAGCGCGCGGCAACCTGTTCGCGACGCTGAAGACGCGCTACGAGGAAGCCATCCTGGCCGAGGCGAGCACGGTGCCCGATGTCAGCGTTCTCGACGCGCCGGCCGTGCCGGAGAGTCCGAGCCGCAGTCGCGCGCCGTACATCCTTGCCTTCGCCGGCCTCGCGAGCATCGCGCTCGCGCTCGTACTCGTCTTTGTCCTCGATCGCTTCGATACGCGCTTCAGATACGTCGAGCAGGCCACCGACGAGCTGGGCCTCGACATCATCGGCACCGTCCCCGCGCTTCGCGAGGTGGTCCCTGAGCGTCGTGACCCGGAGGAGGCCAGCCAGGTGCTGGAAGCCTTCCGCTCCATCCGCCTCAACGTCGCAAATGCCTTCGATGGCGACGGGCCAGTGCAGCTGACGATTTCGAGCCCGGGGATCGGCGACGGCAAGTCACTCGTTTCCTCGCACCTCGCGATCGCCTTTGGTCAAGCTGGATTCCGCACCGTGCTCGTGGATGGCGATCTTCGGCGCGGCGAGCAGCACGCCAGGTTCGAGGTCGAGCGTCGCCCTGGGTTCGTCGAGCTTCTTTCCGGAGACGCCCGTCTCGAAGACGTGCTGCGCCGGACGGGCCACGAGAATCTCACGCTGATCCCGCGCGGCGTCATCAACGAGCGCGCGCCCGAGCTGCTGATGTCGCCGGTAATGTCGAAATTCCTCGATGATCTCCGCACAAGATACGATGCGATCATCGTCGACAGCCCTCCGCTCGGCGCTGGCATCGACCCGTACGTGATCGGCACCGCGACCGGCAGTCTCATGCTCGTGCTGCGGTCGGGTGAGACAGACCGCAAGATGGCCGAGGCGAAACTGGGCTTGCTGCACCGTCTTCCGATCCGCCTCCTCGGTGTCGTCCTGAACGACACGGACGGAGATGGCGCATATCAGTACTACGCCTATCTCCACTCGGATCTTCCGGCTGACGTCGCAACGGTCCCGCGCTTCGACAAGGCGATCGCCGAGCTCACGAGGAAGCCCGTCCCTCCTCCGCCGAGCGCGAGCTGAGGGACCGATGCGAACCTCCGCCCCATCAGGGGGATTCCGCGCCGCAGCGTTAGCGTCTCATTGCCTAACGCTCGGCCTGTTGGCGGTTGCCGCCCCGATGGCGCGCTCGCAGGGGGTGCCTGCCGGCGACGCAGGGCGTCCCAACGCGTCTCGTGCCGAGCTCACCACGCTGGCCACTCAAGCGGAAGCGGCCGCGTCGACTGGCGGGACCCCGGAAATGCAGGCGACGAAACAGCGCGAGGCGGCCGCGATTCGCTGGCGGTTGGCGCACGGCGACTTCGAAGTCGGTGATCGAATCGTTCTCGTCGTCCCCGGGGACTCGGCGCGGACCGATACGCTCACCGTCGCTCCCGGCCGCACCGTCAACTTCCCGAAGATCCCTCCGATCACGCTCGACACCATCCTGCGCTCTGAGCTGCACGCTCATCTGGCGCAGAACATTGGTCGCTTCCTGAAAGACACACTATTCCAGGCAACTCCCCTGATCCGGTTCGGTGTGCTTGGCGAGGTCGCCAGGCCGGGGTACTACCACATTTCCACCGACGCGTCGATCAGCGACGCGCTCATGGCTGCGGGAGGGCCGACGTCCCGTGCGGACCTCCCGCGCTCCATCGTGCGCCGCGGCTCGCGTGACGTGATGTCGAAGCGTGCCGTGCGTGACGCGATGGCCGCAGGTTCGACGCTCGACCAATTGGGTCTCGGTGCGAGCGACGAGCTGGTCGTGGCCGAGAAGCGAGAGCGGCGCGATAAGTGGACAGTCGCCGCGCAGATCGCTGCGGTGACGACCGGAGTTCTGATCGGCCTGAATTCGCTCCACCGTTAGACAGCGCCGCGCTGATGACCATGCCACCCCGGTCCCTCGCGCCGCTGCCGCATTCCGCCGTGGCGGCACCTCCATCGCGGAAGGGGAATGCAGAGCGCGCCACGCGCTCCCCAACCTACGTCGGCGTTCGCGTGTTCCGCATCGCGGTGGCGCTCTACATCGTCGTCACCGTCGCCCGAATTCACGGGGTCATCCCTGGCCTCGCGTATCTTCGGCCCGGCAAGCTGCTCATGCTTCCGTTGGTCGCGTCGGCCCTGCTCGCGGTTCCGCGGTGGCAGTTGCTATCTCCCTTCGGCACCACGACGGCGAAGTGCATCGGCGTCATCGTCGTACTCGGCACCTTCGGCATTCCGCTGGGGATCTGGCCGACCAACAGCACACTCTTTCTCGTTTCCGCGCTTCCGACCCTGCTCCTTTTCGTCGGGGCGAGCGTCGCCTTCGTGGATCGCGCGACGGCGACGTTGTGCATCAAGACACTCGTCTTCGGCGTTACCGCCGACGCACTCTATCTGCTCGCGGGGTTGGCGCCACTCATGGCGGGACGACCGTACATCGGCGTCGGACTGGGCCCGAATGAGTCTGCCACTGTTTTTGTGCTCGCCTTCCCCTTCGCCGTGGCACTCGGATCCGGCCGCGGACGGATGCGCTGGCTCGGGTTCGCGATCGCTGGCGTGCTTGCCGCTGCGGTGGTCAAGACCGGATCTCGCGGTGGCGTTATTGGGCTGGCTGTCGTTGCAATGGCTTTGATCGCGCGCGCCGGACCACGACGCCGTCTGACGTACCTCATTGCGGTCGCCGTCTGCGCCGCCGGCGCCGCCTTAACCGCCGACGACACGCTTATCGAGCGGATGGGAACGCTCACCCAATCGCGCGCCGACTACAACGTCACGGATCGCGAGGGACGCCTTCAGGTATGGACACGTGGTCTCGGGTACATGGCGACGCACCCGCTGCTCGGCATCGGTCTCGACAACTTCGAGAGCGCCGAGGGCGTCCTGAGCGGCAAGATCGACCTCGGCTATGGAGTGCGTTACACCGCGGCGCACAACTCCTTCGTCCAGGTCGGCGCCGAGCTTGGCATCTTCGGATTGGCTGCGTTCGTGGTCGCGCTCTGGTCGGCGGCGCGTGGCTGCCGTCGCGTGCTGCGAGCAGCGGCGCGCGATCACAGGCAGCACCCGCAGCTGGCCGACGACGAGACGAGGCTCGCCACTGCGGCGCTCTGTGCGCTTCTCGGAGTCGTCACTACAGGCTTCTTCCTCTCGCTCGCGTACCACCCGATCACCCTGTTCGTTCTTGCCGTGTGCATCGGTGTGCGCGTCGGGTCGCCATACGAATCGTCTTTCTTTATGCGGAGACGTTAGGCGCCCATGCTGTTCAACAGCTTCATCTTCCTGTTCGCGTTCCTTCCCGTCTGCTACCTGGTGTTCTGGTCATTGCGGACGGCGTCGAGTCGTTATGTCTGGCTCACGCTCAGTGGCTACGTCTTCTATGGCTACTGGAATCCGTGGTTCTGTCTGCTGATGGCGTTCTCCACGCTCGTCAGCTTCCTCGCGGGACTCGGGTTTCTGCGCTGGACGTTGGATGAACGGAAGCGCCGGCTATGTCTGGTCATCCCGATCGTCATCGATCTCACGCTGCTCGGCTTTTTCAAGTACGCGAACTTCGCCGTCGATTCCGCGCGCCACGTCGTGCACTTCCTCGGCAGCGACATCACGCTACCGCACCTCAACATCATTCTCCCCGTCGGCATCTCCTTCTACACCTTCCACACGATCACCTACATCGTCGACAGCTATCGACGCGTGATCCGGCCGACCCGGAACCTGTTCGAATTCTCCGCCTACGTGTCGCTGTTCTCACAGCTCGTCGCAGGCCCGATCGTGCGCTTCCGTCAGATCGAGGCCGACCTCGAGTCGCTCGGCCAACGGGAGAGGACGCGCTGGCTGCATGTCGGCGTCGCGTTCTTCATCACCGGGTTGGTGGAGAAGGTGCTCGTCGCGGATACCCTCGCCGCGTTCGTCAATCCGGCCTTCGCGCACTACCAGTCGCTGTCCACCGCCGGGGCGTGGCTCGCGATGCTCGGCTACACGTTTCAGCTCTACTTCGACTTCTCCGGCTACAGCAGCATGGCGGTCGGGCTGGGCTATCTCTTCGGTCTCCGTCTTCCGCAGAACTTCAACTCGCCCTACAAAGCGCTCGATCCGTCCGACTTCTGGAAGCGCTGGCACATCTCGCTGTCGTCGGTGTTGCGCGACTACCTCTACATCCCGCTCGGTGGAAACCGCAACGGCGAGTGGCAGCTGTATCGCAACCTCATGATCACGATGCTGCTCGGTGGCTTGTGGCACGGAGCGGGCTGGACGTTCGTCGTCTGGGGCGCGTATCACGGCCTGTTGCTCTCCCTCCATCGAAAGGTCGGCGCATCGTGGGATCGTCTCCCGGCGCCCGCCAGACAGGTCGGCATGTTCCTGCTCGTCGTGATCGGCTGGGTCTTCTTCCGGGCGACCGATTTCACGATGGCGACGACGCTGTTGTCGGCGATGTTCGCGCCCACTCCAGGCACGTTAGGCATCGACGTGGCCGTCTTCCTCCCTGTGCTGCTCGTTGCCGCCTGGTGGGCGATGCTGGGGCCGAACGTGTTCGAGATGGCGCACGGCCTCGAATGGCGAAGTCGCGTCGTGCGGACCGCTCAGTTTGCGGCGTGTCTCGCCGTGATCGCGGGCTCGCGTGCGTCGCCCTTCCTCTACTTCCAGTTTTGATCGGCGGCGCGATACCAGTGAGCACCAACGTCGCTCTCGAATCGTTCGAGGAAGACGACGTCGCCGGCGCCGGTGGCGAGGATCGTCCGCGCCCGACTCCCCGGGCCTCACTCCGCTGGATCGGGCTCGCTGTCGTCTTCATCGTCGTGCTCGAGCTGACCTGCCGGATCGAGGACTGGTTCCGGTTTCGCACCCCGCTCTTCACGCCGATCACCTCGCAGAGTGACCTGATGGTGAGGGACCGCGAAGGCATCCATGGCCGTCCTAACGCGCGCTTCCAGAAGTGGGTCATGAACGGACTCGGCACCCGCGGACCCGAGGCGACGCTAGCAAAGCCACCGGGGTCGGTGCGCGTCGTCGTCGTAGGCGCATCGGAATCCTTCGGGCTCTCGGAGTCTCCGGGAATGGAGTTTCCGCGGCAGCTCGAGGACACTCTCGGTCGCTGGCTCGCGCGCCGCTGTCGTACGACGGGAGTGCAGCGCTTCGAAGTACTGAACGCGGCGCTTCCCGGCATGTCCCTCCCCACCATCGAGCAGGACGTGCGCAACCGGATCCGCCGATTCAATGCCGACGTGATCCTGCTCTATCCGACGCCGGAACAGTACCTCGACGAGGAGCCGCCGCGCGCCGCGATTCCCGACAGCGCCGCTGACTCGCACGCCCTTTCCCCGACGCGGGTGTTGTATCCGCGGATCATCGCCCGCGCGCGAAACGAGGCGAAGACGGTCGTCCCCGATTTCGTCATGACGTGGCTACGGCGTCGCGGCACGAGCGCATATATCAGCGAGCGGCCAACAGGATGGCGCTTCACATCGACGCCCTCGGATCGGCTCGAGCGGTATGATGCTGATCTTCGTGGATTCATCGCCACCGTACGCTCACTGGGTGCGACGCCCCTCATCGCTACTCACGCCAACGTCTTCATGCGGCCGGGCGCTCCCGATCCGCACCTTCTCTTTGCCTGGGAGAAATTCTATCCCCGGGCCACCGGTCCGGTGATCATTGCCTTCGACTCGGTGGCGAGAGAGCTCACACTGAACGCAGCCAGGGACTCCGCGATTTCCGTCGTCGATCTCGCGCCGCGGCTCGCGAGCGCCAACACGGTCCCGTTCAGCGATTTCGTCCACTTCACCGATTCCGGAGCGGCAATCGTCGCTTCGGCGCTCGCGCCGGCGGTGCTGACGGCGAGCGGCGTCGGTGAGTCCTGCGGGATCAGGTGATGCGCGTAACGGCGCTGATCGATACGGTCCAGGTCTCGGGACCCGGGCGTCAGCTGGCGGCGCTTGCGAGCTCACTTTCCGAATTCGGGGTCGAGCTGGTGGTCGTGACCTTTCACCGCACGGGTCGCGACCGTTCTCCGTATCTCGATTACCTCGAGCAGGCGGGCGTGAGCTACGTGGTCGTGCCCGAGAACGGCCCACTCGACCGTCGACTTCCCGCGCGGCTCCGGCGCGTGCTCACGGAATGGGCTCCGGACATCGTCCAGACGCATGGCTACAAGCCGACCGCCCTTGCGTGGCTCCTCCGTCGAAGCGGCGCGTCTCAACCATGGGTCGCGTTCTTTCACGGCGCGACGAGCGAGAACATCAAGGTCCGGCTCTATCACTGGCTGACCAACCGTCTTCTTGGCGCGGCCGACCGGGTGGTGGTGATGTCGCGAGCGCATCTCGCGCACTTCTCTCGTCTTGGCGGGAAAGCCTGCGTCGTGCACAACGCTGTGCTCGAGCTGCCGCCGGAGCCCTCGCGCGCCGAGACCGAACCGATGGCTCAAGGCGTCCGTCCCCGGTTCGGGGTCGTCGGTCGGCTCAGCCCGGAGAAGGGGGTGGATGTCTTCCTGTATGCCTGCGATGCACTCGCGCGGCGCGGCGTTTCCTTCTCCGCTGTCGTCGCCGGCGATGGCCCCGAGCGCGCGCGGCTTGAACGCCTGCGCGACACGCTCGCCCTCGGGGGGCGCGTCGATTTCATCGGCGCCACCTCGGCCATCGTGTCGCTCTACGCGTCGCTCGACCTGCTCGTCATTCCGTCGCGCAGCGAGGGATTGCCTAACGTTCTGCTCGAAGCGCTGCGCGCCGATGTGCCGGTGGTCGCGACGTCTGTCGGGGCGATTCCGGACGTGCTCAACTCCCCGCGTGCGGGTCTGGTCGTGCCGCCGGGCTCCGCAGCGGCGCTCGCCGACGGGATCGCGCGCGCGCTACCCCTGCGCAGCGATCCGGCAGCGCGCAACGCGCGGCGGCAGGTTGTGGATCGGTTCTCGCTCCAACGTCGGGTCGCCGAGCATCTGCGTATCTACGGCGAGCTGCTGGGCGGCGACGGCGGCGCGGCGGGCATCGCAGTGACCGGGGTCGGAGGCCGGTCGTGGAACGCGGCCCGCTGAGGATCGAGATGGTGATCCCCGCGCTGGACGCGGCGGGGATGGAAGCCATGACTGCGCGCCTCACGCGCGCGCTCGCCGCTCGCGGCCACCACGTCGGGGTGACCTGCATCGAACGCGGAGGCGTACTCGCCGACAAGCTCCGGGCGGAGGGCTTTCGCGTCGCGGTCGTTCCCGCGCTCGGTCTTCGCTCCCTGTTGCGCGCGCCGCTCCTCGAGACATGGCTGCGCACCGTCGCGCCCGACGCCGTTCATGTGCACAGTGGCGCCTGGCTCAAGGCCGCCAGGGCGGCGCGCCGCGCCGGCGTGACATGCGTGGTGCACACGGTGCACGGTCTCATCGGCGACGACGCGGAGCCCTGGTACGTGCCATTTCTCCATCACTGGGCGGCACGATACACCGACTGGGTGGCTCCGGTCTCTACGCCTCTCTGCAATTACCTGGCACGGCGCGTGAGAATAGACGTCGCCAAGATGCGTGTGATTCCCAATGGCGTGAACACCGATCATTTCCGCCCTGGTCCGGCGACCGGCGCGTTGCGCGCGAGGCTTCGCATCGCCAGCGATGGCTTCCTCGTCGGCACCGTCGCGCGCCTCGATCCCGTGAAGAATCACGCACTACTCATCGATGCCTTCGCCCGCGTTCGTGCGCTCGTTCCGGAGGCGGCGCTCGTCATCATCGGCGACGGCCCGCTGCGGAGCGGCCTCGAGGGGCGCGCCCGTTCGCTCGGACTGGATCAACATGTTCACTTCGTCGGCGCGTCGACCGACATCGCCGCGCTCTACCGCGAGCTCGATCTCTTCGTCCTCTCGTCGAATGCCGAGGGGACATCGATGAGCATTCTCGAGGCGATGGCGAGCGGCGTCTGCGTCGTCGCGACGGCGGTCGGCGGCACCCCCGATCTTCTCGCCGGCGGGGCGACGGGAGTACTCGTTCCACCGGGCGATCCTGCCGCGCTTGCCGATGGGCTCACGAGGATGCTGCGTGATGCCGCGCAGCGCCGGCGTCTCGCCGCCGCGGGGAGAGCCCGTGCCGACGAGCACTATAGCGAGCTGGTGATGATCGATGCATACGAGGCGTTGTACGGCGGCGGGACGCGCCACACCTCGGGCAGCGACACGCTCACCGCGAGCGGACGATGTGTGGAATAGCCGGCGTCGTCGCCGTTAGGCCCGGCGCAACACCGGACCGAGACCGCCTGGAGCGCATCTCGCGGCGGATCGCGCATCGCGGCCCCGACGCCGATGGCCTCTGGGTCGCGCCGTCGCGGCGTGCCGCGCTTGCGCACCGTCGGCTCTCGGTGATCGATCTCGCGACCGGACAGCAGCCGATGCTCGACCCGAGCGAACGTATCGGTCTCGTCTTCAACGGAGAGATCTACAATTACCGCGAGCTGCGTGATTCCCTCGCCCGCCGTGGCGCCGCATTCCGCACCGAGTCCGACACCGAGGTCCTGCTCCGTCTTTACCAGGCGAGGGGTGACTCGTGCGTGAATGAGCTGCGAGGGATGTTCGCCTTCGCGGCGTGGGATGACGACGCCGGTCGGCTGCTCCTTGCCCGCGATCGGATCGGCAAGAAGCCGCTGTTCTATACGATCGAGGATGGTTGCCTTTACTTCTCCTCCACGCTCGACTCGTTGCGCGAGTCCGCCCGGTCGCAATGGGAGATCGATCCCGTTGCGATCGATGCGTTCATGACGCTTGGCTACATCCCCGCCCCGCGGACGGTCTTTCGGTCGGTGTCGAAACTGGAGGCTGGGACGATTCTCACCATCGACGCCGCAGGCGTCTCCACTCGCCGCTATTGGGACTTGGCGAACGATGATCGTCCCGCACCGGAAAGCTTCGCCGCGGCGGTGGACGAGCTCGACGAGCTGCTGAACGCCGCGGTCGCGCTCCGACTGCGGAGTGACGTCCCGCTCGGCGTATTTCTGAGCGGCGGCGTCGATTCGAGTCTTGTCGCCGCGGTGGC
>Ga0222622_10000312_pt1 | contig 17617 bp, 15 predicted proteins | sample PLM2_5_b1metaG_FD_177335 | JGI IMG/M metagenome (GOLD analysis project Ga0222622, IMG submission 177335) | Groundwater sediment microbial communities from an aquifer in East River, Colorado, USA - PLM2_5_b1 | ecosystem: Environmental > Terrestrial > Soil > Riparian zone | place: USA: East... | reverse complement strand
TCCCGGCAAGCGCGCCGATTTGGTAGAGCACCATGTCTTCCACGTCTTGCGGCGTCATTCGCATCTCGCGACGGCCGAATCCCACGAGGTCGGGGAAACCTGGGTGTGCGCCGACCGCCACGCCGGCCTCGCGAGCGAGACGGACGGTTCGCCGCATCACCCCGGGATCGCCGCCGTGGTAGCCGCAGGCGACGTTCGCGGATGTGATGCTGCCCATCACCGCTTCGTCGGCGCCAATGGTGTAGGCGCCAAACGACTCGCCGAGATCGCAATTCAGATCGATCGTCGCCACGGATCAGAATTCAATCAGGATGCCTGCCGAGGGCACGATGGGAATCAATGACTCGAAGAGATTCGTCACCCGTCCCGTCGCGGTGTTCACGCCTGGCGGATTGAATCGCACGTTGTCGCGGTTGAACAGATTGACCACTTCCGCGAAGAGCGTCAGGCGCTTACGGGACCAGTTGAACGTGCGGTTTGCGCGCAGGTCAACGCGGGAATATGTCGGCAGCCGCAGCGTGTTGCGCACCGACGACACCACGAACGTCTCTCCGCGCTGTTCGTAATAGCCGGGCGCTGGCACGTTCGTGCCGCCGCGGATCTTCGCGCTGACGCTCGTGCGATCAGAGATTCTGTACGCGACGTAGAGATTGACCGCGTGGCGCTGATCCAGATCGCTCCAGTACGATTCGTCCGTCTGCGTGTCCGTCCGGTGCGTTCGCCCGTACGAATACGCCAGCCAGCCCGAAATACCCCGCGCGCTTCGCCGCTGAATCAGCAGCTCGATGCCGCGGGCGAATCCTCCCAGCGCGTTCTCATAGGGCGCGGTGACGACGCCGCGCACGACGCGGCCGTTGACCAGTCGCGTCTCTGCGGCAGGGCGGCGGAAAAACCCGGACTCTTCGCGGTCGAAGATCGTCGCCTGCCATCGTAACGACCCGCTAATCCGATGCTCGAATCCAAGGTCGTATTGATCGGCCCGTTGCGCACCCGCATCCGGCAGGCCGAATGCCCCGATGACCTGCTCGAAATCAGGGAATTGCCGATACACGCCCGTGCCGCCACGGATCGACATCGAGGGTGAGAGTTGCCAGTCGGCCTGGAGCCATGGCGAGGCGGTGGTCTCGCCGGTTAACGTCCAGTGATCGATGCGAGCGCCTGGAATGACGGTGAGCGATCCGCCACTGAGCCGCGCTTGCGCGTACCCGCCAGAGCGAGTGGCGCGCCCCTGAAAGTCGTTGATTGTCCGGTAGCGGCCGGTTGCGCCGCTGAACCGCTGCCGGAAACGAGTTTCGTCGACCCATTCCGCTTGCGCTCCGGTATCAGCCTGCACGTGGCGGCCGAAGGTGACGCTGCCGTCGACACGACCCGCCGCCTCCTGATCGTGACCGTCGTCCAGATTCACGTGATCGAGCGTCGTGTTCGTGAACGAGTTGAACGATGAGAGGACGCGCGACGTCAGAATTCCGCGCGCACGCGTCAGCCGCCACGAACCGATTCCAATCACCGAACCATTGCGGCCGGTGAAGAGGTCCTGGCTGTCGAGATCTTCGCGGCGCTCCTCGAGCTTCGAGTGGCCGGCGAGAATCGTGAATTCGGCACGCTGAGAGGGTGACAGATCGTAGACGATCTTCCCTTGCGTATCGGAGAACGCGAAGTTGAAGCCGTTGCTCTCGTCGAACACCCGTTCGACGATCAGCTGAAGATAGCTCTGCCGCGCAGACACCAGCCACGATCCGCGCCTGGAGCGGCCGATCGGTCCCTCTCCAACCACCGAGGCGTTGGTCCCGCTGACCGCGACGCGTACCTGCCGTCGCTCGCGCGACCCTTCGCGCAGGCGGAAGTCGACCTCCGCGCCGGTACGATCTCCGTAACGCTGCGGGTAACCGCCGTTCAGGAGCGTGACGTCCTGGAGGATGTCGCTGTTGATCATCGCGACCGAACCCGAGGATGACTGATCCTCGACGGCCCGGACCGTGTGTAGAAGATACGGCGTCGAGAACCCCTCCACCGTCATGTTCAAGTGGGTAAACGGGCTGCCGCGCACGCTGAACTCGCTCCGGAGATCGTCGGCCGCGGATACGCCGGGCAGCACCTGGACGGCCCGCAGCGGATCGTCGGCAAGCACTCCGCGAAGATTCTGAATATCTGCGCTGCCGAGAACCTGTTGCGCCGCGACGCCGGGGTCCGCCTTGGGGAACGGGTCGGCCGCCACGGTGACGGTCTCGGTGTAGGTGCCGGTTCCCTCGCTCAGCGGAATGGTGACCTCGATGGCCCCGCCCGCGGGAACCTGCACAATTTTTCGCACCAGGATGTAGCCGACAACCGATACGAACAGCTTGTGCGAACCGGACGTCACGGACTCGATTCGAAAGGCTCCGGTCGCATCGGTCTGAGTGGAAGGCCCGCCGTTTTCGATCAGGACGAGGACTTTATCCAGGCCGACGCCGGTCCGCCCGTCGATGACCCGGCCCGAAATGATCCCCGGTTGCTGTGCAGAAACCGCCGTTGACAGGGTGAGAAAGCACGAAACGGCAATCGCCGCCGAGCGCCTGAGAGCAGTACTGACGACGAGTCGATCAAAAATGTAATCGAACCACGATTTTCGTCGGTACGGCCCACAACGTCTGCCGGCTACATGCATAAAACATCAGGAAATCGAGCGGTACACCACTTGCTCTTAAGGAGGGTGCAGGCGGCCTGAATATTTACGGCAGGGAGCCGTGAGTTGCTGGGGAGCCGGGTCGCCCGCAACAACCGCAAGGGCATCGTCAAGTATTTGGCGATGCCCTTTTTTTATACCGCCGCGCCTTCCGGATACTGCAACGCCAGCCGCAACTCTTTCGCCAGCGAATCGACCGTCGTGCCGTGCCGTTTCCAGGCGCCTTCGGTTTCGAACCGTAGATCCCCGATCCGCCGGCCCCACGGCGCAATCACCCGGCCAATCGCGCGGAAGTCCGTTCGATCGGCGTGCTCCTGATCCAGCCGTTTGACGACATCGGGAGCGACCCGGACGAACGCGCGAAGCGCGGTTGCGCTCTTGATGCTGTACTTGCGCCCATTCCACGCGGCACCAAACACCTGCGCCGCCTGTTTGAGGTAATTGACGAAAAACCGCTTGGATTCCTCGCGGAACGCTTCGCCTTTGCGGCCCGCGCCAAACGCGTCGGCGGCAAACAGCTTTTTCAGCTCCTGGGCGAGCGGCGCCTGTGCCACGCGCCCGCGCCCGACGCCAAGGAGTTTGATCTCCCCGTAGAGCGGCGAGTCTTCGCGATCGTTCAATGCACGGACGATGTCGTGGGCGGCAGCAAGGCTCTCGTCGCTATAGAGCTGGCGGCCGGAAAGCGAGACGAGGTGGGACGCATTGAGACGCGTGTGCTTCGCATTGATCGTCACAAACATCTGTACGACGTGATCGTCTGGAAGGCGATCGAAAATCACGGCCGGGACGGTGAACGGCTCATTGCCGAAATGCTCGATGTCGGCATGGAGCGCAAGGAGGCGGTGCTGGCCGTCGATGGCGCGAAGGATCCCTTCGCGCTCCGGTACTTTCAGCTGACCGACAGAGGCGCCTTCCTGGACCGGCTCGAATTTGAGCGCTTCATCGCACGAGATGATCACCGCGCCGGGAATCGACGGCAGGTCACGCGCCTGGCGGCACTGCTCGTAGTACTGCACCAGTTCGTCAATCTTCTTGCGGATGATTTGCCGCTGATACGCCTTTTCGTTCGCGGCGATGCGCCGTTCAAGAAGGTCCCAATTGACTTTGGTGGGTGCGGGCGCTTTCTTGCGACCGCGAACGGGCTGCGCCTGTTCGCCGTAACTGAGCACCTCGAACCGGACGAGCTTGTCGATGTCGCTGGCACTGAGGGACGCTTGGTAGAATTGCACCCCAAACTGCTGCATGCGGATAGCGGCGACGCTAATCATAGGCGTTTCAAAGTGTTAGACGTGATGCTCGAAGCGTGTTGACTTCCGGGCACTCGGGAAAACCTGCCCATCTTATATTGTGTCGGGAGCATTATCACAACCGCCCGGGGCCCGCAGGCCAGCTCGTGCCCTAAGTCTTTATATTGCAGCTTGTTAGATGGTTCTCGGACTTGCGCCGCTTGTCGCGATTCTCCTGGCCGCGGCTCAGCCCGGCCAACCGGCGCGAGGCACGCTCGTCGAGCACGTGAGCTGCCCGAGCGATCCGACGCAGACCTATACGCTCTACCTCCCCTCCAGCTACCAGCCGTCGCGGACCTGGCCGCTTTTGCTGGTATTCGATCCCGGTGGTCGCGCCGCGCGGGCAGCGGAGATCTTTCGCGCCGCGGCGGAACGATTCGGGTGGATCATTGCCGCCTCGGAAAATTCGCGGAATGGCCCATGGGAGCCCACTCTGCGCGCCGTGAACGCGATGTGGCCGGCGCTGCTTGGCGGTTACTCCGTGGACGAGCGGCGGGTATATGCCGCCGGCCATTCCGGAGGCGCCACCGTCGCGTGGATGCTCGCCCGCCAGACCGGCCAGATTGCCGGGGTCATTGTCTCGGGACAGCCCAACCCCGAATCGAACGACAGCAAGGGAAAGCCATTCGCATGGTTCGGGATGGCTGGCCACGTGGACTTCAATTTCATGGAAGTGAAGAAGATCGATCAGGATCTCGCGCGAACGTCGAATCCGCATCGCGTGGAGTTTTTCGACGGCGGACATCAGTGGCCTCCGCCGGACCTGGTCGCGCGCGCGTTCGCATGGATGGAGATCGTGGCCATGAAAGACGGACGCCGCTCGCGCGACCAGGATCTGGCCCGCACGTTGGTTGGCGAGGACATGACGCGCGCAGGCGAGCTCGAACAGCGTGGCCTGTTGACGGAAGCCTGGCGGTCGTACGGTGCGATTGCATCCTCGTATTCAGGCGTGATCGACGTGAGCGAAGCAGTACACCGCCGCCACAACCTGGAGGCTGCCGGCCGATTCAAGACCGCACAGAAGATCGAGGAGCGAGCCGATCGCCGGGAGCGCGATCAGGCAATCGCGCTCGGGCGTGTCTTGACGCGGTTGACCGCCGATGACGTGCCGCTGGTCGCCGAATTGCGCAGCCGCCTGAATCTGGACACGCTGGTGAAGACGTCTCATGGCGAAGGCTACGACGCCGAGTCCGCGACCCGATCGCTCGCCCTCATCCGCATCCAGTTATCGACAATCGCGCGCGACATGCGCGACCGCCACGACGTACGCGCCGATGTCGTTCAGAAAGTCTTGGATTCGATCAAGTAACGCTTCGGTCCGCCTCGCGCCTTCCACCAATTCACGACGCGATCCTTCTCGATCGAGAAGAGCAGCATCAGCAGCACGAACGCCACATACGCCGCCCACGCCTGCAGATGCGTGAAGCTCTTATGAATCCGCAGCGAGATCAGTCCGTACACCAGTTCGACATGAATCCAGTAAATGAACAGCGAGCTCTTGCCCAATTGCTCCATCGGGCTCCACGCCAGCGGCACGGCAACCCGTCCCCACCAATACGCGATTGGAACCGTGACGAGGAGGATGCCCGCACGCACCGCGAAAAAAGCCGGCGAGCCGCCCCAGAAATCCGAGTGCGCGTAAGGAGAGGGGAGAAACGATGCAGCGAATGCGCCCGCGGTCAGGGCAAGTCCTGTCAGCGCAAAGCGGGTGTTCAGTCGCGATTCGAGCGGTGGCGTGCGAGCCGCGTCTAGAAGCACGCCGACGGCTGCGCCGGCGAGCACGAATGCGGTCCACGGAAAGAAACAGAAGCTCGAGACGCCTGACAGCGGACGGAGATATGCCTCGAGCCAGTCCGGCACGCCGTCGAGAACGGCAGCCGACCGCACGACCGGCGCGATCAATGACACCATTGCCGCAGCGAGGACCAGTACGATCCATCGGGCGCGGCGATTGCGACATGCGCCCCAGATGAACGCCGCCAGCATGATCGACGGTCCCATGATGTTCAGGATGTCGACCTTGAGCAGCGTTCGCGGTGACCCTAATCCAAGGATCCACGCCTGCACACGAAACAGCAACGCGAGAAAAAAGATCCACGCGCCCCGCTTGATCGTCGCCGTGGCGGCCGCCGCGGCGTCCCCGGTCCGCCTCGATTTCGACCCGGCTGACAGCGCGACCGAGACCCCCGCCAGGAACAGGAACAGCGGCGCCCCGAAGCCGGCGACGATCATCGACCATGCATACGCGTTGGAGTGGCGTGCGTCGAACCGCGTCCAGCTGTCGAGCACGTGCGCCTCGATCATGACCAGGACGGCAAGGCCGCGCATCCAGTCAAGGTATGTCCGACGCCCGGCGACGTTCCCCGGCTGCGGCGGTGAGTGGGTCACACGCCAGGGCTGACCGTGTATGTGACGGTCAGGGGAATGTCTTGCCGCATCGAATGCCAGACCGAGCAGTACTTCTCGCGCGAGAGTTTGATCGCGCGGTCGATACGTGCCGCGGGCACGCTTCCGGTGATCGTGTAGTGCAGGGTGACTTCAATGAAGCGGTGGGGATCGGTTGGCGCTCGCTGACCAGACAGGTCGAGCCGCAAGCCGCGCAGATCGTGACGGCCCTTGGTCAGGACATGGACCACGTCCATGGCCATGCAGCCGGCCAAGGCAAATGCGAGCGCTTGCATTGGAGAAGGACCGGCCTTGGCAGAGCTGTCGAGCGTCAACTCCACATGGCCCGACTGCCCGCCCAGCACGAGATCGTGCTGCCACACGAGGGAAACGGTGGTCGGCGGCCTGGCCGGAGGATCGCTCATGCGGTCGGCGCAGGATCGCGGCGATGTCCGCTATAAAGACTGGTGACGGCCAGCCACGCGAGCGGCAGGAGCACCAGCATGTACGTCAAGTACTGTCCGTATACGCCGTCGGGACCGTAGGCTTCGGTCGCGTCATGCAGCGGCTGGCTGTTCGGAAAAATATTCGCTTCGGTGAGTTCGTGGAAGCCGTAAATCAGGAGCTGCACGACGAAGACCAGCAGGAAGACGGCAGTGACCTGGAAGAATCGCGACAGGTTCACGCGATAGCCATAGCGCGACCAGAGCCATGCCACACACGCGGCGGCGAGAGTACCAGCAGCCGCACCCGCGACGACCTGCGTGGACTTGACGGTGAAGATCAGCTGTGTCATCAACAGCGCCGTCTCCATCCCTTCACGCGTGATCATCAGCAGCGTGAAGCCGAATACTCCCATGAAGGCGGCCCTGCCCAACTTTGCCGACGATTCCTCGAGCCGGCCTTCGATCTCCCGCTTCATTCGCTTGCCGGCTCTCCACATGTGCAGCGTCATCGATAACACCAGCACCGCGGCGACCAGCGCGAGGATGCCTTCCCAAAGCGACTGATTGTTGGCCTGCGCGAGCAGCAGCCCCGCCGCCACGCTGAGAACGATCGACACGACGATGCCCCAGCGCACGGCAGGCAAGAGGGATCGGCGTCCAGTTTTTTTGAGGTACGCAAGACTGATGGCGACGATCAGGAACGCCTCCAGTCCTTCGCGTAAGGTGATGACAAACGCCTGAATCATTGTCTGGTCTTCGTTTTCAAGCCTATCCCGCCATATCCGACCAGTCAAGTCGGGTATCGATCTGACATGCAAGGAGAGCCCGCACCAGAAAAGGCACATAAGATCGAGGCATGCTGAAGCTGACCTTGGTGTTCGTGTGTGCCGCGCTGACTCTTTCAGCCTTTCCGTCTCAGCAATCGGCCGACCGCGCGCTCACCGACCGTGCGCGCGCTCTGCTGAAACAAACGCCGCTTATCGATGGCCACAACGACTATCCGTGGGCACTCCGGGAAAAGGCGCAGCGCGATTTCGCCAGGCTCGACATCGCAAAACCGCAGCCGTCGATCATGACCGACATCCCCCGGCTTCGGGCCGGCGGGGTTGGGGGACAGTTCTGGTCGGTCTACGTGCCCGTGGAGTTGACAGGGCAAACCGCCGTCACCGCAACGCTCGAAGAGATCGACACCGTGCACCAGATGGTTCGCCGCTATTCAGACACATTCGAGCTGGCACTGACGGCTGACGATGTGGAGCGAATCTTCAAGCAAGGGCGAATTGCCTCGTTGATTGGCATGGAAGGGGGCCATTCGATCGACAACTCTCTCGCCGCGCTGCGCATGTTTTATCGTCTTGGCGCGCGATACATGACCTTGACCCACGCGAAGAACACCGGCTGGGCTGATTCAGCGACCGACGACCCGAAGTTCGGTGGCCTCGCGCCGTTTGGCGAAGAGGTCGTGCGCGAGATGAACTGGCTGGGAATGCTCGTGGATCTGAGTCACGTGTCGCCTGAAACGATGGAGGATGCGATCCGCGTCAGCCAGGCTCCGGTGATCTTTTCGCATTCGTCAGCCAGGGCGCTGAACGACGTGCCGCGCAATGTCCCCGATGCGGTTCTCCGGCTGCTGCCGAAGAACGGCGGCGTGGTCATGGTGACGTTCGTGCCGGGCTTCCTTTCACCTGGCGTGGCCGATTGGAACAAACTGCAGGACGGGGAACGGGAGCGGCTGACGAAGCAGTTTCCCTCAGATGCCGCCGCTGTCACCCGAGGGGTCGACGAGTGGACACGATCGCATCCCGCGCCGCGCGCGACGCTGAGCGACGCCGCAGACCACATCGATCACATTCGGCAGGTCGCGGGAATCGATCACATTGGACTGGGCAGCGATTTCGACGGCATCACGGCGGTTCCTCTGGGACTCGAGGACGTCTCGACCTACCCGTCGCTCGTGGCGGAACTCCTCCGGCGCGGCTACAAGGACGAGGAGATCGGAAAAATACTCGGCGGAAACATCCTGCGCGTGATGCGTCAGGTCGAGAAGGTCTCCAAACGCCTGCAGTCGGAGCGTGGACCGTCGGCCGTACTCTTTCAGCAACAATGACGCCGGTGAGGCGCCATTTCAGGATGATGGCGGTATGCTCGGAGAAAACACCAGCGTTGGCTAGCCACAGGCCAGTAGAATGAGAGCATACCGGCAGGCACGTCTCATCACGGTCGCAGCAGACCGATGTCGTACGCGTCCGACGCTGGAATGACTTCTGCACCACGACCCCACAATGTCTATACGCACTTTTGCCCCGATTGCGGCTGTGGCGATTCTGATCGCTTCCTTGAGCGCCCAGGAAACGCCGCAAAAAACGTTCAAGGTATCGACCAACACGGTGGCCCTCTACGCGACGGTCACCGATCTCGATAAACGCCTCGTTCCGGACCTCGTGCAGGAAGACTTCGAGGTCTACGACAACGCCAAGCTGCAGACGCTGACGTCGTTCGACAACAAGCCGCAGCCAATCAGCGTCATCGTCATGCTCGACACCAGTGGCAGCATGACGCTCGCCCTCGATCTGGTCAAAGCGGCCGCCGAGCAGTTTCTGATTCGCATGATGCCCGAGGATCAGGGAATGGTTGGCGCCTTCAACGACAAGATCGAATTCCATCCGGAAGGCTTCACCAACATGCGCGACGACCTGGTGCGCGCGTTGAAAGATCTCGACTTTGGCTATCCGACCCGGCTGTACGACGCGGTGAACCAGAGCATGCAGCAGCTCAAAGGCATTCCCGGCCGCCGGGTGGTCCTGGTATTCACCGACGGCGACGACAACTCCAGCAAAGTCGGGTCGGGTGAAGTGACGGATCGCGGGAGACTCGAAGACGTCATGGTGTACTCGGTCGGCCTCGAGAACGAGTACTTCGACGGCGCGCGCAAGGTGCGTTCGAGCCCCGATCGCGGGTTGAAGCGACTGTCAGAAGAGACCGGTGGCGGATTTTTCCTGTTGAAGAAGACCGACGAGTTGACGAGCACCTTCACCCGGGTCGCGCAGGAACTGCACAGCCAGTATGTGCTCGGGTTCACACCGCAGGTTCTCGACGGAAAGATCCACAAACTCGAAGTCCGGCTCAAGAAACCTGGCATGGCCGCGCGGGCGCGTAAGAGTTACGTGGCCACCGCTGAACCTGCGACAACAAAGTGACACGGTAAACTTTCACCGCACGGGTGCCGTCTAACAGTATTGAAAGGACGGACACCATGCGGGACCTTGATTTTTCGAGCAATGCGGAAGCGCTCGTCGCGATTCTTCTCACCGTCGCGATTCTTGCTATGACCTTGGTGTAACGGCGCGAGTCAGCTCCGTTCACTATCTCGCTGCGATCGTACCAAGAGCAAAACAGGAGAAACTGGAGAAACGAGAGCACATTTTTTTGGCTCTCTTTTCTCGCGTTTCTCCTGTTTGTTTTTTTGGTTGCTCCTTCCTTCCTGTTTTTTCTGGACAACACGATCGCGGCGTGACGGTGAATGCCGTTGATTGAGTTCGACTTCCCTATTCAGCTCCATTCACTGTCACGCTGCGATCGTACCAAGAGCAAAACAGGAGAAATTTCTGGTTCCTCCTTTCTCCGTTCTCCTGTTTTTCTGAAACACGATCGCAGCGTGACGGTGAGTACCGCTGATTGAGTTCGAGTAAGCTTGTTCGTTCTATGCCGGTCTTACTTTCCGAACAGGACGTGCGGATCGTGCTGCCGATGGCGGAGCTGATCCCCGCCATGCAAACCGCGGTGGCGCGCTTTTCGGCCAACGAAGTCGTCCAGCCGCTGCGCACGGTTGTGGAAGTCGGCCTGCAGAAGGCGTTCGTCGGCGTGATGCCGGCGTTCATCGGCGAACCAGCGGCACTCGGCACGAAGGTAGTGAGTGTCTTTGGCAGCAATACCGCTGTCGGACTCCCGTCCCATCTCGCGACCATCGTCCTGCTCGATCCCATGACCGGTGAGCTGCTATGCGTGATGGATGGACGGTTCATCACGGAATCGAGAACGGCAGCGGTATCGGCGGTATCGGTGAAACACCTGGCGCGCAGCGATGCCTCACGGCTGGCGATTCTCGGCAGCGGCGTGCAGGCGCGCAGTCACCTCGAAGCGATCGGTCTCGTTCGAACGCTGCAGGAAGTCCGCGTCTGGAGCCGCAGCAGCGACAACCGCGCGGCGTTCGCCCGCGAAATGCGTCATCGCACAACCGCGCCGATCCAAGTCGCGGCATCGGCCAGGGACGCCGTTGACGGGGCCGATCTCGTGGTCCTGGCTACGGCGTCGCGCGACTCGGTGATCGAAAGCCGCTGGATCGCCGACGGCGCGCATGTCTGCGCGGTTGGAGCGTGCAGACCGGATCAGCGCGAGACAGATACCGCACTGGTGACGCGCGCGCGCGTCTTCGTCGATTCGCGTGCGGGTGCGCTCGCTGAAGCGGGCGACATCATGCTTCCCATCGCCGAAGGGGCGTTCAGCGGTGAGCGCATCGCCGGAGAACTCGGAGAAGTCGTGCTCGGGAGAATCGCCGGCAGAACGGCGCCTGACGAGGTGACGCTGTTCAAGTCTCTGGGAATGGCGGTAGAGGATGTGGCGGCCGCGCACCTCGCCTACGTGAAGGCTGCAGAGCGCGGCCTCGGCCGCGGTTTCGTGCTCTGAACTATTTTCCCTTGCGGCGCTCTGCCCACCGCTTTTTCATCATTTCAGAAATGCGCTTGCGTGCCTCTGGCGACATCTTGCGGCGCCGGCGCTTTCGTCCGCCCGCGGGAGCACCGTCGGGTGCGGGTGTTGGCGCGGCCGCCGCGGCTGATCCGCGGATCCCTGCCCGCTTTCGCAACCGCGCAGCCTGGACTGTCAGAGCCGCCAGCCGCTCGCGGGTGTGCGTGATTTCACGCTCGATGCCGCCGATCGCCCAGCCTATCAACTCGGCCGATTTGATGAGCACGTCTTGCTGATTCTTTCTCGGTCGCCCTGGGGGCATCTGGCTTCCTCCTCACGTCAATCGCACCGGTCGATCCTTGCAGCGGACTATCATAGTCCCATGGGGTGGCGACTGCCAGTCATCGTCGTCACGGCGTGGGCCTGGGCCGTGATGTCGTACGCGGTCGCACCCGTCAGGGCGTTCCAGTCCCCCGCTGAAACGAGCCGTGAACTTCGACTTCGCGCGCTCGATCTGGCCTATAACCTCGATCACGATCAGGCCATCGACCTTCTGAGACGATCGATTGCGCTCACGCCCGACGATCCGGCGCCGCATCGGTCGCTCGCCAGCGTGCTCTGGCTGAACATGCTGTTCAGGCGTGGCGCTGTCACGGTGGATCACTATCTGGGCACGTTCTCACGGTCGTCGGTCGAGCTGCCCAAACCCCCACCGGAGATCGAGCGCGAGTTCCGGACGCATGTCAATCGCGCGATCGAGCTGGCCGAACGCAGGGTTGCGGCGAATCCCAAAGATCCGCAGGCGCACTACGATCTGGGAGCCGCGGTCGGACTCGAAGCGTCGTACGTGGCGACGGTGGACGGAAAGCTGCTGGCTGGTTTCCGTGCGGCCCGCCGCTGTTACGACGAACACGAGAAAGTGCTCTCGCTCGATCCATCAAGAAAAGATGCGGGGCTGGTGGTCGGAACGTATCGATACGTCGTATCTACATTGTCGTTGCCTGTGCGAATGCTTGCCTATGTCGCGGGTTTCGGCGGCGGCCGCGATCGCGGGATTCAGATGCTTCGCGACACGGCGGAGGTCGATCTGGACACGCGACCGCGCGCCGCGGCAGGTGACGCGACCCGGGGTGAGACCGGCAATGATGTCCGCGCCGACGCGCTGTTCGCTCTCATTCTGGTATACAACCGGGAACACCACTACGACGAAGCGATGCAAGTGCTCGATCGCTTGCGACGCCTGTTTCCGCGGAACCGGCTGTTGTGGCTCGAGGCGGGCTCGACGGCGCTCCGGGCGGGTCATGGCCAGCAGGCTGACGACCTGCTCACGCAAGGGCTGGCAATGCTCGCGAAGGATTCACGGGTCAGGATGCCGGGAGAAGACGCGTTGTGGCATTACAAGCGCGGCGCAGCGCGCGCGCTGCTCGGACGAACCGACGATGCGCTCGCCGATCTGAATGTCGCGGTGGGCGCAGACCCGCAGCCATGGGTGAACGGGCGCGCCCGCGTCGAGCTGGGCCGCCTCGCGCTGAAGCGTGGCGATCGCACCGCCGCCGGAAACGAAGGACGTCAGGCCCAGGCTCTGTGCGAGCGGGGGAACGATCCGGCCTGCGTCGAGGACGCCCGATCGCTCGTCAGGAGCTCCAATGGCCGGTAAGGTGAAGGCGTGGGTCTGGGTCGTCGTCGCGATCGTCGTGATCGGCGTGCTTGGCGTCGTCGCGATGGCCGGGATCGGGCTCTACTTCTTTTCGCAGCACGTCGAGACGCGGACCGTTTCCTCCGCAAACGCCGCGCGCGATTTCGAGCAGGTGACGTTGCGTTTTGCCGGCGAGAAGCCGCTCATCGAACTCGACGACCATGGACGCTATCTTCGATCGAACACCGATCGCACGCCGCCGCCCAACGTCAAACCTCCTGAATCGATCAACGTGATGGCCTTCGATCCCAACGACGGGCGGATCGTGCGGCTGACGATTCCCTTCTGGCTGGTTCGGATGAAGATGCGCGGGGCGACAATCGACTTGAATGGCAAGCACATGGATCTCGAGGATCTTCGCCTGACCGCCGAAGACCTCGAGCGTTTCGGCCCGACGCTGATCGTCGATCACAAGAGTGGATCGGGCGAACGCGTGCTGGTCTGGTCTCAATAACATTCTCGATCCGCGATCCGCGATCCGCGATCCGGCTGCGCACGAACCGGCAGAGTGTCCTATCCAAGCTGCAGTGGAATGTCCACTGTCCTGGTCCCGCATCGAATCACATCAATTTTTCGGAGCATTTTCGCCCTGTTCGACGGGCGTGCTTTTTGCGATTTTCCTGGCAGAGCGCCGGTTGCGCTTACGGAGGTCCAGGAACATGAAACGCGTATTGCTGATTCCCGCACTGGGTGTTGCCGCGCTTGCGCTGACCGCGCCGGTGCAGGCGCAGTCGCGCGGGTGGCTCAATGATGGTCGCGCGTATGCCCCGCCCGCCCAGCAGTCCTACTACGACTCCGGACGAGTCGCGTACGACAACGGCTTCGAGGAAGGGTTGAAACAGGGTGAGAAGGACGGGCGCAAACGCGAACAGTTCAGATACCAGGACGAGAAAACGTTCCAGCGCGCGGACAAGGGCTATCACCGCGAGTTCGGATCCGTCGATCGGTATCGTCAATCATTCCGCACCGGTTATTCGACGGGTTACTCGGAAGGCTATCAGCGCTATGCGCCGGCCTACGGCTCGACGGGCGGATACGGCCGCGCCGTGCCACGCCGCGACGTTGGTGGCGGCTACGGCTATCCGAACAGCTACCCGAACAGCTATCCGACGACACGAGGCACCGTGTATCCGTCCTATCCCGGCACCTACGGCAGCGGCGGCTACTACAATCCGGCCATTCAGAATGGCGTGAACGATGGCTACGAGAAAGGCCTGGAGGACGCGCGGAAGAACCGGTCGTTCGATCCGCTTCGCCACGACTGGTACCGCTCCGGCGATCGTCACTACGAGAGCCAGTTCGGAGCGCGGGAGCAGTACAAGGATCTCTATCGCCAGGGATTCCGCGACGGCTACGAGCGCGGGTTCAGCGAAGGCAGATACCGATAAACTCGCGGTTCGCGGTTCGCTGTTCGCGGTTCGCGTGGTAATTAGCTAAACCGCAGAAACCGACGCATCCGATCCATGAAGGTGGCGGGTGCGTCGGCCACTGCCTGTCCCACACCCGCGGCGCGCATCTTGTCGAGCTCGATGCGCCGTGCTGCTGCCGCCACTCCCACCTGCTCCACCGCTCGTGGATGCGATCCAGCGAGCCGCCGAAAAAGTTCGGCGCTGATTTCGAAGACCCGCGTATCCCCGCGCGCGAGCACCGTCGCCGTCCTCGGGTCACCGGTCAACATCGACATCTCGCCGAAGTAGCCGCCGCGCTCGAGCACCGCAACTTCCCGTCGATCCGGCTCGAGCACCACCGTCGCTCCTCCGGAACCGATGACAAACATCGACTCGCCGGCTTCTTCCTGACGAACGATCGCCTCTCCGTTGCCGTACGTTTTCACGCGGGACGCCTGCGCCAGTTCGGCGAGCATCTCCTCGCCGAGGCCGGCAAAGAGATCCACGCCGGCCAGCAACCGGCGGCGCTCGGCGACGGGTGCGTGAGGGTCTGATGCTTCCCACTCTCGCTCGTACTGCACTTGAATCGGCCATGGGATTTCGATTCCATGCCGCGCGAACGAGTAGTAGATGTTCGTACGCACCTCGTCGCGTGCCGCCTCGTCGCGCTCGTAGTCCTGGATCCAGAAGCGGACGCGGTAGTTGATCGCCGAGCTGTCGAAGGCCGCCAGAATGGTGTCCGGCGGCGGAGTCTTCAACACGCGCGGTGAGTTGGCGAGAGCCTCGCCGATGGCGGCCTTGACCTCGCCAGGGGATGACAGGTAGCTCGCACCTACCTCCACATCGATTCGTACGGCCGCGGCAGGCTCCGAATAATTCGTGATCGCTTCCTTGGACACGATGTTGTTCGGAACGACAACAAAGTTTCCCGCCTTCGTACGCAGTTTCGTGGCGCGCCAGGTCACCTCGGCGACACGGCCTTCGAAATCCCCGACACGGATCCAGTGACCGACGTGAAATGGCCTCTCGCTCTGAATCGCCAGGCCGGCAAACGCATTGCCCAACGTGTCCTGCAGCGCGAAACCGATGACCACGGCGCTCACCGCGGAGGTCGTCAGCAGCTTGTCGTGGAATACCAGCGTCGCCACCAGGACCAGGAGCCCGATGACAATGAAATCCTGCAGGATCGCGGGATAGCGATCGGGAACACGGTCGTCCCGGAGCGGATTCAGAAACGCGATCACCACCAGGTTGATGAGACCCGCCGCGAAGGCAAGCCGCTCGACCGAGATCAACTGATCGTCAACCGCAGCGTCGACAGAAAGCTGGAACGCGAGCACGACGTGCACCACGACGTACGCGCCGAGGAGCAAGAGGGACAACTTCAGCTTTCGCCGCACCAGGCGATTGACCGTCAGCGCAAAGATTGCGACCGTCGTCAGAAGCGCGACGATGCCGAAGACGAGATGCCAGGAGTGATAGAAGCGCATCCGCGTCTAGACGATTCCTTTTTTGAACTCGATCACGTCGGCGGGGTTGATGGTGACGGCGACTCGAGCGGGGTTGCCGCCGCCCTTTGCATCGCGATCCGGTTGGCCGAGACCGCGCGCGCCAGCCGATGCCACCGTCTGCGTATTCTGTGATTGCGATCCACTGGTCAGGCCGACCTTGCCGAGCAATCCGCCTTTCTTTTTCGGTTCGGGCTTCTGCTCCGCTGGCGGCGGCGTGTCTTTCGTGCTTTTCGCATCCTTCGCTTCGCCACCGGTCAGACCGCGGCTGCCGTTGATGACCGGGACCTCAGCGAGCGATTTGCTGGTGAACGTAATGTGCGTCGTATAGCGCGGGCCAACCGTCGCCGCGGCAGCAAGCTTGCCCGAAGCAATCGCTTCCGCGATGTTGGTGATCCGATCCTTGATGAGCGGGTGCGAGGCAAACAACCCGTTCGGCTGATCCTGATTCTTGTTGCGCTCCTCGAGGCGTGTCAGCACCGCCGCCAGACCGTGTGGTGAGTAGCCGGCCTTGTTCGCGAGCCCGATGCCGATACGATCCGCTTCGACTTCGTCGTCGCGATCGAAGGCGTTGCTGATGATCGTCTTGTAGGCGGCGGCTGAAAGCTTCGACAGAACTGACTCGGAGAGGCCACTGGAACCGCCGACCTCCTGAGCCGTCAGCGACACCAGCTTGTTCTTCTCGATCGCCCGAACGGTGTGCTTGGCCGTGACGTGCGTGATTTCGTGGCCCAGGACGCCGGCGAGCTCGGACTCGGTCTTGACTAACCCGAGCAAGCCGCGCGTCACATGAACGATGCCGCCGGGCGACGCGAAGGCGTTCACACCGTCGGTGTCGAGCACGATGAATTGCCAGTCGAGTTGCGGCCGGGAACTGCCCTGCGTCAGGACCTTGCCAACCAGCGACACATACCTGGTGACGTCCTTGTCTTGATAGACCCCGAACTCCTGCCGCAGCTTGGCGCTGACCTCTTCGCCGAGCTTGCGTTCGTCCGCGTCGGAGATGCGAATCTGGCCGACTTTCTGATCGACCTTGTTCTTGGCGTCCTGCGCCTGTTTGAGCCGGTCACCAAGGCCGCCGAGTTGTGCGTGCGCGGAGGCCGCACTGCAGACAAGACACGCCACTGCCAGCATGACGGGTGATTTCATATGGTGTGATCCGGTTCGGGAACGGGCGAAGGCACGACGACCTCGAAGATGGAAACGGACTTCGTCTTGCCCTTGACTACGACCTCACCCAGCGGGCGAATGGCGTAGTCCCCTTTCAGTTGTGTGCGGCTCGCGTCGCTGATGATTATGCGCGTGCCGTAATTCTTGTTCAACGATTCGAGCCGCGAGCCGAGGTTCACGTTATCGCCGATAACCGTGTAGCTCATGATCGAGGACGACCCGATGTTGCCGGCGATCATGTCGCCGGAATTGATGCCAATGCCGATGTCGAGTTGCGCCATGCCCCGCGCTGCCCATTTACTGTTCAGCTCGCCAAGCGCCCCGACCATCTCGATTGCCGTGGCCACCGCATGTTCCGCATGCTCGGGGTCCTCGACGGGTGCCCCGTACAAC
>Ga0222622_10000311_pt1 | contig 17656 bp, 16 predicted proteins | sample PLM2_5_b1metaG_FD_177335 | JGI IMG/M metagenome (GOLD analysis project Ga0222622, IMG submission 177335) | Groundwater sediment microbial communities from an aquifer in East River, Colorado, USA - PLM2_5_b1 | ecosystem: Environmental > Terrestrial > Soil > Riparian zone | place: USA: East... | reverse complement strand
GCGCGGCGACCCGGCCGTGTTCGAGAAAACGCCGTTCATTACCGGCGTCGTGAAGGGAAAAGTCCAGTTCGACTACCGCGGACGTCACCGCGTGTTGTTCGCGAACATCTCACCCGGTGATGTGCGATGGGCCTGCGAGCAGCTTCGGGCGCTGAGCGATCAGCAGTGGCGCGATGCCTTCCGTGCCGGGGGTTTTTCCGCGTCGATCGCCGAGCGCTTCATCCATCGCATGAAACAGAAGATCGACGAAGGACTTGCCTTAAAGGACTCATGACTATCGTTCGATTTCGCACCGCCTGGTTTGCTGTCATCGCCGCGACCGTGCTCGCTCTGCAGGTCTCGGCCCCGGTCGTGGCCTGGGCCGGCCAATCCAAGCACGACGAAGGGCAGACGCTCGACGAGCAGACACCTCTTCATGAAGCCAACCCGATCCACGACATCCAGGTCGCGCTGATCCGGCTGCCGCTCGCCGCCGCGCTTGGCGCAGCCCTGGCACTCCGGCCGAAGCGGCGAGGCACGCCGCCGCGAACGCCTGCCGTGCTGCAGACACAAATCATCCTGTCAATCGTCGGCGCGGTGATCATGCTGGTTGTCGGCGCTAGCCTTGCACGCGCCTTCGGCATCGTGGGCGCCGCCAACCTGATTCGCTATCGATCGAAGATCGACGACCCGAAAGACGCGGTCGTCATGCTGTGCACGCTCGCCGTCGGCCTGGCCTCAGGTGTTGGCTTGTACGCACTGGCCGTCGTCTCCACCGGCTTCATTGCCGCGGCATTATGGGTCATCGAATCGTTCGAGCCGCGTTCTCGCCGCTTCGAACTCAAGATTAAAGCGGGGGACGATACCGATTCGTTCCGACCGAAAATCGAGGACATCCTGCGGCGGTATCGGCTGCAGTTCGAACTGCGCACCTCTTCCGATGAAGAGGTCTGCTACGATGTCCAGGTTCCGTACGAAGTCCAGACCGATCGCATCTCCAATACCATCCTCCGCCTCGACCAGGAAGGCCATGCCGCGGTTGAGTGGTCCGAAAAGAAGAACGGCAAGAAGTGAAACTCATTATTCAGCCCGACGATGGTGTGACGCCGCTGGTGCAGGCGGTAAAGAACGCCAAGAAGACGATCGACATCGTCATCTTCCGGTTCGACCGCCTCGAGCTGGAGAAAGCGCTCGAGGCGGCGGTCGCCCGTGGCGTGGTGGTGCGTGCGCTGATTGCGCACACCAACCGCGGCGGCGAGAAGATGCTGCGCAAGCTGGAGCTGCGCCTGCTCGATGCCGGGGTCACGGTGGCGCGCACTGCCGACGATCTCACGCGCTACCACGGGAAGATGATGATCGTCGACGACACGGTGCACGTCTACGGTTTCAACTACACCCGGCTGGACATCGAGAAGAGCCGCAGCTTCGGGGTGATCACCGACGATCCCAAGCTGGTGAAGGAGGCCTGCGCGCTGTTCGAAGCAGACTGTACGCGACAGGCGTATGCGCCGAAACACGACGAGCTGGTCGTCAGTCCCGAATCCTCGCGGGAGATCCTGACCCCCTTCATCAAGAAGGCGAAGAAAGAGTTGTTGATCTACGACGCCAAGATCAGCGACCGCCTGATCCTGCGGGTGCTGGCCGAGCGAGCGAAAGCGGGTGTCGAGATCCGGATGTTCGGCAAGTTGGGCAAGGGCGCGTCGGGGATCGACGCCCGCAAGCTGCCAGACCTCCGTCTCCACGTCCGCGCGATTATCCGCGACGGCAGCGCCGCCTTCCTCGGCAGTCAGAGCCTGCGCAAGCTGGAACTGGACGCGCGCCGGGAAATCGGCATCGTCATTTCGGATGAGCGGATCGTCAAAAAGATGCGCGACGTCTTCGAGGCCGACTGGGCCCTGACGCCCGAGGCGAAGCAGGCGGCGGAAAAGAACAAGGAAAAGGACAAAGAGAAGGACAAAGAGAAGGAGAGCGAGAAGGCTACTTCGGGCGCATGACGCTCCCGCTGTCGAAGACCTTTCCCTGCCGCGAGATTGCGTTGAACGACAGTTCGTCGCCGTTGATTTCGGCGATGAGAAACGCCTGATCCTGGTCGTTGCCTGCCGCGGTCAGCCCGGTCCCTTTGTCGATGTTTCCCTTCCGCAGCTGTCCTCCCGATCCGCACACGAAGTAGACGATTCCCTTCTGCGGTTTGGTCCGCTCGTAGAAGTGATCGTGCCCCGTAAACACCACGCTGACGTTGTACTTCAGAAACAACGGCTCGAGCGCGCTGCGAATCTGTGGATCCGATCCGTGGCGCTCGCCTGATGAATACGGGGGGTGATGGAAGTAGGGGATCTTCCAGTCGGAATTCGAGCCCTTCAGTTCCTGCTCGAACCACGAGACCTGCTGCGGCTCGAGGTACGAACTCTCGAGCGCGAAGAATCGCACGCTTTGTTTTGTGTCCGGCTTGAACGAGTAGTAGCGCTTGCCGTCCATGTTGAACAGCTTGTAGTTGCGCTGTTCCTGCGGATCGTCGTGATTGCCGAGCGAGGCGTAGAACTTGACCCCGGCGTCGAGGAGCGGCTTGTAGGGATCCTCGAACTTCTTCTTGAAGTCCTGCGGGCGCTCGGAGCCATAGAGGTTGTCGCCGACCAGGATCACCAGGGTATAGGGATACTGGTCGTGCGCCTGTTTCATCTGCGCGGCAAGCTGATACTGCTCCTTGCTTCCCGTGCCGAAATCTCCAAGCACGGCGAACTTGAACGAGTCTGCTTTGTTGGGAAGGGTGAGCGCCAGCCCACCGCCGCTTTGCGCCGCCTGCACCGCGACAAGCCGTGCGGCCCCGGTAAATCCGTCGACCAGGCACAGCAGACCGATCGCCAGGCACGCAGTGGAGGCTCGCTTCAGCACAGTCACGGGGCTACTCACTTCGGGAAAGTATCGCGGACGAAATCGGCAACGATGTGTGCGTGCGTGTCCATCAGGATCAGCGCGTTGCCGACGAAACGGTATTCCATTTCTTCCGGCAGCTTGGGGAGCGCCTGAAGGAGTTGTGGCGGAATCGTTGAGACGGGAATTTCATCGGGGTACCGTGAGTTCACCTTCAAGTTCGGGACCCCCGGGTTCTCGTCCATCACCGACGCTTTGAGCGAGGCACCATCTGGGCCGCCGAACACATTGCCGACCAGTTTCCTGATGACCGCTTGTGTGTCGGGCGTGAAAATGTCCCCCTGCCTGGCTGACTGCCGTGCATCCTGAATCAGTTTGGCCAGGGCGCGTTGATGGGCATCGACCTGCTGAGGGGTCGAGTCTTTCGACACCTTGGGCAGCGAGTTCTCCAGCTTCTGATGCAGTGTCGCGTACTGGTTGACGCGCTCGAGGAAGGCCGCGAGTGCCTTGGCATCCTCGTTCACGGGCGGAGCCGGCGTGGCCGCGGTGTTGCCCGGCACCGACGCCTTGGTCTGGTCGACCGAGGGCGTTGACGATCGGTTGCACGCCGACAGCGCCACGGAGAGGATCCCAATCAGGATCGGCAGGCCGCGTAGTGCACGCATCATGCTCTTCTCCTTTCCGCTATCCGCGATAGTTACCGAACTGAAGTGCGACGCCGAAATCGTGCTCGCGGAGCAGCCGCATGGCCTCCTGCAGGTCATCTTTCGATGGGGAGGAGACACGAACCTGGTCCGCCTGAATGGCGGCCTGTACCTTCTTGAGCTTGTTGTCTTTCAGGAACTTGACGATGTCCTTGGCGGCTTCGGTCGGGATCCCCTGCTGGAGCGTGATCACCCGCCGCACGGTGTCGTTGGCGGCGCGTTCGACTTCGCCAGGGGTCAGGTTTTTCGTCGGGACGCCGCGCCGGACCATGCGTCCCTGCAGAATCTCCCACAACGCGTTCATCTTGAACTCGTCGTCGGCCGTCAAGGTGAGCGTGTTATCGATCCGATTGAGATCGATCGCCGCCCGCGACCCCTTGAAGTCGTACCGCTGCGCCACTTCTTTCCGTGCCTGGTTGACGGCGTTGTCGACTTCTTGAAGATCGACACCGGAGGTGATGTCGAAGGATGCGAGATTCGCCATACGGGCTGTAGTTATATCAGGAGCTCATGTAGCTGCGGACGCGCCGCACGCTGCGGCCCAGTGCGAGTGATTGCTCGAAGATGGCGCCGACACGCAGACCGCCAGGCAGCCGATGCCGGCCGACCGCCTTCAGCGCCGCCGAGGCGATGCAGCCGCAGTTCGAGCAATCGGGATTGCCGCCGAATTGGCATGGCGCGATCTGCCGCTGGAAGTCCGCCGAGACACAGGTGGTGGTCTGCGCAAAGATGCAGTCGTCTGGATTTTCGGGCGGACGCTGATATGCCTCAATCAGTCCGACCGGCATCCGCAGCTTGGGATAGGACTTGCGCATGTGCATCAGGGCGGCGACAACGCGCTCGCGATCCGCGGGAGCGAGGCGCTCCTCGGACTGCTCGCCGATCTGCGGCGTGTAGAGGCTCATCCAGATCTGGCCGGTGTCCGGATTGGCCGACCAGAACCGCACGAATTCTTCGAGGTAGCCTTCCCGACGGGACTGCTGCCGCGTGATCGTGCAGTGCACGGTGACCTGATGTCCCTTGATGTGTTTGAGGATCCGATCGTAGGTCGCGGGTTTCCGACGTTCGTCGTGCTCGGGCTGTAAGCCGTCGATAGAAACCACAATCTTCAGACGCCGAAGCCCGATCCATTCCGATGGGACCGGGCGTACCGCACTCGTCACGACCTGTGTGTAGATCCCCATGCGCGCCAGGCGCGGCAGGATCTCGCCGAGCTCGCGATAGCGGACCAGCGGTTCACCGCCCACGATAGAGACGTGGAGCGGTCGATGCGCCTCAATCAGCGCGAAAAATCGGTCGACAAGCTCCTGTCCTTTGAAATCGCTGACCTGTCGGAGCGTCACCTCGCCGCCGAGGTGGTCGTCGCCATAGGCGTAACAGCCCGGGCATCTGAGGGGACATTCGCGGGTAATCTCGACCGACAGGGCAGGACGATAACCGCGAAGGATTCTCCCCCACGCGGGGATAATGCCTTCCATCCATCGACTATAACAAGGATGCGCGCAGATGTGTGGAACTGTCCGTGATGCCGCTGCACCTTACTGCGACAGTGACATCGCGCCGTGCGTAAAGCCCAGCTTTAATCGCTTGAAACTGATGGACTTAGGGTTCTGCTGTGCTTGAAACGCGGGTCCGTCCCGTGGTGAAATAGAGATCCGCACAATCAACCATAGAAGATCGAATGCGGCGACAGCTCTGCGCCGCCACGAGGATACCTGCATGCGCGAAACGAAAGTGGTCAACCGTCGAGTATTCCTTGGCTTCGGAGCCGTTGCCGCCGCTGCGGCCTTCGTGCCTTCGAAAGCCGCGGCCGCATCAACGGGTGCCGTCAAGGCGCCTGAGCGCGTGCTCTCGTTTTTCAACACCCACACCGGCGAGCGCCTGAAGACCACCTATTGCACCGGTGGATCGTACCAACCCGATGCGCTGCGCGATCTGAATTTCATTCTGCGAGACTTCCGCGCCAACGAGATCAAGCCAATCGATCCGCGGGTGTTCGATCTGCTGCACGAATTGGGTGGAACCCTCGAAACCGATCAGCCGTTCCACATCATCTCGGGGTACCGCTCAGCGCAGACCAATGCCCTGCTGCGTGAGCGCGGCGGCGCGTCCACCGGAGTCGCGTCCCACAGTCTCCACATGGTCGGTCAGGCGATCGACATTCGCGTCCCGGGCGTGAAGCTGGATCATCTGCGCGACGCGGCGAAGTCGCTGAAGATCGGTGGCGTCGGATTTTATCCGGACCTGAACTTCGTCCACGTCGATGTCGGGCGTGTCAGAACCTGGTGATCATTCGCGATTCGCGGTTCGTTGTTCGCAGTTCGCAGTTCGCAGTTCGTTGTTCGCAGGTCCCACCGTCGTTTTTGGTTTTCAAGTTCCAGGCTTTTGGTTATAACGTTCAAGGACGCGCACCGAGAACGTCGTCCAAACCAAGAACCGGACATACCAACTGCCAACCAGAAACCACTTGATCGAAAAACGCCGCTCCAAGATCCAGGGCTGGGGCGTCTTCGCCACCCAGCCAATTGCCAAAAACAAGCGAATCGTCACCTATGACGGTGAGAAGATCACCAATCGGGAGAGCTTGAAGCGCGAGGTGCGGTACCTGAAGCAGGGCCACATCTGGTGCTTCAAGTTGAATCGCCTGTATGTGCGCGACGCAGCGGTCGGCGGCAATGTCGCTCGGTACATCAACCATGCCTGCGAACCGAACTGCTACACGCGCGTGATCGGAGACACGATCTGGATCATCGCGGCGCGAAGTATTCGTAAAGGGGAAGAGCTCACCTACGACTACTCGACCGACGGGGAAGGATCGATTCCTTGCCGCTGCCGGCCGGGGTGCAAGGTCATGATTTGATGCAGGTGCTCTACCTGCACGGCTTTGCGTCTTCGCCCGATTCGTCGAAAGCGACGTTCCTCTCCCGCAAGTTTGCCGAACGCGGAATTTCGACGATCGTCCCCGACTTGAACGCCCCTGACTTTTCGACGCTCACGGTCACTCGGATGCTGCAACAGGTCCGCGAGGTCCTCGCCACGCTCGGCGAACCGTTCGTCGTGATCGGCTCCAGCCTCGGCGGCTTCGTCGCGGTGCAAGCCGCACTGGAGCATCCGTCGCGGATCGCAAGGCTTGTGCTGCTGGCGCCGGCGCTCGATTTTGATGGTAACCGTCTCAGTGAATTGGGTGATCGCGGCCTGACGGCGTGGAAATCATCCAACCGCCTGATGGTGTTTCATTACGGCAGCGGCCGGATGATGCCGGTGCACTACGACCTCTATGCGGACGCGCTCCGCTACAACGCACTGGACGCGAAGCTGTCGCAGCCGATCCAGGTCTTTCAGGGCCGATTCGATACGGCAGTCAATCCGGTCACGGTCGAACGATGGGCCGCAGCCCGCCCGAACGTCGAGCTCCACATGCTCGATGACGACCACCAGCTGCTCAAGAGCCTCGAGGGGATCTGGACGGACATGGAGCGGTTCGTATGTGAGCGACGCGGGTAGTTTCCAGTTCCCAGCTTCCAGTTTCCAGAACGTCTGATCTCACTGGGGACTGGCAACTGGGAACTGGACTTTCACCAACAGATTCCAGAATAGCGCGCGGGAATCTCCGCCCGGTCCGTCTTGACGCGAACGAGATCGACGATGTGCTGTTCGGGCCGCGTCCTCGTGAGCGCCTCCGAGAACTCCGGTGCGCCGTTGCCGACGACAATCACATCCGAGTTGTCGAGCACTTCATCGATGGTTTCGCACAGCAGCGACGACAGATGCGGAATCTGGTTGTTGATGTATTCCTTGTTGGCGCCGACCAGCCTGGCGAGTGACACGTTCTTGTCGTAAATCCGGAGTTCGTATCCTTTGCCGAGGAGCGCTTCGGCGAGGATTACGATCGGGCTCTCACGGAGGTCGTCCGTCCCCGCCTTGAAGCTGAAACCAAGAAGACCCACTCGCTTCTTGCCGCTGTCAATCACCTGGTCCAGCGCGTGCTGAATCTGCAGCTGGTTGCTGCCGAGGATCGACTGAATGACCGGCATCTCCAGGTCCACTTCCTTCGCCCGATACTGCAGCGCCCGGACGTCTTTCGGCAGGCACGAGCCGCCAAACGCGAACCCTGGCTTCATGTAGTACGACGAGAGGTTGAGTTTCTCGTCACGACAGAAGATGTCCATGACGTCGTGGCTGTCGATCTCCAGCCGTTTGCACAGGTTGCCGATCTCGTTCGCGAAGCAGACCTTCAGCGCATGCCACGTGTTGCTCGCGTACTTGATCATCTCCGCGGTCCGGATGCTCGTGGTGACCAGCGGAGCCTGCACCTTTGCGTAGAGGGCTTCGGTCGGTGCCGCGTCCGACTGGTAGTTGTGCCCGACGAGCGTCAGCGGCGGCTGACGAAAGTCGTCAATCGCGGTCCCTTCGCGAAGAAACTCCGGATTGACGGTGACGCCAAAACCCGTCCCGTACTTCTTGCCGGATGTTCTCTCGAGCGTGGGGATGACCAGCTCGTGCGTAGTCCCCGGTAACACGGTGCTCCGCACTACCACGACGTGATAGTCAGATTTGCGCTTCAGCGAAGTCCCGATCTGCTCGCAAACGCGTTCCAGATACGAGAGGTCCAGGCTGCCGTTCTTCCGGCTCGGCGTTCCCACGCACAGCAGCGAGAGATCCGTTGCCTCAACCGCCTCATCCGTGTTCGTCGTCGCCCGCAGCGAACCATTCGCCGCCGATGTCTCGATCAACTCGTCGAGACCCTTCTCGACGATGGGGCTACGCCCCTCGTTGAGGCTGGCGACCTTGTCGGCGTTGACGTCGACGCCGACGACGGTATGGCCGTCCGCGGCGAATGACGCTGCCGAGACACTCCCGACGTAACCGAGTCCGAACACGGAAACCTTCATGTGACCTCATAACTCCGAGGGGCGTTGCCCCTCGGACTCCCCAACACGCTCGCTCGCGTGGGCTCACTCGCGCGCTCGTTCGCCGCGGCCGCATTCGCCGGTTGCAAAGCCAGGCTTAGGCTCACGCCGCTACGACCCCTTCGCCACACACACGCCCGAGCGCGTCTTCGAAATCGCGCGCTACAGCCGACCAGTCATATTTCTCAACGACGAGTTGTCTTGCCTCGGCCTCGATTCGCCGTCGCGTCTCGTCTTCGCGGATTAATCTCACGATCGCATCAGCAAATTGCACGGGATCATCTGCAATCACGATGTTCTGCCCGGGCGTGACGGGGAGTCCTTCGGCGCCAATCGTGGTCGATACCACCGCCTTGGCCATCGACATGGCTTCGAAGATCTTCAGCCGAGTTCCCCCACCAATGCGCAACGGGACAACGTACACCGCCCCTTCTGCGACATGCGGCCTCACGTCGTCGACCCGCCCGGTGACGTGAATGCCAGGAACCTCGGCGAGCCGCCTTACCGCTGGTGTCGGCGACCGTCCGATGATGCTCAGCGTCGCGTCGGGCTCGTGCCGTCGGACCAGTGGAAAAATGTCACGGACGAAGTACTCCATGCCGTCTTCGTTCGGCAGCCAGTCCATCGAGCCCGTAAAGACCAGATGCGCGCGGCGTGCGGGTGTGCGCTCGTTCATCGGTGAGAAGAACGCCGTATCGACACCGGTTTGTACCACGTGGACGGGTGCTGCCACGGCGTTCGGATAGAGTCGTCCGAAGGTGTCGCTATCGGTGTCCGATACCGCAAGCACCAGATCGAAGCGGTTCAACGCGGCGCGTTCGAACCGCAGCATCCGCTCCCACTGGTGTGTGAGAAGGAGGCGCGACACCGGGTTTCCCGCGTTGTCCGCGTGGCGCCGCCAGATTTCCGCCTCGACGTTGTGGGTAAACAATATCGAGCGACAGGGCAATCGCTCTGGCAGGTTCACGACCGGCACGAGAAAGTCACAGACGACGGCATCGAACGTGGTCTGTGCGAGCAGGCGGCCGATGGCGGCGCGGTACTCGCGGGAGCGATATTTCGCGACCGCATACGGGATCCCATCGACGAGGTAACGGGCGGCTTCCGTGTAGAACCTTGCCGTGCCTTTCCGCGTTTCGCTCCGCGGGATCGTGACCACTTCCGAAGCGACCTCGCGCATACCGGAAATGTCGGCTGGACTCGACGATGGATCGGCAAACGAGAGATATGAAATGTCGTGGCGCCGCGCGAGTTGCCGCATCAGGTGCCACGTCCGCAGCTTGCCCCCCTTGTCGAGCGGCAGGAGCAGCCCAGCATTCAGCCACAGCAGCTTCATGCGGTCGCCCTCAGCGGCGCAGCAGACGGAATCGTCAACGGCTTCCCCGGAATCGTCTGAACGCCCTCACCGTCGATGTGCGTGCGGTACCAGAGCTCGAGGTTGAGAAGGCTCCAGATCGCATCGGCGCCGTTGGTGGCACCGGCCGCATGCGCGGAAATCAACTGTTCTACTGCCTTCGGATTGATGATGCCGCGCTGACGGCTTCGCGCGTCGAGCAAGACATCACGGGCGGTGTCTTTCCACGCCCCGCGCATCCACACGCCGAACGGAACGGGGAATCCCATCTTCTTTCGGGTCAGAATTTCCGGCGGCAGGATTTCACGGACGGCTTCGCGCAGGATCCACTTCGTCGTCAGGCCGCGCAGCTTCATGCGGGTCGGCAACCCGGCGGCGAACTCCACGAGGTGGTGGTCGAGAAACGGGACGCGGCTCTCGATTGATGCGGCCATGCTCATCTGGTCCTGCTTCATCAGCAGTTCGACCAGATACGTTTTCATGTCCGCGTACAGCAGCCGGTCGAGCGTTGTACTCTGGCTATTCGGAGCATCGTAGAAGGCGCGTGACGGGCCATACGCGCGTTCTGGAGTGGCGAGTCTTGCCACGCGAGGGGAGAGCAGCCCCGATTGACGAGACAGGCCGATCGCCGCGAAGTTGTCGAAGAACATGGCTTCCGGCGTGCGCGGCATATTGAGAAACGACCGGGCCGCGTAACGTCCCATACGGCCGGGGACGTTCGGCACGACGGTCGATGCCATCCATCGGCGCATCGCCGAAGGGAGTCGTTCGTAGGCAGCCCCGGCGCGCCAATTGGCGAGAGCCCGCGGGTACTTGCCGTATCCAGCGAGCAGTTCATCGCTCCCTTCGCCAGTGAGCACGACCTTCACATGATCACGAGCCAGCGCGCTCACGAAGTAGAGCGGAATGCTTGACGGATGCGCGATCGGCTCGTCCTCGTGCCAAATGAGCCGCGGCAGCGCACCGAAGAAGTCCTGATCGTCGATCACCACTTCGTGCGAGTCCGCCTTGATCGCCGTCGCGACCTGGCGTGCGTAGTCGAGTTCGCTGAACGCCCGATCCTTGAACGCAACGGAGAACGTCTGGAGCGGACGGTCGATCATCTTCGACATCAGCGCGGCAATCGCGCTGCTATCGAGCCCGCCGGACAGGAACATACCCAGCGGCACGTCCGCCATCAACCGGATCGACACGGATTCTTCAAGCAGCGTACGGAAACGCCGAACGATGTCCGCGTCCGACATGCTCTCGAGAGCGTCAGAGCGGCGGCCTGCCGGAATATCCCAATATTGATGAATGGCAATCGCGCCATCTTCGAACGTCAGCGTGTGGCCAGGCTGGAGGCGGTGCACGCCTTTGAAGAGCGTTTCTGTACCGGACAGATAGCGAGTGCCGAGGAGTTCGGGAAGTGCCTCTTCATTCGCGCAAACATCAATCAAGCCGCTCTCGAGGATCGACTTGATCTCGGAACCAAACAAGAGACGGTCCCCCGCCTTCGCCCAGTAGAGCGGCTTGACGCCGAGCCGATCGCGTGCGAGGAGCAGGCGCTGCCGCGCCGTATCCCAGATAGCAAATGCGAACATGCCGCGAAGGTGATCGACCGCGCCTGCACCCCATTGCTCGTAGGCATGCACGATCGTTTCGGTATCGGAACGCGTGGCGTATCGATGGCCGGCCGATTCGAGGCGGGGGCGAACGTCGCCGTGGTTATAGATTTCGCCGTTGAAGACGATCCAGACCGTCTGATCTTCGTTCGACAGCGGCTGATGCCCGGCGGCGAGATCGACGATGCTCAGTCGGCGATGGCCGAGCGCGGCGTGCGCATCCACGTACACGCCGGCATCATCCGGTCCGCGATGGGAGATGATGTCGCGCATGCGCAGCACGCGGTCGCGATCGTCCGGTCCAAGCCCCTCGCGCGCAACGATTCCTGTGATTCCGCACATAGGAGAGCTAGCTCTTTCGGACCCGCCGTTCGAAACATTCAACGTGGTCGTGGAGTTTCAGGTTGGTTGTTCCTGCGACGGCAAGTGCAAATTGACGCCGCGTCTCGTCCCGGTGGTGTCCACCGGATCTGGGCGGTGGAACCATGGAACGTGTGCTGAACCCGCGAGGGCTCACGGCAGAAAATGGGAGGACGACACGACGGCTCACCCCGCCCATCTCAGCAAGGCAAGTGCCACCGGAAAGTGGAAGGAATTTCCCCACGGTACTGCTTGGACGGTGTTCACGAGGGTGACTGGTCGGCCTGCTGAGGTTGTGAATTGCTGCTTCTGGGTTGCGCATTACCCAAGTTCGACAGCGGAGTATCCCGCGCTGACATCAAAGACGGCAGAGACAACGAGGTGCGCCAAGGGCAAGACCAGCGGCTACAGCGGTGTGACACTTGCACAGCTCAGCGGAAGATGTCGTCCCGGTTGAAGGTCGCGATAGTTGCTCCTACACTGCGCATTCTTGGCGGGCAGGCGGTCCAGGCGCACCGGCTTCTGCAAGCGTGGAACGCTGATCCCGAGGTCGATGCCGAACTCGTCCCGATCAACCCCTTGCCGCCGCTGTTTCCTCAACTCACGAATATCAAATTCATACGCACTGTGGTGACACAGCTTACCTACTGGCCGACGCTGGTCAGGCGGCTGCGACACGTAGATGTCGTCCACGTCTTCTCGGCGTCATATTTTTCGTTTCTTCTTGCACCCACGCCGGCGGTCCTTATTGCTCGCCTGTTGCGAAAGCCAGTCGTGCTCAACTACCGCAGTGGTGAGGCCCCGGATCATCTGAAGCGCTCATGGATTGCCCGGGCGGTGCTGCGCCGGGTTGACGCCAATGCGGTGCCATCGGCGTTCCTGCAACAGGTATTCGCGCGATTTCACATTCGTGCGGAGATCATTCCCAACATCGTCGATCTGGAGCGCTTCGCGTTTCGCCGCCGCGACGATTTCGGCCCGCGGCTGCTCTGCACCCGCAATTTCGAGCCGCTCTACAACGTGACGTGCACTGTGAGAGCGTTCGAGATCGTCCAGGCGCGGTTTCCCGACGCGACGCTGACGCTGGTCGGCGCCGGATCGCAAGCAGAGTTGCTGCGTCAGGAGGTTGCCGCGCGGGGACTGCGGAACGTGCGCTTTGTGGGTGCGGTTCCTCCCGCGGAAATGTGGCGCTACTATGCGGACGCCGACATTTACCTGCAAACACCGGACATCGACAACATGCCGACCTCGGTGCTGGAGGCGTTCGCCAGCGGCTGCGTTGTCGTCTCGACGGACGCGGGGGGCGTCCCGACGATCCTCGCCGACGGTGTTCATGGCTATCTGGTCCCGTGCGGTGATGCCAGCGCGGCGGCCGATCGAGTGATTCGCCTTCTCGAACAGCCGGAACTCGCGAGGGAGCTGGCTGCAAACGCCCGCGCGAGTTGCGAGGAATATCGATGGAGCCGCGTTCGCGACCGGTGGCTTGCCCTGTATCGGCGAATCGCACAGTCAGGGCGGAAGAACCCAAGCGGCGCTGTCGCGCCGTCGCTCAATATCTGAAGAGGCGACTCAGCGGGCGGTGGCGGCGACCATCGCAGGTGCTGGCTGACGCGGATTCGTCAGCCGCAGCATTGGCCATCCCTCGAGCAACGCCCGAAAGGCGAGGAAGCTCACCCCCGACGAGATCACGATTCGACGAATGTTGCCTCCGTCGGCCGGCGTCGTGTTGTGGCCTCCGAATGCGGAACAACACACCTCGTACTCGCGTCGCGCGGCAGCGATGGTATCGGCGCGCATGTTTCGCCGACGTCCGTATGGGAACGCAAAGAGCGTGATCGACCGACGCAACTCCGATTCGAGTCGCTCGCGCGATGCGCGCAACTCTATTTGAGCCTGTTCCAGCGGCACCTGACCCATGTCCGCGTGGCTGCAGGTGTGCGATCCGATGTCGAACCCGAGCGCGACAAGATGGCGCAGATCGTCCCACGTCATGTGCGGTTGCGGCGCGCGGGCGCGTGCCAGGTCGTGCGGAAATGGCTTGGTCGATCCGATCATGTCAGTGGATACGAAGAAGGTCGCCGGTAAACCGAGCGCATGCATGATCGGTGCGGCGGTGCTCGAGTTATCCAGATATCCGTCGTCGAACGTGATCGAGACCAGTCGTTCAGGCGCCCGGCCGCGTTGCAGGCGCGTGACGCCGTCCTCCAGGCGGACCACCTTGTAGTGCCGCCGCAAATATTCCATCTGCTCGCGGAATGCCGCGACGCCCACCGAAGATCCGTCGTCCGCCGGATCCTTCACCTGGTGGTACGTGATCACCGTCAAACGGGATCGCCCCATCTGTGCGGCAACCCTGTCGCGCGCCGACGGCATTCCTGATGCGAGATACGTTCGCATCAGCGCATTCTTGACCACTGATTTCATGCCGGGCACTGATCGGTTCCTGAAGAATTGAGAACAGCGGGACTGGCGCTGGCGATTGACCCGGTCAGGTACAACGTTTCGAACTGCATCACCATGCGCGCGAAGGAGTACTCCCGCGCGATCCGCGCACGGCCTGCGTCCCCGAACGTGGCGCCTCGTTCCGGATGATCCAGGACGTCCAGCAGCGCTGCGGCCAGTGCCTCTGGATCGCCGGGCGGCACAAGGTGACCGGTGACGCCGTCAGCGACCAGCTCCGGGATACCGCCGACCCTCGAAGCGACAACGGGCAGACTTGCGGCCATGGCTTCGAGGACGACGTTCGGTGAGGCTTCTGACGCGGACGGCAGGACAAATACGTCGGACGTTGAGAGGAGTGTGGGCACGTCGTCGCGATGTCCCATGAATCGCACGTGCGACAGGACGCCGCTCGACCGTGCTTGCGCAATCAGTGCGTCACGGCACGGCCCGTCACCAATGATTTGAAACTCAACGTCTGGATGGCGCGCGAGGATTCGCGCCGCCGCGGCGATGAGCACGTCAATCCGCTTGCCCTCTCGCAGACAGGCGACCATGGTAATCGTCTTGATCCGTGTCCGTGTCGTCCGCTCTGGAAACAGCGAGAGATCGATTCCATTGGGCACGATGTCAATGCGCGCCGCGGATAATCCCTCTCCGATCAGCTGCTCTGCGGCCGCTCGCGAGTTCGCCACGATTTTATGCGCCGTACGGAAAGACCAGCGCTGGAGGCGACGGACCGACGATGGGCCCCCGAGACCCCGTCGGCTGCCGATCCGAAGCGGGACGCCCGCCAACGCGGCGCCCGGCAGGGCGAAGACGTTTGAATAGATGTCCCACGAATGCAGCACCGCGATTCGATGCCTGCGGCACCACCGCGCAAAGCGCAAGAGCTGCCCCATCGTCTGCGGCCGCCCGAAGCCGTGAATCGGAAAACGTGTGATTGGATCGCCCAGTTCCGCGACGCGGCCGGTCCACGGACCATCGTCATGAAAGCACACGGGGTGGACCTGGAATCGGTCCCGGTCGATTCGCCGGAGCAACTCGATGAGCTGCCGCTGCGTTCCGCCCGGAATGTATCGGTCGACGAAGATGGCAATTGGGAGCAAGGTCATTGGACGTTCAAGACGCGGCGGAGACCGGCGGCGCAATCGGCGCTGCATATGCGCTTGCGACCGGGTCGAGATACTGCCGATGCCAGAGCTCGAAGACAACGAGGCCCCAGAGCCGCTGCGTGTGATCGCGGCGGCCCGTCAGGTGTTCACGAACGAGGCGATCGATGAACCGGCGATTGAAATATCCGCGTTCCTGCGCGGCGCGCGACAGCAACACATCTGAGAAGAATTCGCGGAGGTCGCCGCGGAACCAGCCGCCGACCGGTACGGCAAACCCCTGCTTCCGGCGATTGAGGATGTGCGCCGGCAGCAGGGACGCGGCCGCTTCCTTCAAGATGTGTTTCTTGCGTCCATTCTTGATCTTGAGAGCGGCCGGCAGTGTGGCGGCAAAATCAACGACGTTGTTGTCGAGGAGCGGCACGCGCGATTCGATCGAGTGCGCCATGCTCATGCGATCGACCTTGGTCAGAATGTCTTCCGGCAGGTAGGTCTCGAAATCGAAGTGCATCATCTGCCCGTCCCAGGGCAAACGCCGCAGGTGGGCGAAATGCGCGCCCAGCCGCGATTCCGCGTCGGCATTCCCAATCGCCCGCTGCACATCGCCGCTCAGTAACGCGCGCTTTTCATCGGATTGGAAGTACGCGATCTGATCGAGGTAGCGGCCGCGGACGTCGCGTGCGGCACGGCGAAGAAAATTCTTGCCGGTGGCACCGTGGGGCAGCAGCGGCCACACGAGAGAGGCGACCTGGCGACTCGCGGGCGGCGCCCAGCGATCGAACGCCGCAATGCGCGGGTGCGGTGAATACCGTTCGTATCCGCCGAACAACTCGTCCCCGCCATCACCGGAGAGGACCACCGTGACGTGACGCCGCGCGATCTCGGAGACGTACCACGTCGGAATGGCGGACGAGTCGCCGAACGGCTCGTCGAAGTGTGCGATCAACTGGTCGATGATCGCGAGCGCGTCCGGCTTGACCACGAACTCGTGGTGATCGGTTCCGAAATGTTGCGCCACCACGCGCGCATGTTCCAATTCGTCGTAGCGCGGATCGTCAAACCCAATCGAGAACGTTCGGACCGGCTGCGTCGACGCCTCGGACATCAAGCCGACGACGACGCTGGAGTCGACACCTCCCGAGAGAAACGCTCCGAGCGGTACTTCGCTCATGAGATGCGACCGGACCGCGTCGCGAAGCACCTGCTGCAGCGCCTCCACGGCTTCACCTTCGGATTGGGGCTGCCGTTCTTCTGCGGGTACTTGCCAATAGCGCGTGATCCGAAGCCGGCCGTCGTGCCAGCGGAGCACATGTCCAGGCGGAAGTTTGTCGATACCGGCGAAGATCGATGTGTCGCGGGGCGTGTAGAGAAACGACAGATAGTGATCCAGCGCGGTGGAATCCAGGGTCGGCGTGATGTCGCCGGCGGCCAGGATCGACTTGATTTCCGACCCGAAGTAGAGCCGCTGTCCAGCAACTGCGTAATGAAGCGGCTTGATCCCGACACGGTCTCGCGCCAGCAGCAGCGAACCGTCGCGGCTGTCCCATAGCGCGATGCCGAACATTCCGCGCAAGCGTGCGAAGGCGCCCTGGCCCCACTGTTCGTAGGCGTGGACGATGGTTTCGGTGTCGCTGCTGGTGTAGAAGCGATGACCTCCCGCGGTCAGTTCTGCCCGAAGCTCGGCGTAGTTATAGATCTCGCCATTGAAGACGACCCAGATCGTGCCGTCTTCGTTATGGATTGGTTGCTGGCCGGTCGCCAGATCGATGATCGAGAGCCGCCGCATGCCGAGTGCGACGCCGGGCATGACGCGGCGTCCTTCGTCATCAGGCCCGCGGTGGCGGATCGCCGCGCACATCCGCCCAAGAGTGGCATTCGCCTGGCCTGCGGCGTCGCTGGTCGGGTTCCAGCGGTCGAGGATGTCCTTGTCGGCGAAGCCCGCTATTCCGCACATGTCGTGGGTTCCATCCTGTCCGCCGAGCGGCGTTCTGATTCCGATTTATCGCTGAGTCTCGACACCGTGGTGCGATCGAGATGCAAGTCCGCCGCCGAGGTAAACGGACCAAGTGAGAACGACTTCGGGCCGGTCCATCGAGCCTGTGTCGCGTCGATGAGCGTCAGAAACTCCGGCTCGTGCGTAATCGAAAGGCCGAGCACGGCAATTCGTGCGTCAGTGTGCAACGCGCTTCCATCCAGCTCAATGGTCTGCAATGGTCGAGTTTGTAGGGCCGGGTCGGCCGTCTCGGTCCCGAACAGCGCCACGAACCGTCGGTGTCCATAAACGCCGACTGCACCGGTGCGGTGAAGCGAATCGACACCGTCCACG
>Ga0222622_10000310_pt1 | contig 17665 bp, 16 predicted proteins | sample PLM2_5_b1metaG_FD_177335 | JGI IMG/M metagenome (GOLD analysis project Ga0222622, IMG submission 177335) | Groundwater sediment microbial communities from an aquifer in East River, Colorado, USA - PLM2_5_b1 | ecosystem: Environmental > Terrestrial > Soil > Riparian zone | place: USA: East... | reverse complement strand
CCTACAAAGCCGCTCCGGGTTGCCGCCGTGCAATCGAATGTGCCCCAAAATCAAAAGTTCGATCCGCAGTTTACACGCAAGATTTTCGATCAATTCAGACGCCTGAGCGAAATTGCGCTGCGCTCTACTCCTCCACCGGATTTATTGATCTGGCCGGAAAGCTCCATGCCCGGGCCGGTTCTTTTAGACCGGGAAAGTTATCAATTCGTGATGGATCTTGCGGCATCGGCCGAGAGCGACATCCTTTTGGGCACAATCGACGAAGAAAACGGTGATGTGTATAACGCCGCGCTGCTTGTTTCCGATGGAGGTGAGCAAGTTCAGGTTTATCGAAAGCTGCATCTCGTCCCGTTTGGCGAATATGTTCCAGCGCGGCACTCCGTTCCCCTGCTTGCGCGAATTGTTGGCGACCAGGTGCCTGGCGATTTCAAAGCGGGCAAGAACCACACAGTATTTGAGCTCACAAATAGGGATGTGAAAGTAGCGCCGTTGATCTGTTTTGAAGACACACTCGGCGAGCTGACCCGACGCTTTGTGCTTCCAAGCGAGACGAATCCCGGCGCGAATCTACTGGCAGACATAACAAACGACGGATGGTTTTTGCGTTCCGCCGGTTCGCACCAGCACCTGGCAAACGCCATTTTTCGGTGTGTAGAAACACGCCGTCCAATGGTTCGCGCCGCGAACACGGGGGTAACTTGTTTTGTAAACGAATTCGGACGTGTCACCCAAAAATTGCAGGATGATACCGGCAGCACATTTACCGAAGGCGTGCTCACAGGCGAGGTAAAGATCCCGACCGAGAATGAACTAACCTTTTACACGCGCCATGGTGAATTGTTCGCCAAGTTGTGCGCAGTTCTGACTGGGATAGCCATAGTGATTGGGATCGCACGACGAACGTGGTTGTAGAGGCGTTTGTGCCAAACGCCTGATGACTGCCGGGTGCTTGGCACAAGCACCGCTACAACGTCTCGCGAGAATTCCGCGTTGTGCTAGAAGAACGCTATGGTCGTCGAACTTCCACTCGAGCATTTAAGCGAACTCTGGCCAGAGAAATTTCGCGGCGCGCGCATCGGTGCGCTGCTGCATCCCGCCTCGGTGTCTGCGAAGCTCGAGCACGCATCGCGGATTCTTGAGCGACATGATGGCAATCTTTTTCGTCTCTCGGCGCTCTTTGGTCCGCAACACGGATTCCTCGGCCAGACGCAGGACAACATGGTGGAATGGAAAAGTTACGAGCATCCCCGTTTCCGCATCCCTGTTTACAGTCTGTACGGCGAACATCGCGAGCCGACTGCGGACATGCTGAAAGACGTCGACGTTTTGCTCGTAGATCTCCAGGACATCGGGGCGCGCTATTATACTTTTATCTGGACGATGTATCTCTGCATGCGCGCCTGCGAGAAAGCGGGCATAGAGGTTGTCGTTCTCGATCGGCCGAATCCGATCAATGGCGTGACGAACGAAGGGCCGCTGCTCGATCCCAATTACAAATCGTTCGTGGGTCTCCATCCGATTCCAGTGCGCCATGCAAAAACCATCGGTGAACTTGCGCGGCAATTTCGAGACGAGGCCTTCCCGCAATGTCGAGTGTCGATCCTGCCGATGAAAAGCTGGGAGCGCCAAATGTGGTTGGATCAAACCGGTCTGCCCTGGGTGATGCCGTCACCCAATATGCCCACCCTCGATACTGCGACGGTTTATCCAGGGATGTGTCTTCTGGAAGGAACAAATATTTCGGAAGGCCGCGGCACAACACGTCCATTCGAGATTTTCGGCGCCCCATTCATCGAAGCCGAAAGACTCTGCCGCGAGCTCAACGCATCAAAATTGCCCGGAGTTTTCTTCCGCGAAAATTATTTTCAGCCGACCTTTCACAAGTTCGCAGGCGAACTTTGTAGCGGCGCGCAGTTGCACATAACCGATCGTAATGCGTTCCAACCATTTCGAACAGGCGTTGAAATCGTTCGGATGCTCCGAAAATTAGAACAGTTCGAGTGGAAGCAACCGCCTTACGAATACGAATGGAAACGACTCCCCATCGAAGTTTTGATCGGCGGTCCGATCGAATCGCTTTTTGGCGACTGATCTGCGGGATTGCGGCCTTCGGCATTCTCGCTTGTTCCGACCTCCGAGCGGACATTCCGTGGCCGGAAGTTGTCCAGCGGCTTGCGTATAAGAACGAAAAGTTGGCGCGGCGTCCTCAAGGACATAACGGTGAATACTTCGTAGTCTGCACTCTCTATTACACTCCGAAAGAATCTGGCTTCACATTCGAACGCGGATTTGACGCGACACCGGTCACAAAACGTGGTTTGCGCGGACGAAAATATCCGCGCGATTTTCTTCGCTCGGTGAAGAAGGAAGGTTTTGGCCGGATTGTTACACCGGTCAACGGACGCAATTACATTCATTACAACGGCGGAGACTCATATGCATTCGCTTCGGCCCCTACGGGTGGAGGCGGGGTTTTGGTTCCACGCTTTTCCGCTGCGATGAAGTTTGCTCATGGCGTCCTCCGTCGTGGTGCGATCGTTGAGACCGAATCTCCGGATTTGCAGAATGTATTTCGCAGTAATCGATGGAAGATTATGGATACCGGCGGCGGTCTGCGCCGCTGGCAGATGGACTGCTATTACGGAGAAGACGAGCCTCTCGGGCCGGGCAAGTTGATGGGGCGACCGCGCGCGACCACCTTCGAGTACGCGTACGCCAACGCACGAATCACGAATTGACGTGAGCCCATTTACGGTTCGGCTCAATTTACACGGGGACCTTGATTTCTTTGTCCGGTTGGAATCGCGTGGTCAAAGGATCGAACGCAGTCTACGCGAAAAAACATCCGTCAAGGATGTGATCGAATCGTGCGGCGTACCGCATCCGGAAGTCGATTTGATCCTCATTAGTGGGCGGCCCGTCGATTTTCATTACACGCTTGGGACCGACGCGGATATCGAACTTTATCCGGTAGGAGCAGAAATTCCGGAATTTAAGGACGAACGATTACAGGCTGCTGTCACTAGCTGCTTTGTCGCAGATGGCCATCTCGGAAAACTTGTGCGGAATTTGCGCCTGCTCGGCTTCGATGTCGCCTATGATCCTCGGGCGGATGATCCGCAATTGCTGCGCGTTATGGAATCTGAAAACCGGGCGCTCCTGACACGTGATCGTCGCTTGCTCATGCACGCGGTAGTGAAAACCGGTTACTACCCGCGTTCACAAAACGCTGATAAACAAACCGTCGAAGTAACGCGCCGCTTTAATCTTCTCGATTCCATTGCTCCATTCACACGATGCATTCGCTGCAACGGGCTGCTGCGAAATGTTTCCAAGGCCGAAATAGTTGAGCGGCTCGAACCGCTTACTAATATCTACTACGAGCAATTCCAGCGTTGCGCGGATTGCGAACAGATTTATTGGCCTGGGTCGCATTTCTCGAAACTACAAGAACGTCTCGAGAAAATCCGTCTGGATTCTGACAGCTGAGCTGAGAGACGCGCTGGAACCTTCTGGGAAAGGCGCGATTCAATTGTATCCTCGCCCTTCTGAAAATGAAATTTGGGCTTCGGCGCACTCTGCTGACGATTCTTCTTACGGTCCGCTTCTCAACCGTGGCGCAGGCGTATGGCCCCCTCGGACATGAAATCGTCGGCGCGGTTGCGGACGAACGATTGGCCAATACGCCCACGTCCACAAAGATCCGCGCATTGCTGGGCGGATTTACTCTGGAAAAATCCGCCGACATTGCCGATGAAATCAAAGGCTGGGACAAAAACGGTGTTGATGATCCGAGGTCATTTCATTATTCAGCGCATCGGAATATCGACAGTCAGTTGCGCGATTTCTGGCGAGCAAATCCGCCGACGCCCGGCGTAAATCCAGGCCCACCTTCGCATCATTGGTTCCACTATACAGACGTTCCAGTCGTGCCGGCCCAAAGGTACCGGGACGGTTCGGCCGGCCGCAGCAAATGGGATGTAGTTCACATGATTCCATTTTGCATTCAGGTCTTGCAGGGACGAGTGCCTGAACAAAATGAGCGCAGAATTACAAAGCCCGTAGCACTCATCTTGCTTGCTCATTACGTTGCCGACATTCATCAGCCGTTGCATGTAGGCGCGGAATATTTCGATCGGCAGGGGCGAATAGTGGATCCTAATGCAGATAAGTCGGCACTTGGAGACGAGGGCGGAAATACGTTTACGCTTGAGCTGGGCGACGAACCGCCACGAAGGCGCGGAATTCATAGGAAGAAATTGCACGGCTTTTGGGACAATGACGCAGTAAACGCGCTTTTCCTCCAGTGGCCCGTTGCTCCACGGAAAAGCGAAATGCAGGCGATCATCGAGCCGCACAAAAGGGAACTGGTCTACGAAATGGCGACGCATGAGCCCAACAATTGGCGAATGCCGCCAAATATTCCCGTCGATAATTATTCCGACATATGGGCGAACGAAATTTTGCCAATTGCGCGCGAGGCGTATGCGAGGCTGGATTTCAAAAATGTGCGCGCGCGACCAGAGGAAGATCGTATCGTTGCTGCCGGTGAAGCAGTCGAAAGACCGACTGCGAATCAAAAGAGCTATCGCGCGTGGGCAACCGACGTTGTCCGACAAGAATTGCACAAAGCAGGTTGGCGTCTTGCCGATCTGCTGCAGAAAATTCTGTAGCTAAGAAATGCGAGCCGTTGTCCAGCGTGTCAGTCGCGCGCGTGTAACTGTGGAAGGCACAGTCACGGGCGAAATCGCGGCGGGCCTTGTGATATTACTTGGGATCGGACGCAACGATCTATCCGCCGTCGCTGCTAGCATGGCCGGGAAAATCGCCAACCTGAGGATTTTTGAGGACGATCAGGGAAAGATGAATCGCTCTCTACTGGACATAAGAGGTAGCGCGCTGGTTGTCTCGCAGTTTACGCTTTACGGCGATGCGCGCGGTCAACGCAGGCCCAGCTTTATTGCTGCCGCACCGCCGGAACAGGCGAAGCAGCTCTACGAAGAGTTCGGCGAAGCGTTGCGCAAGTTGGGAATTACTGTGGCCACAGGAGTTTTCCAGGCAATGATGTCAGTAGAATTGGTGAATGAAGGCCCGGTCACAATCCTTCTCGATTCTGACAAAACGTTCTAGGCAGCAGCGCTTAAACCGCAGCGTGGATTGCTGCCGGGTCTTGCATAACCGAGAAGCGAGGCGGTTAAGAATCCAGTTGTGACGCAAAGTTTCGCGAAGCTTTAGGAGTGCGCACGCGTCTTCGCGTCGCTTTTGAAAGTAGCCATCGTTTTCTGGGTGTGCACTAACTGGCAACAGCGGGGGCAATAAAACGGTGCGTGGACGCATTGCACTCCTAAAGCACTTCCGTGCGACATGCTTCAGAACTCATCGAAAAAAAACCCGCCGGGATTTTTCCACGGCGCGATTCCGTTTGAAAACTATCGGCGCAAATCAGGCTTCTGTTTTCTTTGTGGCCTTAGCGGACTTCTGACATTGCTCTTTCAACTGAGCGAATTGCTGTGCAGAAAGAATTCCTCTGGCCTGTTTAAGGAATGTGTGCCGGCTTTCCTTTGTGCAGCCTGCCTTCATGCATTCGGCCTGCCACGTTTCGATTTTTGCCTTTTGGTCGGGAGTGAGATTGAGCGTTGCAAGATTAACGCACGCCATTGCATCCGCTTTCGAGACGCCCTTGGCGCAACATGCTTTATCTCCTGCAAACACGCTTGACGCAGTCAACATCGCAACCGCAAAAAGAGCCGTAGTGGTAATTTTAATCATGGTGAAGCCTGAGATAGTCGCGATGGCGCAACCGTTCAAATTTTTCTCGAGCTATTCTCGTGGTGAAGATTGTAGGGCAGGCGCAGCGCCTGCCTAGCTTGGCAACCGAAGCGGTTGCCCTACAACACGTTTGATTGCGACTATCTGAACGGTCTCTAAACTAAAGATGCATGTCCGCAACACTCGAGCCGGTGCGTCCGATCTGCCTGTCAGACATACAAGAAGCGCGCACACGAATTGCACGCACCATCGTTCGCACGCCTCTCATCCGCCTCGATCTGGGACCGGATTTTCCGGACATTCGGCTCAAGCTGGAAAATCTGCAGCCAATTAATGCTTACAAATTGCGCGGCGCAGCGAATGCCGTGGCACTGCTTCCCGATTCGGAGCGCAAACGCGGAGTATGGACAATCAGCGCCGGAAACGCCGGCCAGGGCGTCGCCTACGCGGCTCGACAAGCTGGTGTACCATGCGCCGTCGTAGTAATCGAGACCGCGCCAAAATCGAAATTGGACCGGATGCGAGCGCTCGGTGCAAAACTCATTCCGGTATCGTACGACGTCGCTTGGAAAACACTGGAGGAGCGCTCATTTCCCGGTGCCGACGGAACATTCATTCATCCGTTCGACGACGACAATTTCATCGCCGGCCATGGTACAATGGGATTGGAAATTCTGGAGGACACTCCAGATACGGCAGCTGTCATCGCCAGCATCGGTGGCGGCGGACTCATCACCGGCGTCGGTGCTGCCATTAAAGCGCTCAAGCCGGAGACAAAAATTTTCGGTGTTGAGCCCGAGACGGCGGCACCTTCCGCGCTCTCGTTCAAGATGGGATCACCGCAGGTATTCAAGGATTGGAAAGCTTCTTTTGTCGATGGGGCCGGTGGCCAAAGCACGTTCCCTCGCATGTGGGAGCGAATGAAACCGATCGTCGATGATTACTTCGTGGTCACCCTGGAGGAGACCAGGAAAGCGATGCGGCTCATGGCAGAAAAGGCACGGGTAATCTCCGAAGGTGCGGGCGCGCTGCCGCTCGCTGCAGCTTTGAGTGGAAAAGCCGGCAAAGGCCCGATCGTCGCAGTCGTCTCGGGTGGCAACATCGATCTGAATAAATTTTGTGAACTGATTGGAGTGGCATCGATTACCTTATCGTTTACCTGCATCCGCGGGGAAGATCATTCTTCGCGAATCGCAATCATAGGATCGATACGGGCCGCACGACGCGCGGGGAGGTAGCACGCGAGCAGCGCCACCATGGCAAGAAGGAAGCTGATGCCGAGAAATGTGACTGGATCACTCGGACTCACACCGTAAAGCATGCTGGTCAGGAATCGAGCCAGGACCAAGACGACAGCAAGGCCGAGAATGAGTCCAATCCCGGCGAGCATCATGCCTTGTCGGAGTATGAGTTGACGAACCTGACGCAATTGCGCGCCGAGAGCCATACGCAATCCGATTTCGCGCGTACGCCCAGCCACCACGTAAGACATCACGCCGTAAATGCCGATGGCAGCTAGAACAAGCGCAAGCAAACCGAAACTTCCCAAAACATTCGCCGCCATGCGGGCGGGGAAGAGCGGAATGTTCATATGTTCCGTCAGCGTTTTGACGTCGTACACCGGGAGCGTTGCGTCCATATTTTGGATCTCATTCCGAAGTGTCGGAATCAAGGAACGCGGATCACCGTTCGTCCGCACTACGAGTGTGCATACGGTATCGTAATCACGAAATTGCGGTCGAAACACGGCAGGCATCGGAGCTTCGCCGAGGCTGTTGTATTTGCCATCACCGCACACGCCAATGACCTGCCACAACGGATCCTTCGGTCCGGTGAAATTGAAACGCTTGCCGATTGGGTCCTGATTCGGAAAGAATTTTTTCGCGAATGTTTCGTTCACAACAGCGACACGGGACTCTTTCTTATCTTCATTCTCGGCGAAATCACGGCCCCGTAGAGAAATTCGCATCGTTTCGAAGAAACCGGGACTGACCGATATCGGGATAGCGACCGGAAGTTTGCTCATGTTTGTCTCGGACTGACCCTCGAGATAGATGCTGGAGTAATTATAGTTAAGACTGAGTGGGACGTTGCTCGTGAGCGCGGCCGAGCGCACTCCCGGTAGCGCACGCGCGCGCTCAAGGACTTGTCGATGAAACGCGCGCCCCCTGGCTTCTTCATAACCCTGAAGTCCGACATCGAACGACAATGCCACCGCGTTTTCCGGATCGAACCCCGGGCGCATTTGCTGCGCGGCCTTCAGACTGCGCACAATCAAACCTGCGCAAACGAGAAGAATCAGCGATAGCGAAACTTGTGCGACGACCAGCGAATTGCGCAACCGTGAACGCCGAAACCCGGCCAATGAGGCATCATCTTTCAAACTGGGAACCAGTGCCGGCTTGGAAGATTGGAGCGCAGGCAAAAGGCTGAAAACAATCCCGGTTAGAATCGACAAACCAAGCGCAAAGAACATTACTCGCCAATCCAGCTTCAGATCGAACACGAGCGCAATGTCCATCGGGAGCTTAATTCCGCCGACCAAACTGGTGATCCACGCGGCCAACAGCAGACCGAGCACTCCGCCGGCGACCGCAAGCAAGACCCCTTCGGTTAGTAATTGACGCACCAGCCGTCCGCGACTTGCACCGACGGCTAACCTAATGGCGATCTCTTTGCGGCGGCCGGTAACACGTGCCAGCTGAAGGTTCGCCAAATTCACACACGCGAGCAGCAAGACCAGTCCGACGATCACCATAAGTACCGTGGCAAACGTGATCGATGCGTCGCGAATGCTTGGAATGAACAATCCCGGCGGTGAAAGGGTGATACCACGACCTTCGTTTTCAGTAGGATATTCTTTGGCGAGCTGAAGCGTGATCGAATCAAGAGCGGCTTTCGCTTGTCCCACGGTCACGCCGGATTTCAAGCGACCGATCATGAAAAGATTGTCGCTATCGCGTGAGTCGAGCCAGTTGCTCCCGGGCTCGATCACTTTTGCCATCATCGTTGGCGCCCAAAACGCCGGCGCATATGCGACTTCGGTTCCGACGAATCCCTTAGGCGCCACGCCCACGACGTTGAAGGTGTGATTGTTAAGCGAAATAGTTTTACCAACGATCGAAGGGTCGGCTCCAAAACGGCCCTGCCAGCAGGAATAACTCAGGATTGCAACAGGATGCGATCCAGGCGTCTGATCTTCCTCGGGGAGAAATCCGCGGCCGAGAATCGGTTTGACGCCCAGAACATCGAAGTAGTTTCCGGAAACGAGATAGCCCCAAACGCGCTGATTGTTGCCGTTGTGGCTCAGGCTGGAAACGACCATTCGGTAAACGAACAACCCGGAAAAGACGTCGTTTCTATCGCGGTAATCCTTGTAGTTCAGGTGCGACTGAAGAGTGAAATCAGCGCCCTTGTGCAGCGCGCCGTAAACCTCTATTAGCCGCGAAGGTTCTTTTACAGGCAACGGCCGGAGCAAGACGGTGTTAACAAGGCTAAAGATCGCGGTGTTCGCCCCGATGCCGAGCGCGAGCGAAATAATCGCGAGAATGGTGAAAGCAGGATGTTTGCATAGTTGGCGAATGCCGTAGCGGACGTCGCGGAACAGCGTTTCCATGCGGATTGGATGCGTTACCCGCAAGGTTTGGATTCAATTCTTATCGCCAAGTGTCAACGCACGCCGATATTGACTTTCGCTTCGGAACTTGAGAAAAACTTCCGTAGTCAGTAAAGGAGGCAAACACAAAATGAAAATTGGCGATACAGCACCAGATTTTGAAGCGGAAACCACCGAAGGCCGTGTCCGTTTCCATGATTGGATCGGCAACTCCTGGGCCATTCTGTTCTCACATCCGAAGGACTTCACTCCGGTGTGCACGACCGAGCTCGGTTATATGGCGAAAATCAAACCGGAGTTCGAGCGCAGGAACGTGAAGATAATGGGGTTATCAGTCGATTCGGCTGGCGATCATAAAGGCTGGGCGAAGGACATTGAAGAGACGCAGGGACACGCACCGAATTATCCAATCGTCGGTGATGCCGACTTCAAGATCTCAAAATTGTACGGCATGCTTCCGGCGGATGTTGAGGGCGACCCCAAAAAACGCACACCTGCCGACAACGCGACCGTGCGCAACGTTTACGTCGTCGGCCCGGACAAAAAGATTAAATTGATCCTGGTTTATCCGATGACCACAGGCCGCAACTTCGACGAAGTGCTGCGGGTGATCGACTCGCTGCAATTGACCGCGAAGCATCAGGTAGCGACGCCAGTCAACTGGAAGCCAGGGGACGATGTGATCATTGCAGGTTCGGTTTCAGACGAGGAGGCGAAGAAGCGTTATCCGCAAGGGTGGAAAGCGCCGAAGCCGTATCTCCGGATCGTGCCGCAGCCGCAATAAGGCATAGAGGGAGTGGTGCGGTCAGCTCAATTCGGGGCTGTGTCCTCAGCAGAATATTCCACAGGATCCTGCTGAAAATACTTTTGCAATTCGGCGTATAGGGTTGGGTGGCGATCGCGCAACGCCCGCGGTTGCTCGAAGAAGGCCTCGACCGATACGGCGAAAAACTCAGCCGGATTAGTGGCTCCGTAAGTATCCAGCAAGGTCGGTATTCCGGTTTCATCGGCAGTGCGGAGCGACGCAAACTCGGATCTCATCACTTCGCTCCAGGCGAATTGCTGTTCCTTGGTTGCCAATCCCGGTACTCCGTCGGCTGCATGATTTTCGTAGTCAAGTTGGTGAGCAAATTCATGAAGCACAACATTCTTCCCGTCGGAGGGATCCGCTGCACCATGTTTGACGGCACCCCACGAGAGGACCAACGAACCCATTCTACGGGCAGTCTCGCCAAGTCGATTCACAGTCCCTTCCTCCCAAACATGTTCACCAACCTGGTGGTCTTCCTGAACCATGTATGACAATGGATAAACAAGAATCGTCAGGAGACCGGGGAAATAGTTTGTCTCCCGATGGAGCAACAGAAGACACGCTTGCGCCGCGATCGTGACGCGGACCTCGTCCGTGATCTCGAACCCGCCACATCCTTCAAACCGTTTTTCGGCAAGGAATACTTGAATGTGACCAAGCAGTTCGAAGCGATCGCTCCCGGACAATTTATGAAAAAAGACAACATGCCGCTGAACCAACGTCAGCCATTCCTTCGGAAACGGTCGCGCTCGCAGGCGACGTCGCCTTTGCTGTCTCAGCCACTCAAGGATCATATGAAAATCGGACGTTTCACCACGTTCGTTTTAACGGATGCGCTTCGGTATTAAAGACAACTTTATCGAATTGCAAGGTTTCAGGCGACGCGAAGAGCAAATAGAAATATTTGAAGGTCTCGGCCAGGACGAAGCTCTGCATTTCATCGAGCTGTTGTTTGGTGACCACGTCCGCAAGCGCGGCGTAACCAGAGTCGGCGCGGCAATATTTAACAAAGTCGTCAAACATTTTCTCGCCCATGCGCCGATATTCCGGGTTACCTGTGTAATGATACAGGTAATAAGTGGACTCAACGATTTCGGGCCGTAGATGATAACTTCCGGCGACTACGCGCATCGTTTTGTAATCAAGAGTTTCCGGCTCGATGCCGTACAGGTTCCACATCTTGAATGATGAAGCCTGCAGCCGACGCGCACGCTTCAGATCGCCGGAAAGGGCGAGCAACCCAGGGAAGAACGCATCGAGCGCGCCGTATTCTGTCTTGGTCCGCTCACCTGTCTGCATGTCGGTGTGGCCGTACCACAGTTCGCCGCGGATTTCGTGGGCAAGATATTTGTTAACCGCAGGAATGCTGGCATCCCACATATCGCGACAATCCTTATCGCCGAAGAGAAGCCAGCATTTCCACAGATATTCGTAGTACGAGTCAATGCCGCCGCTGATGTGACTGTCAGTATTCGTCCATTCGCCTATCTCCACGTTAATGCTTTCTCCTACCAGCCCGAGTGGCGAGCGTCGCTTGAACGTCTCGACTAAAGCGCGTTTGGCTTTCTCGTAGAAAACCGGCCTGCCGGTCAGCTTGCTCAGCGTACCAAATTCCAGTAACAGCGTGCCGGTTTCTGCCGGATTTGTCACCGGATCGCGTGTCTGGCCAGTGCGAAGATTGACGTAAACATATGGGAGCCCCGTGGGTGAATTGAACACCGGGAGCAATCGGTTACCCAAGTCCTCGGCCAAACTCAACAGCCGTTTGTCGCCCGTAAGCTGATACCCGGAAAGCAGCCCACCGAGGATGCGTATCGTGATCTCGAAATTTTTGACGTAGATGTCGCGATCGAATGAGAGATCATTGACGATGAGCGATCGCGCCCGTTCTGCCTCCGCGTCGAGATGCATCAGGATGAGGGTGTCGAGTGCATCGACTGGCGTCATTAACAGCGACTGTCCGTACCAGTCGTGCGCAGTTTTACTTAAAGGCCGTAACGCGTCGTGACCCCACGCATAACGTTCGTAATTATTCCAGGCATGCAGAAATTCAGTTCGCACACGCGCAGCAAGCTGCTGTGCATGCTGGTCTCGTGATCTGTCGCACCCGGGCGTTGCGAGCGAGACTACAGCTGTCAGCAAAACGGCGGTTGGTGCAATTCGTCCTGGCATTTGGTTCGGATCAGCCTAACAATCGACTAGGAGGGGTTCAAAAATGAATACGACGTCTATTTCTCGACGTAAATTTGCACGGTTATTGGGCATAGGCGCAGCAACGGTAGTCGTTAGGCCGGCAGTTTCTTTCGCAAAGCCGACTCAGTCTGTTACCACACCTTTAAGGGAAGGGGGCAGCATCGTTCGCTTAAGCGCGAATGAAAATCCTTACGGACCTTGCCCGAAAGCATTGCAGGCGATCACAGAGTCCTTCGGCCTTGCCTGTCGTTATCCAGACGAACACAACAACGTACTAATCGATAAGCTGGCGAAGGTGAACAATGTGGATCGCAACGAAATCCTGCTGGGCGACGGCTCGGGCGAGATTCTCAAACTATGCGCGGAAACATTTACCGGACCTCAGAACGGTAAACTTGTCGCGGCAGACCCCACTTTTGAAGCGATACTCAATAATGCCAGCGCAAATGGTGCTGAAGTAATAAAGGTCCCGCTGACAAATAGTTTCGCCCACGATCTGCCGAAAATGCTTGCTGCTGCGAAGAGTGGCTTGATCTACGTCTGTAATCCGAACAACCCTACAGCCAGCATCACGCCAAAAGGCGAATTACGCGATTTCATCGCGAAGACTCCGAGCGAAACGATGATTCTTGTGGACGAGGCCTACTTCCACTTCGCGGACAGCCCTGACTACGAGAGCGTGATTCCACTGGTGAAAGATCACCCGAACCTGATTGTTTCGCGCACGTTCTCAAAAATCTACGGAATGGCAGGGTTACGCTGCGGTTATTGCGTTGCGCAGAAGGCGACGATCGAGCGGATGCGCCGCAATCAAATGTGGGACAGCGTCAACTGCATGGCGTTGGCAGCAGCGACCGCGAGCCTCGATGATCCGGATCACGTCCCAAACGGCCAGCGTTTGAACAAAGAAGCGAAAACGTTCACAACATCCGAGCTAGAGAAGATGGGCTATAAAATAATTCCATCACAAGCGAACTTCATCATGTTCGACTGCAAACGCCCGGTCGTTCCGCTCATTAAAGCAATGAAAGAGCAGAACGTCCACGTCGGCCGTTTGTTCCCGGCGCTGCCAAATCACATGCGCCTGACAATTGGAAAGAAAGCTGAGATGGAGACTTTCCTTGCGGCGTTCCGAGAAGTGGTCGCCTAACGCTTAGGCGCGAACTGAGGAGTTGTAGCGGCGGTTGTGTCAACCGCTGAACCAACAAACAGGCGCTCGCCGCGGCGAGCGCCTCTACAACGCAGTGGTCGGCAAAAATCCGAGTTGGAGATTTTTTCTGTCGGCATTTCAGCGAGTAATGGTCTAGCCAGTAAGGAACTGCGAAATAGAAACGGCGCCGCTCCAAGCGGCCGGCGCCCACGCGCGTCGATATCAAATGAGCGTTGCCAGATCGGGCAATGCCGCGCGGAGGGCAGCAGCCCGTAAATGATCGTCTGCGAGCAAACGAAAATCCGCGAAATCGAACCCTGGGCCAACTGTACACCCGACGAATGCGTAGTGACCCAGCGGCCGAGCTGCTTGCCAAATCCCGGCACCGATCGTGCAAACCGGTGCGTCTGTGCCGCTGCCGACTGGCGCCAACCGATGGCGCAGGACAGTGTGACCTGACGCGCTGAGCTCCAGCAATTCCAGCGGGCCACCCTCGTAGAGGTGCCAGACCTCGTCCGATGCCACCTGATGCCAGCGACTGAAGGTCCCCTCTGGGAGGAGGAAGTAGATCGTCGTCAGCGCAGCACGGGGACCGCGTCGATCCATCGGGTTGACCTGAACTACGGACCGGAATATCTGGCGATAAAAACCGCCCTCGGGATGAGGCTGCAGACCGAGCGTTGTTATCAACTCAGTGGCTCGCGCGTGCATCGCTGAAAACGAATATCGAATCTTTCGCGGTGTTTTTGAGCATGGGTCCCTGATAAAATTTTAACTGGCGTTCCGTGAGTCGTCGCGACGTCTTCGCACCTCGTAACGAAGCTCTACCGTGCCGCCCTTGTACGCTTTGACCTCCACCAGATGAAGGGCGACGTCCTTGTCGAGCTTTTCGAAGAACCTTATCCCATCACCGATCAAGATCGGCAGGATCGAATAATAAACTTCGTCGGCCAACCCGAGACGAAGGCATTCGCCGCAAACCATACCGCCCCCAACAAACCAGATGCTACGGAATGTGGGCCGAAGGCGCTCATTTACGAACTGCGCGAGATCGCCCGAGTGGAACTGGACGGTATCCCGCGTCCGCGGCAGCTCGCGACTAGACAGGACGAAAGTGGGTTTGTCTCCGTACGCCCACCCCAACCCTTTGGCTTCAAAATTCAACGCGGTCTCATAGGTTTTTGAGCCCATGACGTAGCAGTCGATTGTCTTAAGGAAGGCCTCGACAAATCCTGGGTCCATGGTGTCCCCGCCTGCGAATTCGTCTGAGGTCTCGAGCCAGTCGACGCGTCCATCCTTTCGAGCGATGAAGCCGTCGAGGCTCGCCGCCATGTGGATCGTTACGTTAGAATCAGGGTTTGCCATAGCTTCGCTCTGAGGTCCAGTTCACGGTTAGCACCACTGCTTGGGACCGCCTCTGCTTAAGTCCACCTAACGACCCAAGCTCAGCGACCCGGCCCACGAGGGCGCTCGATTGCAATCAGAGCGCGATGGCCGGGTTCGCTGCAGCGCTTGGTTAGGTCGCTTTCGTAATCTCATACACACTCCTCAAAAATAAATCCGCATTGCTCAGATCTGGGAAAACACGAACAGCTCCTTCCGCGGACAATTGTGTCGCTCGGCTCCCAAGTGCCAATGCCAATAAACGGAATGCCAACATTGCGACAGGCCCGAGCATCCCAGACTCCGTCGCCAACATACACGGTGGAGAGAAATGACTGGCCATATCGTTCCGCTGCCCGCTGCTTGGAAAGCCTTATAATAGACTCCCGGTCGCACGCGTCATCCGCTGATGCCGCCGGATGGTCGTCAAAACACATCCCGGCACTGGCCATGTTTAAGCGGGCGGAATCACGCCAGCCTCCGGTAGCGAGCGACACCCGATTCGAACCGCCCTGTGAAAGTTGGGGCAATAAGCTGTCAGCCCCGGCAACCGGCACAAATGGACACTGTGACGAAGCAGCCGCAAGCAATTGGATAAAGTGCTGACGGAATCGCAATGTTTCCTGTTCAGTTGGCGGCCGGCCAATGCGTGAAGTGAAAACGGCGTCGAAGATGCCGGAATCAGTCGTATGTAAATAATGCGACCAATCCGTATCGATGTCGACGAAACCAAATACGTCAGTGCATGAGCGGACAAAGCATTCCTCATCGACCTTCATGGTCTCGGTAAGCGTGCCGTCGATGTCGAACATCACAAGGTGCATGGCAAATCGGCCTAACGAGAATTAGACCCAATTTTTCGATCTAATCCTAGCGCGTTCTCAGAATTACTTCTCGCGAAACACGAGCGCGCCATTTTTAGCATCGACCTGGACGGTCTGTCCTTCGCGGACTTTGCCTTCGAGGATGTCGATGCTTAGGGGATCGAGAATTTCTTTTTGAATTGTCCGGCGCAGCGGACGCGCTCCATAAACAGGATCATAACCTTCGCGCGCCAGCAGTTCCTTCGCCGAGTCGGAGAGCTTGAGCGTGATTTTTTGTTGCTCGAGACGCTTCGACAAGCGGCCAAGCTGGATCTCAACAATCTTTTTCAGATCGTCCTCGCTGAGCCGATCGAAAATGATGATCTCGTCCACGCGATTGAGAAATTCCGGGCGGAAATGAGCACGCAACGCGTCCGTGACCAGTCGCCGGCGCGCTTCCTTCGATTCTTCTTCCATGATGTACTGAGAACCGATGTTCGAGGTCATGATGATAACCGTGTTCTTGAAATCGACCGTTCTCCCCTGGCCGTCTGTGATCCGTCCATCATCGAGCACCTGCAGCAACACATTGAACACGTCCGGATGCGCTTTTTCGATTTCGTCGAAGAGCACCACTGAATACGGCCGGCGCCGAACCGCTTCGGATAGCTGACCCCCTTCTTCGTAACCGACGTATCCCGGAGGCGCGCCGATCAATCGCGCAACCGTGTGTTTCTCCATGTATTCGCTCATGTCGATCCGGATCATGGCGTTCTCGTCATCGAACAAGAATTCCGCCAGCGCGCGGGACAATTCCGTTTTGCCGACACCAGTAGGTCCGAGAAAAATGAATGATCCGAGTGGACGGTTTGGATCCTGTAAACCAGCCCGGGCGCGACGCACCGCGTTGGAAACCGCCTTGATCGCTTCCTCCTGCCCTACAACGCGCAAATGCAGATGCCGTTCCAGTTTAACCAGCTTTTCGCGTTCACCTTCCTGCAATCGCGAGACGGGAATGTGCGTCCAGCTAGAAACCACTTCGGCGATATCTTCTTCCGTCACTTCCTCGCGAAGCAGCGATTTCTTCGTCTTTGCACTTTTTGCCGTCGCTTCGTTCAATTTCCTTTCGAGCTCAGGTATCGTGCCATATTGAATTTCGCTCGCCTTCGCCAGTTCACCACGCCGCTGGGCGCGCTCAAGCTCGGTGCGGAGTTGATCCAGTTCTTCCTTCCATTTCCGCTGCTCTTCAATGATTGCTTTCTCTTTCTGCCATTCGGCTTTGAGCGCGTTCGATTTTTCTTTTAATCCGGCCAACTCTTTTTCGAGTTTTTTCAAACGCTCTTTGCTGGCCGGATCTTTCTCTTTCTTGAGCGCCTGCCGCTCCATTTCATGCTGCATGACCTCGCGCTCGATCACGTCGATCTCTGTCGGCATGGAATCGAGCTCGATCTTCAAACGCGACCCCGCTTCATCGACGAGATCGATCGCCTTATCCGGCAAAAACCGATCGGTAATGTAACGCTGCGACAATACAGCCGCTGCCACGAGTGCGCTGTCAGTGATGCGCACGCCGTGGTGCACTTCGTAGCGTTCCTTTAATCCGCGGAGAATCGCGATCGTGTCTTCCACCGTCGGTTCATTCACCAGGACCGGTTGGAAACGCCGCTCCAACGCCGCATCTTTCTCGATGTATTTGCGGTACTCATCGATTGTGGTTGCACCGACTGTGCGCAGCTCGCCGCGCGCGAGCATCGGCTTGAGCATGTTTGAAGCATCAACGGAGCCTTCCGCTGCGCCTGCGCCAACAATGGTGTGCAGCTCGTCGATGAACAAAATGACCTGACCTTGCGAATCGGTTACCTCTTTTAAGAACGCTTTCAGACGATCTTCAAATTCGCCGCGGAACTTTGCGCCGGCCACCAACGCACCGATATCCATCG
>Ga0222622_10000309_pt1 | contig 17674 bp, 7 predicted proteins | sample PLM2_5_b1metaG_FD_177335 | JGI IMG/M metagenome (GOLD analysis project Ga0222622, IMG submission 177335) | Groundwater sediment microbial communities from an aquifer in East River, Colorado, USA - PLM2_5_b1 | ecosystem: Environmental > Terrestrial > Soil > Riparian zone | place: USA: East River... | reverse complement strand
TCGGTCATGGAATGGCTCAGTGATCCGGATGCATGGATCGGACTGTTAACATTAACAGTTCTCGAACTTGTCCTGGGCATCGACAACATCGTTTTCATCTCGATCCTGTCGGGGAAACTCCCTGCCCATGAGCAAAAGAAGGCGCGCCTTTTCGGCCTCAGCCTGGCCATGCTCATGCGCATCTTACTGCTGCTATCGATCACCTGGATCATGGGCCTTACGCGTCCGCTGTTTGCCATTGCCGGTTTTGAAGTCACCGGCCGCGCGATCATTTTAGGCGCGGGCGGCTTGTTCCTTCTCGTGAAAAGCACGCATGAAATTCATGACCAGATGGAAGAAGAGGACGTTCATCGGCAAGCGCCCGTCGTGGGGTCATTCTTCGCCGTTCTCGTGCAAATTATTCTGCTCGACATCGTATTCTCTCTGGACTCGGTAATCACCGCTGTCGGAATGGTCGATGAAATTGCCATCATGATCATCGCAGTCGTTCTGGCGGTGATTGTCATGATGGTCTTCGCCGGCCCGGTAAGCGGCTTCGTCGAACGTCATCCGACGATTAAAATGCTCGCGCTTAGCTTTCTCCTTCTTATCGGCATGAACCTCGTCGCCGAAGGTCTCGGCTTTCACATTCCGAAGGGCTACACCTATTTCGCGATGGCGTTCGCGCTGTTCGTGGAAATGCTGAACTTTAGAATGCGATCCCGAAAACCTGTGCCGCGTGCGCTACAAAGCCGGCGACTGCAGAAGGCGATTCATCGCATCGAAGCGCCGCACTGAACCTGTGAAGCTGCGCGGTCGCTGGAGAATCACGGGTGCGAGAGATGAATCCGGCCCTAGTACAAGAATGCGACTGGGACCAAAGAGCGCGTACGCGAGTAAGGGCACGATCGTGGCATACAGTCCATAAATTCCGGGAACGCCCGAGGCCAAGGCATAAGCGATACCGACCGGCACTAGCATGGTAGTCAGCACCAGACCAGCCATCACGTCGTGCGGAAACCAAGCGGCTTTGTATTCGCTCAGGACTTGGAATCCCGGTAGCCAACGCTTCCAGCGGCTCATAATGAGTGGTTGTTGTCTGCGATCATCGAAATAGCCTTGTTGGATTTCCAATCTTTTTTAGCGACCCACCGCCAATGATTCACTAGAAAACGGCGAAAGGTATGGGATTCGAATCCACGGTTAGATCCATCGGGTGCGACGCGTAAAAACGAACTGCTCGGCTTCTTTACTTGTGATCGCGCATGAGTGAATAGTTCGATCTCATCTACGTCACTTAGTTTCAAGGGAAGTGAAAACCACCTGGCGCGTCTTTGTTTATCTAAAACGCTATCCGATCCTCGCGTTCGCGACGTTGGCTTGCGCCATCGTGGGCACGCTCATGATGATCGTTCCACCTGCGGCGACGAAATATATTCTCGACAACGTCATCAACGGTCACCACCCAGAACGTTTGGTTCCACTGCTTATTCTCGTGGCTTTCGCCATGGTAGTTCAACGAGGCTTGGATTATCTCCGGCTGTTGCTCAACAACGCCTTCGAGCAAAAAGTCATTTTCGATCTGCGCCGCGATCTGTATTCGCACATTCAAACTCTGCCACTCCGCTGGTTCGACAATCGCCCCACCGGCGATCTAATGACGCGGATTCTGGAGGACGTGAGCTCCGTCGAGCGTGTGCTCATCGACGGCATCGAGAAAGGCACCGTGGCGATATTGCAGATCGTAGTGGTTGTGGCGGGAATGTTTTACCTCAGCACAAAACTGGCGTTGGTCGCGCTCGCGCCGGTGCCGTTCCTGGCCGGCGGCGCGCTTTGGTATACGCTCACCGCGCACCGGCGATATCGGCTGCACCGCAGCGCCGCTTCGTCCATGAATTCGCTCCTGCACGATAATCTCTCCGGCATTCGTCAGATCAAAAGTTTTGTACGCGAGCCTGAGGAAGATCGTCGCTTCAATAAAGAGAGTGACCAGTTGCGCCGCGCCACCTTCGTCGTCACGCGCGTGTGGGCCCTTTACCATTCTTCCATGTATTTGTTCGGTTCGCTCGGCGTGCTGCTGGTAGTGGCTGTGGGGGCGCGCGATATTTTATCCGGCGCTGTCCAGTTGGGGGATTTTGGCGCCTTTCTTGTGCTCGCGAGTTTTCTTTACGAGCCAGTGGGGAAACTGCATGAACTCAATCAACTGGTGCAGGCAGGACGCGCCTCGGGCGAACGCGTCTTCGAAATTCTTGATTCAAAAGGCGAATCGGACGGGGGAGAAACGTTTGCTGAACCAGTGCGTGGCGAGATTGAGTTCCGAGATGTCAGTTTCAGTTATTCCGGCGAGCTGCCGACGCTGAGTGACATTTCATTTCACGCACGCCCGGGTGAGACGGTTGCGCTGGTCGGCACAACTGGCGCGGGGAAATCCACGATTATCAATCTACTCACGCGCTTCTATGAGTTCGATAGCGGCGAGATTTTAGTCGACGAAAGTCCAATTCGTAATTTCAACATTCGCGCATTACGGCAACAGATCGGGATGGTGACGCAGGAATGCTTTTTGTTTAACGGTACCATTCGCGAGAACCTGAAAATTGGGAAGCCTGATGCGACGGATGAAGAACTGCTGGAGGCAGCGGCGGTGGCAAACGCGCGTCCCTTCATCGATCGGCTGCCGCATGGATTGAGCAGCGTGGTCGGGGAGCGCGGAGTAAAGTTGAGTGTGGGCGAAAAGCAGCGGCTTTCGATCGCGCGGGCACTCTTGAAGGATCCGCCAATTTTGATTTTGGATGAAGCGACGGCGAGCGTGGACACGACGACGGAGCGACTCATCCAGGAAGCGCTGGAGACTCTGATGTTTGACCGTACTTGCATCGTAATCGCGCACCGGCTTTCCACTGTCGTGCACGCAGACCAGATTCTCGTGCTTGATCACGGCCGTATCGTCGAGCGCGGAACCCACGAGCAACTGCTTGCGCTTGGTGGGAAATACGCGCGGTTGTCCGAACAAAGTTTGCTCGAAACGCCGGAAAGCGAGCCGACGACAAAGCGCGTCCGCTTCCCTCAACGCGCGACGTTTGTCGCGGAGGCTGCGCTCAGGATTGCGAATACGCTCCTCGAATCGACATCCATCGGACGGCGCGCGAAGCGATTCGCGGCGCACCGACGAGCGTAAGAAACTGGCGTTGCTGCGCAGAAGCGAATGCAAAGACTGGCGGAAGGGGTGGGATTCGAACCCACGGTGGGTTTCCCCACGCTCGATTTCGAGTCGAGTGCCTTAAACCGGACTCAGCCACCCTTCCTTGAGGAGAGAAGAAAACGCCGAACCCGCCTACGCCAAAAGCTTCGGCGTGGCAAGCGTCGAACGTCCAACATCGAATGCAACCGTCTTCGAGATTCGGCGTTGGGCGTTGGACGTTGAGCGTTATATTCAGCCCATCGCCTGGCTCGCCCCGACGGGTCTGGCAGACAGGATTCTCTGCCTCACGAGGCAAAAAAATGTTACAATTTTCGGCTTGCCAGGCCTGACAAGTTTACTGCATCTTGTATGTCCACACGGACAGCCACGCTATTACTTGTTGTTGACCGGTATTCACAGGTTCTTGGCGCCGCTGTTCACCAGTATTCCCAGCTTATTCGAACCTCAACCCCTCTCTTACCGCCATGATTCAACTGAAACCCGGAATTCCGCCCGCGTCACTAAATAAACCGACACACTCGGCTGCACGTCGAAAAAACAGGATGGATAGAAAGAAAAATGGCGGCCTGCGTTTCAAACGTGTGTTCAGTGATGCTGCCGTCGCGCCATTTGATCAGATCGAATGGGAACGACGCACTGCGGAAATCACCGACGACGGCGGGAAGGTCATTTTCAAGCAGGAAAACATTGAAGTCCCGAAGAATTGGAGCCCTCTTGCCACGAAAATCGCTGTGTCGAAGTATTTCTACGGCGACATTGCCAACGGCACCGATCCATACAAAGGCGGAAGAGAAACTTCGGTGCGGCAGTTAATTCATCGGGTAACGCGCACTCTCACCGACTGTGGAATCGCGGATAGTTACTTCGCAGACGCGGAAGCTGCCGAAACTTTCTATGACGAGCTGACCTGGCTGTGCTTGAACCAGCACGGCGCGTTCAATTCGCCGGTTTGGTTCAATGTTGGGTTGTATCATCAATACGGCGTGGGCAAGGGCGCAGGTGCTGGAAATTATTTTTACAATCGCGAGACGGGCAAAGCGGAACGCGCAGCTTCGCAATATGAGTACCCGCAAGGCAGCGCCTGCTTCATCCAGAACGTGGGTGACACGATGGAGGACATCATGCGCCTGGCGATGAGCGAAGCGATGCTGTTTAAGTACGGCAGCGGCACAGGCACGGATCTTTCGTCGCTCCGATCAACACGGGAAAAATTGAGCGGCGGCGGCAAACCGAGCGGGCCGCTCTCGTTTCTGAAAGTTTACGACCAGATTGCCAACGTGGTGAAGAGCGGCGGAAAAACGCGGCGCGCCGCCAAAATGAACACGCTCAAGGATTGGCACCCCGACATCGAAGAATTCATCGACGCGAAACAGAAGGAAGAGAAAAAAGCGTGGGCGCTGATCGAACACGGTTACGACGGCAGTTACAACGGCGACGCTTACGGTTCGGTGATGTATCAGAATGAAAATGTCAGCGTTCGGGTAAGCGACGAGTTCATGGACGCGGCGCTGGAGGGCCGCGAATGGTGGACACGTCGCGTAATCGACGGCAAACCGTGCGAAAAAAAGGATGCGCGCGCGCTATTGCGCAAAATTGCCGAGGGCACCTGGATCTGCGGCGATCCGGGCATGCAATTCGACACGACGATTCACAAATGGCACACCTGCAAAGGCACCGACCGGCAAAATTCCACTAATCCCTGCAGCGAGTACCTCTTCCTCGATAACACGGCCTGCAATCTCGCTTCGCTGAACTTGATGAAGTTCAAGACTGCCGACGGGGATTTTGATGTCGAGCGGTTCAAGGCGGCGGTGCGCATTTTTATCACCGCGCAGGAAATCATCGTCGATAACGCCAGTTACCCTATCAGGGAAATAGCGGAAAACTCGCACATCTTTCGCACGCTCGGACTGGGTTACGCAAATCTGGGTTCGCTGATCATGAGCTACGGCTACGGTTACGACAGTGTTGAAGGTCGGGCGCTGTGCGGCGCGATCACGGCGATCATGACCGGCGAAGCGTACGCGCAGAGCGCACGCATGGCACGGACGATGGAGCCGTTTCCCGGATACCGCGATTCACGTGCCAGCGGCGTGGCGAAGCCGGTCGCAAAGGACAACGTCGCGCCAATGTTGGAAGTGATCGAACTGCATCGCTGCGCGGTGCACCAAATCCCGGACGCAAAAGAATTTGCTCATCTGAAAGAGGAAGCCGCAAGCACCTGGGACAACGCGGCGGAAGTTGGAAAACGCCACGGTTATCGCAACGCACAGGTAACCGTGCTCGCGCCCACGGGCACCATCAGTTTCCTGATGGATTGCGACACGACTGGAATCGAACCGGATATTGCGCTGGTGAAATACAAGCTACTTGCCGGCGGCGGCATGCTGAAGATTGTCAACCAAACCATCAAACCCGCGCTGGAAAAACTCGGTTACGGATCCGATCAGATCGAGCGTATCGTCGCGCATATCGACGCGTTCGACACGATCGAAGATGTGATCGATTCCGACGGAACAAAGATTTCATCAGGACTGAAGCCGGAGCATTTGCCGATCTTCGATTGCGCGTTCAAGCCCTTCAAAGGCGAGCGCTCGCTGCATTACCTCGCACACCTGAAAATGATGGCGGCCGCGCAACCGTTCCTAAGCGGCGCGATTTCCAAGACCGTCAATCTGCCGGAGTCAGGCAGCGTGGACGACATCATGAATACGTACATCGAGGGCTGGCGCCTCGGCCTGAAATCCGTCGCAATCTATCGGGAAGGCTCGAAGCGCTCCGCGCCTTTGAACACACGCAAAACAAAAGATATGGGCGCAACTGTAGACGGCATCGTTGATGCCGGTCTTGTGGTGGAGACGCTCCAGAAGCGCATCCTCGAGCTTGAAGAAGAACTGACTATGTTGCGAAGACAGCTCGATCAGCCCGTGCGCCATCGTATGCCGGACACGCGCACGTCGTTGACACACAAGTTCGAGATCGCCGGACACGAGGGCTACATCACCGTCGGCTTGTACGAGGATGGCCAGCCGGGCGAGCTTTTCATCACCATGTCGAAGGAGGGCAGCACAATCGGCGGTTTGATGGACACGGTTGGCACTCTCACCTCGATTGCACTTCAGTACGGCGTGCCGCTCGAGAGTTTGGTGAAGAAATTCGCGTATCAGCGGTTCGAACCGAGCGGGTTCACAAAAAATTCGGACATTCGCCATGCGACGAGTATCACCGATTACGTCTTCCGCTGGCTCGCGTGCCAGTTCATCAAAGGTTACAAGGAAGCGACCGCGCCGAATCGCGCGCAACCCGATCTACCGCTCAAAGAAATTCCCGACATCGAGAAGAAAGCACTCAACCGGCCGGTTACCGATCTCGCGCGCACAGGCGACAAGGAAGTGATCGACGTCATCACTGGTCATCCGTCCAATCATGGAAACGGCGGGAAGTCTGGAGCAGGAAACGGTAACGGTGCTGGCACTTCACCAGATCGAGTAACAGTAGCGCTCGGCAGCATCTTCATGGGCATCACCTGTTCCGTCTGCGGCAGCGACAAAGTCATTCGCGCCGGCGCCTGCGGCGTCTGCACCGAATGCGGCACGAGCCAGGGCTGTAGCTGAGGCCGAACCTCGGTTCCAGCTGCAACATCGAGGTTCGGAGTCCTGACGCTTTGGATCTGCAGGCGTAGATGCACCTGATTGGACATGCGAGCGCCCATGGCTAGAATTCGTCGCCCGCTTTTCAATTGATGAACAAGCTCGACGAGCAGCGACAGAAAGAGATTCAACAGGCTGAGGAACTGCTCTTTGCAGGGCCCCAGGCGTTGGGGTTTGCGAAAGGACTTTTCCAAGGGCATTTCGTGTCGGATTGGGTGATGCCGTATCCGCGCATCCCGGAGGCGCAACAGGGTGAGCTGGATCAAATTCTTACTGAACTTCGTAAATTTTTGAATGCAGATCTCGATGCTGCGGAGATCGATCGGCAAGCGGATATTCCGCGCAGCGTGATTGATGGGTTGGGGCGTATCGGCGTGCTCGGCATGACGGCACCGAAGGAATACGGCGGCCACGGTTTTTCGCAGATGGCCAACTGTAAGGTCCTGGAAGAAATCGGGCGACGTTGCGCGTCCACATCGGTTTTCGTTAACGCGCATCACTCCATCGGGATCCGCGCGTTGCTGTTGTTTGGCACGCACGAACAAAAACAGAAATGGCTTCCTAAATTGGTAACTGGCGAGCAACTCGGCGCGTTCGCGCTCACCGAGAAGGAAGCCGGATCGGATGCGGCAAACGTGCAGATGCAAGCGCGTCCCAGCGAGGACGGCTCGCATTTCATTTTGAACGGCGAGAAGCGGTACATCACGAACGCTGCGATTGCGCACGAGCTCACGGTGATGGCGCGCACTCCTGTGCCCGGGTCGGATAAAACTGCTGTCACGGCGTTTCTGGTAACGCCTGACATGCCGGGTTTCGAAATGATCGAAGCGCGGATGCCGAAGACGGGAATCAAAGGCACGGCCACCGGGCGGTTCGCGTTGCGCGACGTCAAAGTGCCCAAAGAAAATGTTCTCGGCCCTATCGGCAAGGGTCTGAAGGTTGCGCTAACGGTGCTCGATTTTGGACGTACCACATTTGGCGCATGCTGCACAGGCGCAGCCAAAACCTGTTTGGAATTGGCAATCGCGCACGCGAACACCCGCAGGCAATTCAACAGGACGCTTGGCGAATTCGAGCTGGTGAAAAAGAAAATCGCCCGGATCGCGGCTGACGCTTATGCGATGGAGGCGATGACCACGGTCACGGCGGCATTCATCGACCGCGGCCTTGAGGATTACATGCTTGAGACCGCGATGTTGAAAGTGTTTACGACAGAACGGCTTTGGGAGTGCGTCAACGACGTGTTTCAGATTTACGGCGGCTCGGCGTACTTCATCGATCTGCCGTTGGAGAGAATGTTGCGCGACGCGCGGATCAACCAAATCGGCGAGGGGGCCAATGAAGTGCTCACTTCGTTCATAGCGCTAGTCGGGATGCGTGGGCCGGGAATGGAGTTCAAAGAAATTTACGACACGATGATGAAGCCGTCGCGCGATGGAATGAGCAAAGCCTGGGCGGCCGGAAAGAACCGCCTCAGCGCGACGGTTCTTGTACCTGACGTGCCCGTGCAAAGCGAACAGCTTCGGGCGCAGGCGCGGCAACTTGGCCGGTTGATTCGGCATTTTAATTTTGCCGTTAATCGCGCGTTGATCACATATCGTGAGCCGATTCTGGACATGCAGCTTGTCCAGGAGCGGATCGCGAATGCGGCCATGGATCTTTTTGCTTCGACATGCGTGCTGAGCCGCATCGATGGCGAGATTCAATTCGCAGGGCGAAATGGCAATTCAGTATCGCCGGACCACTCGGCGGGGGATTTGTTTTTGCGTCAATCGTTTCGTCGGATTCGCGGTTTCCTGGCGGGGCTGACAGATAATGACGACAAAGCAGTGATCGCCGCGGCAAAATCTTGCCTAACGAGCGGGAGCGCCACGACGGCCGCGTAAACGTTTTCGCTAACTCGCTTTAGATTTCGCTGGGCGGTTTCAGGCGAAACCTGAGGGGATGAGCTGGTGGCAGAAAAAATATAGTCTCCCGACCGTGCTACCGTACGGGCAGCACAGTATTCGCCCGCCATAACCGTCGGACCTTTTAGTTTCCGCTGGGGCGATGACCGTAAATGTCCATGTGGGCAGCAGTGGTCGGAATTGCAGAGAGACGATCGCATCGCTGCGGAATGCGCGAGCCACCCGCTACCACGTAACAAATTTTCTTTGTTTCCTTGGCAGGCAGTGGCTGCGACGGCAGCGCTACTACATTCTTGCCCCGATCATCAGCGAATACTGATGCGCAGAATGCAAGGGCGAAGATCCCTATTGCAAATCGGACCGACCAGCCGCACCCGCGACTCAATCTGGTTCCTTTTCCCATGCCAGGATTTTCATCCCATTAAGAAGTTAAGCAAGCTTTTTCCCGACCCACTTGGTATTTTAAAGCCAGCCCACTTCCTCCATCTCGCGAGGAAATGCTTCAGTCAGTCCAAAGAAAATGTTCGAGCCGAATATTGTTCAGACGCGCTTTTGCTTCTTCGCTACGGCCGCCTCCGGCTGCGACGAGTTTATCATAGATCGCGACGGCGGATTCCCACTTCGAATCTTCCTCTAACAATCGCGCTGCGTTGAATCCGGCTTTGTAATACCAGAACAACTCGCGGCGCTCACCGGGCCGCGATTCGTCCTCCAGAATCTTATAGAACGTCGCCAGCGCGCCGGCTCGATCGCCTTTTTTATCCAGACATAATCCTTTTTTAAACAGCGCCTGGCTACGCCAATGAATCGATCCCTCCTTATCGGCGGCCAATTGGTCGTAGGCCTCAATGGCACGTTGATAATTACCCGGGTCGGTTGCGCCAGCCTCGAAGAAAATGTCGCCCTTCCCGCAAAGCGCCTCGCGTTTTTCCGATGCGCCGGCGTCACTCTTCAACACCTCATCATACAAGGCGAGAGCGTCTTTAGGTTTCCCAAGTTTGCGCTCGATCACCGCTTGTTCGTTGCGCGCGGCCCAGCGCATCGCACCGTTCTTTTGCACGACTTGATCGAATAAAACGAGTGCCCGATCCAGGGTATGCTCGCTCATGCTCGACATGGCTGACTCTGCCGCGAAAAAGAGCGCTTTTTCCGCGAGCGGGTCATTCGGATTATCTTGCGCGATAATTTCAAACTGCGTCTGCGCATTTGCGAAATCCTGGCGACGATAATAAAGCTCCGCCAATTTCATTCGAACTTCCCGAGCAAATTGCGACTGGCCATGCTGCTCGAGAAATCGCTTCGCGAGCTCAAGGACTTTCGATTCGTTTCCGCCGCCTGCTTCTTCTACCCAGATGCGGAGATAATCGGCGCGTTCGGCGGCAGCGGCGGTGGGGCTGGACTCAACTGCGTGGTCCAGGTCTTTTCGCGCTTCATCCAGGCGTGGCGGTGAGGAATGAAATGCCAACTCGGCCAAGCCGACCCAAGCCTCCGACACCCGCGGATTCTTTGGAAAGTCACGAATGAATCGCTGCAATGACGCAGCAGCTTTTTTGTCGCCCTTGGCAGCCTGCATTAAACCTTCCTCCAATCGCAAATCGGCACGTGATTGTTCGTCACCGCCCTGTTGTTCCAATTGGTTGTAATCAGCGATGAAACGCGTGTGATTACCGACCTGCAACCAGCCGCTTGATGCGTTAAAGAGCGCGGTTTTCGCCCAACGCGAATCGCGCTGCGCGATTTGTTCGAAGGCAGCTGTTGCGGTATCGAATCGCCTCGCCGAATACTGCGCGTGCGCAGATAAGAAATCCATCCGGGTCAACAGGGTCGGTTCCGGCCGCAGCAGGCGCGCATCGTCCAGGATGGCTATCGCTTCATCAAAACGTCCGTCGCCAATTTCAAATTCGGCAAACTCGAAGAGAGCAGGGGCAATGGCCGGCGTTTTGATTTCTGTGTTTCGCAGATCTGTGAACAATTGGCGTGCCCGCTCTCTGCGGCCCGCGCGAATCTCCAAGCGCGCAAGATACCAGCGCGCGAATGTTCGCCGCGGCTGTTCCGGCCTGCGGACCCATTTTTCCAGTTCATTGCGCGACGGTTTGTGTTCGGCGCGATACAGCTCATCGAGCTTTGCGAATAGCAGCGGAAGATCAGGGTCAGCGTGGTTACGATCGAGGAAACGCTCCAGTACGTCATCTCCGGTCTCCGGCGTTTTAAGCTGCAAATGCGCTTCAGCGATGCCGATGAGCGCAGCGAGCAGAATGGGATGAGGCGTTCCCTCCGGCCTTTTTAGAATCGCCTGAAACATTTCGATCGCTCGTTCAGGGCGGTGCGAAATCAGTTCGAGCTGCCCGCGCAACACACGCCGCTCGCGCCGTTCTGCAACGGAAACCGGTTGCAATTGCTCCAAAAGCCGGCGTGTCTCGGGAGCGTTCCCCAATTCAATCTGCAGCTCAGCCGCTCGCAGCTGCGCTCGCGTGCCCCATTCTTTGTCATGCGCCAGCAGAATGAATTTTGTTAAAGCTTCCTGGCGTTTTCCTAACGCACGTAACGTGTCGCCCGCGCCAAAAACAGCTGCTCTCTGAAACGGCGAGCTGTCGTTAGTCAATTCCTCGTAAAGTGGCAGCGCTTCGGCCCACCGGTGCAGACTGGCCAACGCCTGGGCGCGCCAAAATTTTGCCCATGGCAAGTCGCGTAATCTCGCTGCGGTTAAGAGAACTAGCGTCGCCTCCGGTTCGTTTGCGGCCACCTGCGCTTCTGCAAGTTTTTCGGCAACTGCGCGCCATTGTGGTTCTGGTAGATTTTTATTTAGCAGCGATTGCAACCGCACAACTGCGACCTCCGGTACGCCTTCTGAAAGCGGCGCACCAGCCTCGGCTATTTCAGCCGAGAAATCCGCACGGGCGACTGGGCTGAGTACCGCGACCAGACATATGAGACCTAAGTGTCCGATATATCTCATCTTCTCTCCAGCATTGCGCGTAAGTATTGCCCAGTATGGCTGGCCGGAATAGTGACGACCCTCTCGGGCGGCCCCGATCCGACCACTTCGCCGCCTTGTTCGCCTCCTTCGGGACCCAAATCGATGATCCAGTCGGCGCACTTAATCATCTCGAGATTGTGTTCAATTACCACGATGGTGTTGCCCGCGTTGCGGAGCTTCATCAACACTTCCAGTAATTTTTCGATATCGGCAAAATGCAAGCCGGTCGTCGGTTCATCGAGAATGTAAACAGTGCGACCAGTCGCTTTCTTGGCAAGCTCCGTGGCGAGTTTCACGCGCTGCGCTTCGCCGCCGGAAAGAGTCGTTCCGGCCTGGCCGAGTCGCAGATAGCCCAGGCCAACGTCGAGCAGTGAATTAAGCTTTTCCGCGATGGTCGGCACATTGCGGAAGAATCGCGCGGCTTCGTCCACCGTCAGATCGAGCACATCTGCAATATTCTTGCCTTTGTAGGTGATCTCGAGCGTCTCGCGGTTGTAGCGTTTGCCCCGGCAAACCTCGCATTCGACGTAAACATCGGGCAGGAAGTGCATCTCGATTTTGATCAAGCCGCCGCCCTCGCAATTCTCGCAACGACCGCCTTTGACATTGAAACTGAACCGACCTGCGTCATAACCGCGGATGCGCGCTGCGGGCAATTGCGCGAACAGTTCGCGTATCGGAGTGAACGCGCCAGTGTATGTGACCGGATTCGACCGCGGCGTGCGGCCGATCGGGCTTTGGTCGATCACAACTACCTTGTCGATCTGTTCCAGACCGCGAATCGATTTGTGAGCGCCCGGCTTATCTTTCGAGTTATAGAAATGCCGGAAAAGGGCGCGCCGCAAAATGTCGTCCACCAAAGTCGATTTGCCGCTGCCGGAAACTCCAGTCACACACGTTAAGCAGCCGAGAGGAAATGAGACATCGATTTTTTTCAGGTTGTTTTCACTTGCGCCTTTGACTGTAAGCCAGCCATCGGGCCGCGGCTGAGCGCGCTGTCTGGGAATCGCAATGCGCACGCGTCCGGAAAGATAATCGCCAGTCAAAGAATTTTTCGCGCGCGCGATGTCGTCGAGAGTTCCCTCTGCTACAATCTCGCCACCACGCGGCCCTGCGCCCGGACCAAGATCCAGAATGTGGTCGGCAGCCCGAATCGTTTCTTCGTCGTGCTCGACTACGATGACGGAGTTCCCAAGATCGCGCAGTTTTCGAAGCGTTCCGAGTAAGCGGGAATTGTCGCGTTGATGTAGACCGATGCTGGGTTCATCGAGAATGTAAAGAACGCCAGCCAGACCGGAACCGATCTGTGTCGCCAGGCGTATCCGTTGCGCTTCGCCGCCGGAAAGCGTGCCGCTCTCGCGATTCAATGTGAGATAGCCGAGCCCGACCTCCACGAGAAATTGCAGGCGCGAGCGAATCTCGCGGACAACGTCTGTTACGATGGTCTGTTGCTGCTCGGTCAGGTCGAGACCACCAATGAATCGCAGCGCGTCTTCCACGTTTTGCTGACTGAACTGATGGATGTTCAATTCGCTGCCATCTCCGGCCTTGATTGTGACAGCAAGGATTTCGGGTTTGAGTCTTGCGCCGCCACAGACCTTGCATGTCTCGCGTGTCATGAATGCTCGAATGCGATTGCGCGTGAACTCGCTCTCGGTTTGTTCATAAAGTCGCTGCATTTGAGGGACGAGTCCCTCGAATGGTTTTGTGATTTTCTTTTCACCCTTGCCGCCAAACTCCATTTTGATCGGCTCGCCATTCGTGCCGAAGTAAATCGCGGCTTTGAATGCTTCAGACAAATCGGCGAACGGCACGTCTTCGTTCACGTTGAAGTGTTTAATCAGTGCATCCTGCAGATGCCGATAGTAGACTCGCATGCGTTTCGAGCCGCGCCGCCAGGGCGTGATTGCTCCTTGGGCCAGCGTTTTAGTTTGGTCGGAGATCATCAACTCCGGATCGACCACCAGTTGTGTTCCGAGACCGTGGCAAGCCGGGCAAGCGCCAAGGTGGCTGTTGAAAGAAAAATGTCTCGGTGTCAGCTCGCCTAAATTGAAGCCCGTTTCAGCATTCCCGTAATCCGTGGAGTACCGGCATTCTGCCCACTCTTCCGATTCGGCGTTGGATGTTGGGCGTTGGGCGTTGGGCGTTTTCGATGTTTGGCACAAAACAACAGTGCGATTGCCGCCCCATTTGAGAGCCGTTTCGATTGAGTCTGTTAGCCGCACACGAATGCCATCACGGATGACCAACCGATCGACCACCGCTTCAATCGTGTGCCGCTCGCCTTTCTTCAGCCGGATCGGCTCTGTGCGATCCAGTTCGACCATTTGGCCGTCGATGCGGGCACGAACGAATCCTTCACGCCTGAGTTTTTCGAGCACGTCCCGGAACTCACCGGGCTGATTCTCAATCAACGGCGCCAGCACAACGATTTTGGCGCCCGGCTCGTACCCCAGGACCTGATCGACGATTTGCTGAGGCGTTTGACGGCTGAGCGGTCGCCCGGTGAGAGGATCGTGCGGTTGGCCCACCGCAGAAAAAAGAATCCGCAGATAATCGTAGATCTCAGTCGTGGTAGCGATTGTTGATCGTGGGTTCGCGCCGGCGCTGCGTTGTTCGATGGCGATAGCGGGCGACAAGCCTTCAATGAAATCGACATCTGGCTTTTCCATTTGATCGAGGAACTGCCGCGCATAAGCGGAAAGGCTTTCGACGTAACGGCGTTGCCCTTCCGCATAAAGCGTGTCGAAAGCGAGCGAGGATTTCCCCGAGCCGCTTAAACCGGTGATAACCACCAGCTTCTCCCGCGGAATCTCGACGTGGAGGTTCTTGAGATTGTGCTGGCGGGCACCGGTAATCTTGATTGTTTGCGCAGGCATTCTACCGAGAGATGTCGAACCTATCAGTCAAGCACAGGTGCTGATTTTCTCCAGCCAGATTGCGCTGGCGACCGCACGAGAATCTATTTGTAGAGCGTGCGTGAAAGCGGCGGGGCCGGCGCTGCGCTGGAACAAAACAAACGCGCCGAAGCGCGTCCCGAGACCAGCAGTCATTTGCATCGCGCCACGAGCGTTACTAAAGCGCTAGATTACAAACACCTCGGCGGGTCTTTTTCAGCAGCTGGTCGAGCCACAAAACGCGCATCCTATGAGGCAAAAATTCATCAACCAAAACCTATTTGGTCTTTTGCCCGTTGGGCGACCGGATCACCTTCGCTTCGAATTCAGTGAGCGAGATGATGTAATCGACTTTTGCGAGCTGCTCCGGTGTAAGTTTATGTAATTTGTCGATCCCGATTTGGAGGGAATGATCATTCCAAACCAAAGACGCGATGAACAGAGGATGCCATTTGTTTCGGAAAAGCTGTTCGTTCGGTTTGAGGAGCACCGTGCTGTGAGGCGCTGGCCGCAGATTCAGGGAATGGAATGCGCCGATGACGTGACTGACTTTCTGACCGACGCCAAGCAAATTTGGCACGGTCTCAAGACGACGATTTTCCCAGTCAGTAAAAAGTGCGAATGAAGCTGCCAACACGGAGACTAGAACGATCGTGACAGTCCCAGCAGGAGTTTTCCCAGCTATGCCACCTAGGGTCCTAGCGAACTGTGCGTCCCCAGCAGCCGGGCCAGCGGGGCTGTGGAGCATGGCCTTAGGCGTGCGATAGAGTGCGATCCTTTGACCGTGGGCGACAAATGCGTTTGCCACGAACGCAATCAAATCACATGAAGCTCTCGCGCAGATCATTGACCATCCGAAAAGCAGAAGGTAAAGACATCCGCCACTGCGAATCGGAAAGATAAATGCTATCGGCAGGGGAACGATGACTATCCAGAAGGCCATGAGTCGAAGCATACGATCCTGGCGGAGAAACGCGTAAATGAATACAGCCGCCCACAAGAATAACAGGGCTGCTGGAGTAATTGCCTGGGGAACATATAACAACTCACCAACAAAACTTGCGTTGGATGTCACAAAATTGTGCCATGAATACATCGGCCGATAAGGTTCAGATATTTTGGTGGAGGCGGGGCCACCGATTTTGCTGTAGACAAAAACCGCGGTAATAGCGCCTCCAATCAGAGCCGGGGCTGCGTCGAGCCGGGCCCAGGAGGGGAACGCGGTCCAGCTAGCCCAACGCGATGACTTTAAAAGCTCGTAGATCAAAACGATCACCGGAAGACTAACCGCCATCTCCTTGCTGTTGAGTGCACAAATATATAGTACTAGGAAGAGCACGAGCTGTAACGGACGAAGATAGGCCCCTTTCTCCCGGATGTGGACGTAGTAGGTCAATGCAGCAAGATAAAACAAGCCGCATAACACGTCGTAAATGAACGCACCAACGAATACCAAATTTGCTACATACGGATGGTAACAGAAAGCAAGAACCGCAAGGCAAGCGACCGAGCGGGAAGAGGCGAGAAGTCGGGCGAGCCAGTACGCTATCGGGATTGACAGTGCGAGGATGCTGATTTGCACAATCCGATATGGGAAAGGATTTAACCCGAAGAAATGATAGAGCGGCAAATAGTAAAGCGCGCCTCCTGGCCGGTAATATGGTGTCCAAAACTTGGCGAGGTCGAATAGCGATTGCACCGGGCCGATGTACCAGTACCCCCACAGGTTCAGCATCTCATCTTCACGAAATCCTCCGTGTCGCGCTGCGAGAGCAAAATGCAGGAAATAGGCGATGAGAAGGAGGACACAAATTGCATCCACCCTTGTGCAGCGATGCGCCCGTGCCGGCGTCGTATCAAGCATGTGATTTGAAGTCCTAGAAGCGGTCACACAACTGCTCAAACGACTCGGATGCGGCTCTTATCCTTCGGCACTCGCTTGGCGTAATAACGTTCGGTTGTTAGTGGTGTTTGCACGCGCTGAAGCAGTTCTGGGCGGTCGCCCTAGTCATCTCGAGCATTTGCACAGACTAGGCGGTCGGAAGACCGATCTGTTTGGAGCTGAGCAGTAGACGCAACACTGAGATCATGTGCGCCCCCGTGGCCAACCCTTGGCGGTAACAACCGAGGGAAGCTCGCGCAGTCCCAGGTCATTTCGACGTCACTCAATGTACTTCCGAAGAAACAACTCCATGATATGCTGCGCTCCCCGGCCTCTTACGTGCCTCAGATCGTCCTCCCATACCGCTGCACGATCGGAGTTTTGGACGATTTCGTAACTTGGAAAGTAATCCACGTTAGGGTGTGCGCTCGCCCACTCTTGGGCCACTGCTCTTAGCAGCGACTTTGCCCATGTGTTGGCCACGACGATGTCCATGGTTGAAAACGTGTTCATCAAAGGGACCGGGGAAACTGTGACCACAACGTGAAAATCAGGATGTCCGTAAGACGACAACAATGCGTGAATAGCTTCCAAGTTGGCCCAATTTTGGGCGAAACTGGTCAAGTGAAATTGATATCGGCCCGGATACTTCTTGAATAGCGACGCGATGGGCGTGCAATTAAGGAACACGTCTGCCTGAACATCGCGCCACACCTCTGCAAGCCCGAGAGTGAGAATCACCGCGCGACACTCCTTTATACGTTTCGTGACGGCTTGCATAAGGACACGGCGCTCCAAAGTCTCGTCCAAGCCGACGAAGGCCAAGGTAGGGTTTGTGTGAGGGTCGTACCAAGTCGTGTTTGTCAATTGGACAATAGACGCTCGAGGGAATTCTGCGTCTGGATCGAGCGCCCAGCGCAGTTCATTCAGTATTGAATAGGTATTATACTTGTTGGTGAACCCGAGCCCCGACCCTTCTTTCTTGGCGGGCTGAAGTTTGGCAAATTCGGGCGCTGCGCTTTCAACGGCCATCTTGTGCCCTGCCAAAGAGTTCTCAAGCCCACGCGCAAAACACGAGCCCATAGCATAAAATTTATCCTCTCGGCGAAGTTTGAACTTGGGGTCGACTTCAGGAGTGAACCAAGTCTCCCGCAGTCGCTGGAACGCGTATTTACGAACG
>Ga0222622_10000308_pt1 | contig 17752 bp, 17 predicted proteins | sample PLM2_5_b1metaG_FD_177335 | JGI IMG/M metagenome (GOLD analysis project Ga0222622, IMG submission 177335) | Groundwater sediment microbial communities from an aquifer in East River, Colorado, USA - PLM2_5_b1 | ecosystem: Environmental > Terrestrial > Soil > Riparian zone | place: USA: East... | reverse complement strand
CGGCCTCCAAGCTGGTCGATGCGTTCCACAAACCCGCTATCGTGCTTTCAGTCGAAGGCGACCTGGCCTATGGGTCGTGCCGAAGCATCCCCGACTTCAACATGCTCGCCGCACTCGAGCACTGCTCGGATGTGTTCCTGCGCTTCGGTGGCCACAAGCAAGCCGCTGGATTGACCATGGAAGCCGCGCGTGTCCCGGAATTCCGCGCCCGCATCAACGCCTACGCCGACGACGTGCTGGAGCCCGATCAGCTCCGGCCTCGCCTGCGCATCGATGGGCCGCTGAGCCTTCGCTCGATTACGCCCGACCTGATGCGCGATCTGGACGCCATGGGTCCCTTCGGTATGGCCAATCCTCGACCGGTCTTTCACGCATCGGGCGTTGAAATTGTCGATGGACCTCGAGCGCTCAAAGAGCGGCATCTGAAAATGACCTTCAGCCAGGAGGGGCGGCGGTTTCGCGCCATCGCCTGGCGGGCCGCCGAGCGCGCCGAGTTCCTGAATCAGAATCGCGCCGGCGTCAACCTTGCCTTTTCCCTCGAAAAGAACGAATTCCAGGGTGAAACGTATCTGGAACTCAACGTCGCGGACATCAAGAGCCTGAGCGACGCGGAATAGAGGCTGCCAGCTGCCAGCTCCCAGCTTCTGGCTCTCGCGGTTCAGCCACTCGCTCGATCCCCACGGGTTTTTCGTCTGAAGACTGGAAGCGAAATACGGTAGCCGGAAGCGGGAAGCTGGAAGCTGGAAGCTGGTATTAATCAATGTCCTGGCAAAAGAACGCTCGCGTCGCAATAGCGGCCTTCGTAATCGTGTTCATCGCGATCGTGGTCGTCGCGCTGCGACATCGCAAGCCGCCGCCGTCGGCGGCCGCGGTTCCCGAGCGCCGCGACAAGGACTGCGTGCTCGAAAACAATCAGAGTGGCGAGCTGCATCAGTCGAAAAACGGCAAAGTTGTGTTCTCGATGAAGTACGGCTTCCTGTGCACCTACGCGGACGGCCGCACGCGACTGGGCAATGGGGTCGAGATCACCGCCACCAAGAACGACAAGCCATTCACGATCGTCAGTCGCGAGGCCGAAATAGTCCAGTCGGGCGACGAGTTGAAAACCGGCCACTTCATGAAAGACGTCAAGCTGACCAGCGAGGGGACCGAGATCACGACCGACGATGCGACCTACGATCAGCAAGCGGGGTTAATGAAAGCGCCGGGGCCGGTTGCGTTCAAACGCGCCCGCATGCAAGGGACGGGTGTCGGCGCCACCTACGATTTCAATCGGCAGGTGCTGTGGCTTCTTGCCAAGCCACACGTCACGGTGGCGGCAGACGAGAAGGGACAGGGCGCCATTGACGCGACTGCCGAAGCGATGGGCATGGCGCGCGCCGATCACTATCTAAAACTCACCCGCACCGCTCACATCAACGCGGAAGGGCGCGCGATCGATGCTGACGAAATCACGATCCTACTGACCCAGGACGATCAGCGAGTTCAGACGCTGCAGCTTCGCGGCAACGGCCGGATCAGTGGCGCAGCGGATGGCGGGCCGCAGTCAATGGCGGCACGCGATATCGATCTCACGTACGCCGAGGACGGACGCACGCTGCAGCATTCCCACCTGGTCGAGAACGCGGTGGTCCAACTGCCTGGCGAAGCAAAGGGCCCGGGCAAACGGATCGCAGGGAAGACGATCGACATCACCATGTCGCCAGATGGCAAAACCGTGACCAACCTCACGGCAGCCGAGAACGTGCAGGTCGATTTGCCCGCCGACGGCGACACGCCGGCGAAACGGATCCAATCGGCAACATTGAACGCAACCGGCGCTCCCGGAACCGGTCTGCAGAATGCGACGTTTGGGGGCGGCGTCGATTACAGAGAATCACGTGCTGCGCGCGGTACCGTGGCAGGGGTCGACCGTCAGGCTCGCGCGGTCAGTCTGGTCGTCGCGACAAAGCCTGGATTTGGAGCGCTCGAGCAGGCCGATTTTCATGGCAACGTGCACTTCACCGACGGGCCTCAGGTGACGGCTGATGCCACGCACGGGCTGTATCACGTCGACCGCGATCAGATCGATCTATCGCCTTCGCAGGATCCAGGACCAGCCGCGCCTCGCGTGAGCGATGGGCGGGTCACAGTCGAGGCGCGCACGATCGAGTTCGGGATCAGCTCACGCAAGCTCAAAGCGGAAACCAAGGTTCGGAGCTCGATGCTGCCGCAGTCGTCAGGGCGCGGGCAGACCGCGGCGAAACCTGGTGCGGAGCGGGCGCAGCCGCCGGCCGGAAGAAATCCCGCCGCCGATCAGGGACAAAGCAAGGCTGGCGAGGCCAATGCGCAAACGCGCGTGCCGTCACTGCTGCAGCAGGATCAACCGGTCACCGTCACCTCGAATCGCCTCGAGTACGACGGACTGGCCGGTCACGCCGTCTACACGGGAAATTCTCGACTGTGGCAGGCAGCCACCAAGGTGAACGGCGACACCATCGTCGTCGATGACAAGACGGGCAATCTCGAAGCCCGAACGAGCGTGCACACCGAGATGATGATGGACGATGTGGATCCGAAAACGAACGTGCGTAAGACGACGAAGAGTACGGGAGAGTCGGAGACGTTTGTGTATGACGATGACAAACGTCTCGCCACCTACACCGGCAAAGCGCATCTAATTGGATCGCAGGGAGACCTTGCCGCAGAGAAGCTGGAACTCTTTCTGATGAAGGAGTCGAATGAACTCGACCGCCTGGAAGGATACGGCACGAATGGCTCTGTCGTTGTGAAAGAAAGCAACCGGATCGCGACCGGAGCCCGCCTGACGTATCTCTCGAAAGACGAAACCTACCATATGACCGGAACGCCGGTCGAGGCCGTCGAGACCGCCCCCAATGACTGCAAGAAATCTGTCGGTGCCACGCTCACGTTCAAGCGAGCGGTCGATAGCGTCACGATAACCGGGAACAATCTAATCAGATCTGAGCAGAAGACGATCGCCTGCCCAACGGAGACGCGCTAGACTCCGTGGCCACATTACACACGACCGACCTCACCAAGTCCTACAGCGGCCGTACCGTCGTCAAAGGCGTCAATCTCGACATCTCGTCGGGAGAAGTGGTGGGCCTGCTCGGTCCAAACGGCGCAGGAAAGACCACGACGTTTTCGATGGTGGTGGGGCTCACGGCGCCAGACTCGGGTCGCGTCCTGCTGGATGGAACCGATGTCACCGACGACCCGATGTACGTTCGCGCGCGAAAGGGTATCGGTTATTTGCCCCAAGAGGCATCGATCTTCCGTGGGCTCAGCGTCGAGGACAACATTACCGCGATACTCGAGACGCTCCCGCTCGACGCGGCGGGGCGTCGTAATCGGCGAACGGAACTGCTGGCCGAGCTCGGCCTGACGCCGCTCGCCAAAGCGCCCGCGTATACGTTGTCGGGAGGTGAGCGGCGCCGTGTCGAGATTACGAGAGCCCTCGTAGTTTCGCCGAAGATCATGCTTTTGGATGAGCCGTTCGCCGGCATCGATCCTATCGCCGTCACTGACATCCAGAAGATCATCTTCCACCTCAAGGAGCGCGGCATCGGCGTACTGATTACCGACCACAACGTGCGAGAAACGCTCAGGATAACGGACCGCGCCTACATCGTTCACGACGGCGTGATTTTCAGAAGCGGCACGCCAAACAGCCTCGCCGCCGACGAGGACGTGAAGCGGATTTACCTCGGCTCGGAGTTCCGATTGGACTAAGATTGGAAGGGACGACAGGGCCCCACTCGACTAATGGCGATTCAGCAGAAACTTCATACCAAGCTCGTTCAAAAGCTCATCCTCACCCCGTCGCTGCAACAAGCGATCAAGCTGTTGCCCATGTCGACGCTCGAGCTCGCGGACCTGCTGACCCAGGAGATGGTCGAAAATCCGCTGCTCGAGGAAGTGCCGACCGAAGAGCTTCAGCCGGCGGAACAGCAGCAGCAACAGGAGAAGCCGGCCGACCAGCAGCCCACCGACAAAGGGGATGCCTGGGACGACGCGGACTACGAATATTTTTTCGGCGATTACCTCGACGATGGGTATCGCTCGCGGACACCCTCAGAGGTGAAGGAGCTGCCGCCGATCGAGAATACGCTCTCGACGGCGGCCTCACTCTCCGATCACCTGCTCTGGCAACTCTCCCTACAAACCGACGACGACAAGCTCAAGGAGATCGGAGCCGCGATTATCGGAAACCTCGACGACGATGGATATCTCGTGGCCTCCGTCGAGGAGATTGCCGCGATGGGCGAGTGGCCGGTCGCCGATGTCGAACGTGCGCTCCAGCACGTGCAGACGTTCGATCCGATTGGCGTCGCCGCCCGCGATCTTCAGGAGTGTCTCTGGCTGCAGATCCGGCATCTCGGATTCGAAGGAACGCCAACCGAGAAGATTGTCACCGAGCACCTGCGGCTGCTGCAGAACCACCAGGTGCCGGAAATCGCGCGCAAGCTGGGGATCTCGCTCGACGATCTGAAGGAGCACGTCGAGATCATTCGCAATCTCGACCCCAAGCCGGGAAGCCGCTACAACCCGTCGCAGTCGCAATACGTGATTCCGGACGTCTACGTCGTGAAAGTCGAGGATCAGTATGTCGCGGCGCTCAACGAGGAAGGGCTGCCGCAGCTGCGGATCAGTCCGGTCTACCGGCGGCTGCTGGATAAGACGGGTGCCGGCGGCGGCGAGCAGAACGACGAAACGCGCGCCTACGTCAAAGACAAATTCCGCTCCGCCCTGTGGTTGATCAAGTCAGTCGATCAGCGACAGAAGACGATTCACAAGGTTGCAACCAGCATCATCAATTTCCAGCGCGAGTTCCTCGATCACGGGATCGAGTATTTGCGCCCGCTCGTACTGCGCGACGTCGCCAACGACATCGGGATGCACGAATCCACCGTCAGCCGCGTCGTCAACAACAAGTACATGCATACGCCGCAGGGCGTATTCGAGCTGAAATACTTTTTCCATAGCGGGATCAGCAGTTCATTCGGCGAAAGCGTGTCGTCGGTCACCATCAAGCAGCGGATCAGAAAGATCATCGAGAACGAGGATCCGCGCAAGCCGTTGAGCGACTCGAAAATCGTCAGCATCCTCCAGAAGGAAGGGCTGATGCTGGCGCGCCGCACCATCGCGAAGTATCGCGAGGAGCTGAAGATTCCGACATCTAACCAGAGGAAAGTACTCTTCTGAGGAAGTTCCGCGCAACCCGTAACCAGTTGCCAGTCCGACTGGACGCTGGAAGCTGGAAGCTGGAAACTTTTTAGATATGCGACTCGACATAACTGGCCGGCACGTGGAGATCACCGCGCCTGTCCGGCAGCTGATTACCAAGCGGTTTTCCCGTCTCGAGCGACTCCTCAACGACGCCGCGGTTTCCGCGATCATCACCTTGACGAAGGAGAAGTACCGCCTTCGCACGGAAATCGCTGTGCACACGAAGGGCGACCATGTGCTGCGCGGCAATGGGGAAGGCAACGCGTGGCCGATCTCCATTCGACAGGCGACCGAGAAGGTGGAGCAGCAGGCGCAGACGTTGAAGGGGAAGTGGGACGCACGCAAGCGCACGGCGGCGCCACGCGTGGTCAGGTCGACCGGCCGCGAAGCGCCCGCCACGCCTCGCATCGTCCGGGCGACCCGATATGCGGTCAAGCCGATGTCGCTCGACGACGCAGCGCTCCGCGTCGACGGCGACGGCGAAGCATTCGTGGTGTTCCGCAATGCCGAGACCGACGCCGTCAGCATTCTCTACCGGCGTAAAGACGGCAACCTCGGACTGATCGAGCCGGAGTAGACCGCGACGACCTCCCCGGATCCGATTTCGTGCTGATTCACGTAGCATTGTCGCGATGACCGAAACCGCCCAGCCGCGCGGTGTCAGCGTCGCAACTATTCTGCGCGACGTGTCCGAGTCCGGAGTGCTCGATCTCGAGCTGCTCGCTGGCGCTGCGGGGCTCGAACGCCGCGTCACCATTCCGCATACACAGAAAACTGGCCTCGCGCTGTCCGGGTTCGACGCATACCTGCGCCCGGGACGCGTACTCGTGTTCGGGACCAGCGAGGTGCGATACCTCGAAACGTTGAACGCGGAAGAACGCGCCACGGCATTGCGCCGTGTATTCAGCCATGAGCTTCCGTGCCTCCTGGTCACCGGAGGCGCAACGCCTCCACCCGAAACGATCGCGGAAGCCGATCGGGCTGGGGTACCGCTGCTGCGGTCGCGGACCGCCACACCGGACGCCATCTCGCAGCTGTCTTCGGTGCTCGATGCGCATCTGGCCGCACGGGGCATGGTTCACGGCGTGCTCATGGACGTGCTCGGACTCGGGGTGCTCGTGGTCGGCGAGAGCGGCATCGGAAAAAGCGAGTGCGCACTGGATCTGGTGGTCAGGGGACACCGGCTGGTGGCGGACGACGTCGTGGAGCTGCGGTGCCGGGCACAATCGTTCCTGATCGGGACCTGTCCCGAGCTCACGCGGAACCATATGGAAATCCGCGGGCTTGGACTGATCAACGTTCAGGATCTCTTTGGCGTGGCCTCGACGAGGTCGTCGAAGCGCGTCGAACTGGTCGTCCAGTTGGAACGATGGGAGCATGGCCGAGAATACGATCGGCTGGGTCTCGACGATGAGTTCTATGAGACGTTGGGTGCGCGAATCCCGATGATTCGAATGCCGGTCGCGCCCGGAAGAAACGTCGCGATTCTCGTCGAGGTCGCAGCACGGAACCAGCTGCTCCGCGTTCGAGGTCATCACGCCGCGCGAAAGCTGGTCAGCCGCCTGCAGGAACAACTGAGTGCGCGGGAGCCTGACGTCGATACGGGGGAGGACCTCTGATGCGGGAAAAGCGCCACGCCAACAGACGCGCCGCCCGCACGGCAGTGAGTTCACGATTCGTCGTGCTCACCGGCCTCTCGGGATCCGGAAAGTCGCAGGCGATCCGCGCACTCGAGGACCTCGGGTATTTCTGCGTCGACAATCTGCCGGTCACGCTGCTGCCGATGCTGGCCGAGCTGACGCTCCGTGCCGGCACGGAGATCTCCCGAGCCGCCGTCGTGGTCGACGTGCGTGAAGGGAAGATGCTGAAGGAATTTCCGCGGGTCTACCGCCGGCTCAAGGCCCGCAAGGGCCTGAATCCCGTGCTCATCTTCCTCGAAGCCGCGGAGCCCGCCCTGGTGCGGCGCTTTAGTGAAACGCGCCGGCCGCATCCGCTGGCGCCAGATCGGTCAGCCATTGAGGGCATTCACGAAGAACGCGACGCGATGCGCGCCATCCGCAAGCTTGCGGATCATGTGATCGACACAACCGAGATGACCGTCCACGAGCTGCGGCACGTGTTCACTGGTGTCGCGTCCGGCAGTACGCCAGGGTCGCAGCTTGTCGTCACCATTCTGAGCTTCGGCTTCAAGCACGGCATTCCGGTCGATTCGGATCTGCTCTTCGACGTCCGCTTCCTTCCGAATCCGCACTTCGTTCCTGCGTTGCGCCCGTACACCGGCCGAGACGCAGAAGTGGTGAAATACCTCGACCGGTCGAGCGCGACACACGAATTCCTGGATCACACGCTGAACCTGCTGAAGTTTTTGATCCCGCAGTACGTTCATGAAGGCAAGACGTATCTCACAATCGGAATCGGGTGCACCGGGGGAAGGCACCGGTCCGTCGCAATTGCTGACGCGCTGCGAAAGGGCCTCTCGGGAATCCCTGGCGTTCGTCTTCGTGTGAAGCACCGGGATATTGCGAATGAATAAAAACGCGATCGGGATCCGGGATCCGTGGTCCGGGATCCGGTTAATCGCGCTCGCCGTGGAAAGCTTGCGTCGCGTGTGCTGGACGACGGAAAGCGGATTGCGGAATTGCATAAGCGTTGAATTTGCGGATCCCGGATCCCGGACAGCGGATCCCGGAAGTAATGCATGAATATCGGCATCGTTGTCGTCACGCACGGGCAACTGGCGACCGAGTTGGTCAACTCGGCCGAGATGATCGTCGGCGATCTGCCGCATTTCGCCGCGGTGTCGATTGGATGGCATCAGGACGTCGATCTCGCGCGCGAGGAAATTGGCGCGGCGATCGCGCGGGTCGGCGGGTCCGAGGACCCGGGCGAAGGCGAACGATCCAAAGTGCTGGTGCTCACCGATATGTTCGGGGGGACCCCCGCAAATCTGGCGGTCACATTCGTCAGCGAGCATGTGGAGGTGATCACAGGAGTGAACCTGCCGATGCTGATCAAGCTGGCGCGTCCGCAGAAGTTTACCGATCTGGCGTCTCTGGCGCGCGACATGCGCGAGCACGGACGCAATGCCATCTGGGTCGCATCAGATCTGCTCAAAGGTGAAAAGGCGTGACGCAGTGCGTCGTCACGATTCTGAATCCGCTGGGACTTCACGCGAGAGCAGCGGCGCGGTTCGTTCACGCGGCGAGTGGTTTCGTCTGCCGGGTCAAGGTCGGGCGCGGCGGACGTGAAGTGGACGGAAAGAGCATCATGGGACTTCTCCTGCTCGCTGCCTCGCAGGGCAGCGAAATCACCATTTCCGCGGAGGGACCAGACGAGGACGCTGCAATCACGGCGCTCTGCGCCTTGATCGAACGCGGCTTGGACGAAGCGCCATGCGCCTGACCGGTCTCGGCGTCTCACCGGGGATTGGCATTGGCAAGGCGCTGGTACTACGGCGAGGCGCGCGCGATTTTCGCTTCCGCATTCCCGCGGCGCGCGTCGAGCGTGAAATCGAGTTGCTTGGCGAGGCACGCCAAAGGTCACGCGAGCAACTGCAACACATCCGGCAGCGGATCGCTGAATCGGCCGGCGCCGAGCACGCGTATCTGTTCGACGCGCAGCTGCTGATGCTCGACGATGCGATGCTCATCGACCGGGCAGCCGAGATCATCCGCACCGAACAGCTGAATGCCGGATCCGCGCTCGAGCGTGCCTTTGCCGAAATCTCCGCCTTGTTCGATCAGGGTGAAGATGTCTACCTGAAAGAGCGACAAGGGGACGTCGGCGATGTCGTCGGCCGTCTGTGCATGAATCTTCGCACCGGCGGCGACCCGCTCGAACTCTTCAAGGATCTCGAAGGTCCGCTGGTCCTGGTGGCCGACGAGTTGACCCCCTCGGTGATCGCGCAGCTCGATTGGCAGCGGTTCGCCGCGTTTCTTACCGACGGCGGCAGCTGGACGTATCACACCGCGATTCTCGCCCGATCGATTCACGTGCCGGCGGTGGCGGCGCTGCGCAGCGCGAGCAGCGTGATCGCGCCCGGTGCGCTGATTGCCGTAGACGGCGCGAGCGGCGAGGTGTTCGTCGATCCGGATCCGGCGACGCTGGAACACGTCCGGACACGCCAGCAACGGCGCCAACAGTTCGAACAGTCGCTCGACGAATACCGGCGGCTGCCGCCGGTGACTGAAGACGGCGTCCAGATCCGGCTCGAGGCTAATGCGGAATCTCCCGACGATGCCATGCGCGCCCGAGAAGCGGGGGCCGACGGCATCGGCTTGTTTCGATCGGAATTCCTGCTGGCGTGGGGCGGACATGCGGCGTTGACGGAGGAAACACAGTTCGCGGCCTACACCCGCCTCGTCGAGAGCATGTCGCCGGGCCGCGTGACGATCCGGACGTTCGATATCAGCGAAGGGCAGCTTCCGCTGGAACAACCCGACTCGGACGGCGCGCGCGCGCCGCTCGGGCTGCGTGGCGTGCGGCTCAGCCTCGCGAAGGACGAGGTGTTTCAAGCGCAATTGTGCGCGTTGTTGCGAGCCGCGGCACACGGGCCGTTGCGCATCATGTTTCCGTTCGTCTCCGGGGTCGAAGAGCTACTGGCCGCTCGCGCCGCGGTCATCCGCGCGGCCGAGACACTTCGGGCGCGCGGCATTGGGGTTCCGCCGGTACCGGTCGGTGTGATGATCGAAGTTCCATCTGCAGCGCTCACGGCGGATCTGCTGGCCGACCATGCGGACTTTTTCAGCATCGGCACCAACGATCTCATTCAGTACACCCTGGCGGTCGATCGCACCGACGATCGCGTGTCCAATCTGTACGAACCGTTGCATCCTGCCATCGTGCGAACACTCCGGCTGGTTGCCCGAGCCGCGCGGCGGCGCGGGATTCCGGTGTCCGTGTGTGGAGAGATGGCCGCCGACCCGGTCGTGCTGACGCTTCTCGTCGGCCTCGGACTGACTGAGTTCAGCATGGCACCGACGGCTGTTCCACTCGCGAAGCAGGCGCTGCGCGGGTTGAGCGCCGCCGAGGCGACCCGCGTCGCCGCGCGCACGCTTCGCGCCCGCACCGCCACCGAAGTCGAGAAGCTGCTGGGAGAATTCCTGTCGTCGCGTACCAAAGTAGGCCCTCGGACGTAGTGGGGGCCAATGCTCAATGCTCAATGTTGAATGTTCAATAAAGGAGAACGCGTGGCGGAACAAGTGACGCGGGTCGACAAGCCGTGGGGCTACGAGCTGCACTGGGCGAAAACCGAGCGATACGTCGGCAAGGTCATTCACATCGATGCCGGGCATGCACTGAGCCTGCAGTATCACAACCAGAAGGACGAGACAATTTATCTCGCGTCAGGCCGGCTGCTGTTCGAGATCAAAGAAGGCGATGAACTCGTCAAGCGCGAGATGAAACCGGGTGAAGCGGTCCACGTCACTCCCAAGACCGTGCATCGCATGACCGCGATCACCGATTGCGACGTGTTCGAGGTGTCCACCCCGGAACTTCACGATGTCGTCCGCCTCGAAGATCGATACGGCCGTACGACGTAGCGACGATCAGCGGTGCGACGAACTGTTGCAGAAGCTGCGCCGGTCTTGTCGGTGATGAAAGATTGACGTGGAAATCTGAGCGTCACACAATGGCCGGGTTCTTGAACAACTCAATCGTGAATTGGCGAATTCGTGAATGTGGCGAATGGGCAGGTCGGCCATGCCGCCGGCGCGGGTGACGGAGAAAGGACTGGTCGATGGGCAGTGTGAATAAGGTCATTCTGGTTGGGAATCTCGGGCGCGATGCCGAGCTTCGATACACGCCTGGCGGCGCTCCGGTCGCGACGCTCAACCTGGCGACCACGGAAATGTGGAACGACAAGGCCGGCCAGCGACAGGAAAAGACCGAATGGCACCGCGTGGTGTTGTGGGGAAAGACCGCGGAAAGCCTGAATGAATATTTGACCAAGGGAAAGCAGATCTACGTCGAAGGACGCCTGCAGACACGGCAGTGGGACGACAAGGACGGCAACAAGCGTTACACGACCGAGATTCGTGGTGATCGCATCGTGCTGCTCGGCGGTGGTGGGGGCGGCGGAGGCGCGCGTCAACAACCGCGCGGCGCGTCGGCACCAGCCGAGGAACACATGGGGGAGCCGGTCTCGGAACTGACCGACGACGATATTCCGTTTTAAGGCTCAGGGCCCTAAGCCTTGAGCCTTGAGCCCTGAGTCCTGAGTCACTTCCGATTCAACGCATCCAGCCGCTGTTTCGCGAGGATTGCTTCATACGCGGCCGGATACTTCTGGGTGACGGTCTCGAACGACTTTCGCGCGAGATCCACCTGCTTCAGCGCCTCGTAGGTGACGCCCATCTTGTAGAGGGCAATCGCCGCCGTATCGGCCTGTGCGTAGTTCGAGATGACCTTCTGAAACGCATCCAGCGCCTCGGCATACTTGCCTGCCGCGTACAGCGCATTGCCGATATTCAGTTGCGCATCATCAGCCTTGTCTGACTTGGGGAAGCTCGTCAGAAATGCATTGAATCCCTGGATCGCGATGTCGTACTGGCCCGCCATGTAGTCGCTATACGCGTTGTCGTACATCCGCTGCGGAGAAATGAAAGGCGCAGAGCCGGTCGGGCCGGTCGGCGGCTGTCCGGCGGTGGTCGGCGCAGCACCCGGCTCACCAGCCGGGGCCAGCGGCGCCGCGCTGGGCGCCACGCCCGTCGTTTGCATCGAGGACATCGCCTGGCGGACCGCTTCCAGCTCCTGCGAGACGGTCGACAACCGGACGTTGGTGTCGTCAGCCTTCTCGCGCAGGACCCTGACCCCATCGGCGACGTTGTCGATTTGCACCTTTTGATCGGCGAACGCCTTTCTGTTCGTCGCAGTTTGATCGTCGATCTTGGTCGACACCGTTTTCAGTGTGTCGGCCAGCGCGCCCATCATCTGCTGGAGTTGTTGCTGCTGCTCCTGCAGCATGCGGATCTCGGCCATCAGTTGCTGGTGCGCCTTATCGGCGGCTCCGGCCGGCGACGCGGCCGCGAGCACCACCGCCAGCACCGCACCAACCTTCCAACTTTGCTTCATCATGCGTGCCTCAATCTCGAGCGCATCGCCCGCGAAAAATTCATTTGCTGGTCACGACAAAATGCGCGCGCCGGTTCTTCGACCACGACCCCTCGTCATGTCCGGGCTCGAACGGGAACTCCTTGCCGTAGCTCACGGTGCGAAGGCGATCGGCAGGGATGCCGAGGGAAACGAGGTAGTTGCGCGCCGCCAGTGCGCGGCGCTCGCCCAGCGCCAGATTGTATTCTGCCGTACCGCGCTCGTCGGAGTGCCCCTCAATCGTCACGATCCAGGTCGGATATTTCTTCATCAATTCGGCGTTGCTGTTCAGCGACTGCTGGCCCAACGTATCGATGTCGTCCTGATCGTAGGCGAAGAACACCGGCTGGAACGGCGAGTTCTTGTTGAGCGTGTCGATGTCGGTCGAAGACAACGTGTCGGACGCAATAGGTTCGGCCGGCACCGGGACCGGTTCGCGAACCGGTTCGGGCGGGAGAGGCGGACGCCCGCCGCCGGTGGAGGCGGCCGGTGGCGGCGGCGGAATCGGCCGCGTCACCGGTGGCTTCTTCTTGCCGCCGCACGCACTGACCGCCAGTAGCGCGACCATGGCCACCACCACAACGGTTCGTCTCTGCTTCATCGTCTCTGCCTTTCCTTCCGTGTTCGTTTAGCTGTCTGGATTTCTCGCTGCTCGCGGGCCCCACCCCCGCTCGCTCGCGCTCCGGCGCTCGAAAACTCGCTATCCTCGCGCGGGCCGCCGCCCTACTGCGACCAGTTCGGATATCGGTTCATGCCGACGCGGGTGATCTGCTGCAGGTTCTTGCCATCGCGATCGATGACGAAGATCTGGGCTTTGCCGGCCCGGGTCGAGGTGAACGCGAGGTGCCGCCCGTTGGGCGAGAATGCCGGGCTCTCGTTGCTGCCGATGCCGTCGGTGATCGTGCGGCTCACGCCGGTCGCCACGTCGTAGATCCGAATGTCGTAGCCGGCGCCGTCCCGCGAGGCGTAGGCGATTTCGTTATTCGGCGAGATCGACCACGTCGGCCGGTCGCAGTTCGTTTCGTTCGTAATCTTGTGCGGCTCCGACCCGTCGTCATTCATCACCCAAATCTGGGGCGAACCGGTGCGGTCGGAGGTGAACGCGATCTGTTTGCCGGTCGGCGACCACGTCGGCGTAACGTCGATGTTTGGATGGTTCGTGAGGCGGCGTAAGCCGGATCCATCGCGGTTAATCACGTAGATTTCGCTGTTGCCGTCGCGATTCGAGGTAAACGCCAGGCGCGTACCGTCGGGCGACCACGCGGGCAGAAAGTTTTGCTTTTCGGAAGTGCCGGCGGTTGGATTCGAAAACCGTCCCTCGGCGATGTAAGAGACGATGATGTCCTGGAACCCGGTGCGATAAGAAGTGTAGGCGATCGCGGTTTTGTCGGGAGACCATGCCGGCGTGATGTCCAACGATCGAGCCACGGTAATTCGTGTCTGATTCGCGCCGTCGTAATCAGACATGTAGATGTTCGAAATGCCGCGATCCGCCACCGGCCCCTTCATCCGTTCGCCGTCGCGGTCGGATGCAAACGCGAGTTTGGTGCGGGCCACGCCGCGCAACCCCCGCTGCTGCTGATGGATCTCGTCGGATGCGGTGTGCGAATACAGACGCGGGTTCTTGAGCGTGCCGCTGTACTCCTTGCCCAGTGCCGTTCGGCCGGTCGCCACATCGATCAATCGAACCTGGACCGCAACTCCTGCGGGGGTCTTTCTGACCGTGCCGACGATCAGACCATCCGCTCCCAACTGTTTCCACTGATCGAGCGGAACTTGATCAATTGAGGTGGCCGGAGCAATCGTCTTGTAGGTGTCGCGCGGAATCAGATAGAACTCGCGCTCGAAATTCAGATCGTCCCACAGCACTTGCCCGATCGTCTTGGCGGCAGCGACTGTTTCCGGATCGTTCGTCAACGCGATGAAGTCGGGAACCGCATACTTCGGCGGCAACCCCGCCCCCCCTTGGATTCTCACAACTATCTGATCGTTCTGGCGCGGCGGTTCCTGCGCTCCCGCGGGCGGCTGCCCTTGACTCGACAGGGTCAATGCCGTCCATGCGGCCATGATGCTCGTGATGAGTATTCGCATAGGTGTGTTCAACGATGGTAATCAAAGATCAAATGCACCGTCAGGCTGTTTTCCGTGAACTCGCGGGGAAGCGGCGGCAAGGTGCGGGTTTTAGCGAGCGCGCGCTGCGATTCGAGGTCGAGCAGTGAAATGCCACTGGGCTTCTCGAGCGCGATGTCCGATATGGTGCCGTCGCGATGGATCGTGAACTTGACCTGCACCTGTCCCGCCGCGCCCTGATTCTCGCTCCAGTTTCGCTTAATCAAATCGACCATCTGCGACAGATACGTCGGACAGCAGAAGTTGGCGTAGTCGGTCGTGGCGGACGCTCCCGCGGTGCTGCTGCCCGCCGGACGCGTCAAGCCTCCGAACGGGATCGGTGCGCCACCGGTATCGGCGCGCGCATCACCGGTTTTCACCTCGGGACCGGTTGTTGGTTTTCGCGTTGATGATTTGTCAACCGGCTTGTCGATTCGCTTGGGCGGCGTCTTGGCCACGGGTGCTTTCGGTTCCGGCGCCACCATTTCCGGTGCCTTCGGCGCCGGGGGAGCGACCGGCGTCGGCTTGGTCTCTGCCGCGACTTCCTGAACAGGCTTTCCCGAGATTGGCGTCAACCCGCCGGTGTCAGGCCCGGTGCCGCTGCTGAGAGTAATCGTCATCGGCGTCACGTCAGCGGATGTCGACGACGTGCGCCAGCTGTTCGGCATCACGATCACGCCGGCAATCAGCGCCGCATGCGCGAGGCACGAGATGACGAGCATCCGGCCCGCGGTGTCCGCTTCGCGCGATCGCTCGAGAAGGATGTCGCTGACCGCTTCGTGCATGCACTACCGGCTGACCGGCTTGGTCATCCAACCGACCTTCTCGATGCCGCCTTCTTTCAATTTGTCCATCACGGTGGCAATGTCCTGAACCGTCGCGGCGGCATCCGCACGGATGAAGACGGACTTGTCTTCACGAGGAAGGACGGCTTGACGCACTCGCTCGGACAGAAAATCAATGGTCACATCGTCCTTATCGAGTTGCACCGTGCGCCGGCGTCCGAAGTCCGCAGGCACCGTCACGTAGATCGGCTGCGCGGTGACCGGCGTCGCGCGACGCGCCTGGGGAAGGTTCACCTGGAGGCCCTGCTGCATCATCGGCGCGGTCACCATGAAGATGATGAGCAGCACCAGCATCACGTCGACCAGCGGCACCACATTGATCTCGGCGAGCGACGTCGACACGCGCGCCGTCCGTCCGCGCCGCGAGCCGTCCGAACCTGCCGTTTGATGCACCTTTGGCACTGTAAATCCGAATCCCTAATCCTTTATCCTCAATCACTAATCACTGATCACTAATCACTAATCGCGAATCGGATCCCGGATCCCGCACCCCGGACCCGCTTGTCGCGCCGAAGCGCGCAGCGCGAAGGCGGGCCCATTACGTGAAGTTCCTCTCTGAGATATTCAAGAACTCGAGCGAGAAATCATCCATCTCGGACGCGAAGTGCTTCACGCGGTTCGTGAAGTGGTTATAGAAGTACACGGCGGGGATCGCCGCAAACAGTCCGGCGGCGGTGGTGATCAGCGCCTCCGCAATGCCCGGCGCGACGACGCCAAGGCTCGACGATCCCTGCGCGCCGATCTGCTGGAACGAATCCATGATGCCCCAGACCGTTCCGAACAGACCGATGAACGGCGTGATGCTCGCGGTCGTGGCGAGAAATGTCAGGCGCCGTTCGAGTTTCGTCATCTCGACGGTGGTCGCACGCAACAGCGCGCGATAGACGGCATCGAGACTCTTCAGGGTTGGACGAACGGCAACGGCTGCTGGCTTGGCGGCGTCAGGGTTCGCCGTCGTGCGGAGCTGCGAATTCAGCTCCGTGTAGCCCGACTGGAACAATCCGACGAGCGGACTGGCGGTCAGCGTGCGGCAGACCGCCTGCACTTCGGAGAATTTGCTGCTCTTGCGAAAGACGTCCAGAAACGTCAACGACTGACGGGCCGCGCCGCCGAACTGCAGGAACTTGTAAAAGATGATCCCCCACGAGATCGCCGAGAACAGCACGAGGATCGCGAGCACGAACTTCGCGACGGGACTCGCGTGAGCGACGAGATAGATGATGTCGGTGTTGACTTCGCCGGCCCCAGTTGCCGGCGCGGCGCCCTGCGCGTACAGCGCTAGAGCGTAGTATCCGGGCGTGCGCAAACATGCCTCCGCTGCGATCGTATGTCGCGCCGCTGGGACAGCGCAGGATGTGTCGAAGAGTAACACGCCCCCTATGCGCTGTCAAACATCTGATAAGATTGTACTTACTTCGCCTCTCATGCTGCGTTTCCTTTCCGTCCGAAACCTCGCCGTCATCGACCGCCTCGAACTGGAATTCGAACCCGGACTGAACGTCCTGACGGGCGAAACGGGGGCTGGAAAGTCGATCCTGGTCGGCGCGGTGGGACTCCTGGTTGGCGGGCGCGCGTCGGCCGATCTCGTCCGCACCGGCGAGGACACCGCAACGGTCGAGGCGATCTTCGACACCCCACACGGCGATGAGCTGATCGTCAGACGTGAAGTGTCCGCGCAGGGGCGCAGCCGCGCCTCGATCGACGGGTCGCTGGCAACCAGCGCGACGCTGCGCGACGTATGCGCTCCGCTGGTCGACCTGCACGGCCAGCATGAGCATCAATTACTTCTCAATCCTGGCACCCACCTCGATCTGCTGGACGCATTCGCCAACCTCGACGAGGCGCGATCCGACGTGGCGCGACGATTCGCCGCGTTCCACGCGGTGCGATCCGAACGGGACACACTGCTCAGCGGCGAACGGCAGAAGGCTTCGCGAATCGAGTTCGTTTCGTTCCAACTCGCGGAAATCGATCGCGTCGCGCCGAAGGCGGGGGAGGACGAGGAACTGTCTGCGACGCGGACCGTGCTGGCAAATGCCGACAAACTCCAGCGCCTGTGTGCGGACGCGTACGACACCCTGTACGAAGGGGACGCGGCTGTACTCCCATCGCTCGGCAGCGTCTGGAAGAAGGTGGGCGAGCTGGCGGCACTCGATTCGAGGTTCGTTCCGTACTCGGACGCGCGCAGCACGGTGAACTCACAGCTCGAGGATCTCGCGTTCTTTTTGCGTTCGTATGCGGGAGCGATTGATGCCTCACCGGCACGGCTGCAGGAGATCGAGGATCGACTGGCGCAGCTCGAACGGTTGAAAAAGAAACATGGGCCCGCGCTGGTCGATGTCCTGGAAAAAGCGGACGCCCTCCGGCGCGAACGGCACGACCTGGAACACGCGACCGAGCGCGTGGCGGCAGTCGAGCGCGAACTGACCATCGCGCGCGCAGCCTACCTGGATGCGGCGACCGCCCTCGCAAAG
>Ga0222622_10000306_pt1 | contig 17803 bp, 14 predicted proteins | sample PLM2_5_b1metaG_FD_177335 | JGI IMG/M metagenome (GOLD analysis project Ga0222622, IMG submission 177335) | Groundwater sediment microbial communities from an aquifer in East River, Colorado, USA - PLM2_5_b1 | ecosystem: Environmental > Terrestrial > Soil > Riparian zone | place: USA: East... | reverse complement strand
CGCCGCCCGGATCGCGAACTCCCGCTGTCGCCCCGAGGCGCGCGCCAGGAGCAGGCTGGCGATGTTCGCGCACGCGATCAACAGCACGAGGCCAACCGCTCCGAGCAGCAGAAACAGCGCGAGCCGTACGTTGCCGACGATGGTGTCATGCAGCGGTTCGATGCCGATACCGCGGCCGCCGTTGCTTTCCGGAAAGCGCTGCGCCAGATCTTCTGCAATCGTGGCGAGATCCGCGCGCGCGACGTCGGCCGTCACCGACGGTTTCAATCGGCCGAGCGCTCGGAAGTAATGAACGTCGCGATTGGTGAGCAGATCGCCGGGCACGTCCATGGGCGGGAGTGGTACCGGCTTTGGAGACAGGACCCACGCCTGGCACCCTTCAGGAAAGTTGAACGCCCCGGGCATGACGCCCGCGATGGTGTGCGGAACGCCATCGATCCTGACGCGACGACCGGCGACCTGCGGATCGGATGCGAACTGTTGCGCCCAGAGCGTGTGGCTGAGGACGATGAGCGGCTCACCGGCGCGGGCATCGGCGTCGTGCGTGAACGTGCGGCCGAGCGCCGCCGTCATCCCGAGCGTCTCGAAGTAGGCGGCCGTTACCCGTGCGCCCTGCACGCGTATGGGTTCGCCACCTGGCACCGCGATGGTCAGCGCGTCATCCCGGTACCCGGCAAGCGCAGTGAACGAGTGGTTTCCCCGCTCGAAATCCAGGAAGTCTGCCGGCGCCAATGCGCTCTTCGGGTCGGGTGCGCTGGATGACCAGACCTGCACGAGTTGGGTCGAATCGGGATAGGGAAGCGGACGCAGCAAGATCCCGTTGACGACGCTGAAGATGGCCGTGTTCGCGCCTATGCCGATGGCCAGCGTGAGGACCGCAACGAGCGTGAAACCAGGGGCGTGCGAGAGACTGCGGATTGTGTATCGGATGTCGTTCCGCATGTCCTTAATCGACGCGAAGCGCAGTCATCGGATCGAGGTGCGCCGCCCGGCGCGCCGGCAGCAGCGCCGCCGCCATCGCGACACCGACCAGGACGGCGCCGGCCGCGGCGAAGGTCGCGAGATCTCCCATCTGAACTCCGAAGATCAACGCACCCAGTGCGCGTGCCAGTGGGTAACCAAGGATGCTGCCGATAACAACGCCCGTGATGGCAAGCCGCAGACCGTCGGTCGCGATGAGGCGTACGAGCTGGGGTGGCGTCGCGCCCAGCGCCAGACGGACGCCAATCTCGTGCGTGCGCCGCGTTACCGCGTAAGACATGACCCCGTACAACCCGAGCGACGCCAGGCCGAGTGCAAGGACTCCGAAAGCGCCGAACAATGCGCCGATCCCTCGCTGTTTGTCGGCACGATCCCGGAGCACCTCTTCGAACGGCTTTGCCTCGAAAACCGGTAATGCCGGATCCAACGCGTGTATCTGTTGCTGTAATGCGGCCGGTGTCATGGATGCGGAGGCCCGGACGAGAATGGCTTCGCGATCCACGTTCGAGTGCTGCGCCAGCGCGAGGTACAGGAACGGCCGCGTATGCTCGGAGGCTTCGTCGTACTTCGCGTTCCGGGCAACACCAACGATGCGGACGACCCGATCGTCCAGCGTGACGGTGCGGCCGATCGGATCGAGGTCGGACCAGAGTTGACGCGCCAGTGTTTCGTTCGCGATGGCAACGTCGGGAGCCCCGCGCCGATCGCCGACGTCAATCCCGCGCCCACGCACCAGCGGAATCTCCATCGTCTTGAAATAGTCAGGCCCAACGCTGCTCATGTAGGCGCGCGATTCGGAAGTGCTTCCGCCGGGCTCCTGGGCAGCGACCACCGTACTCACCATGGTGCCGCCGAGAGGCAACAGATCGGTCATGGTGACGGCATCGATTCCGGGCAGCGCCTGCAGTCGGCTCGTCAGCTCGCGCCGAAACCCGTCGCGGCGATCGGGTGCATAGTTCTGAAGACCAAGGTCGTACGATGCCGACAATAATCCGTGCGGGTTGAAGCCGAGGTCTATCGCCGAGGTTTTCTGAAGGGCTCGCACGCTCAGTCCGGCACCGAGCAGCAACACCAGCGAGAGCGAGAGCTGGACGATCACGAAAAATCCCTGTGTGCGGGAGCGGCCGCCGCGCGGTGTTGTGCGGACACGCGACACCAGCGTCCCTCGCGTGACGGCGAGCGCCGGGGTCAGCCCAAACACACACGTGCTGCCGATCGCCAGCAGTGCCGTGAAGACCACGACACGAGCGTCCACCGCCGCCTGCAACCCGCCGAAATCGATCTCCGGCAGCCGCGCCAGCAGAAGGTCCGCTGCCCAGAACGCCAGCAGGAGACCGGCCGCCGCGCCAAAGACGGACAGAACGAGACTCTCGGCAAGGAGCTGCCGAATGATGCGCCAGCGCGACGCGCCAACCGCCGCCCGGATACTCAACTCGGTCATTCGTCCAGCGCCTCGAGCGAGCAGGAGATTCGACACGTTCGCGCAGGCAATCAGAAGGACGAGGCCGGTGACGCCGAGCAGGAGCGCCGCAATCGGCACGAGCTCGCCCCGATCGGAGGGCCGTACACCGGCGGAAGCGCTCGAGATGATGGCGCCGCGGTTCGTATTGGCGTCAGGGTATTCCGCTTCGAGCGCCGCGGCGATGCCCGATACGACCGCCTGCGCTCGTTGAACGGAGACATCGGCGCGCCGCCGCGCCATCACCCGCAGCCACAGCGTGCGGCGTTCGCGAAGCCACCCGGCGTGCGACGAGTTGAGCGCCGGCAGCGATGAAATCGGCACCCAGATGTCCGCCGACTGTCCGAATTCCGGGCCAACGAATCCCTCCGGTGCGACGCCCACGACGCTGACGTCGCGGCCGTTCACCACGATCGGGCGATCCGGAATTACCCCGCCGAACCGCTGGCGAGACAGACGCCGGCTGATGACGGCGACGGGAACAGCTCCGGCGTCGTCATCTGATATCTGCAACATCCTGCCCGCGTCCGCGGTCACGCCGAGCGCCGAAAAGTAGGAACCGCTGACGACGTGCCCGCGGATTCGCTGGGGTTCGCCGCCGCTGGCAACGCTGAATGATGACGGGGCGAACGCCAGCACGCTGGAAAACACATCCGTCGTCTGCGCTCGGTAGTCGAGGTATTCGAGGTACGACAAGCCGCCGGTGCGGCCCGTGTCGCGCCACACGCCCGATAGCCACATCAGTTCGGACGGCGCCGAAACGCCCGGCATCGATCGGAACAGCGCACCGTTGGCCAGCGTGAAGATCGTGCTGTTGACGCCAATCCCCAGGGCCAGCGTGGCGATGGCGCTGGCGGCGAAGACCGGGCTCCGCGTCAGCGAGCGAAGGGCGTACTTGAAATCCTGCAACATGTGGCCAACCCGGTGCGATAGCGAACCGATTGCCATCTGCCTCGCGCGACCGTAATTGATTGAGATGATGCTATTTACGCGATGTTTGGCTTCGTCGTCCCACGCATCCCGCTGTTCGCCTTTGGGAAGGCAAATCCCACAATCGGATGAATGCTCATGTCAGTGCTCGAGGCCAAGCGCGGTCATCAACCGGCGCGCGAAATCAGGACCCAGTCCCTGTTCTTCGTGTTTGAAATACACGAACACGTCCCTTAATCCGAGTCCCCGAATCGTTTCCGCCCAGCGCTCGATATCTGCCTGTTGATAGCCTTCATCACGCAGCCGAAAGTAGCCGTAATCGGCAGTCATCTCGATCGGTGTATGTAGCTTTTCGCTGTCGGCGATGCACAGCGCGACGTTCCGCCGTCGCAGGATCTCGAAGACTTCGGCGTCGAACCACGAGACGTGACGAAATTCGAACGCCGCCCGCGTCCCCTCCGGCAGCAGATCCACAAACTCGCCGAGTACGCGTGCGTCTTTCTTGAGCGTGGGCGGGAGCTGAAACAACAACGTCGCCAGCTTCGGGCCCAGCGTCCGCGCGGTCCGGCAAAACGTCTGAAGCAGATCTTCGCAGCGTTGAAGTTTCGAATCGTGCGTGATCCGTCGCGGCGCCTTCAGCGTGAACGAGAACGAGTGCGGAGTTCCCGCTGCCCATCCGGCGAGCAGCTTCTCTGTCGGCATGCGGTAGAACGTGTAGTTGATTTCAACCGTGGGGAAGCGCTCGGAGTAGTAGGCGAGCATCTTGGCAGTGCTCAGTTTCTCCGGATAGAACGTGCCCCGCCATTCGGGGTAGTTATATCCCGAGGTTCCGATCAGGATGCTCATAGCTTGTCAATGATCAATGTTCAATGATCAATGTGCAATGCTCAATGTTCAATGCTCAATGTTCCAATGACAGAAGCTGCGTACGACCGACGGTTCCGCGCTGTACGTTTCTGCCAGTAATAGATCGCCCGACGTCCGAAACGCGATTTGAGGAGTCCCATCAGATCCTGAAAATCCTCACGAGGATCATCAAGAATGCCGAGTCCAATCCCGATCGAGGGCGACACAGTGTGAACACCAACCATTGAACATTGAAACGTTGAGCATTGAACATTGAACATTGAACATTGACACGTGGAGTTCAACGGCCGCTCAGGTCGGCGGCCCGTTCGGCGAAACTCACAATCTGCCGTTCGGCCCAATATCCATCGTCGCTCCCGTTGGCGTCGGATGCGAACCCGCAGTGGCCGCCGTGCTTCGTCACGACAACCGTGACGTGAGGATTCGCGCGTAAGCGCGGATCGCGAAAGAGCGCGGCCGGCACGAAGGGATCATCCTCGGCGCTGATGATGAGCGCCGGCACACCGATTCGATCGACCACGCGCATGGCGCTGGCCCGGAAGTAGTAGTCCTCTGCATCGTCGAAGGAAAAGTGGGGAGCGGTGAAGTACTCGTCGAACTCACGGACGGTTCTGACCGCCGGCAGGCGATCGAGCGGGTATTTGCCGGGATGCGCGGCAGCCTTCCGGCGCATGCGCGCTTTCAGCCCGCGAACAAAATTCCATTGATAGATGAAGTTCTCCCGCCGCTCGAGCGCGCGGACGCATTCGGCGAGTTCAATCACCGGTGAGACCGCACACACGCCCCTCAGCGACGACGGAGCCGCGCTGCCGTAGTCTCCGGCGAGCTTGAGCGCGAGGTTGCCGCCAAGCGAGTAGCCGGCGACCACGACCCGATCGATCCCTTCGCGTCCGATTTCTGCGATGACGTGGGCGGCGTCGGCCGTGAGACCGGAATGGTACAGCCCGTCGCACAGCGATTCGGTACCGCCGCAGTTGCGCTGATTGAGCAGGAGCACGTTGAATCCCCGCGCGTACGCCTTGGCCGCAATTCCACGCATGTAGTGGGCGGCGCTCGAGCCTTCGAGACCGTGCAGCGCCAGCAGCGCAGGATGTGCCGCGGGTTCCTGTTGCCAGTGGCAATGTGCGAGCACGCGGGTGCGTGGTGCGGTGTCGAAGTGACGTTCGGTCGGCGGCGGCAGCGGGAATGCGCGCGGCTTGCCCCAGCAGTACACCGTCATGACGTGGCCGTTGCTGAGACCTCGCTTGGGGACGTAGTCGCTCATCGCAAGCGATACACGCGCAGCGGTCCGCTCGAGTACGCGACGGGCAAATCGAGCAACTCCATGGTCACGAGAAAGTCGAGCGCGTAGCGTCGGCCGAGCGATCGGGCCCGATCGGGGCTCATCGTGTCGAAGTCGCGCAGCTCTTCGAGACGATCGCGCGTGCGAATGGCGACATCCCGGTCGTACATGCCGATCGCCGCATCCTTGATTCCTTCAACGAACACATCGCGTTCACCCGCCACGCGCAGGCTGGTGCCGTATTGCACCGCGTGGCCTGGATGCGCGAGCCAGCCGCTATCGTGCGGCGTGCTGCGGGCCCATGCCATCACGCGCCCCCAATCATTGTCGGGGACACTGATCTCGGCAATTGGACGATCGGGGAATTTGACGAACTTGATGTAGGCGCTGCGCGTGACCGACACAAGCGCAATCACCAGGCACACGATCCGCGCCCGGCGCGGCGAGGGCGTGAGCCCTTCCCCAATCAACCAGATCAAGTACGCAATCGCGAGGAAGTCGAGCATCCAGAAGACGCGCGGCACTTGCAACTGGATCACCAGTGCCACACGCGCGGCGTTGAGCGGCAGCGCCAGCAGGAACACTCCAAGCAGCGCCAGACAGCCGGCGACCAACCCCGCTTCTCCCGCCATGGCGACACCGGCAGCCGCGCGCCGTTTGTAGATATAGAAAATAGCCGGCGCGTACACGAGATTGAGCAGCCATGCGTACGCCGGCCACTCCAGCGGAAACAGATAGTCTTTTGTTTCGAGGGTCGCCAGCCACACGTCATCCATGGTGACCAGGCGGCCGGCGAGCGGTCCCGAGAGCAATATCCAACTGGCTGCGACCGCCGCGACTGCGGCGCCGACAATCATCGGCAAACGCCAGCGACGTTCGTTGACGCCGGCGCCCACAGCAATCCAGATTGAAAACCACAGCGCGGTCGTCGGATGGAGCAGGCCACCCGCCAGCACCAGCGCGGCAGCCATGATGGCGTGCCGGCGCATCATCGCGACGACGGCAAGGACACCAAGACTGAAGGCGAGCTGCCGCGGATGGAAGTACCCTTCGAGCGTATTGGTCCCTGATTTGGCGATGGCGTGGCGCAGCGTCAGCGCCGCGACGAACGCCATCGTCGCCCACGCGGTGCGATACAGAAGCCGTCCGAACAGGAGCGCCGCTCCGAGGAGCAGGGCGAGCGTTACGGAATAGAGAGCCGCGAACAGCGCCGGAAGCCCCAAGCCGGTCAGCCGCGCCAGGGCCGCGATGGTTTCATCGATCATCGTCAGGCGCGCCTGCGAGGCGATGAGCGCGCTGTCACGCGGAAAGAGACTCGGATCCAGCCGTTCGAGAGCGGCGGGAATGTAGAAGGCGAGATCCGATGCGCCGTAGCGGTAACCCGCGGAATTCAACGTACAGAGCAACAGGAAGGGGATCAGAGAGAAGGCATACAGTTTTGCGTATCCCTGATCCGTCTCTTCTTGGATGACCACCTACTGTTCGTCTGCCGTTGGCCCGTAGACGGATGGCAGCGGCACGTTTTTCAGCCGCAGATAGACAGTCAGCTGGCCGCGGTGATGGATCAGGTGGTTCATCACGAAGGTGCGGAGCGCCGACGCACGCGGCATGGCGAACACGAGCTGGCCGTTATTCTTGAACGTCCACGTCGCCAGCATTTCCGAATCGCCGAGCGCGGCGATCGCGGCGCGCGCGTCCCGAACATTCTTGTCGAAGTCCGCGATCAAGGCCGCCGCCGACTCGGGCTGTCTCGGGCGCGCGTCCTTTGCGTCGGCGACATCAAATACCGAGTTCTGGGTGATCGCACCCGCCCAATGGGGGAGGTTTGCGATATGGCCGGCAAGCTGGCCAAGGCTGAACGACTTGTCGTGCGGTTTCCACGCGAACTCCGCCTGAGGCGTCCGCTCGAGGAGGCGGCGAGTGGTTCCCATTTCGTGGTCGAATTCCGGAAGCAGCGCATCTTTAAGAGCCATGGGTACAAGAATATGTCGTCCGTCCGGGCCAGTTCAACCGTCACACTCACTGCACAATGCCCGGGATCCGGGACACGGGATCGGGCAAACCGCCACTGAACCGTCGTAGGGACCATGCCGTCTTGCTTCTGGAGCTTGAATGAATGACTGGGCCGGCGGGTATACCGGGGCCTTCGTGACCCTGGACCAGAGTCTCGAACGGGAGTTCGAGGATCGCCTGCGGGAATCGGCCACCCTCGCATTCCGTGTCGCCTATGGCGTGTTGCGGCACCGGCAGGATGCGGAAGACGTGGCGCAGGAGGCCTTTGCCAAGGCGTATCGCAGCTTCAATCAGCTCCGTGACCGCGATCGCTTTCGCGCCTGGCTCATGCGCATGACATGGCGGCTGGCAATCGATCGCTGGCGGTCGGACCGGCGCCGCTCGGTGCGCGAGCAGGCGGTGGAATCGACCGACGCGCCCAGCACCGAAGATGTGGCGCTTTCACGCGAGCGTGCCGAGCTTTTGTGGCAGGCGATCGACGCGCTGCCTGAAAAGCTGCGGATCGTTGTGGTGCTCGGGGCCATCGAAGGGCACGACATCCGCGCCATGGCGCGCCTGCTCGACCTGCCGGAAGGCACCGTAAAGTCCCGGTTATATCTGGCCCGCAAAGGGCTGGCGGAGAGTCTGCGATGTCTCGCACCGAGCAACTGACCGATCAGGACGAGCGCCTCGTGTCGGCAGCTGAAGCGGATCTGCACCAGCTGCTGTCGATCGAGCCCTCGCCGGAGTTCGCGGCACGCGTTCGATCCCGTGTGCGCGAGAATCGTGACGCGCCATCGCGACGATGGGGATGGATCGGCCTGGCACTCGTATCCACGGCGGCCGCGGCATTGGTGGTGACGGCAATCGTTCGCACCGGTCACGCGCCGAGCGGATCGCTCGAAAGAACTGAGATCGCACGACGCGACGATATCGTGCTCAGGCCGCCCGCAGCGGTCATCGACTATCCGGCGTCGTCGCCTTCATCAACGTCGCGTGTCGAAATCAGCAGGCCCTCCGCACGCGTCGCAGAGCGCGCCGATTCGAGACCGGAGATCGTGATCGATCCGGCCATGACCGATGCAATCCGCCGGATGTCGATGTCCATCAGGAATTCGGCGCCCGATCCATCCGTCGGCGAGACGTTGCGGACGGAAACCGCCTCAATGGAATTGACGGCTCCCGATCCCCTGATGGTGCCCGAGATCGTACTGAAACCAGCCGATCCGAACGGCGGCGACCAGACCCCGTTCGAACAAGATGAGGAGTAAAACCGTGACGAGAGCATTCAAACATTCACTGCCGGTTGCGATTGCGTTCGCCTTGAGCGTCAGCCTTGCTGCCCAGGACGGCCAGCCCACGCCCGCGCAGCCCACACCAGCATCCAGCCGGCCCCCGTCCGCAGCCGTAGGCCTGAAAGTGTCGCTGGTCTTTTCACGAACGCACGGGGACAAAAAGGTGAGCAGCCTGCCGTACACACTATTCGTCACGGCCAACGATCAGCGCACGAGCGTGCGCCTCGGTACGCAGATCCCGGTGCCAACGACCGTAGTCAGCGACAAAGGATCGCTGCCGTCGTACCAATACCGGGACGTTGGCACCAACCTCGACTGCGCGGCCAACTCGGCGCCCGACGGTGCATACAGATTGATCATCACGGTGGAGGATTCTTCCGTGTATTACCCGGATGAATCGGACTCCGCTACCAGATCCACAACGGCAGTCACGCGCGCTCCTGCGTTCCGGAGCTTCAAGTCGACGTTTACGCTGTTGGTGCGCGACGGACAAACCGTGCAGTCGACGTCGGTCACCGACCCGGTCAGCGGCCAGACCATCAAGATCGATGCGACGGTGAACGTGCAGAAGTGACCTACGGGTTTTGCATGAACGTCGTATCAGGTTCGACGACGATCGTTTTTTGCCCTATGACTTTGTCGCCGATCACGAGCTTTACTAGATAGGTGCCCGGCGCAACGGGCGGGCCGCCGAAACCGCCCCGCCCGCGACCGCCGCCCCCTTGTGCCGCCGCCGCAGGAGCCGGCGCGGGGGCCTGTCCGCGCGCGGGTTGTTGGGGTGCCGCAGCGGCTGTCGACGGTTCCGTTGCGGGAGCCCCCTCCGCCGGCGGAGTGCCTTGCGGAGTGCCGGCCGCCTGACCACCGCGCCCTCGTCCACCAGCCCCGCCTGCACGCAGGTCCCACTGGACGCGATTAAGTCCCGCATTTCTCGTCCCCAGCAGGCTGCGGATCTCCCGGCCGGTCACATCGCTGATCGTGACCCGCACGTCGGCCCCGGGTTGGCTTTTCAACCAATAGCTAATCGCCGATCCCTGCGGCGGGTTTTGTCCTCGAAAGAATTTTGCTCCCTCGACGAGGACCGCCCTTTGGATGTCGGTCGCCCACGCCACCGACGGGCGAATATCGAACAGGACCGCATCTGATGCCGTCGTCGTGTCGGCCATCTGCTGCAGTGCCGTGATGTCGTCCATGACGTAGAGGCTGCGGCCGTGCGTGCCGAGAATGAGATCGTTGTCGCGCGGATGCACGAGCACGTCATCGATGCGCACGGTTGGCAGGCCGTTCATGAATCGCTTCCACTCCCGACCGCCATTCAACGACACATAGAACCCGTACTCCGTTCCGAGATACAGCAGGCTCCTGTTCTTCGGATCTTCCCGAATCACGTTGACGTTCCCCTGCGGCAAGTTGGAAGCAATTGACGTCCACGTTTCGCCAAAGTCTGTAGTCTTGAAGACGTAGGGGTTGTGATCGTCGGTGCGATGACCGTCGAGGGTCACGTAACACGTGCCGGCATCGTAATGCGATGGCTCGACGCGCGAGACGTGCGTCTCCGCTGGCACACGCGGTACATTTCCAACCACGTTCTTCCAGGTGCTGCCGCCGTCGCGGCTCACCTGGAGGTTGCCGTCGTTCGTGCCAACCCAGATAATGCCCGGCACGAGCGGCGACTCACCAATGGTGACGATGTTGCTGAAGGAGGCTGCACCGTCGTGTTTCGATGCCATGGGCGCCGTCCCTGCGACGCCCAGGATCGGACGATCGTTTCGTCCGATGTTCTTCGTCAGGTCGGGCGAGGCAACCCAGGTGTCGCCGCGATCGAACGAACGAAACAATCGATCGCCGCCCAGATAGATCGTGCGTGAGTTATGCGGCGAGAGGATGAACGGCGTGTTCCAGTAGAACCGATAGAACGTGCCTGACGGCGGGGTCGGCACGACGTTCGGATTCTGGTTGCCGCCAAATCCGAATTGCGCCGCCGCCTGAGCGGCCGGGTCCGGCGTCTCTCCGGCGGGTGCGCCAGCACCGCGTCCTGGTTGCCCCGGACCGCGCGGCCTGATGCTGTTGCTTCGGCCGGTGCGCAGATCGACGCGGTTGGTGGCGCCATCCTGCGACTCCGAGTACAGGATCGTCCAGTCTGACTGATCGTTCTGGGTGTAGAAGCCGTCGCCGCCGCCGACGCGATACCAATCCGAATTGAGGATGCCGTTGCTGCTGCGCGTCGCGCTCGGGCCGCACCAGCTGCCGTTGTCCTGCAGGCCGCCGCAGACGTAGTACGGCTTGCGCATGTCGGCGCTGACCGCGTAGAACTGGCCCGCCGGGACCGTGTTCACATATTCCCATGTCTCACCACGGTCGTAGGTCACGTCGAGACCGCCGTCGTTGCCGAGCAACAGGTGGTTGCCGTTGTGCGGGTCGATCCAGATCGCGTGATGGTCGCTGTGCGGAATACCTTGCACGGTGTTCCACGTCTTGCCGCCGTCGGTGCTCTTGAAGAACGGTGCGCCGCCCTGGTAGGCGATCTCCGGGTTGCTGGGATCGATCCGCATTTGGCTGTAATACATCCAGCGATCGCCCTGATTCGACAGGAAGTGCCAGCTCTTCCCGCCATCGTCCGATCGCCACACACCGCTCTTGCCGGGATCCGGCGGTGGTGCCGGACCGCGGCCACCGCCAATGCCGCCACCGCCGCCGCGTTGCCCCGGCGGCACGAGCGTCCCGTCGTCGTTGACGCCCGCTCCGGTACCGCCGCTCGGTCCCACTTCGATCGAAGCGTAAATGGTCGACGGTTTCGAGCGTGCGATGTCGAGCCCGATGCGCCCGATCATCGGATTAGTCGGCAGCCCGTTGGTGAGCCTGGTCCAGCTCTTCCCGCCATCGCTTGTCTTCCACAGGCCGCTGCCGGGGCCGCCTCCATTGAACCCCCACGGAGTCCGCCGTCGTTCATACGATGCGGCGATCAGAACGTTCGGGTTCGTGGGGTCCATGACGACATCGGTGAAGCCCGTGTTCTCGTCAATGAATTTCGTGTTGGTCCAGGTTTTCCCGCCGTCGGTCGTCTTGTAGAGACCGCGTTCTTTGTTGGGGCCGAACAGATGGCCCACCGCCGCGACGTAGGCGACGTTCGGATCTTTCGGGTGCACGACGATGCGTGCGATGCTTTGGGTATCCTTAAGGCCCGCCTCCTGAAAGGACTTGCCACCATCGATTGATTTGTAAACGCCCGCACCGAAGGAAGAACTCTGGCGGTTGTTTGCTTCACCCGTCCCGACATACAGGATGTCGGGGTTGGATGGCGCGATCGCGATATCACCGATCGACGACACCGGGTAGGTCTCGAAGATCGGGATCCATGTCGTGCCGTTGTTGGTGCTCTTCCAGATGCCGCCGGTCGCGAGTCCCAGATAAATGATGCTCGGGTCACTTTCGACCACAGCGATGTCGTCCACGCGGCCGCCCATATTTGCCGGGCCAATCGATCGCCAGACGAACGGCTTCAGAACCGGATCGTCCGATTGATTGATCGGAGGCGGCAGCGCGACCGGGGCGGGCGGGCCCTGTGCGACGAGCGAGCGTCCCGCGACAAGACATACTCCGATACCAAGCCATGCGAGCGTGCGCATGTGACGAGTCTACTTTCCGAAGTCCACTTTGGGTGCCTGTCGCGCTTCCGGCGGCACCTCCCAGTAGGGGTGCTCCTTGAAGCCGAACATTTTTGCGGTGACGTTGGAGGGGAATCTGCGCCGCTGCGTGTTGTAGGCCTGCACGGATTCGTTGTATCGCATCCGAGCGACCGAGAGGCGATTTTCGGTACCCGCGAGTTCGTCAGACAGGCGATTGAACTGTGCGTCCGCTTTCAACTGCGGATAGCTTTCGACCACGGCGAGCAGGCGGCCGAGTGCCGCAGTCTGCTGGTTGGCGGCCTGGATGGTTTCTTCAGGACTCTTCGCCGCCAGCAGTCGCGATCGCGCGTCGGCAATGTCCTTGAAGACGCTCGCCTCGTGCGCCGCGTACCCCTTCACGGTTTCCACCAGGTTTGGAATGAGGTCGTTTCTGCGCTGCAACTGGTTCTGCACCTCGGCCCATTGCGCGTTGATCGCTTCTTCCTGGGTGGAGAACTTGTTATAGGAGCACCCTGACAGCGACATGGCCACCATGACGATGGCGATGTTGATGGCAACCCGATATCGTGTGTGCATAAGCTCTCTTTTCTTCAATGCGCGTGGGGCCCCACCCCCACGCGCTCGCGCTCGGCGGCTACGCGCCTCGCGCGGGCCGCAGGCGCTGGCGATACGACATCTCGGCTCATTGAGCACGCATCGCCATCGCGGCTCTCGGACAGCGAACTCGCGAACCGCGAACTCGCGAACTCGTCTACCAGCCCCCGGATGCGCCGCCGCCGCCGCTGCGGCCGCCTCCGAAGCCACCAAAACCCCCGCCTCCGCCACCGCCGCCGCCGAATCCCCCCCCGCCGCCGAACCCGCCGAACCCGCCGCCAAAGCCACCGCCGCCGAACGGACCGATGCCGCTATTCCACCCGCTCCACGGGCCACCGCCCCACATTCGACGGCGACGGCGCCGGCGGTTGCTCAGGATAACGATGATGATCCAGATCAGGATGATCCACCACGGGAAACCCGATCCAGTCGTTCGACGCGGCGCCGACGGCGGAGGCACGTCCTGTAAGGTGACGTTTCGTCCTTGCGCGATCCGATTCACGATCGACGTGACGCCCGCGAGCAGCCCCGCACCGTAATTGCCGCGCTTGAATTGCGGTGTGATCGTGTCGCGGATCGTCTCGCCGGCGAATCCGTCGGTGACGAACTGTTCAAGGTCGTATCCGACTTCAATTCTGATCTTCCGATCGTCGACCGCAACGACGACGAGCAGGCCGTTGTCTTTGCCTTTGTCCCCGATGCCGCGGCCGCCGTTTTCGAACATCTTGACTGCGAACTGGTCGATGTCCGCATACGGCTGGAAGGTGCGAACTGTCGCGACGACCACCACGTCGCCGCTGGCAGCTTTCAGCGCGAGAATTCGCCGTTCGAGTTCGCGCTCGCTCTGGGAGTCGATGACGTTGGCGAAATCGTTGACCGGTGCGGTCAGCTGCGGGATCGGAGCCTGCGTCTGCGCAGCCGCAGGGGCTGCGGCGGCGACGAGCAGGATCCAAAGCACCAGGAACGGACGAGCGGCGCGGGATGCGCAGAGTGGCATCAAGCGCGCGCCCGCCAGGTGTCGACGTACTCCCACACACGCTCGGAAGCGGCGATATACCGTGAGAGCAGGGCTGTCGGATCCGAGATTGCGCTGCGCGTTCCTGCGCCCGCGCTGATCACCTCACGTACGACGTCTGCCGGGATCCCAATCTGCCGTTCTGCCGTGCCAGACGGATCGGCCGCATCTTCATCGGTGAGTCGTGCGATGTTGCGCAGGAGCGCGACGAAGGCCGGAGCCGAGGCGGCGATCAAATTGCCGACGGCGTCGGGACGGCCTGCGGTCTCGAGGAAGGCCTCGCGCAGGTGAATGAGGTGGCTTTTCGCACTCAGTTCGCAGGCGCGCCGCACATCGGCTGGCGTGACATGCGCCGTCGCAAATGGATTGGTGCCGGCGATGATGACATGGTGCGCGATGATGTCTCCATACTCGAGCGGGAACACATCGAGCGTGCGCAGAAATTCTTCGAGCTCGAGGAGCAATGGCACGGCGATCGAGCGCTGTTGCCATCCGGCGGCATACGGCAGGCACTTGACGAGATCGTCGAACGAGAGCCGATCGACCAGCGCCAACGCATGCAGCAGCCGCGGCGTCGCCGGCGCATCCAACCCGTACGCGGCCACCGATCGCAGCCGCGCCCCGAAGACGCGCCCCAGGTCTGAGGCGAGTCCCTCGAGCGCACCGCGTTCATCGCGACCGAGCGACACAGAGTCCGTCATGTTGATGATTATGTCTCAGCTTCCAGCTTCCAGCTTCCGGCTACCAGCAATCCAGCTTTGAGCTTCCAGATTCCAGCAATCCAGTGATCCAAGCTTCGGCTTCCAGCAATTGCTGGCTTGTTGCTCGCAGCTCCTGTCGAAGGAGTCATTCGCGTCACCCTGAGGGAAATTACCCCGCGAAGTAATAAGAACAGAAAGCTGGAAGCTGGTAGCTGGTAGCTGGAAGCTGGAAGCTGGAAGCTGGAAGCTATTCAGTAAGTCATAATTAACAGTTCATGGACCTGCGCAGATTGAATGTCGGATGCTTCGGCGGCGGCACCGGATTGCCGAGTCTGCTCGGCGGACTGAAGAACAATCCGTGGGTCAACGTCAATGCCGTTGTCACCATGTTCGACAGCGGCGGCAGTTCCGGCCAACTGCGCGACGAACTGGGCGTGCTGCCGCCCGGAGACGTCCTCAAATGTGCGCTGGCTCTCGCACGCAACGAGCGGGAGGCGCGACGCGTGTTGCTGTCGCGACTGCCGATGCTCGAGCATTCGAGATTGCGCGGGCACACGGGCGGCAACCTGCTGCTGTCGATGATGGAGCAGTACAGCGGAGACTTTCTCGCCGCGGTCGACGGGTTACGGGCGCTGCTCGGGTGCGCCGGCCGCGTCTGGCCGGTGAGTGTGGAGAAGGCGAGTTTGTGCGCCGAATACGGCGATGGTGCCAGGTCACGCGGAGAAGTGGCGGTTGACGCCGGGCAGTCCGCGGGGAGCGCCATTGCGCGCCTCTGGCTCGAGCCGGAGGTGCGGCTGCACCCGGTCGTCGCGCGCGAGATTCCCCGATTCGAAGCAGCGATCATCGGGCCCGGCAGCTTTTATACCAGCCTGCTCCCCATCTTCCTGGTCCAGGGTGCGCCCGAGGCCATTCAGCAGGTGAACGGTCCGGTGATCCTGGTGACGAACCTGCTGACCGAAGGGCGAGGCATGTCGAATTTCACCGCCGGCGATGCGGTGTGCGCGATGAGCGCGGCAATCGGCCGCCCCATTGATGCGGTGGTCGTCAACACGGCCAGGCCGTCGGCCGATACCCTGGCCCGCTACCGGGCCGAACACAAGCAACCCCTCGACTTCGGCGACATTCCCGCGTCGTGCGAGGTGGTCCGGGGAGAGTTCTGGTGCGGCGAAATCGCGCGCCACGATCGACGCCGTCTTGCTCAGGCGGTCTGGGCGGTGCTTGCCCGGCGGTTGTTATAGTGCCTCTGCTGAGTCTCGATGCCGTTTCCTTATCCTTCGGCCATGTCCCACTCTTCGAGCGCGCCGACCTCCGGATCGAACCAGGGGAACGTATCGCACTCATCGGCCGGAACGGATCAGGGAAGTCGAGTCTGTTGCGCGTTCTGTCAGGTGAGACACCGCCGGACAGCGGTACGATCTGGCGCGCACCGGCGGTCCGTATCGCGCGACTCGAACAGGAGGTCCTGGCGTACGGGGGCGAGCGCGCGGGCGGACACGCCGAATCGGGGCAACATACGGTGTTCGACGAGGTCGCGTCCGGGCTTGGAGCTATCAGCGATCTCGTCACCGCCTACCATCACGCGGCAGTGAGCGTCGCCGATCGCGGCGACGCGGATTCGCTGGCGCGCCTCGGCGATCTGCAGCATCAACTGGAAGAACGCGATGGCTGGCGGCTCGAACAGAAAGTCGAGCTGGTCGTGTCACGTCTCGCACTGCCTGCGGATCGGCCAATGCGGGAATTATCCGGCGGCTGGAGGCGGCGCGTTCTGCTCGGAAAAGCCCTGGTGTCCGAGCCGGACCTGCTGCTGCTCGACGAACCGACCAATCACCTCGACATCACGGCCATACGCTGGCTGGAGGATTTTCTTCGCGGGTTTGCCGGCGCACTGCTCTTCGTCACACACGATCGCGCCTTTCTGGGAAACCTGGCGACCCGAATCGTGGAACTGGATCGCGGCCGCCTGACCTCGTGGCCGGGCACCTACGCGCGATATCTGCAAAAGAAAGCGGAAGCACTCAACGCCGAAGCGCTCGAGCTGGAGCGCCTCGACAACAAACTCGAAAAGGAAGAAGCGTGGCTGCGCCAGGGCGTCAAGGCACGGCGGACACGAAATGAAGGACGCGTTCGTGACTTGATGAAGCTGCGAGAGCAGCGCGCCGCATACCGATCTGAAGCGGGACCGGTCCGGATGTCGGTGGACACCGGGGATGCATCCGGACGGCTCGTGTTCGAGGCCGAGCACGTCAGCAAATCGTTTGGCGATCGCATCGTCATTCGCGACTACTCGCAGCGCATACTGCGCGGAGATCGCATCGGCCTGATCGGTCCGAACGGCTCCGGGAAGACCACGTTGCTGCGCCTGCTGGTCGGCGATCTCTCGCCGGATGCGGGCACCATTCGGCAGGGCGCACGGCTCCAGGTCGCCTACTTCGATCAGCAACGCTCGGAACTCGATCCCGATCGGTCCGTCGCTGATACGGTGAACGACGGCAACGACCGGGTCGTGATCAACGGAGAGCCGCGCCACGTGATCGGCTACCTGGCAGACTTTCTGTTTCCGCGCGAGCGCGCGGTGTCGCCGGTCCGGCTGTTATCCGGCGGCGAGCGAAACCGGTTGATGCTGGCGCGTTTGTTCGCACGTCCGGCCAATGTGCTGGTCATGGACGAGCCCACAAACGACTTAGATATCGAAACGCTTGAGCTCCTCGAGGAGCTCGTTGCCAATTTCGACGGGACGATCCTGCTCGTCAGCCACGACCGCGTATTCCTCGATCACATTGTGACGAGTACGCTGGCCTTCGAGGGGGACGGCCGTGTCACCGAGTACGTCGGCGGATACGAGGATTACTTGCGGCAGACCGCCACGCAACCGGGATCCGTTATCCGGGATCCGGGATCCGGCAGAGGCAAAGCCCTGGCCATTGCCATTGCGGACGATAGAGAACACCCAACCGCTATTTCCGAGATCGGATCCCGCACTCCGGATCCCGGATCGCGGCTGCGTAAGAAACTAACCTTCAACGAATCCCGCGAGCTCGAAGCCCTTCCGGCGCGCATCGCGGCG
>Ga0222622_10000305_pt1 | contig 17808 bp, 19 predicted proteins | sample PLM2_5_b1metaG_FD_177335 | JGI IMG/M metagenome (GOLD analysis project Ga0222622, IMG submission 177335) | Groundwater sediment microbial communities from an aquifer in East River, Colorado, USA - PLM2_5_b1 | ecosystem: Environmental > Terrestrial > Soil > Riparian zone | place: USA: East... | reverse complement strand
GGCTTTTTCAATCTGATCTAAACTGGCATTTACCTCGAGCGTCTCGATCTCTTTATATTTTTCGAGCCCGGGCGTCGGCTTGGTAAATCCAAAGTTCACATACAACTTCCATTGTTCGGGTGTTAGACCGGACTTCATCTTTTCGGACAGCGCATCAACCAGAACCATTCCGACAACCTCATCCGGATAAGAGCTGGTGTATAAGCGGGCAAAAATGCCACCAAAGGAATGCGCGGCGAAGACATATGGTCCTGGGACATGCGCCGCGTGGAGTAACGCATGAAGATCGGAAACGAGGTCGCGCGCGGTGCGCGGCATGGGGACGGCGGTGCTCCGGCTCAAATGATTCGCGTCAAGAAAAGTTCCCGGGCGATCATAGGCACAAATCCGAGTGAACCTGGCAACCTGTGGAAACACAGTGGTCATCCCAGGCTCGAGCGGGGCGCTCCAGATTGCGGCATCGTTCCGGTACCCGGATTCGAGAATCACAGTCGGGCTGCCCGAGCCGCGGCACTCGAGGTACATCTTGCGGCCATCTCCGATCGCGACCAGACCGGCAAAATCTCCAGTCGTGGGGACTGGCGCGCTGCTCTGTGGTGCAACTTGTGGCGCTGACTGACGCTTGAAAGTTCCTTCACCGCGCACATTGAGATTTTCCACGAGCACCTGTGCGGCTTTGCCATCCGGGCCGACGGTAAAGGTAATGCCGCTTCTGCCGACAGCGTTTTCGCCCTCCGTCTCATAAGTGAACGTATCCCGGTCATAGTGCTTCATCGGGAACGTCTGGTTTTTCGGACCCTCCACGATTGCTAATCCGCCATCCTTTTCAACGATGGAAATGTCGCCAAAGTAATCGTTCGTATATTTCCCAGCGTAGGTGCTGTTCTTCAGCGCGGGTGTCGCCGATGCCGGTGGTTTGGAATAATCGAACCCAAGCACCGTCCCAATCGCTGCCGGGTTGGAATACACCTGTTTAAACAGCGGAAACCAATCTTGAGTGGGTTTGCCATACAGTGCGATATCCACAAAGGTCGTTCCGAGTGCTTCCGCTATGCCGAGGGGATACGCATTCGTCAGCACCACGATGCCCAGTTGCTCTTCTGGCACCAGATTTGCATAAGTGGCCGTGCCGAGGCCAAACGCGCCGGAGTGATTTAAGCGCAATCGACCTTCCTGATCGTAGCCAACGTTCCATCCCAAACCGTAGAAAGTCGGTAGTTGCGTGAAGGGATTAAAGCCGGTGAGCATCTGCGGGTGATGCGTTTCGGCCAGCGCCTTTTCATCGACGATTTGTTTGCCTTCAAATTTGCCGTTCGCGAGTTGCAACTGCAGCCACTTCGTCAGGTCGTTTACAGAAGAACTCACCCCGCCGGTCGGCGATTGCGCATCTGGATCGCGTTTGAACTTTTGCACCCATTTGCCAGCGACCAGCACATGTCCCAACGCTTTGTTCCTGCGCGCCATGAAATCCGCATAACGCGAGCTGGTCGAGCTCATGCCCAGCGGGCGGTACAATTTTTGTTCGGAAGCGTTTTCCCATTCGACGTTGTACGCTTTTGCTGCAGCAATGGCCCCCTCGGTCATGCCAAAATTCGTGTACGCATAATGTGAACGAAAACTGCTGCTCGGGTGTTGATAGCGCAGGCGATGCAAAATTTCGGCGCGTGTGAAACCGAGATCTTCCAGCAAATCGCCCGCGTGCTCGGGCAAGCCGCTGCGATGCGCGTACATGTCCCGGATCGTGATTTCGCGCGTGACCCACGGATCAAACATCGCAAATGTGGGATCGAGGACGCTCAGTCTTGAGTCCCAGCTGATTTTTCCTTCACCGACCAGCTCTGCAACCATCGTCGAGCCAATTGGTTTGGACAGCGACGCGAGTTGAAACACAGTGTCCGCATCCACCGGACTTTTCGCGCTGGTATCGCGAACCCCGAATCCTTTCGCGTACACCGCCTTGTCTTTAAAAACGACCGCGATCGCCAGTCCCGGCAGCGCATTTTCCTGAATTTGCTTTTGTGCGAGTTTTTCGAGTTCTTGAATAGCTCGAGTTACCTGCTCGGACGTGACATGAGGTTTTTCCTCTGCGGCAACACAAAACGGCGCCGCCAGGATTAGCAATGATGCTAAAACTCGAACGATTGAACGACTCTTTTGCATATTGATGCTCAAGGAGTGACGGCTTCCTAGCCATCAAGTCAAGATTGATTGGCCTGTAGTGTGCGCTGTCCTCAGCGCATCATTTTCGGTTCGGCAAGGCGATCTCCGCTGAGGACAGCGGACACTACAGTGGATTTACAATCCGATTGGATGCCTTACGTCAAAACCGCGTGGTGGCCGATAAACAGTTTGCCAGCGGGGCGCGCCCATTTGCCGGTGTAATGCGGCGAAGCCGCCTCTCCAACGCGTTGAGGAGTCGCCGCGGCGACCGTTCCACCAAGGGAATTTTGTGATAAACTGCCAGCATGATCCGCGCGATCGCGTTGCCGGTGATGTTTCTCATCAGCGCGATGATCGCATTAGGTGCGGATCAATCGAGCAAGTCTGACGAGCCCGGCGAGTTCGACGTTGAGCCGCCGATATTGAAGCAAAATCTTTCGGACGAACTCGCCGAGGCGGGAACGCCCGACGGCGACGTTGCCCGGTGCGAAAAAAAACTGGAGCGCGCGAAACGAAATGCGGCCGGCGCGGAACGCCTGTGGAAAATTGGCGTACTCGCGAAAGTCGAGGTCGAGCAACGAGCGTTGAAGGTGATCAAGTGCGAAACTGAACTGGCAAGCGCGCGAGTGGCCCAAGCCAAGGAAACAGTCGCCCAGCAGGAATCCCGCATTGCGTCTGGGGAAACCACGAAACAAGAGTTGGAAGTGGCGAAAACAGCGCTCGCGCAATGGATCGAAGCCGAGCAAAAAGCAGTAGCAAAACGCGAGAGCGCCGAGCTTGAATCTGCCAGAGCGAATCTGCGTCGTCAGCAAAGACTGCTTATGCTCGGCAGCGCGCACAAATCCGACGTGAGCAACGCGGAAGAAAAACTCGCCGAGCTCAAAGCGCCGAAGAATTGATGCCGGGCGAATGGGATCCAATTGCTTGGCGTCTGACACAGACGCCCTACAAGCGAGCTAATATCCGGCCGCCATTCCGTCTTTCCGCGATTCGCTGGCGCCGACGTACACCCGCTGACCGTCGTGCATTTCCACTTTGATGGCCTGATAACCGCCGTAGCCGCCGACATCAAAACGCACGTCATGACCTTTTTTGCGCAATTCCCGCACCGTCTCGTACGGAATACCGCTCTCGACTTCAACGTAGCCACCTGATCCGGTCATCTTTTCTCCGGTCGGTTCGTTGTCGCCCTCATGCTGCCAGCGCGATGCGTCGCCGGCTTCCTGCACGTTCAAACCAAAATCGATCTGGTTCGTGAGCACTTGTACATGACCCTGCGGTTGCATGCCGCCGCCCATGACGCCGAATGCTTCCCACGGCTTGCCATCTTTCATCACGAAACCGGGAATGATGGTGTGAAACGGGCGTTTGCCCGGCGCGTAAACATTCGCGTGAGTCGGATCCATGGAAAAAAGTTCACCGCGATCCTGAAACATGAAGCCGAGGCCGGGCACCACGATCCCGCTGCCCATCCCGCGATAATTGCTTTGAATCAGCGACACCATGTTGCCTTCGTCATCAGCCGTGCACATGTAAATCGTGTCCCCTTTCGGAAGATGAGCGTCCACGCTCATCTCGGCGAGCAAGCTTCTAGCTTGCTTACCTTCGACAGGCCGAGTGAAGCCAGAGGCTTCTCTTCCGATCAAATTGCCAGCCTCGACCTGTTTGGCCGCGTGATTCGGGTCAATCAGTTTGCGACGCTCTGCTGCGTATTTTTTCGAAAGAAGACCGGCCAGAGGAATTTTTGCAAAGTCGGGATCAGCGTAAAACTTTGCCCGATCAGCCCAGGCGATTTTCTTCGCTTCGATCATCGTGTGCAGCGTCTCGGGTGAATTGCGACCCATCGCGCGCAGATCGAATCCTTCGAGAATGTTTAATATTTGCAGTGCCGCGATGCCCTGACCATTTGGTGGAAGCTCGAAGACGTCGTAGCCACGATAACTCGTCGAGACCGGGTCGATCCAGGTCGATGTATGCTTCTCGAAATCTGCTTTCCCCAGGAAGCCGCCATTGGCCCGCATGAAATTGTCGATCTTGTCGGCGATTTCTCCTTTGTAAAAAACGTCGCGACCTTTCTCACCGATCAGTCGCAAAGTTTTCGCGAGATCCGGATTTTTGAAAATATCGCCCTTCGCAGGAGTGCGGCCCTTGCCGTCGAGCGTATAAGTTTCGAGGAACGCGCCTGGCAATCCTTTATACAGGCGCGGGCCAAACGCCCAATAATAGGCAATCAATTCCGTCACCGGAAAACCCTCTTCGGCATATCGAATCGCAGGCGCAAGATCATCACTCAGTTTGAGTTTCCCGAATCTTTTGTGCAGCTCGGCCCAGGCGTCCACTGTCCCCGGCACGCTGATCGGCAACATGCCTGTTGGTGGAATTGTCTCACGATGCAGTTTTGCCAGCTCAGCCTTCATCTGATCGTAGCTCAGACCGGCTGGCGAACGTCCGCTCCCATTGATTCCGTACAGTTTATTTTCCTTCGCGCTGTAAACGATCGCGAAGAGATCGCCGCCGATTCCGTTGGAGACCGGCTCCATTAAGCCAAGGGTTGCGTTTGCGGCGATTGCCGCGTCTACTGCGCTGCCGCCGCGTTTAAGGATGTCGATCCCCACCTCTGTTGCCGCTGGCACGCTTGTGCACACGATGCCATGGCGCGCAAGAACCTCCGATCGTGTGGCGAAATTCTTTCCGGTGATGCGATCGATCTGGGCGTCGAGCCGAAGACCAACGGCTAACGGAGCCAGCAGTGCAAAACTTAGTGGCTTAATCCAGCGCACCAGTCACATTAGCGCCTTCCATTTAAAGAGTGCACTTGAATTTTAGTCTCTGATTGTATTTGATTGCTCACCGCGAATGAGAATGTCTTCCGATGACCAAAAAGCGATCGGCTTGATACTGATCTGCATGGGATTTCTTTTCTTTCTGATTGGGCTTGCTGCGCACCTCAAAGAAAGTTTTCAGTCTCGCGCTGAAATTTCGACCGCCGGCTTCACCGCTGCGGCGATTGCGGCAGCGCTCGGCATCATCTTCGTCTTGTTTTCCTTGAGAAAGAAACAAGGCTGAGATGGAAACGTGTCGCAGACGATCCTGTCTGCGACTTCAACGCTCGCGCGGCAAACCGTCACCGATGGTCGCAGTCTCGCCGCAGCGAGTCCGTCCGCTGACGGACAGAATTGCCTACGCCACGAAAGAAACGGCAGCGACCGTTTCCGGGTCGCCGCCGTTCTCCCATCGCTCCCAAAAATTGGGACGTTATTCCTGCATCGCGTCGTGAAGCTCTTTATGGGCGTTCATCATATCTTGATGCGCCTTCTGAATGGCATCGATCTTCTTCTGCTGATCAGGATTGAGCAGCGGTCGGATCTGCGACAGCGTACTGTCCATTACCGTTTTTGCTTTCTGCATCGCCTCCTGATGAATGGCGCGGATTTGCGGCTTCGCTGCATCCAGGATTGGCTGAACCTTGGTCTGTTGATCAGAAGTCAGGTTCAGCTTCTCAGTAATCCGCTGAAGACCAAACGCGTGGCCACGCCCGCCGCCATGGCCGCCGGAACCAGGTTGTGCTTGCACAACCACAAAGCCGCCAAGTGCGATCGCACCGGCGGCCACAACTGTTAATAGATTTCGTTTCATAGTTAATGTTTGTTGTTTGCTGTGCGCTCTTCGCGCTTTCAAAGATGATGACCGAAGGTGCCGAAGAGCGGTTACAAAAATTTTTTGTTGTCATCCAATTATGTCATTCCGAGCGAAGTCGAGGAATCTCTCGATGTAAATTTGAGGCCATGGCGCGCGACTACAACTTTTGGATCTACATCGTCACAAACCGGAACCACTCTGTTCTCTATATCGGAGTCACGAATAGACTCTCGCGGAGAATCTGGGAACACCGCGAAGGAAATCACCCTGGCTTTGCTGCCGATTACCGATGCACAAAATTGATCTATTATGAATGGTATCGCGACATTCGCGATGCAATCGCCCGGGAGAGCCAGTTGAAGAAATGGTCGCGCACGAAGAAAGTCGTTCCGATCAACAGGTTGAACCCTAGTTGGCGCGACTTGGGTGCGAACGTGCTACAGGAGACATAACTTCAAGAGATTTGATTCGCTCACTTCCCGTTCGCTCAGCCTCCGGCCTTCCCGTCGATCTCGCGGCTTCCCCAGCCGCTCTATTCTCGACTTCGCTCGAAATGACAACGAGGCGTCCGCGTGATTCGGGCGCGCAAGTGAAACTTGTAACCAAAGCGTATCCACATCGGTCATTATCAATGGTGTGGATACGTTCTCGACCACATGGATGATTCTGACGCAGGCGCGCTGGTTCAGGCTGCGCTTGAGCATGATGATGAAGCAGCTCGGGCGCTGGTCCGTCAGCTTTATCCGCTGGTCGCAAAAGTGGTTCGGGCGCATCGTCCACGCCGAACGGCTGAGGAGGACCTTTGCCAAATGATTTTTATCAAAGTTTTCCAAAAATTATCGCAATATTCGGGCAAGGTGCCGCTCGAGCATTGGGTTTCGCGCATCGCGGTGAACACCTGCCTCAACCAAATCGAATCGGAGAAAGTGCGGCCTGAACTTCGCCACGCCGATTTGAGTGTTGAGGAGCAAGCGACGATCGAGAATCTGGCCACCTCGGCCGAGGAGTTGGCTCCAGACCAGCAGCTCGCATCGCGTCAGCTCGTAGAGCACCTTTTGGCCGCGCTGAAACCGGTCGAGCGACTGGCGATTGATTTGCTATACTTGCAGGGACGTTCGGTTGAGGAAATCCGTAAGATCACCGGCTGGAGCGCGGCGCTGATTAAGGTGCGCGCGTTCCGAGCCCGGCAGAAAATGAAACAACAGCTGACGAAGATTTCGGCAAAGGAGAAACAATGAAAGACGAAAAAATCGATCGGTTGCTGCGATCTGCGGCCCAGGCGCGTAACGAAACCGGCGCTACAATGCCGTTCGGGTTCGACACACGTGTGGTGGCGCTCTGGCGTGCGGCTGCCCAGAGGACGAATGGAGTCACGTCGCTCGTCCGGCGCGTCGCTGTGTTGTCGGCAGCGGTGATTATCATATCTACAATCGCAGCCGTCCGTGAAGCCAGTCAAAACCGCGAAATCAGTGAATCTTTTACGAACGAATTCGCTATCGCAGACTCGGCGATCCAAGATGAGTTTGTGAAATGAACCGCGCGTTGCAATGGAAGCTCATTGCGGGATTTATCCTCGTGTTTGTCGCCGGCGGAATCACTGGCGCGTTCTTTGGTGGAGTATATGCCCAGCATCATTTCTTTCAGCTTCATCATCCCCAACTGATCGGCTCGCGAATGAAGGAACGACTCCGTGCCGAGCTCAACCTGACGCCAGAACAAATCGCCAAGATTTCGCCGATCATTGATAAAACAGCCGTACAACTCCGAGAAATTCGGCGGGACACTGCGCGGCGCGTTCATGAAACGATCGGGGAGGCCCATCGGCAGATGGCTGTTAATCTAACAGACGAACAACGCCAAAAATTGCAGCAAATAGAAGAGCGACATCGTCGCCGGCGTCATCATCGTTTTCACGAAGCTCCTGTCGAATCGGCGTCGCCGACTCCATAGTCTCCTGGTGCTGTACCGTGCGCTGTCCTTAGCGCATCGATTTCGCGCACCCTCTCTCTCAAATATCCGCTGAGGACAGCGGACACTACAGCGGTTGCAATCCTACCAGGACAGGTTAGAACCGCAGTCCCTTTTCAAAGAAAATTCGTTCGCGCTCAATACTTGCGCCTCGGCTGAGAAAAAAATCACGCAGCTCGGGCGTGTAGAAGTCGCCATCGTATTGTGGGTTAAGGCCGAAAAAGATTTTGCCGCCCGGGGCGAGGTGATGCTGCAAATCGCGCAGGAAAAAATCCCATTCCTGCGTGCCCCAGCGTTTTTTCGATGGATGGGAAAGGTTGAAGTTGACCGAAAATGCCGTGATCCAATCAAACTTTTGAGGGAGATCGGGCAGCGGCTCGAATGCGCTGATTCTGCACACGACCCGCGGAACTCCGAAAAGCTCGAGCAATTCCGTAAAAAGAACGACGCGCTCTACGTCCAGTCCCAGGACTGAATGGCCGAGGTTTTTGAGGATGAACAAGAAAAATCCGCCTCCGCAACCGAGATCGAGCACACGCTTGGATACTGAGCGATGGAGTTTCAAATCCTGCACGCGTTCCCGGTTCAATCGCAACCACGGCTCGATATTTGCATATTTGGCATATCCTGCAGTGGAGTTTGCATATCGCTGCTGGATCTCGCGGGCGCGTTCGCGATCGATCTGCCCCAACATTGGCTCAAGCGACACAGGGAAGATGGATCGTTGCGCCCTGCGCCAGCCGCGCCGGTAGCTCAACGGCTCTGCAAACTTGAGAATCTTACGGGAAAGCTTCATTTGTGGCGGAGGCAATCCTGCCTGCGAGCACGCCTGACGCAAGTTCGCCCGCGACGTGCCTGCCATGGAAGCAAGCATTGAAACCGTACACACAATCCACCCTGCGGCCTAAAAAAAGGCGATCCAGATCGGCAGCGCTGAAGGCGCTTTCTCATCTGCAGCCTGGGGCATCGCCCCAGGAACTCGATCGCAACCAAACAAGCGCTGAAAGCGCGATTCACTCACCGACGATGCAATGAACGCGTGCCCAAGCGAATCGCGCCTTCAGCGCTGCCGTGTTTGAATTTTCACAATCCTGGGGCGTCGCCCGAGGCTGACATGAATTTCCGCGCCTTTGGCGCTAAAACAGATGCATAATCGCGCGGCGGCGGACTGGAGACCGCCGCTCCTTGTCTGCGTCACGCTTCTATGATTTCGCGGAGAAGTCGCGGGCCGCGATACACAAATCCGGTATAAAGCTGAACGAGTTCCGCGCCTGCCTGAAATTTCTCCAGCGCGGATTCCGCGTCGCAAATTCCGCCAGAAGCGATCACCGGAATTGCGGCCTTTGTAACAATATCGCGCACGAGCGCGGTGGCCTTTTTGCACAGGGGTGCGCCGCTCAAGCCGCCTTCCTCATCGAGTTCCGCCGGAATTGACGAATGATCAAGGGTTGTGTTCGTCGCGATGATGCCAGCCACGCTGTTTTCTGCGCATACCTTAAGAATCGCTTCCAATTGGACCGGCGAAACGTCAGGCGAAATCTTGATAAGCAATGGTTTCATCGCCGCGCCGGGCTCCTTTCCAATCGCGCGCAGTAGCGCGGACAGTGCCGTCGGCTCCTGCAAATCGCGCAACTCTGGGGTGTTGGGGGAACTCACATTTAGCGTTATGTAATCGGCAAAATCGCGAAGCAATCGAAACGAATACAGGTAATCGTCCGCGGCCTTTTCGAGTGGCGTTGCACGGGATTTTCCGATGTTGATGCCGACTGGAACGATGGGCCAACGCCGGCTTCCGCGCAGTTTGCGCAATCGTTCCGCGATCGCGTCTGCCCCATCGTTATTAAAACCGAGGCGATTGATCAGCGCTCGTTGCTTGGGCAATCGAAAGATGCGCGGCTCGGGATTTCCCGGTTGCGCTTTCGCGGTCACGGTGCCGATCTCGATAAAACCGAAACCAAGCGCCGCCCACGCCGGAAGCGCGACGCCATTTTTGTCCAGGCCGGCAGCAAGTCCGACTGGATTTGGAAAGTTCAGGCCGAAAAGCGTTTTCGGTCTCGGCGGCGGCTGAAAATATCTGAGCATTCGCAGTGCGAGATCAAAACGCGAAGCACCGCGAAGCATTTCGAGCGTGAGATGATGCGCGTTCTCGGCATCCAATGAAAAGAGAAGCGGCCTAATAAGTCGCTCGTAGAAGTTCTTCATGTGAACCGTCGCTTCAACGCTTCAACGGTTTAACGCTTCAACGCGCGGCTTGTCATTTGCCGATGCAAAACTGACTAAAAACGGAGTCGAGAATCTGTTCCACATCGGTTACGCCAATTACTTCCCCGACCGCGCGTAACGCCTTATCAAGATCGATTGCGACGTACTCGGGCGATACTCCCTGGCCCAACGCTGCGTGCGCCAAATCGCACGATTCCAAGGCGCGACGAAGACAATCGCGGTGACGAGTATTGATCGCGATTGAGCTTTCCGGTCTCAGATTTTGCTGCCAGATACGCGTCAGAATTTCCTTTTGCAGTTGCGGCAGACCCTCTCCGGTTAAGCATGAAATCCGCAGCGCCCCGAAATTTTTCCAGTCGGCGGCCTCGGGTAAATCGCTTTTGTTCAAAACAACGATTTCGTTTAAATCGTCGGCCTGACCATTAAAATGTGCCGGTTTGGGCGTGCTGCAGTCCGCGATGTGAAGACGCAGGTCTGCCAGTTGCAACGATTTTTCGGTGCGCGCAATTCCTTCGCGTTCCAGTTCGCTTTTTGAGACGCGCAGACCTGCAGTATCAAGTAGCCGGATCGGTACACCCTGCAGGTTAAGCGTCTCTTCGATTGTATCACGTGTCGTCCCATGGGTGTCGCTAACAATCACGCGGTCGTATCCAAGCAGTCGATTGAGCAAACTCGACTTACCAGCATTGGTCGCCCCGTAAATCACCACGCGCACGCCTTCGCGCAGAAGGCGGCCCTGATCGGCAGTCGCGAGCAAGGCGGCAATATCTTCGCGAATGGAATCGAGCCGGTCGCGCAGCGTTTCGCCTTCATCGGGAGCTATGCCTTCCTCTGGGAAATCGATTGACGCGTTGATGTGCGCCAGCAGTGCGATCAATTCATCGCGGATCTTCCTGATGCGATCGCCGAGTCTGCCTTCGAGTTGTTCAGTGGCAGAACGGAGCGCCAGGTCGGTACGGGCGCGAATCAGATCGATCACGGCCTCGGCTTGGGTGAGGTCCATTTTTCCGTTAAGAAAAGCGCGCTCACTGAATTCGCCAGGCCGCGCCGCCCTCGCGCCTGCGCGCAGGCAGGATTCCAAAACTTTGGCGGACACCAGCGTGCCACCGTGGCAACTGATCTCGAGCAAATCTTCGCCCGTGTAACTTGCGGGCGTGCGATGAACCGAGACGACTGCTTGATCGATTAATTGGTTTTCCTGGCTAAAAATTTCGCCCAGATGTTGAACGTGTGACGCAAACCGCGATGGTTTTTCTTTGCCGCGAAAAATCTTATCCGCGATTTCGATCGCATTCGCGCCTGAGATGCGCACAACGGCGATAGCGCCCTCACCAGGTGGAGTAGAGATGGCGGCGATAGTGTCAGAAATCGTCATGTTCTTTGCCTTCCGCTAAACGAGCCTTAGATCAAATTTCTGGAAGGGCTGAAAATCGCGGACATTTAACGTGGCTAGAGCCGCATCGCGACGAATCGCGTGTGCTGCAATCATGCAATCGACATGGCTTCGTGACCGGCGGCCCGTGTTTTGAAAAAGCGCGCTCGCGAGTTGTGCATCATCTTCAGTGAAAGCCTCCACGCTGTTAACGAGTCGCCGTGCAAACGCCGCTGCTGTAGCATCGAGTGGTCCACACAAATACTCGGACCACGCGATGGCACTAATTTGAATTCTAACTCCAGCGCGTGTCCAACTGTGAAGCAATTCGCTTTGACTTCCCTTTGCGTTGAGAACCGCGATCAGAAAATTCGAATCCAACTCTATAGTGTCGTCAGCCTTAACGCCTGCCATCCTTGATCATCCTTTTCCACTTCTCGAGATCGATCCGTTTTTCTTTCGCCCACCGTTGTAGCGATTGGAGAGCAGCGATGCGCTCTTCGCGCGAAGGCACAGCTTCCGCGGCGCGCTGCACCGCTCTTCGCAAAGCTTCAGTCTTAGAGACTTGCCAGCGATGCGAAAGGCGATTCAACTTGTCAAGAGTTTCCGAATCCAGCGAATAGGTTGCTTTGGTTGCGGAAGGCATACCATACCCAATACCATACCCACACGTTTAGTCAATTTGCGCAGCCGAGAATCTCCCTCAGTGCTGCGACGCATCTCGTATTTCCCTCCATGCTGCCTACCGAAATGCGAAGCCATTCGGGTAAGCCATAGCCTTTGAGCGGTCGCACGATGATTTTCCGTCGCAGCAGTTTTTCGAATACCGCACAACCGTCGCCGACGTTCACCATCACAAAATTCGCAACGCCTGGGACAAAAGGCAGCTTCATTTCGGCAAATTGTTCCTGCAAATAAGCGCGACCTTCGTCGATTACGCGTTTCGTCTCGCGCAGGTGTGCCTCATCCTCCAACGCCGCCAGCGCGCCGGCTTGCGCGATGCTATTCACGTTGAATGGCTGCCTTGTTTTGTGAAGCACATCGATCACGTCCGGCCGCGCAAGGGTATAACCAATGCGCAACCCAGCGAGCCCATGAATCTTTGAAAATGTCCGCAGCACGATCACGTTTCGTCCTTCGCGAACAAATCGAAGCGTATCAGGCGGGACATCTAGAAATTCAAAATAAGCTTCATCGAAAACGACGATGACTTGTTCCGGAACGCGCAATATAAAGCGGTCGATCTCGCGCTGCGAAATCAATGTGCCGGTAGGGTTGTTTGGATTTGGGATGAAAATGAGACGGGTTCTCGGAGTGATTGTTTCCAACATCGCCTCCAGGTCCTGTTGATAGCCTGGGCTCGGCACCTCGATCATACGGGCGCCAAATGAAGTGGCGATCAATTTGTAAACGACAAATGCATATTCAGAAGCAATCACCTCATCCTGACGCTCGGCGTCGAGAAAAGCGTGACCGAGAAATTCGAGCACTTCATTCGAACCGTTGCCAAGAATAATGTTCTCAGGCGCGAGACCGAGTCTGGCTGCAATCGCTTTGCACAAGTAAAACCCGGTGCCGTCGGGGTACAGATGCGCGTTGTCCAATGCAGCGCGCATGGCCTGTACCGCCTTGGGAGAAGGGCCCAGAGGATTCTCGTTCGAGGCTAGTTTGATAATTGCGCCTGGATCGATCCCGAGTTCGCGCGCCGTTTCCTCGATCGGTTTTCCCGCTTCGTAAACCGTGATGTCTCGCAGTTGCGGATTTGCCAGCTCCCAGATGGAAGTCATGCGCGAAAGAGTAGGTGGAAGTGGGAAAGTTTCCACTGGGAGGATCTTGTGACTCTTCTTCTTGCGCTTGCTGCTCCTCATGTTCATGCTCTTTTCGTCAAAGCCATGCGAAAACGAGCAAGAATAAGACGTATCAAGTAGAAGAATGGAGGCCTTATCAGTGTCAGTTGCTTGTCGGGTCACAACTTTCATCGCCGCGATTTTGCTGCCGGTATTGCTGACAAGTTGCGGCAAGAAAGGGTCGGACGGCAAAGAGAAAACGGCTCAAAAAAGCGAGGATAATTTTTTAGACAAAGACGCAAAGCCCGATGAACGCAAATATCTCGCCGCGGCAAAACCGTTCTTCATTGCCATCGCCAACCGGAAATATGTGGACGCTTACGCGCTGCTCTCCAGCTACGCCAGGGCACGGATGTCTTTCAACCAGTTTACGCCTGCTGAGGAACAGACCACTTTCCAGCAATACGAATCGAATCCGTATACGAACGTGACGGCGGAGCAATTCGCCTACTTGATGCAATATGTCGAGGCGGCTCGTGGCGCACCTCGCGCGCCCAAGATGCTAAACGTGTTTTCGACCGATCCCGACGTATTAAACCGGCGCAGCAAGGAACAATTCGGTGCGATGGACTCGATGTTCGCCATCGGCGCAATGCCCGACTGGATTCCCGCTGATATCCGGCGGGCGAGTTTGCGCGGGCAAATCCACACGGAACTTTCGCCGCAGGAACTTGAAAAGGTGGCCCAGACGCAGGGCATCAGCGTGGAAGAGATGAAGAAGAGCGAGGATTTTGATCCTTACTTCAATCTCAAAGTCGTTCTCGTCGAAGAAAACGGCCAGCTCAGGGTTGGCTACTTTGAGTTCCTGCCACCCTCCATAATGGACTGACGCTGTGGTTGGAAGCACGAGCATGCGCAAGTCGAGCATATGATAACCGTCGACGAATTCATTTACCTCGATAACAACGCCACCACGCCGCTCGATCCTGCGGTCATCGAGGAAATGATGCCGTTTTTGACGAAGTGCTATGGCAATCCTTCCAGCGGCTACGCGTTTGCCGCCACGGCGCGAAAAGCTGTCGATTTGGCACGGGAACGCCTGGCAGCGTTGCTCGGATGCGAGCCGCCGGAAATTGTTTTCACCAGCGGCGGCACAGAATCGAACAATGCGGTGATTCATTCCGCGCTCCAGTTTGCACCACTGGGGAAACATGTCATAACAAGCGCCGTCGAACACAGCGCCGTGTTGCGTCCCTGCCAGGATCTCGAAAAACGCGGCTGCACCATCACGTTTCTGGGCGTGGATCAGGATGGCAATCTCGATCTGGCCAAATTCGAGGCTGGGATTCGCCCGGAGACCGCGCTGGTTTCGACGATGTGGGCGAACAACGAGACCGGCGTGCTGTTTCCGGTTGAGGAAGTCGCTGCAATTTGTCGCCGAAAAGGCGTGCTTTTTCACACCGACGCTGTGCAAGCGGTCGGAAAGATTCCGATGCGCCTGCGTGATACAGCAATCAATCTCCTTTCCCTTTCCGCGCACAAGTTCCATGGCCCAAAAGGCGTAGGTGCGCTTTACGTCAATCGGCGAACCCGCTTCAGCCCTTTGATCGCAGGCGGCGGCCAGGAAAACGGACGACGCGGCGGGACGGAAAACGTCGCAGGAATTGTTGGCCTTGGAAAAGCTGCCGAGCTTGCCTGCAAATATCTTGCAGAAGAGAATTGCAACATTCGCTCTATTCGTGACCGCTTTGAAAAATCGGTCCTCGAAGCGGTGAGCGGGGCATCGGTGAATGGCACTGGCGCCTCGCGGATTCCAAACACTTCGAGTTTATCGTTTGAAGGAATTGAATCTTCCTCGGTGCTAATCCTTTTAGATCGACATGGTATCTGTTGCTCGGCTGGATCTGCCTGTCGAACCGGTTCGCAGGAGGCTTCGCACGTGTTGCGCGCAATGAATCCGAACGGCGATGGCGCCCGGCGCAGCCTCCGTTTTTCTTTCAGCCGATTCAACACTGAAACTGAAATCGATCGTGCTACCGAAATCGTTCCGAAGGTGATAGAGAAGCTCCGTCAAACCGCGGCGACGCGGGCCGTTACCGCAGCGATCTGAGTTCGGCGCCCGGCAGCTTTTTCGAGTGAGGGGTGACGAATTGAAGTTGTCCAAACCTACGATGCGGGCGGCTGTGGAGACCTATAACGTTACGATCCTAGTTGTAGCGGTGCTTGTGCCAAGCACCGAGCTTAATTGCGCAGGCGTTTGCCACAAAAGCCTCTCAATGCCAACGGCGGACTGGAGACCGCCGCTCCTTGACGTGCTTTCCCGATGACAATTTCCTAACAGCGCAATATCGTGCGGGACTGTTTTTGTTGATGAAGATTTCTCACGATCCTTCCGCTTCGCGCTACGAGCACGTCGGGAAAGGTCTGCGCCGGAGCGATCTCAATCCCGATCCAATCAAACAATTTGGGAATTGGTTTACTGCCGCAATCGAGGCGGGCATTCGCGATGTCAACGCAATGAGCCTTGCCACGGCCGGCCCGGATGCGAGACCGTCAGTGCGGATTGTGCTGTTAAAGAGCTTCGACCAGGACGGGTTCGTTTTTTTTACCAATTACGAGAGCGAGAAGGGCAAGCAACTGGACGCCAATCCGTACGCAGCACTGGCGTTTTACTGGATCGAACTCGACCGGCAAATTCGAATCAGCGGAAAAGTCGAGAAAACCCCGCGCAAAGAATCGCTGACCTATTTTCATTCGCGCCCGACTGGGAGCCAGCTCAGCGCATGGGCGTCGCGCCAAAGCGAAGTGCTCGACGGACGACGCGTGCTCGACGCGCGCATGGCAGAAATGACCGAACGCTTCGGGAACCAGCCGATTCCATTGCCGCCGCACTGGGGTGGTTATCGGCTCAAACCGGATAGGATTGAATTCTGGCAGGGCCGCGCCAACCGTTTGCACGACCGATTTCGTTACACACAAAAGACGGACGGGGGCTGGTTGATCGAGCGGCTGGCCCCGTGAGAAACAACCAAAAAGCGACGCGAGGACGCCCGCACACAGGCGGGCAGGCAGCGCGCACTCCGAAAGCTTCGCGAAATAGAACAGGCGCGTCCGTTAATTTTGCGCGAAGCGCTTTTGGAGTGCGATGCGTCTTCGCATCGCTTTCATAGGCGCGCAAACATACGACTGTTCATGAAGAAAAATCTGAACCGCAATATTGAGATCGCGCGAGGGGACATCACAAAACAGGAGGTTGACGCGATTGTGAACGCGGCGAATACGACGCTTCTCGGCGGCGGCGGAGTCGACGGAGCGATTCATCGCGCCGCTGGACCTGAATTGCTCGCGGAATGCCGTACACTTGGCGGCTGTAAAGCCGGCGAAGCGAGAATCACTCGTGGCTATCGTTTGCCCGCTCGATTCGTGATCCACACCGTCGGACCGATCTGGCATGGCGGGACACATGGCGAGCCTGAGACCCTGGCAAATTGTTACCGAAATTCGTTGCAGGTTGCGGTGGAAAACGGAATCAAGACGATAGCGTTTCCGGCGATCAGTTGCGGCGCCTACGGCTACCCACTCCAAGAAGCTGCGCAAATCGCTGTAAAAACCACCCGAGAATTCCTCACAGGCGAGGATAAGATCGACAAAGTGATCTTTGTTCTCTGGAGCGACGATATCTACCAAGCCTATCTCCGGCTCCTGTAGCCCCTTTCGTGTGGGAATCGCGACATACTTGCTGTATGGCACGCCCAGAAGTGCGTTTCGCACATCGAAACGACTACAGTCGAGAGACGCAATCAGCCCGCCAGTTTCGATTCTTTTTTGTATGATTAATCCGAACGAAAACGATCTTACGAGGGACGAACCGCTTCCGGGGCAGTTTCCGCCGAGCGAAGAAGAAATTGGCTCAACTGGGCGTGAGCAGTTTCGTCGAACAACAAACAAAATCTCCACGGCGATGAGCCAGACGTGGGACGAAACGAAGGAAAAAGCAGGCCGCGCGCGTGAGCGCACGGAATATTTCGTGCGCGAAAATCCCGTGCCGGCCATCCTGGGTGCGCTGGGGATCGGCATCGCGATTGGTCTTGCAATCCGCTATGCCTCTCCCACGGAACGAAAGACAGAAATCGAAGTCAAATCGCCGCTCGGGGATCTGAACTGGAGTGTTCTTTCGCTGCCGTTTCTCTGGCCGTTCTTCAAATCTGCCAGAAAAAAATATGAGGAATCAGCCGAAGTAATGGCCGATGCGATGAAGGACGGCGTCAAACGATTAAAGAAAATCGATGTAAACCGCTACGCAAAGCCGATCCGTAAACGCTGGAAAGCGTGGACTCGCTGAGCTGTAGCCGGGATCGATGATCCCGACCGGGAGCGAACTAAAGCTTTGCTGCGTCAATTGCCAGGAAGCAATTGATGAGATCGGCAAGCGGACGTGGGTACTGCGCCATGAAAGCGTGCCCACCGTGAGGGAATTGAGCCAGCCATGCGTTGGGGATCGCGTTTACGAGTTTCAACGCATTCGAAGGCGGGATCACGACGTCTTCACTGCCGGTGGCGATCAGCACTGGCGCGTTTATCCCTCGCAGCCGGTCGCCAGCACCGTTGCGGTGCCACGCGTCCATTGCCGCAGCCTGGCGGTTGATCAAGTCAGGAGAT
>Ga0222622_10000304_pt1 | contig 17815 bp, 13 predicted proteins | sample PLM2_5_b1metaG_FD_177335 | JGI IMG/M metagenome (GOLD analysis project Ga0222622, IMG submission 177335) | Groundwater sediment microbial communities from an aquifer in East River, Colorado, USA - PLM2_5_b1 | ecosystem: Environmental > Terrestrial > Soil > Riparian zone | place: USA: East... | reverse complement strand
CGCGGTGATCGATTTAGAAAAACTCGGACCACGCACGATCTGGGTGGATTGCGATGTCCTGCAAGCCGATGGCGGAACCCGCACGACCGCGATCACCGGCGCGAGCCTGGCGCTCGCCATCGCCTGCCGAAAATTCGTTAGGGAAAAAAAACTCGATGCGCCACCGATGCAGAAGTTGGTTGCCGCAGCGAGCGCCGGTATTCTGGATGGGCAGGCGATCGTGGATCTAAATTACGAGGAGGACAAACTCGTCGCCGTCGACTTCAATCTGGTTGCAACCGAGGACGGCGAATTTGTAGAAGTCCAAAGTTCGGGAGAAGAAGCGACATTTACCAGTTCGCACCTGGATCAAATGCTCGCGCTCGGGCGCAACGGCATCAACGCGCTCATCGGCGCCCAACGCGCAGTTCTAGCGCGGATCATGGTGACGCCGCCCGAAAACCCGCTGTAAGGCGTCCGTGTCAAACGCCGTGTCTATGTTCTAGCGTTGGCGTTTCACAGAAACGCCCTACAATACTTGCCCAAATGAAACGGGTGCTGATCACAGGCATTACCGGCCAGGACGGAAGTTATCTGGCTGATTTGCTGCTTGAGAAAGACTACGAAGTCCACGGGATCATTCGCCGCGCCAGCACCTTCAACACTTCGCGAATCGACCACCTCTATGCCGATCCCCACGTCAACGGCGTGCGACTATTTCTGCATTACGGAGACCTCAGCGACTCGGTGAATCTTGTGAAGCTTCTTTACGAATTGAAGCCAGACGAAATTTATCATCTGGCAGCGCAGAGCCACGTACGCGTGAGCTTTGATATTCCGGAATACACGTCGGACGTTACTGGTGTCGGCACGATCCGTATTTTGGAAGCGATTCGAGAAGTGGGATTGCGCTCGCGTTTCTATCAGGCATCAAGCAGCGAAATGTTTGGCAAGGCGCAGCAGATACCGCAAACCGAGAAGACTCCCTTCTGGCCGCGCAGCCCGTATGGTGTGGCGAAGGCCTTCGCCTATTGGGCGACGGTAAACTACCGCGAGAGCTATGGGCTTTGCGCGAGCAATGGCATTTTGTTCAATCACGAAAGTCCGCGGCGCGGCGAAACCTTCGTCACGCGTAAAATCTCGCGTGCAGTCGCCGCGATCAAACACGGGCTGCAAAAGGAGTTGTTCCTCGGTACTCTCGATGCAAAACGAGATTGGGGATATGCGCCCGAGTACGTGGAAGGGATGTGGCGAATCCTTCAGCATGGAGAAGGGGACGATTTTGTGCTGGCTACCGGCGAAAGCCATACCGTGCGTGAGTTTGTCGAAACGGCCTTTTCACATGTCGATCTGGACTGGAAGGAATTTGTCAAACACGACCCACGTTATAAGCGTCCGGCAGAAGTAGATCTTCTGATCGGTGATCCCTCCAAAGCGAAAAAAATTCTCGGCTGGGAACCAAAAGTGCGATTTCACGAGCTCGTCCGCATCATGGTTGACGCGGACATGGCATTGCTTTCTCGTGAAACATCAAGAAAACATCTTGGTCAGATGCCGTGAGCTATGACCGCGGTCCGGCGTCAGTGATGCCGGCTGCAAAAGACGATATCCAAATTCCGGGCAAAATTCCCTACATCGTCATTATCATCGACGAATTGGTCGATTTGATGCAAACAGTGTCAGCCGATGTAGAGAGCGCGATTGCGCGCATCACGCAAATGGCTCGCGCGGCTGGTATCCATTTGATCGTCGCGACGCAAAAGCCGCGTGCCGATGTCGTCACAGCGAACACTCCTGGCCAAATTGCATTCCAAATCGCCTCAAAAATCGACAGTCAGGTGATTCTCGACGAAAACGGAGCTGACCTTTTGCTTGGGCAGGGCGACATGCTTTATCTCCCACCGAGCATTTCACGTCTCAGTGGGGCAAGGCGTACTTATGACAGACGATGAAATTCGCCGCCTGGTTGAATTCCGTTTCCGCGCAAAGCCCACCCGCTTTCGGCACGGCGATGCATGAGAAGGCGCCGATAAGTGGCAGTTTTTCACTTCTTGAAAACAGACAGCGCCTAAGGACTGATCGAACACACTACTTCTTCAGCGCGCTCTCGCTGTATCGCAATTTCTGATTTCTTCCAACCGCCGCTTCATACGCTGTCCTGCCTTCTCCACCGAAAACTGTTCCGCGATTTCTTTTTTGGCTCGCTCCGCGCGCGCAACAGCTTTATGCGGGTTCTCGAAAACAGAACGCATCAATTCCGCCGCATGAGCTTCCGACGGCTGCGCCCAGTGGAACCCTTTTTTGTAAACGAAACCGTTCTCTGCAATCTCAACCAATTCGAAATCGACCAGCAAACTGTTCTCTCGATTCATAAACGCGAGGTTTCCGGAGTAGTTTGTGCCGATAACCGGCTTACCCAAAAGCATCCCTTCGGCAAGACCGAGACCGAAGCCTTCTGCGCGATGCAGCGAGACAAAGCAGTCGCACATCTCAATAAAACCATTGGTTTCCTCGCGCGAGACGAGTCGATCGATAACCAGCACCCTGTTTTGCTGCGCCGCCGCGCGAAGCCGCTCCAGATTCACGGGATCGATATGCCCCCGGCACAATTTGATCACGAGCGTAACAGGTTCATCTCGCGAGAATGCCAGGCGAAACGCGCGGATAAGCGCGAGCGGATTCTTGCGCTCAAAATAGCTGCACATATCGAACACGAATAAAAAAACAAAATGATCCGTGGGAATGCCCATCGTCTCGCGCGCGATCGGCACGGTTTTCCCCAGCAAAACCCCAGGCAGCATGTCGTAAACGGGAAGAGACACTGTCCTGCGCATTGCTTGAGCAACGAACTGTGTCGGCGCCCAGAGCTCATCGATCAGTTGTGTCACGTGCATCGACCACTCAACCGGCATCCCTTCCAGCTCCCAATACAAATAGGCGATTCGATAGACGTTGGCGCGTCGGGCGAGTCCGCTGCGGCGATAACTGGATTCAAAGTGAGGGATCAGGGAGACATTGAGGATTGTGATTGAATACACTTCGAGCCCAAGCCACTTCCCACGCGGTTCGAGCGGGCTATCCACGCCCGTGGGCACGTCACGACACGACAGCCGTCGTACACCAGCCCATTCAAGCGCAGCCTTCGCGGTCAGTGCCGCTCGCCCCAATCCCGAAGAAAAGCAAAAGTGACTCAACAAATTGACGCCAAGAGCGGGATCCTCGCGCTGTTCGTCAATGCGAGTGACAAATGCAGAGTTGTCGTCCGACTCGGTCGATATTCGCCGCCTGAGCGCGGCTTCTTCATCGGCTGAGAGTACCCTGCGCAGGGACTTCAAACGTCGGAAAGGAGCAAATTTCGGATACGTATGACGTAACCAGCGGAGAAACTCGTGCTGGCCGGAGCCGACTAGGCCGAGCGGGAACTGCTCCTGCCAATCCGGATTCATAAGATATGTTTCCACAACTCCCGCCGCAGTCTGCTCGGCAGTCTGATGCAAGAACCAAAGAATTTGCTCGTCGCTCAACGAGTGTCGCTCACGACCTTGACGGAAGAGCCATTTGACGAACCGTTTTTGCCCCACGGGCAGCAAAGCGAGTGGGTATCGTGCCTGCAACTGTGGACTGTGCCGATAGAACTCCCGTACCGGTTCCCCCAGCTCCTGTGCAAAAACCGCGGCGATGTTTAAGATGGCGCATGAGGAGAGCCCAAATTTGCGCGCTCCTCGACCCAGTAGCCAATCTCTGTAACCACGAGCTACCGAAGTCGCATCCGGGAAACGCAGACGCAGGTCGAGCCGATCCCGGAGCACTCCTAACACGAACCGAGCACACGTCTCCTTTGAATCAGCGTCAGCGACGGCCCATTCGCCAAGCGGCCGTCCACGAAAATCGATGATCGACGCCATCGTTTTCTTACGAAAGACATCGAAGTTATCGGACGGCACGCTGGGCTCAGTACGCCGCTTCAGGATGTGCAATATTGTATGAATCGACACTATTCAAAGGGTGGGCCCCTCTACTCCTAGAAAATCTATATCACAGTTCACGCTACCGAAAAAAATTTTAACCAAAAAGAAAGTAGTCTACGGCGGCGGCTGTCACTTCGAAGCCGTAACTTTTAGGCCGAATTTGTGAAAAACCGGACTGCCCGGGAGCTCTCGACAAAACGAGCAAATCAGAACATTCGCGCGAACGGCCTTCGAATGACCTAACCTGCCCTTAATGCTAGCTGTAAATCAAAACAGGCGACGCCTAAAATTCTAGGGTCGGCACTCATTCCCAATGCCTTGGGCGAGGTCGCCTTTGGAATTTTCAGCGTAATTCTTAGGAGCCCACCGCGCCTTGTTATCTCTTGCGGAATGGAAGCGCTGAACTCCGCTGGATCTGCCACCGGCTGCCAGTCAGCGACTTTTTGATCGTTCACATAAACCTCCACCGGCTGATATGGGAGTTCAGGGTCTTTTGTGAGACCAGCCAGCTTCATCTTAAACAAAACCGGCTCATTTGTCGGCGACACGCGCATCGCCAGAACAGCGGCCGTGCCTTCTGTCCAGGTCATTTGTGACTCAGTCCCACTCCAACCCGACACTCTAAGCGGCTCTGAGTTCCCGCCGGTGCCGAAGCTCACCTTGGTTCCGTATGCGAGATTGACGTCACTTCCTGGGACCGACGTCTCCGGCGCATTAGATTTGCTACAGGCGGAGAGCATAACCAAGGCCAGTGCTGCCACCACTGCAGCAGGGAACCTAATAGCGGCGACCGACACTGGCTTTGAAATCCGCGAGACTTTAGATGGTGTCATAAATTCGTAAGTTGCCCGCGAGCTTGGGCAAATCAACTCTTTTAAACCTCAGCAGGCCACGACGATGCCGCTTGCTTTGGTTCGCCCCCATACGAAGGATTCAATCGTGCCATTATCAGGCGAGTTATTGATATATTTCCCCGCTGATCGAGCAAATATGCGCACCTTCAGTGGGATTTAGTGACTTCGTCATTGTCCCGACTCTTTCCACTTAAAATCAATTGTCTGAAAAGCTAACTCGCGCATATCTCCAGGAACAATTAGCGGAGGACCGTCAAACCTCATTCGGATTTCAACAGAACTGTGAGGTTGCAAGACGAAGCTATCATGGAACTCTACCGGATCGGCAGCCAGCACAAACTGACGCTCCTCACCGTCCCGTTCGGCAAACAGGTTAAATGAACCGGGATTGAACTGCTGTAACTTACCCGTCACATCAATCACCCGCCGCCCACTGGAATCATTGATGAATCGGATGATCCCATTTCGGCCACACCACCGCCATCCCCTCCCAGGGGAGTTTTCCTGAACCGAAAAACTTGGGAGCCATTTAACGCGTGTCGGACGTTTAGCGAGTTCCTCGCGTCTGGCGCGTTCTTCGCTCGAAAGAGAGCCTTCCAATTTGTCTCGGAAAGCTCGGAGGTCAAAAAAAACCCACCGCCCTCCAAGATCAAACTTACTAGCCGGGCCAAGATAGCCAAGCACTGACTGCTCAACCTCCGAATCCTTGTAGCCATAACGATCAATCAGTAACCCTCCAAAACCTGCGAAGATGATACGTTCAATAAATTGGTCTAGTGGCAACTGCGCCGTCACCTTGGTCCAATCATGATTTCGGCCGCTCATAGCACCCCACGACCATCGCAATGTTTTCGAATGAAGGTAGGCTCTGGCCTGATCAAATGGCAACATTCGCTCGCGGCCAGCATCAAGCGGGAAATCCGTGTGCGGCAGCTGAAAGATCATCGTACCGGCCGGCAGCCGGGATTCTAACTGACCAATGAAAAACTGATCCTCGTAGAACAGTCGTTTGTCGTTTGGCTGGTTTGAGAACACGGCTATCGGGATTTGATCAAAGGCTCCGAATATGAGGACGGAACCCCCTAGCAACCAATACGAATAGCTTTTCCTTCCAGCTAAGAAAGCGTCAACGGTCATCGCCACGGTCGCTAGAGAGAACAAGGCAATAAAAGGGCTGATGCGGTTGTAGGCGCGGAATTCGTGAAGAACAAAAACATTGAATAAACTGCCAAGCCCGCCGACCTCGGCTATTAACACCAGAGCGATGACGAAGCCGGAGAGTAGCCTTAGTCGAGCATCGCCTAAAATGCGTCCCTGTGGCCTGCCCACTGCGACACAACATAAGATGACAAACCCAAGTACCCCGATCGTTCCCAGAGCAGCAGAGAGGGATTCATTGGCAGCGTCGTTGGGGAAAGCCGCAACAATCTTATCTCGTACACTGCGCATTAGAGGCAAGGGATTGCCGTGGATCGGCGTCAGCATCTGCCGGATCCGCAAGCCGTATATGTCTGCCTCAGCAGGAGCCTTGTACTGGAGCGCTCTGTTGTATCCGTTCCTATACCAGTAAAGCAGGCTCCCGCTCTTGTCGGCGACTGAAGCGGCGCCGATGATCGTCATGTAGAGTAATGCGACCAGTACAATTTTTTGGTTTCGAAAGCGGAATAAACCGATCAGGCAACCAATAGCGATCACGATGCATGCGAAAAACGCCCAGTAAATGTATGTCAAACCGATCGCTACACAGATGGCCAAGCGGACTAGAAGAATTCGCCGCGGGCTTCTTCTTTCTTCTGAAGGGTGATCGTTTTCTGCAGTCCCGAAGACGCCCCCCCGCGCCAAATCAATGCCGAGGTAGGCAACCGCGGGAACAATAAACTGCACCAAGTCCCAGTGAGCGATATTCCGGTAAAAAACAAATGGACTAATTGCGAAGAGCGTGGCGAAGGAGGCGCTGGCAAGATGGCCTATCTGAAGTGACCTGAAGAAAAGAGCGGCGAATGCGCCGGCCATCGCGATAGTGAGCAGCCAATAGAGATTGAGCGCCAGAAAGGGATTGTGAACGATGGCCGTCAGGATCTTTATGACAGCAAAATAGAGTGAGCAGCCAACCGGAAAGTCAACTGCGTCCATTCCGAATGGCGCACCGAGCCGCGGGATGTGGTAATTCCATGTGCCTTCGGTGAGAGCTTTTACCAGAACGTCGCCATAAACAGCATCCCCCCAATAGACAATCGGTACAGCCAGATCAAGCTGCCATAAACGCATCCTAAAGAAGACTAATAGCAGGCTCAATAATCCGGCAGCGATAGCCGTCAGCGAATTGTTGCGGATCAGATTTGTCCGAAGCAAGCGCTTATTACTCATGTAAGCGTTCCTCATCAGAGCAAAGAAGAGGGAACAGACCCTGTCGTAGGACTTTCATACAGGCATACAACCATGTTACATTGAAAAGATATGGTTGCTGAGGTAATCTTCATTTGTTTCGGCATCGCGACCGAACATCCACGTGTTTCTTTAGAAGCTGGTCGAAAGTGATTCTTCAGGCAGGCTCATTCGTTGTGAGAACCGTGTATAATGAAGGATTCTCTATCCGGGACGGTGAAGTCTTCACTTTCTAGAGCGATTTTGGGGGACGTTGGCCGCTAGTCGCTGCTATCAAAGTAAACGCAAAAGTCGTAGCCGACTTCACACTTGCGCTCTGGCGCCGCGGGATACTGGCCGGGACGATTCCATCGAGGGTTGCAAAAGAGCCTTATACTGGTTTTCGATGCGCGGCCACGAGTAGTTGTCCTCGACGTAGCGCATTCCTTGCTGGCCGAGGATTGTTTTGATCGGCGCGTCGACGGAAGTGAGCGCGCTGGCCCATTCGTCGTAGTTCAAATACCAGACGCCGCCATGGGACTTTAGGCAGTGGCCCACGAGGACATCACAGCGGCCATTGACAATAGCCGGTCGTCCGGCGAGCCATGTCTCCAGCAGTGCGATTGACAAGCTCTCATAGAGAGATGGATTGATCAGCCAATCGCACGCGGCCATCGCGCTCCACTTTTCCTTTTCACTGACATATCCGAGATGGATGATGTCGGGATGGTACGGTACCGGCATCACCTCGTTGCCGAGCAAGACCAGCTTGCGCGGGGCGTCTTCAGTCGCACGAAGCTGCTTGAACCAATCGAAGAGCTCGGCGCAGCCCTTCGACGCATCGATACGACCAACATAGAGCAGGAAGGGGTCGTACAATGAATATTTTTTCCGGAGGCCGGCTATGTCCATCGCTTCCGGCGCTTCGAGTCCGATGCCAGTCACAGGTCCGTCGAACTGATGATCAGGAAATCGCTTGATGAAAAACTTCTGTTCCTCAGCAGTGTTAAAGATTACGGTGCGCGGCAATCGGACAAAGCGATCCCACATAGGGAGATGAATGGTCCATTCGTCATGTGCTAATGGCACAAGGAAGGCCTTGTCCTGCACTATTGGCAGACCAAAATAGGTTGTGGCATAGAGATAGCCAAAAAAAATGAAGGCATCGTACCTGTCTTTCTCCGTTTTTAAATATTCGAACAATGGGGTCGAGATGGGACCCTGAGCTCGCATCCAGTCTTCCTGTTCCTCCAAGCTCGTTTGGTCCTGTCTCGAGTGTAGTTTGCTGGAGAGTCGATTGAAGCTTTCCACGTCGCGCGGTTGATCGACAGGAAAGCGCCGAACCACCGTGTCGCCAATTTGCTCGGGGCCGACCGGGTACCAGTTTTCCCAGCTCATATAATCCAAAGCGCAGGTCGTGAGGACTTCCGTCTGCCAGTGCGCGGCCATCCGGCGCGCGATCTGCAGACAGAGCGACTCGGCTCCGCCGTTCACCTCGCGTCCAGAGCGCTGTACCACAAATGCAACTTTCACAATTCTAGTTCACCGGCGGGGTAGCTGCGATAGAGCCAAGCCGGTCGCCTGGTCCCGGAAGGCCTGACGTTGCGACTGCGCGAGAAAAGATATTGTCCGAGATCTTTCGAGCGGAACTGGACGAGCCTTGCGACTTGCTCAATGGAGAAGAACGTCGACGAATAGTTTTTGTGAACGTCAGCCGAAAAGAGCTGCTCGATGTCAAACCCGCAATATTGGAGGAGCTGTGCGAGTTCGTGTTTGTTGTATTCTCGATTATGCCGGCCATATGGACCGTACCCGGAGTACGGATCATAGATATTTTCTCCTGCGACCATTCGACAAACATTTTCTAGACGACTGACATTTGGGGTCGTAAGGATCAGATGACCGGATGGTTTGAGGACGCGCTTTATTTCGCGGACCACCTTCACCGGGTCGGATTGAAGGTGTTCAAGCACCTCGCAGAAGAGCACCGCGTCGAATGACGCTGAAGGAAACGGAAATTCTGCTTCTTCGATATTAAAGTGATGAAATTCCATAACGTGCGTTTCCCGCTTTCCAGTTGCGGGATCAATCGCGCTCACGTTCTGGACTGATCTCGAGGCAAACTGAGGCCCAAAATAGTTTGCACAAGTAGCCTTGAGCTCGGTAAAATATTTCAAGAGAATTGTCATGAAGTAGGGGTTTGCACCCAATTCCAGACACGTTCCGCTGAGACCGGAGACGATGCCATAGGTGTAGACAAACCTTCTCCAGTCTTGCTGCCAGTAATTTTCCAGCTCCTGTTTCGGTGCGCCTTCCAACTCGACAGAGCCAAACAGCGCCGTAATATCTGCTTCTGTTTGGCCCGCTGGCAACGGCAACGGAGGGTTGAGTTGGAATTCGTCCATAAGGTGATTCAAATTTTTAAGCCTAAAGGGATTTAAAACAATCCAATCCGCATAAGTACGTAGACACGTTTCGACCAGACCCCAGACAATGCGCCAGTCTAAACAAAGAACTCCGCTAGATCATCTGCAGTATTCTATTCGACTTTGACTTACTCACCCCCTGGGAAAATCTCCACGGGATCCGAGCGGGTAGTGCAGGAACGTCGAACGAGTATTGGCGTGCCGGCGATTTGTCTCTTTGTGAATTCGACCGACGTATCGTAGAGACGACGAAGGCTTAACTGCGCATCCGACGTCCACATGCTTAGTGGGCGCAATCACATAGCAAGCAGCCTTGCCATGTCTTCGTAGGGTTCAAGAGTCCATTCAGAGCCATAAGAATCGCCATAAAAGTCCTGCTTTAAGACAACCTCGTGGTATATGGGTTCCAGTTTTGGAACAGTCAGAGGATCGCTTATTGAATAGGATTCGGCCTCAGCTGACATGTTCATAGCTTGCTTCTTGATGATGAAACAGCTGCGTCGCAATCGACCTGAGAACGCGCGCTGTACGCTCAGGTAAGTAGTTTGTGCGTCGCCGCCTTTGAGCTTGAATTAGTTTCTGACGAAGATCAGCGTCGATAATGACAAGCCAGCTCAAAGCGGCAAGTTGGTCTAAATCGGATTTGCATGTGAACATCAATCCTGCGTCGCCGAGCGTTTCCGGAACCGCCGTGTTTCGATAAGCAACGATAGGAATGTCAAACCACATTGCTTCTACGAGTGGCACGCAGAAGCCTTCGTGCTCAGACATTGACCAAAATAAATGCGCCGTCCGGTAATAAGCGCCGAGTTGCGAATCGTGAATGCTGCCCGCTATCATCACCGATTCCGCGAGTCCATTACTCTCGATTATTCCACGAAGATGCGCGGCGTAGGGGTCGCCCTGCTCAGCAGGGCCAACAAGAATCAAACGTGCTGAAGGATCCCCCACGAGAAAACGTTGGAAGGCGTGGACGAGATCGTCCTGTTTTTTGTTTGGAGCGATCCGTCCCACAAAAAGAATGTTTGTCCGGCCATCCCCCAACTGTTCCATCAGGCCTGCGTCGGGAGGCACGTTCCACTTTGCCGGATCGACTGCAATCGGTAATACCATCGGTTCGTTGAAGCCGCATTCACGCAACTCATCCGCGTTAAATATTGAATCCCCAGCAGAGTTTGGAAAATGCCGCGCGAGGTTGGGCAGGTCAGCACGCCCAGCGTCGAGGATCTGCGCAAAATCGGGTGAGTACGGCTCGAAAAACTCCGGTGGAGTGATGTTATGATAGATGAGAAACTTCGAACCGCGGTGCGCAATCACGTGCGGCGTTAATTCAGTGCCGATGCTATGGTGATAAATGATTGCCGACGAGTCTCCGATTTCCTCGGGAACGAAGACAATGCACTCATGCGCAACGCGTGGATCGACGTAGCGTACGTAAATGTTCGACCTATAACCCTCGGCCCTTAGGGTATCGCGGATAAACAGAGCCTGATTCGAAATTGCGTCACCGTAAGCCAGATTTGGCAGCACTTGGTGGACTGCTCGTTTTGTAGTCGTGACGCTTCGGCTGGAGGCGTATATCTGCGTCGCTGGGGCGAGCGCCTGCTCGTAGCGCCCAATGACTTTGTCCCAGTTGGCGATTCCTTTCGCGTACCGCTGGCCCTTTCGACCGAGTTCAACGAGCTCTTTTGCGGACGTGCGGTGCATGATCGTAAATAACTCCGCCCAATCATCTTCGCTTTCAGCAAGCCAGCCACCACCAGATCGCTGCACAGCAGTCGCCGTCGCTAGACATGATGCCTGCGCCGCAACAGGACGGCCATAATGCCATGCCTCCATCATGACTCGTGAAAAACTCTCGTTGCTGCTGGGCTGAACGAGGGCGACACAATCTTGTAGTAGCTTTGCCTTCTCGCTTTCGGAAACCAGCCCGAGATCGGTGATCGAGTCGCAGTCATTCACATCGATTGAGCCGTTGCCGGCGAGAACCAGCCTCAAGTCGGAGTTTGGGCGAACTCTGCGGAAACGCTCGAAGGCTCGCACAAGCAGCGGGACGTTTTTGCCGGCATCTTTGCGGCCGAGATAGAGCACGAATCTGCCGTTCGTATTCTTAGCGGTCGCGGCGCTATTCGCGGCCGATAGAAACCGGCCGCAGGTCTCCACACCTGCCCCAACCACACGCGACTTACTCCAAATGCCAGGACCAAATAGGCGCAGGGCCAACTCTTGTTCACCCTCGCTAATAAAAAGCAGCTTGCCGGATCTGTAAAACGCCTGTGCCACCTGAGGCAGGTAGGCATACGCCTCATTGTGGAGGCAAGGCTGTAAAGCAGCACGCTCCTTTAAGATCGAAACGGCATGCAAGACGGGCCCGTAGAGGTAAGGCAGCAGAATGAACCAATCGTATGCCTCCCGTTTCGCGTGCAGATAGTCGAGGAGTGACTGCGAGCGAATGAGTTCGTTCACGAAGATTTCAGCGTCCGATGGGATGATGGGCGATACACCGGGCCTCCACGTGATGGCCGGGATAGTCAGCAGATTCGCGCAAACCCGATCGAATGCCGTACGATCCCGTGGATCCACTTCGAACCGCCTGACTGTGAATCCCTCCGGTTCCTCGGTGACTCCCGACGGCAAATGATTGATGGACCAATCATCCTGATGTGATCGGCAACATGTCGTGATCACATCGAGATCATGCCCGCGCTGGGCAAGGCGGGTGGCGATTTGCCACGCGTGTTGCTCGGCCCCGCCCTTGAGTTCGCGACCGAACCAGGGGATGACGATCGCCAGTTTCACTCAACAGCCCGGCGCGTAGCCGATCACTGCGAAGTCTTGCGGACCGTAGAGCAGCTCACGGATGCGGGGTGATTCTTCGTCAACATTACCGAGCGTCGTTGTGTCCACCGGTGAGAGATACTTGAGCGTCACGCGCTCAAATCCCTGTGTCTCGAGCATGAACTGAGCGGTCTCCGGAAACACCGGGTTTCGATGGGTTGGATCAATGTTGAAGTTGCAGGCGCCGACCATCAGGTTTTTGCAGTTCGGCGACTCGAATATCGCGATCCCGCCCGGCTTCAAAACACGTCGACTCTGCATCAAAAGCTGAATCAGCACTTCGAGAGGCAAATGCTCGATGATATGGAAACCGGTGACCGCCCCCTGGCTGCGATCGGGCAGGTTGCGCAAAAATTCGATGGCGTCTCCTTGCACGACCTTGAGAAGGCGCTCCTTGCATTGCGCGACCATCGCCTCATTTAGATCGATACCGATCGCTTCCAGTTTCCCCTCGCGCAAAAGCTCTAGCCATTCGCCACGACCACAACCAACGTCCAGCACCGGGCGCACCTTTGTCCCAGCGCGTGCTTTTCGCAGGAAGGGAAGATAAAAACGGACGCGCTTCTTAATATCCTTCCGCGGTCCGCGAAACCGATTTTCGAAGCTAAGATAAAAAGCGTCTAATTGATGATCATCCGCCGTTGCTGGAAGTATTTTCCCGGGCTGACGCCGTCGCCCTGCCGGGCGTCCATCTTGAGCGCCAGCGAGCCAACTTTGAAGCAATGCAGCCTGATGGGATAGCTCCGCTTTAATAAAGGCTGCGTCGCTGGTTTGACGCTGTTCGATCGATTCGACGCTGTGTTGAATAGTCGCGCGGTTCCCGATCTCAGCCTGAAGCTGCTGCTCGATGTGCCGATCCTGTTGTGCGCGAAGCTCCATCCGTTGTTGCAAGTTGTTTAGCCCCTCGCGCATTCGCTCGCTCTCTACTTCCAAGTTTCTCAAGTGTTCGCCAGCGCGAGAAAGATCATTGCGCAGTTCGATTACCCCATCGACCTGTGTCTGCAAATTTTTCAAGTGTTCGCCGGCACGAGAAAGATCATTACGTAGTTCGATTACCCCATCGACCTGTGCCTGCAAATTTTTCAAGTGTTCGCCGGCACGATCGAAGTCGCTCCGCAACCCACTCATGCCGTCCAGTTCGGCTTGAGCGTTCCGCAGGTGCTCGCTCATGTGTGCCGATTGTTCTCGCAGCCCGTCGAGCTGTTCCGCGAGCGCATTTGTCGCAGCCAACACGCTCTCGCGATGTTGCGGAACGGAAGCAATGATTGTCGCCGCTGCCCTCATCCACGCTGCGTCCGCATCGCGAGCGCTGCTCAAATCAGAGAGCCAGCGATTTTGTATCTCAAAAGCGCCTGCCAACTCCTGCAACCGCTTGTTCAGCTCGAGATTTGTTCTTGTTAAAACAGCGACACTCTCCAGCAAAAGGTTGTTGTAACCGCCCTGTTTGCGGAAGAGCCTCCGCAGTAATTTTGGGATGCGCTTGCTGACTTCGGTCTTTTCTCTAGCGCGCTGGAGGATATTCGTGAGCCGCTCCTCTTTCACATCGATACGCCGCGGAGAAACCATTGGTGGTAACGGCGCAAGAAAGTGGACTTGCGGCAAGACCGTTGAAACAGCGTGGCCCGATCCATTTCGCTGGAGCAGCCCTAAATCGCGGCGGCGTGCTACCTCAGCGCGGATGCGTTCCATTAATTGATTAACGTCGATTTCTGGATTGTTCGATTCAATCATAGACGACTGGCGGGACGCCTCCACCGGCGGACTTGGATCTTCTTTAAATGCATTATATTAACAGTTCGTCAAGCCGCTTGCGCGCGAGGAAAACGCGCGTTGGTCGTTTGCTCGCACTTCCGTCATGACTGGGCACCGTCAGCTAATCGTATACGGGCAAAAGGAAGATTACTGAGCCAACGGGCAGCCCGATCGCACCGCACGGCGTTTACGATAAGACGAAGCGTTTCGGCAAGGCAACAACTTGATTTCGTCGCGGAATTTACTTGCACCAGCACGCAACAATACCAGACGAACCAGCCTTCAAGTTGCTTCGGTATGCGGACAATCCAGCAGACCGCGAGAAATTGCGCCGAGCAAGGACCGGTCTTGTCGCCGAGAGAAAAATGCGAAAGCAAAAACGGCATGGTTGAAATTCTCTCGTTCTCTTTCCGGCGAGGATTTTGCAGTGCGATTTCTCGGTCGGCGAATAGCCGGGCGATTCTGAAGATCTGGAGGGTGAACCGTTTGTTGGACTAGGCTGGAAAAGTTTTCCGTTGCACGCTTCTTTCACAATCCTTTCAACCGCGTGAAATATGGGTTTTCGGATGACCATCGGAGCCTCGGAGTATTCTGCTCACGTCCGATGTTGAGGGCTTAAGTCGGCGTAAACGCCTCGACAGGCGTTTGCTGCGGTCATTTTCTTTCCGGGATTAGGCAGACGCTGGATTTCCACCCGATAGCGTGCTCTCCAGCGATTGACAGGTGAAATGCGCAGGTCGAGAGGGCAACATGAAGACAAGTTCTTTTCTACGCAGCTCGCGATTCGCGGTTTTGTTCCTCGCAGTAATGGGAAATGTTGTCCTTGCTCAAAACCCTGCCGACAGCGGTCCTAATCCAAAAGGCCCGCCGGAGAATCGGAGTCAACCTTCGGCTTTCTATCTTGCCGATGGGACTGAGCGTCTGCGGTTTGCTGAATCCGAGACGACACAACATGCGCGGTTCAAGGAACCACTCCTGATTGATCTCACTAATCCCGCGACCAACTTTAAGCGGGGGATGTCTATCTATTCATATACCACTAATCGCAGCTCGACGATCAACACCGGCGGGATTCGGCTCATTACTTATACACCGCCAGACAACGGCGGCGATGTCTCGGGATTGTTTTCCCTTCAAACCGGAGGCGGGAATGCAATTACGGCTTACAATAAGAGTTCCCAGGTTCCGAATGACCCGACAACCGGCAGACCGTTTCCAACCTATCCTAACAATGGCTTTGCCATCGAGGCGACAGCCGATGGTAACAAACACTCGATCGAATCCACCGCCTATAACGGCTTTGCCTTCTGGGGACAAACCCTGGGCTCATCCCGAGGCACTGCCATTTATAACGCCTCGCCGAGGGATAACAACTCTCATGGCACGAGGCGCGCCTTTCGGATCCAGAACATCTCGCATCCGGATGACGGCCCAGCGGTGCCGAGCCGGGAGGTATTCTTCGTCCAGTTAGATGGGACGACTTACACCGAGGCTTCGGTTGGAATTGGGATGGCGCCTAAGCAGGCATCACCACCCCAACTTGATGTCAAAGGAGATATCCGGACCGAAGGTGCACTCATCTCTAGCCAGGGCATCCGACCACCGCACCTGCGAGACGCTGCGGCCAGAAACGATACCATCTACTTGTCTATCGACTCCGGGTCCATGGTCTACAAAGACGAACGCGGGATCGTCCACAAGTTATACTAAGTCATCCGAATTTCTCTCAACGCAAAGTATAGATTTCGAGTAATGCTACCCCCGTCGCTCCGGCGCTGTGCTCCGAACAACTGCGGTATAGTTCCCCGGCATGACGCTCGTCAGGATCGCCGGGTCAAGGTCGTTTGCCGACTCCAAGCTGGTGGAAATGATTTCACTCTCCTGGTAACTTCGCCAATTGTCGTTGGTAATAGATCAGGCGCTGGAAGAAGCGGGAATTGGTCGCAAGGAAGTTTACGTCACGAACGCGGTAAAACATTTCAAATGGGAGCCCCGAGGAAAGCGCCGGATTCATCAGAAACCAAATTCACGGGAGATCGCAGCCTACCGCCCGTGGCTGGAAGCGGAGCTACGCCTCATTAAGCCAAAGTTGCTGATCTGCCTCGGCGCGACGGCAGCGCAGACGGTTTTCGGTCCATCATTCTGTGTTACTCGCGAGCGCGGCAAGGTATTGTCATCGAAACTTGCGCCGAGAACCCTCGCCACGGCGCACCCATCATCTTTTCTGCGACAACCAGACGAAGAATCACGGCAACGCGAGTATGAGCGGTTCGTTGTGGACCTTCGCGCCGCAAGGAGGGCGGCCAGGAAAGAATAAACGGGCGTCTGGGACTCGTTATTCGAGCGTGACCGCATATCGCGTTTTGTACTCCGCCACGAACGCTTTACGAAACTGATCGAATGTTCCTCCTCTCGATTTCAGTGCACGCTTGATTCATTAGATTCAAATAAAAATCCAAGTTATGCAGCGTGATCAGGCGAAGCCCGAGAATCTCGTCCGCCTTGATAAGATGCCGAATGTAGCCGCGTGAAAATTCACGACAGGCATCGCACATGCAGTTTTCTTCGATCGGATTCTTGTCCAGAATGAACTCTGCGTTTTTAAATTGACGGTCCCTGTCGCAGTAAACGCCGTTCCATTCCGCGCCAGTCGCGTCGGCAGCACGCAATCGAACATGTCCATCCCGCGCGCAATCAACTCCAGTAGTGGCGGCGGCGTGCCGAGCCCCATCGCATAACGCGGCATGTTCCCGGGCAAGAATGGCTCCGCCCATTCGAGGGCTCGCGTCATTTCCTCCTCCGGTTCGCCCACGCTCGCGCGGCCGATGGCGTAGCCATCAAAATCAAGATCGACAATGGCGGTATGTTTCGCCGCGGTTTTTGCTCACCGATCCCGAGCGTACGTTCCCGTGCAAAGTGGCCTGTAATCCGGTGCGTGGTGACAATATGGGAGGCCTGGTGGCTGCCCCGGCCTTCACCGACAACCTGCCGACCTGGTGAATCGACATGCACGATTTTTTTGCGCTTTCCGGTGACGAAGAACGACGATCCCGCAGTCGCGGGACTGCACGCGATCGCCTTTTGCCCACAAGTGGTGCCGGGGAGGGAGCGGGGGTAATGCAGGTATGTTGCTCCGGAATCGCTCGGAGCGCGATTTCGCGTCCTGCTTGCCCGCGCCAAACTTTGCCGAAGTTCTAACAAGGTGACTGAGCATCCACCCGCAACGCTGTCGAATAACGAATGCGGTCTAGGTTTACCTGAGGGCGAAACGTTTGCGGTGTGGCAACTGGCGAGACACTGGCATTTTCACAGGTAGCACATCGTGAATTTAGTCGAGAGCGCGGAAATTAAGGTCGCGTTTGATCTGCGCGGGAAATCCTCGAGCCGATCAATCGGTGGGTCACCGATCGCATCGCGAAACTTCAAGCTTCTGCAAAAGTCGAAGCGCAAACAGTGGCTGCTTTGCACGAGCGAAAAGCAGCCCGGCTAGGTAAGTAAACCATGAACTAATTAGCAGCCCTGTGATTACGGCTGCTGCCGATCGGTGGCCAATCGACACGAACCGGTAAAATCGCCGGCAGAGAAACTCCCCAGTATAAATCGCCAGCGCCAGATAAATCAGAGCTAACATCGG
>Ga0222622_10000303_pt1 | contig 17847 bp, 15 predicted proteins | sample PLM2_5_b1metaG_FD_177335 | JGI IMG/M metagenome (GOLD analysis project Ga0222622, IMG submission 177335) | Groundwater sediment microbial communities from an aquifer in East River, Colorado, USA - PLM2_5_b1 | ecosystem: Environmental > Terrestrial > Soil > Riparian zone | place: USA: East... | reverse complement strand
CAGTTTCGTGGTTGGCGCGCATAGAAAAAAAAGCGCCAAGCATCAGCGCGAGCAAAACAAGGTTCGGCTGGCCGAGGTGATAACTGGACCAGATATAAACGATCACCAGCAGATTCGGAATTACGTAGAGCCAAACATTTCTCGCTCCGGCCATTCCGCCTGCGAGGATGACACTCAGCCGGGCACTATAAAACCAGGCCGCAGAATTGATCGCGACCAAGAGAAGAATCAACCCTCCTTGTCCGAGCAGGCTTGCACAAGCGAGAAACAGCGCGCAGGGCGGCGGATACATGAAATCATACTTCCCAGAGCGAAGAAAATAAATTTCATGGCCTGCGAGGACATGTTGGCCGGTTTCGTACCAAAGTTTGTAATCAAAGAGAGTGCGGCCCCGGAAGTAGCGCAGAAGCGGAAGAGCAGAAAACACAATCGCCGTGACGACAAATATGACGAATAATGCGCGAAATCCGGCGGGTCTGTTGATTCGACGACTCAAGCTCGACCACCACACGACCGCTGAGGAGTCACCTCTGTCATGTTGAGCGGAGCGAAACATCTCTGATTATTGCTGGTGGTCGACCTGAGAAAGCACTGAGGTTCTTCGCTGCGCTCAGAATGACAGGGACGACGCTGTTGGTTTCGTTGTCACTGAACGTTGTCTAGCCCGAGTCATTTTGGCGAGGCGATCGGCGGACGCGCCTTGTGCCAATGTGTGCTTTGCTCGTATGCATGTGCGATTTGCAAAATACGCGCTTCATCAAGCGGCTTGCCTAACAATTGCATTCCGATCGGCAGGCGTTGTCCATCCATGTCGGCAAAACCGCACGGCACGCTGATTCCGCAGATTCCCGCGAGGTTAGCTGCGATGGTGAAAATATCGGCGAGATACATTTGCAACGGATCGGCGACGCGTTCGCCTAACTTGAACGCTGGAACTGGTGAGGTCGGCGAAACAAGTGCGTCAACTTTTTCGAAAGCTCTAACGAAATCCTGGCGAATCAGCTCACGCACTTTTTGCGCGCGCAAATAATAAGCGTCGTAATAACCGGAGCTCAAAACATAAGTGCCGAGAATAATGCGCCGTTTCACTTCCTGCCCGAAACCTTCCCCACGAGTGCGGCCATACAGATCGAGGATGTCTTTCGGATTTTCCGCCCTATATCCATAACGGACGCCATCAAATCGGGCGAGGTTGGTCGAAGCCTCGGCCGTGGCCACAATGTAATAGACCGCAATCGCGTATTCAGTAGTTGGCAACGAGATTTCAATAATTTCCGCGCCCAACGACTTCATCTGTTTCACCGCGGTATCGATTGCAGTTTTGACCTGCGGATCAATCCCTTCGATCAGATATTCCTTTGGCAAACCCAACCGAACTCCGCGCAAGTCTTCGCCGAGCCTCGCGGCATAGTCAGGCACCGGCCCGTTCAGAGAACTGGAGTCCTGCGGATCATGACCGGCAATCGCGTTCATGATCAGCGCGGCGTCGTTAACGGTTTTCGTCAACGGCCCGACTTGATCGAGCGATGAAGCAAACGCGACCAGACCGAATCGCGAAACCCGCCCGTAAGTCGGCTTAAAACCAACAACACCGGAAAGCGCAGCCGGTTGCCGAATCGAGCCACCGGTATCCGATCCCAGTGCACCGAAAGCTGCGTCCGCGGCAACTGCGGCTGCCGAACCGCCACTGGATCCACCAGGGACGCGGGACAAGTCCCACGGATTGCGCGTCAATTTCATGGAGGAATTTTCGGTGGATGAGCCCATGGCGAACTCGTCCAGGTTGGTTTTGCCAAATGGAATCGCACCCGCTGCGCGCAACCTTCGAATTACGGTGGCGTCATAGGTGGCCCGATAATCTTGCAAAATCTTCGATGCGCAAGTGCACGGCTGACCCATGACGTTGATGATGTCTTTGATTGCAAGCGGCACGCCGCCGAGCGGAAGATCGACGTTCGACTTCTCCGCCTCTTGAACAGCAGCCTCCGTGTCGAGCGACAGATAAGCGCCCATTTTTGGATCAACGGTTTCAATGCGAGCTTGGAGCGCATCAATGACTTCCCGCGCGGAAACCTCGCGGCGACGCAATACCGACTGCAGATCGGCGATGTTCAGCGCCGGCAGATCTTTCTCCGTCATTCGACAACTTTCGGGACGATAAAAAGGCCGTTCGCCTGTCGGGGCGCGTTGCCTAGCGCTTCCGCCGCTGTGAACCAGTCACGCGGCACGTCCTCGCGAAAGACATTACAAATTGGAAGGGCGTGCGCCGCCGCGTCCACGTGGCTTACGTCGGCTTGATGAAGTTTTTCGACGTACTTGAGCACGTCGCTTAGTTGCTTCTGAAAAACTTTGGCTTCGGCGTCCGTTAGATTTATCCGCGCGAGCCTGGCAACGTACACGACATCAAAGTCGGAAATTCTGGCCATGATTGTCGCTCAAGAATGCAGATGGCTGATGAGCCACATCACAGCGGCCGCCAGCGCCATCAAAAGAAATAGAAAAATTACCCGGCCTTCCCGCCGCACTTTACGCAGCGAACGAGGCCTTCGCGTACTGCGGCCGGCATCGATGGCGTGGCCACCGTCCATCGCTACCGAGACGTGGAATCGCTTCTCCGGGTTGTTGCCTTTTACGTCGTATGTCCGGGTTTGAGCTGGAGACTTGTTCGGGGTCGCCCGCCCCTTTGTGACCATGCGCTCGAGTTTGTCGAGCTTCTCACGTAGCTCCGCTTCTTGTCGTGTTATTTCTTGTTGCCTGTGGCGAAGCGGCGTGTTCGATCTGCGCGAACGACGAAACATCCCCATCACCGGCTCGCCATCCAAAAGAAAAGCGCAAGCGCAACAGCGCCAAAGATAATCAGCGGCAAGGTGAGAGCGACGCCAATCTGCAACCACTGAGCAAACGAACGCCCGTTGCTGCTTTCATAAGCTTCTGGCGCGACGTCAGGCAACGCGACCTCGCCAGGTGTTGCGCCCGCTGCTTGTAACCGGCTGCTTTGCTCGCCGTACTCGGTCCGCGCGTCATCCACCGTGCTCAAAGCCCGGCTCAGCTCCTTGTGCAAATCTGCGGGATTCCAGCTTCTGGGATCGATCGCTTCAATTAATTCCAAATGTTGAGAGAAACTTTCCCGAGTCGCCCGGATTTGCTCCAGTCGATTTTGCGCACTGTACGCTTCTCGCTCGAGCACAACCAGCGCGCGTGTCAATTTATCGGCCATTTCCGTCCGCCCATTCTCCAGTTCGTCCTGGCGTCGGCTTAGTTCTTCCAATTCGCGCTTCTGTTTTTCGATCTGCTCCTGCTGGCGCTTGAGCTGGAGCAGTTGCTCCTGCGCTTTTTGCACCTGTGAATCCAGATGCTCGGCAGAAATTGCTTCGTCCCCGCTTAGCTCGAGCATTTGTTCAATCGGTCGAATTTTTTCTGCCATGATTAATCGACATCCCCGTCCGGGCTGCTCGTAGCGGATATTAGATGGCTGGTTTCAGAATTCCAGAGATTTCCGCGATGAGGCGCGAAATTTTTCCCTGAGCAATTCGGTAAGCTCCAAATTCCAACATCCAACTTCCAGAGAATCTCCAGTTATCAAACTCCAAATCGCTAGGGCCATTTCAGATTGGAGTTTGAAGTTTCACTGGATGTTGGAGCTTGGAATTTGGTGCTTCGCTTCAGCGCCCCGGCATCATCTCGAGAAGAAAACCCCTGAGATATTCGGTTTCAGGAATTGTCGGGAGAATAGGATGATCACGCGCCTGCTCGAACCGGCGCACGCGTCTCGCGGAACGCCGGGCATCTACAAGCGCGTCGGCGATTGTGTCGGATAATGCTGCATCGCTCACGTGGTGCGAGCACGAAAAGGTCGCCAGCAAACCGTCTTTCGACAGCAGTTTGAACGCGCGCATGTGCAATTCCCGATAACCGCGCAATGCATCGCGCAGTCCGCTTTTCGTCCTCGTAAACGAAGGCGGATCGAGAACAATCAGATCGTACTGTGCCTCCGCCTTTTCAGCCGCGCGGAGGAATTGAAAGACATCCTGCTCGATCCATTGCGCTTTCAGCTCATTATGTGCCGCGTTTCGTTTCGCAGCGGAAATGTTTTCGGAACTTTCTTCAACGGCGGTCACATCCGCTGCGCCTGCGCGCGCGCACGTCAACGCAAACGCTCCCTGGTTTGCAAAGCAATCCAGAACGCGCCGGTCGCGGGCGTATCCCGCGACGGTTCCGTAATTATATTTCTGGTCGAGATAGAAACCGGTCTTTTGACCGTGCAACAGATCGACTTCGAACTTTACGCCTTCGATTTCGATCGCTGCTTGCGATGGAGTTCCGCGCAAAATGCCTCTACGTAACTCCAATCCCTCTGCGTTGCGGACTTGCGCATCGTTTCGTTCGATGATGACAACATCGCCGAACAGATCGACCACCGCAGTCGTGATCGAATCCTTTCGAATATCCATGGCGCATGTGAGAGTCTGCAAAACGAAACGATCGCCGTAGCGATCGATGATCACGCCGGGCAGACCGTCACTCTCGCTCCACACAACGCGCCGGAGCTTTGGATCGATCTTCCGGCGGTCGCGGTACTCGGAAGCTTGCGCAATTCGGCGCCTAAAGAAATCGCGATCGAGATCCTGACGGCGCCGCGAAAAACGGCGCGCCGTGATTTGTGATTTCGAATTGTAAATGGCGCTCCCAATTAAACGGTCCTTGCCGTCCTTCAGTGAAACCACGTCACCATCCGCTGGATTGCCAAAAACCTTGAGGACTTCACTTGAAAATACCCAATCATGTCCGTGCAAAATTCGCGCACGAGGTTTAACAACGATTCCGGCCATGGTGAAGCAAACGTCCAACGCTCAACGTCCAACGTCCAACGCTCAACTCGCAATCGGCTGTGGTTCGCCCAACTGCCGACGTTGAACGAAGAATTGTCATTCCGAGCGGAGTCGCTCGACATGACAAAACAGTAAGCGAGTTGAAAATTGGATGCTAAACATTGAGCGTTTGCGCATGCAAATCGCTACACAAACCTCCATCGATATCCCCGGCATCAAAAAACTGCGCAGCGGCAAGGTGCGCGAAGTCTTTGACCTTGGCGACACACTCCTCTTTGTGGTAACCGATCGCATCTCAGCCTTTGACGTGATTTTACTCGACCCGATCCCGCACAAGGGCGCGGTGCTCAACCAAATTTCCGCGTTCTGGTTCAAGCGATTCGGCGATATTCAGAATCACCTCGTCACGGCGGATTTCGAAGGATTTCCAAGGAGTTTGCAGACGTTTCGCGAGCAGCTTGCCGGACGCTCAATGATCGTAAAGAAAACGAAACCGCTGGCGGTCGAATGCGTCGTGCGCGGTTATCTGGCGGGTTCGGGTTGGAAAGAATATCAGCAATCGCAGAGCGTTTGCGGAATCAAGCTTCCCGCCGGACTAAAGCTCGCATCGCAATTGCCAGAACCAATCTTTACCCCGGCAACGAAAGCAGAAGAAGGTCATGATGAGAACATCGACATGAAACGATGCGCTCAGATTCTTGGTGAAGAAGTCGCAAACCGCGTGAAGACGCTAAGCCTGGAAATTTATTCGCGCGGCCGCGATCACGCCGATCAGCAGGGAATCATCGTCGCGGATACGAAATTTGAGTTTGGCATTGTTGATGGAGATTTGCTCTTGATTGACGAATGCCTCACGCCGGACTCTTCTCGCTTCTGGCCAAAGGACCAATATGCCGTCGGACAGAGCCCACCGAGTTTCGACAAACAATTCGTGCGCGATTATCTGGAGACGCTCGATTGGGACAAGACTCCGCCAGCCCCGCGCTTGCCGAAGGAAGTTATCGAAAAAACCTCCGCGAAATATCTGGAAGCATTTCGCCGGCTGACGGGGAGCGAAATTGCGAACGGCTAAAATTGAGCGCACAAAAAATCCAGGGTCGTACTCACGCGACCGCGCGCGATCCCAAGCGTAACTCAGGCATCTTGCCTGATGCGTCGAGCAGGCTTCCCAGCCTGCAATTCCGTGCGGGCAGGATACCCGCTCGACCGAACAGCCAAGGATGGCTGTGTTACGCTTGAACCTGGTTGAAACGAAATGCCACTGAACCGGCCTGACATCTTGTTTATCATGACCGACCAGCAGCGGTTCGATACGATCGCTGCGCTCGGCAACTCGCATATTTACACGCCGAACCTCGATCGCCTGGTGAGAAGGGGAATTGCGTTTTCGAATGCATATGCCACGTGTCCGGTTTGCGTCGCCGCTCGTTACACGATCCGGACGGGATGTGAGCCGCCGACCACGCGCGTCTTTAGTAACGCAAAAGCGGCTCCGGTGGCAGGTCAAGCGCTGGAAATGGAAGTGCGTTGCGGACCGTATCTGGGGCGGACGATGTCGCGACTTGGGTACCGAACTTTTGGAATCGGAAAATTTCACACGACTCCGTGGAACGAAGATCTCGGTTACGAAACGTTATGGCGCTGCGAAGAGACTTACCATCCCCCAAAGCGCGAAGGCGATGACTACGGATCATGGCTGGCAGGAGAGCACCCAGAGTTCGACTTCCTGGAGCAACCGATGGGTGAACGCAGCGAGATGTACTACCTTCCCCAGCGCAGCCCGCTTCCAGCCGAACTAGGAGGCGAATGGTGGATGGCCGATCGCGCGATAGAGGAGATCGCAAAGTCAGGTGATTCGCCGTTTTTCGGATTCGTCTCGTTCGTAGGTCCGCATCCGCCGCTGGCTCCGCCCATTCCGTTCAATCGAATGTACAATCCCGATCGAATGCCAGAGCTGGTTCTCGGCAAAGTGGAAGAAGATCAGCTGGATGAAGAAATCCCTTACATGCGATATGCCGTCTGGGCAGATGCCATCAATCCAGAGCTGGCCAAAATTGTGAAGGCTCGATATTACGGCGAGATCACTTACCTAGATCATTGCCTTGGCAGAATCCTTAATGCAATCGAACGACGGCTGAATTCGGACAACGTTCTAATCTGTTTTTTCTCCGATCACGGCGATCTTTTGGGTGATCATCATGGGTGGCAGAAACAAAATTTCTTTGAGTCGGCCTGCCGTTTCCCTTTGCTTCTCAGTTGGCCCGCAACGTTGCCCGCTGGAACGGTCCGAAGTGAGCTGATTAGTCTGGCCGACCTTTTCGGCATTGCGACCGGGGCCGCAGGTGCATGCGACGGGCGGCAAGGAATGGAGGTGCTTAAAATGCTGCGAGGCGAATGCGCGCCGCGCGAACATCTCGTCGGAATGGTCGAAATTCCTGGCTCGCAGGACTTCAAGGTGATGGTGTTAACCAAAGAGTGGAAATACATCTTCATGGCCAACGGCGGGCGTGAACAACTCTTCAATCGGAGACGCGACCCCAATGAGCTGTCGAACTGCGTCAGCTCGTCTTCTGCAATCAGGAATGATCTTTATGCTCTGGCCGTACAAGCATGCCGCGTCCCGGGCGCGAAGGACGCGCTCGACGGCGATAAACTTCGCGCATTTCCTTTTCGCGAACGGCTCAGGACGCGCATCTATCAATTTGACCGTTCGCGCGGCGTGCTTGGATTCCCCGAGAAACCAGAGGACGCGCTCCACGGCTTCGACCCCACCACCTTGAAGCGATTGAAGTGATATGGAGAGTTCTTCGGATGACCGGGAAGATCTTGGCGCCGGCCTGAAGCCGGGCGACTCGCATTATCGCGCGTACGTCGGCCCTCCGGAGGATTACGATTTGATCGCGGCGATGACCTTCAACCTTCTCACCACCCTTGGTCTGCGCCAGCATCATTCATTGCTCGATGTCGGCTGCGGTTCGCTCCGGATCGGGCGCTTGCTAATTCCGTACCTGAATCGAGGAAAATATTTCGGCTTGGAGCCGCATCAATGGCTGGTCGAGGCGGGAATTAAACACGAACTCGGCGAAGAAGTAGTACAAATCAAACGACCAACGTTCTTCTTCACCGATTCACCTGACGCGCTTACGCAGAAAAGGATCTCCTTCGATTTCGCATTGGCTCAATCGATCTTCAGCCATTGTGGACTCGATCTGATTAAGGGTTGGTTGTCCACAATTTCGCGTTCGCTGGCTACAGATGGAGCTCTGGTTGCGACGTTTTTGCCTGCTGAGAAGGACTCGGCAAGCACAGGCTGGGTCTACCCCGAATGTGTAAATTACCGGCCAGCCACACTGGAACACGCGGCCGCAGAAGCAAATTTGCGATTTGAAATCTTGGATTGGAAACATCCTCGGCAAACGTGGGCGCTCTTTGCTGCGCCGGAATTTGATTCGACATGGTTCAAGAATCAGCCTCTCACTTGGAACGCAGCGCTCGAAAACGCGCTGAGTCGAAAGAAACAGGGAAATGTCGCTCCTGTGACTAGAACGGATTGAGCGATGCAAGTTGCAAGCAACGACGAGATTTTCGCGGCCCCGTTAAAGGTGGAAGACATCGCCGATTGCTATTTTTACCACACGATGGAACTCCCGGGTCACGGAGTCATTGAGGGGCGGGATTGGGATTTGCGTGGCCGAGTGGATGAGTACCTCGGCAAAGTTGATTTTGCCGGTCAACGCGTTTTGGAAATTGGTCCCGCGAGCGGTTTCCTCACGTTCGAAATGGAAAAGCGCGGTGCCGAGGTGGTCTCAGTCGAAGTGACCGCAGAGCACGGCTGGGATTTTGTTCCATATCCGGCCGCGAAGTTAGAGGAAGTGATCGGCCAACGTCGAATCGTGATGCAACAGCTAAAGAATTCGTACTGGTTCAGTCACGCCGCTCATCAATCCAAAACCAAAGTGTATTACGGCGATGTTTACAATTTGCCTGCCGCCCTTGGACAATTCGACATCGCGGTCATGGGCGCGGTGCTGTTACATTGCCGGGACCCGCTCCGGATCGTTGAGCAATGCGGAAAGATGGCCAGAACGCTCGTCGTCGTCGACATGTTTCATCCGGAGCTGGAAGGAACGTCTGTCTGCCGTCTCGCCCCGACTGCGCAAAATTTCCTCTGGCACACCTGGTGGCATTTCAGCACGCAATTTTTCACTCAGTTTTGCGCGGTGATGGGATTCACCACTTCAGAAATTTCGCGACACCAACAGCATCACCGCGGAAGGCCGTACACGCTTTTCACTGTAGTCGGCCGAAGATGATGGTGCGCAAATATCGTCTCTGCTGCTGGAATGACATATTGCGGATGTTTTGTGTTATTTTCTTAGCAGTGCGATTTAGCGCGTCAGCGCAGCCGGACTCCAACGGCGACGATACCGGAACGCGTGAATTGAAAGGCGACGCTGTGAACACTGCGTCATGGGAAGCCCGCGAATTATCGAATATCCGCCTTCGGTTCAAGCTTCCGCCCGGCTACAAGGAGAAGCGATGGGCCGTCGTCTTCGGTTCTCCACCTATTATTGCAACCTTCCAGCTCGGTCATGTGAACCAAATAGATTTCGCTGTAGAAAATGCCGAAGATGCAAACCCGGAAAGTGCAAAGGTGGGTCTTCAAAAAGACTATGTTGACTACAAAGAATGGAGCCAGCTCATCGGCGGACATCAGGGTGTCGTGCAGACATTTCAGGGGGGTGGTGTGATCATGGATGAAGAAGGAAAGCGCCTGCCGTACTGTGTTGAGGCCGCAACCGCACTAGACCCTAAACATCTACTGCGGATCAGTGCGACGTTAGGTAGTCAGGAACGGCAACAGGAGGTTCTTGCACTGCTGAAAACAATCGAATTTTACTGATCAGAAAACGCGCAGCAATATAAGGGCGCCGTTTACGAGATGGCCTCTATGAAATCAATTCGCTAACGAGATCTCTCTCCTCTTTTAGCTCCGCTACTGAGGCGTCAATTTTAGCGCGACTGAAATCATTTATCGGAAGTCCCTGTATGATTTCCCATTTTCCGTTGCGCACACGGACCGGGAATGACGAGATCAATTCTTCCTCAACATTATAACTTCCATCGGAGCAAACGGCCACGCTGTGCCAATCGTTGGCTGGCGTCTCATTCGTCAGCGAAACGACAGTATCGATGATAGCGTTGGCAGCCGACCCCGCTGACGAAAGTCCCCGGGCCTTGATCACAGCGGCACCGCGCTGTTGCACCGTCGCAATAAATTCTTCCTTCAGCCATTTCTCGTCTCCGATCACTTCGTTCGCGGGACGACCGTCGATCCGAGCATTGTAGAAATCCGGATACTGCGTCGAGGAATGATTGCCCCAGATGGTCATGTTCGTGACCGAACCAATCCCTACACCGGCCTTATGCGCGAGCTGCGCGCGGGCGCGGTTTTCATCCAATCGCGTCATCGCGAACCAGCGGTCGCGCGGAATTTCTTTCGCGTTGTTCATCGCAATCAGACAGTTCGTGTTGCACGGATTCCCTACTACAAGCACGCGGACATCAGCCGCTGCGTTTTTTTCGATCGCCCGACCTTGCCCGACGAAGATTTTGCCGTTAATCCCGAGTAACTCCTTCCGCTCCATGCCGGCCTTGCGCGGCACACTTCCGACCAGCAGTGCCCAGTTGATATCGCGAAAGCCTTCATCGAGGTCGGCCGTCGGTGTCACCGATTCGAGCAGCGGAAAGGCACAATCATCCAATTCCATGACCACCCCATTGAGCGCAGCAAGCATTGGAGAAATCTCAATCAGGTGGAGTCTTAGCGGCTGATCGAGCCCGAACATCTGTCCGGAGGCAATGCGAAACAGAAGCGCGTAACCAATCTGTCCGGCGGCGCCGGTCACAGCGACTTTAATCGGAGTTTTCATGGTGCAATTAGCCACAAACACCTTGCTCAGCAAAGCCGAAGCAGGGACGCAGCACGTAGCACAGGCATCTTGCCTGTGGGGCCGGCCGGCGTCTCGCCTGCCGAAAAAGAAAACGTGTGGTAAATTAACTCTCGATGTATCCGACGAAGCTGACCAAGATCGTCAATCTCTTCGAATCGTTGCCGGAAGATGAGCGGCGCGAGACGCTCGTCTCCTACGCGGATAACGCCAAGAATCAAGAGCCGCGAGAAAGCGAGAATTTTGATCTGGTCGATGTGCGAAAAGACGAAGAATGCACGGACACCGTGGGCGTTTACCTGCACGTGGACGAAAATGGGAAGGCGCACATTCGCATGACGCTCGGCCCGGAAGTGCAAACGCTTACCCGCTCGATGACCGCGATTCTTTGCAAAGGTCTCGAGGGTTCGACTCCGCAGGAGATTCTCGATCTTCCGAGCGATTTCGTGACTCGCATTGTGGGTACGGAACTGGTCCGTATCCGCAGCCAGACGGTGTATTACGTTCTGACGCGCATTAAAAGCATCTGCAAAGTTTATCTCGATCGACAGCGCATGGCAGAAGTGGCGTAGCGGTGTGGAAGTTCGGCTTCCAGCCGAACTCGGCAGATAAGCTTCCAGCTTATCGATGGCCGCCTGAACGAAACGTCGGGCTAGAAGCCCGGCGGCCGAGTCAACCAGGATGGTTGACCTCCGGTGCGCATCTTCCCGCGTGACGTTCGCGTGATTTCGTTTACTGTCCGCGCTGGCGCAGATGCCGCGAAATAACGACCTCAACAAAATCCTGCTGATCGGCTCCGGTCCAATCGTCATCGGGCAGGGTTGCGAATTTGATTACTCCGGCGTGCAAGCGTGCAAGGCACTGCGTGAAGAGCGTTATAAGGTCGTGCTGGTCAACTCAAATCCAGCCACAATAATGACCGATCCAGAATTCGCCGATCACACTTACATCGAGCCCATCACCGCTGAAGTGATCGAAGCGATCATGGAACGCGAAAAACCGGACGCAATTTTGCCCACCCTCGGAGGACAGACGGCGCTCAACGCCGCGATGGAATTAAACCGCAACGGCGCGCTGGCGCGGCACGGGGTGAAATTAATTGGAGCAAACGCTCAGGCCATCGCCAAAGGCGAAGACCGGCAGTTGTTCAAGGAAGCGATGTTGCGCATCGGGCTCGAGGTGCCGCGCTCCGGCGTGGCGCGTTCTCTGGCGGATCTCGACCGGATCATCGGCGAGATCGGCACATTTCCGCTCATCATTCGACCGGCGTTCACTCTTGGCGGAACTGGCGGTGGCATCGCTTACAATCGCGAAGAGCTCGATGTGATCGCTGCACGTGGGCTCGATCTCTCGCCGGTTCACGAAGTGCTGATCGAAGAATCGCTGGTCGGCTGGAAAGAATTCGAGATGGAAGTGATGCGCGACCGAATGGACAACTGCGTGGTCGTCTGTTCCATCGAGAATTTCGATCCCATGGGCGTGCATACAGGGGACTCCATCACCGTTGCACCTGTGCAAACGCTCACTGACAAGGAATACCAGATGATGCGCGACGCCGCGTTCGCGGTAATTCGTGAGATCGGCGTCGAGACCGGTGGGTCTAACATTCAGTTTGCGGTTCATCCCGACAATGGCCGCATGGTCGTGATCGAGATGAATCCGCGCGTGTCGCGTTCCAGCGCGCTCGCATCGAAGGCCACGGGTTTTCCGATTGCTAAGATCGCCGCAAAACTCGCGGTCGGCTACACGCTGGATGAAATCAAAAACGATATCACGCGCGAGACGCCGGCGTGCTTCGAGCCGACCATCGATTACTGCGTGGTGAAAGTGCCGCGCTTTACCTTCGAGAAGTTTCCGCAGGCGGAAGCAACGCTTACGACGCGAATGAAAAGCGTCGGGGAAGCAATGGCCATTGGACGCACGTTCAAGGAAGCACTGCAAAAAGCGCTCCGTAGTTTGGAGATCAAACGCTTCGGGTTGTTAGGCGACGGTGCGGACAAAGATATCGATCTCGAAACGCTGCGATTGAGACTAGCAACCCCGAACGCGGAACGAATTTTCTACATCGCGCAGGCATTTCAAAAAGGCGCGTCGATTGATGAGGTTTACGATCTGACAAAAATTGACAGGTGGTTTTTGCGGAACATCGCTGACCTCGTTACCGAAACGGGTTGTTTGAAGACGAAAACATTCTTGCGCGCGAAAAAGCTCGGTTTCTCGGACCGACAGTTGGCAGTTGCGCGAGGCGCTTCGGAAGAAACAATTCGATCGAAGAGAAAAGCTGAACACGTCGCACCGACGTACCGCCTCGTGGATACGTGTGCCGCGGAATTCGAAGCCTACACGCCGTACTACTACTCGACGTACGGCGACGAAAATGAGCGGCGCGAGAGCGACAAACGCAAGATCATGATTCTGGGCGGCGGACCGAACCGGATCGGCCAGGGAATTGAGTTCGACTATTGCTGTGTGCACGCCGCATTCGCGCTGCGCGAGCTCGGTTTTGAAACGATTATGGTCAACTCGAATCCGGAAACGGTCTCCACCGATTATGACACGAGCGACAAACTTTATTTTGAACCGCTCACTTTAGAGGATGTGCTCAACATTTATGATCAGGAAAAACCAGAGGGCGTGTTCGTCCAGTTTGGCGGTCAAACACCGCTAAATCTGGCGAGCGGATTGAGGGCGGCGGGAGTCCCGATTCTTGGAACACAACCGGAGAGCATCGAGATAGCAGAAGATAGACAGTTGTTCGCCACGATGCTCGACAAACTCGGCCTGCGGCAGACGCCGAATGGCTCGGCGGTGAGCAGCGAGGAAGCAGTCGCGATCGCACAGAAGATTGGTTACCCAGTGTTGGTACGGCCCAGTTTCGTGCTAGGTGGGCGCGCGATGGAGCTTGTTTACAATGAGGGAGACCTCACGCGCTACATGACAAGTGCAATCGAAGTGACGCCTGATCGCCCGGTGCTCATCGATCGTTTTCTGGAAGACGCGATCGAAGTCGATGTCGATTGCATTTCCGACGGCGAGACGACCGTGATCGGCGCAATCATGGAGCACATCGAGGAAGCGGGCATCCACAGCGGCGACAGCGCCTGCGTGATTCCAACATTTTCATTGTCACCAAAAGTGCTTAATGAGATTTCCGCAGCAACGATAGCGATGGCGCGCGAGTTGAAGGTGCGCGGGCTGATGAACGTGCAATTCGCTGTCAAAGGCGACGACGTTTACGTCTTGGAAGTAAATCCGCGCGCGTCGCGCACGGTTCCCTTCGTCAGCAAGGCGATCGGGGTCCCGCTGGCGAAACTCGCCGCGAAGGTGATGGTAGGCAGATCATTGCGCGAACTTGGTTTCACGAAGGAAATCGTACCGAAACATTTCTCGGTGAAAGAAGCGGTATTCCCATTTCTCCGTTATGAGGGACTCGATATTTCGCTGGGCCCGGAGATGAAATCGACGGGCGAAGTGATGGGAATGGATGTCGATCTCGGCCTTGCGTACGCGAAATCGCAGATGGCCGCGCCGCCACCATTGCCAAAAAAAGGAAAAGTCTTTGTCAGCGTCAAGGACACCGACAAGGAAGCGGTAATCCCGGTTGCCCGCGAGTTTGTGAAGCTCGGTTTTGAAATCATTTCCACAAGCGGAACCGCAGACGCGCTGACGAAAGCGAAAATAAAGGTAACCAAGGTCTTCAAGATTCACGAGGGACGACCGAACGTTCTCGATCGCATCAAGAACGGGGATATCAATTTCATCATCAACACGCCCAGCGGAAAAATTCCGCGCGAGCACGAAGTGGTCATCCGCAATGCTGCGCTTGCGGCGAAGATCCCTATCATGACGACGGTGCGTGCCGCGCTGGCTAGCGCGAATGGGATTCGGTCCTTACAAAAACGAAAAGTTCAGGTGCGTAGCTTGCAGGAATACAACGAGTCAAAGGGTTGAAGCGTTGAAACGTTAAACCGTTGAAGCGGAAACGGCATTGTCATTCTGAACGAAGCGAAGAATCTCGAATTAATTCTTCAGCAACGCGTGACAGCGCGTCCCGTTCGTGTCACAAATCCGAATGAGACTATCGATCTTGCTTGCCGTGCTGTTAAGCTCCGCGATGTTGGGTGCGGAAGAAAAAACTCCTATGAATTCATCAAACGAAGTCGCAGTGATCAAGACAAGCGAAGGTGAAATGGTGGTCCAGTTTTGGACTGATGCTGCGCCAAACACGATTGAAAACTTCAAGAAACTGGCGCGTCAGGGTTTCTACGACGGCACTATTTTCCACCGGATCGTCAAAGATTTCATGATCCAGGGTGGCGATCCCAATTCGAAAGATCCAGCGAAAGAGAACAGCTACGGGCAAGGCGGTCCGGATTACAAAATCAAAGCCGAGTTTAATGATCATCCGCACGATCGCGGCGTGATCTCAATGGCCCGCGGCCCTGATCCAGATTCCGCCGGGTCGCAGTTTTTTCTCTGTCTTGCACCGGTGCACCGGCTCGATCATCAATACACGACTTTCGGCAAATTGATTAAGGGCGACGACGTGCTCGACAAGATTGGCAACACGCCGGTCGAGCGAAATGCCCAGGGTGAAGTGAGCAAACCGAGCAAACGCGTGACGATCGACAGTGTGAAAATCGTGCCGGCTGATTCTGTGAAGTAATTATCATCCTTGTCATTCCGAGCGAGGCCGAGGAAATCTCTCGCTGTTCGGAACGGCTAGAGATGTCTCGACTTCGCTCGACATGACAAAAGACAAGACAAAAGTTGCGCTCGTCCAGATGCGCTGCGGCCGGGAGCCGGAGAAGAATTTCGCTCATGCGACCGAATTCATTCGCGAGGCGGCGGCCAAAGGCGCGAAGATCGTTTGCTTACCGGAGCTTTTTCGGTCGCAATACTTCTGTCAGGCAGAAGAGCACAAAAATTTCGAGCTGGCTGAGGAAGTGCCGGGAAGATCGACGGTGGCACTGGGAGAGGTCGCGCGCGAAACCGGCACGGTAATTATTGCGTCACTTTTCGAGAAACGCGGTGCGGGCGTTTATCACAACAGCGCGGCGGTCATCGACGCGGATGGAAAATTGCTCGGCAAATATCGCAAGATGCACATCCCGGACGATCCGCTGTATCACGAGAAATTTTATTTCGCACCCGGCGACCTCGGATTTCAGGCGTGGCAGACGGCGCACGGCAAAATCGGCGTCTGCGTTTGCTGGGACCAGTGGTACCCGGAAGCGGCGCGTCTCACCGCGTTGCGGGGCGCTGAGATTATTTTTTATCCAACGGCGATTGGCTGGCATCTGTCGGAAAAACAGGAGTTCGGCGCAGCGCAGCGTTCTGCCTGGGAAACGATCCAGCGCAGTCACGCGATCGCGAATGGCTGTTACGTCGCTGCGGCAAATCGCGTCGGTCACGAAGCGCCCGCTGGTGGCGAGGGAATCGAGTTTTGGGGACAAAGCTTTCTGTGCGGCCCTGATGGCGAAATCATTGCAAAAGGTTCTGTCGATAAAGAAGAGATTGTGATGGCAGAGGTGGAATGGGATCGGGTAAACGAGCAGCGGACGCATTGGCCGTTTTTGCGTGACCGCCGCGTCGACGCTTACGGCGAAATCAATCGGCGCCTAATCGATTGAACCGTTTCGGGAGCGCACGCAGTGTTCGGCAAGTTGCCGAACACAATCGCGTCGGCAGGATATCGACATGATCATGCTGGAAGCGTGCCTTCCCCCTAAGAAACGCGTGCTGTTTTGAATTTTCGCGTTGTGTTATCACCATGGCGATGACCGCGCGAGTTTCGCCGCAAATGCGCCGGCCATGGTATCGCCCCTCGCTGACGATGCAGATTATGATCGGGCTGGTGGTCGGCGGTGTAATCGGCTGGCTGCGGCCCGATTGGGGAAACGCCGTTTATTTTCTGCGCGACATTTTCATTAACCTGATCAAATCGATCATCGCGCCGCTCGTTTTCTCAACGATTGTCGTAGGAATCGCGGGTGCAGGCGCGCTTCGGAAAGTCGGGCGCATGGGAATCAAGGCGCTGATCTATTTCGAGATTGTCACGACCGCAGCGCTGTTCATCGGATTGGCCGTTGTCAATTTCATCAAGCCCGGTGCTGGCGTGACTCTCGCCGTCACGAACAGCGAGGCCATTAAGACGATTGAGCAAAGTCATCCAAAGACCCTTGTCGAAACGATCGTGCACGTCTTTCCCTCCAGCGTGATCGAATCAATGGTGCACGGCGATGTTTTGCAGATTGTCGCATTCAGTGTGCTTTTCGCACTCGCCGTCTCAGCGGTTGGGGAAAAGGGGAAACCAATCATCCGAGCGATGGACAGCCTGTCGCAGATCATGTTTAAGTTTACAAATTACGTGATGATGTTTGCGCCGATTGGGGTCGGCGCAGCGATGGCACACACGATCGGCACGCAGGGTCCGGGCGTGCTAATGAATCTCGGCAAATTGATTGGCTCGCTTTATCTGGCTCTCGCGATTTTCATTTTGTTGATCTTTGGGCTGGTGATTTGGATCGCGCGGATTCCGTTGCGGCAATTCGTCAGGGCAGTCCGCGAACCCGCGGCGCTCGCATTCGCGACCACGAGCAGCGAATCGGCATTGCCGAAAGCGATGGAATCGATGGAGCGTTTCGGCGTGCCGCCGCACATCGTCGGCTTCGTGATGCCGACCGGCTATTCGTTCAATCTCACAGGATCGACGTTATATCTGGCAATGGCGTCGGTGTTTGTAGCACAAGCGGCCGAGACAACAACAGGATGGCACATGTCGTTCGGCCAACAGATCGCGATGATGTTAACGTTGATGCTCAGTTCCAAAGGCGTCGCCGGTGTGCCGAGGTCATCACTTGTCATTTTGCTGGCCGTGTTGAATTCGTTTGTGCCGTCAGGACTGGGACCGATCGGCGTGGCGGTCATTTTCGGCGTGGATGAATTGATGGACATGGGCCGCACGTGCGTGAATGTCATCGGCAATTGTCTGGCAACGGTTGTGGTAGCGCGATGGGAAGGTGAATTTGATCAGGCACGCGCGTGTGTGTTTGGCACGCCGGCCG
>Ga0222622_10000302_pt1 | contig 17868 bp, 14 predicted proteins | sample PLM2_5_b1metaG_FD_177335 | JGI IMG/M metagenome (GOLD analysis project Ga0222622, IMG submission 177335) | Groundwater sediment microbial communities from an aquifer in East River, Colorado, USA - PLM2_5_b1 | ecosystem: Environmental > Terrestrial > Soil > Riparian zone | place: USA: East... | reverse complement strand
GGTGGAAGATGCCATCAAGACGATGGCGATCGTCGAAGCGTGCTACGACTCGAGCGAACGGGGCGCGATCACAATTTCGACAACCTAGCTTCTTACGGCGCATGGTCATCATTTCTCACTTTGCGCGGGGGCCCTACCCCCAGCGCCTGCCAGCGCTCGCCCTCGGCTCGCGCCGCTTGATCGCGGCAACTGGCCACTCAGTCAGCGCGTGTCTCCGCCCATAACATGCGCCTCGATTCCCATGTGCACTTCTGGCAATACCACCCCGCAGAGTACGCGTGGATTGACGAGACCATGGCCGCCCTTCGGCGGGACTTCATGCCCGACGATGCCCTGGGTGTGATGCAATCGGCGGGGATGGACGCGTGTGTCGCGGTGCAGGTGCGGCAAACCGTAGACGAGACGCGATGGATGTTGCAACTGGCCGACCGATACCCCTTCATTGCCGGCGTCGTCGGCTGGCTCGACCTGAGGTCGGCGGATTTGGACGCGCGGCTTGAATCGCTCGTGCATCCAAAACTCGTCGGCGTCCGCCACATCGTGCAAGCTGAGGCGGATGATTTTCTCCTCGACGAGCCATTCAGGCGCGGAGTGGAGTGCGTGGCGCGACACGGCCTGGCCTATGACATCCTGATTTACGCGCGTCAGATGCCGGCGGCAATCTCCTTTGCCCGTGCGTTGCCGGATGTTCGCCTCGTTCTCGATCACCTGGGCAAGCCCGACATTCGACATGGAGGATTCGACAGCTGGCGTCGCGATCTGGATCGCCTCGCGGCACTTCCCAACGTCTGTGCGAAGCTCTCGGGCCTCGTGACCGAAGCAGACTGGGACCGGTGGACAGCGGAAGATTTGCGCCGTTACGTGAATGCGGCGCTCGACGCCTTCGGCGCGGATCGTTTGATGATAGGGTCGGACTGGCCGGTATGCACGGTTGCGGCCGAATACGATCAAGTGATCGAGATCGTTCGCGGGGCCATTGACGAACGCTCCCGAACCGAACAGGATTCAATCTTCGGTGGCACCGCTCGGCGCTTTTGGCGGCTCACGTGATAGGGACAGTGCGAAAGCGCCTGCGGCCCGAGCGAGGCGCGAAGTCGCCGAGCGAGAGCGCGTGGGGGTGGGGCCCCACGCGCAAGTGATAAAAGCGACCTTTGATGGAGCAACAGATGCGGCGAGTCTTGGCGATCGGAATCGCGATGGTGATGGTCTGTGCGATGTTCGCGTGCAGCAGAGGGACGAATCAGAGCGGCTCCTCGTCTTCGACGCTGACCATTGCGATGATCCCGAAAGGGACGACGCACACGTTCTGGCAGAGCATTCATGCCGGGGCGAATCGTGCGGCGAAAGAGCTGGGCATCGAACTGATCTGGCGTGGACCACTGCGCGAAGACGACCGCGACTCGCAGGTGTCGGAGATCGAAGGGTTCATCAGCCGGGGCGTATCAGGGATTGCCATCGCGCCGCTCGATGAGGCGGCGCTGGTCGGACCAGTCAGTGATGCGATGAGCAAGAAGATCCCCGTGGTGATCTTTGACTCGGGACTGAAGGGGGACAACTACGTCAGCTTCGTCGCCACCGACAACGTCAAGGGCGGACAGCTTGGCGGCGAGCGCCTGATCGAATCGATGGGCGGCAAAGGGCGCGTCGTGCTCCTTCGCTACTCGGAAGGTCACGACAGTACAACCAAACGCGAGGAAGGATTTCTGGCCGCGATGAAGGCGCATCCGTCGGTGGAAGTCGTCAGCGCGAATCAGTATGTCGGAACCGATGTCGAGGAAGCCTACAAGCGCACCGAGTCAATTCTCAGCACCTACAAGAAACCGGACGGCAGCCTGAGCATCGACGGCATCTTCTGCGCGAACGAGTCGTCCAGCTTTGCCGCGATGCGGGTGTTGAAGGACAACGGGTGGGCGGGCAAGCTGCATTTTGTCGGGTTCGACTCATCGGAGAATCTCGTGAAGGGGCTCCAGGAAGGAACGCTCGACGGTCTCGTTCTCCAGGATCCGGTCAAGATGGGATATCTCGCCATCAAGACACTCGTCGCGCACATCAAAGGGGAACAGGTCGAGCGCCGGATCGATACCGGCGTCCAGGTGGTCACCAAAGAGAACATGGAGCAGCCCGGCATGAAGGAGCTGGTGCATCCGGACCTCGCGAAATGAATCCGGCGCCCGCGGCGGGGCCGCCGCGCTTCGCCATGCGCGGCATTGGCAAGACCTTCGGCGCGACGGTGGCGCTCGACGGCGTCGATCTGTCGGTCAACGAAGGGGAGATCTGCGGGCTGATCGGCCAGAACGGCGCAGGGAAGAGCACGCTGATGAGCGTCCTCTCCGGTGCGCTCGCACCGGACGCGGGCGAGCTCTCAATCGACGGCCATCCCTTTACCCCGCACAGCCCAGTCGATGCGCGCCGTGCCGGCGTGGCGATGATTTACCAGGAACTCTCGCTCGCGCCGCACCTCTCGGTGATGGAAAACATCATGATGGGCGCCGAGCCAATGCGTTACGGCCTGATCGATTGGCCGCGGATGCGCGACATGGCGTCGCGAGCCCTGGCCGCGCTCGGGCATCACGACATCGCGCCCGATGCCGTTGTTGGCACGCTGTCGGTCGCCGCCCAGCAACTGGTGGAAATTGCCCGCGCCATCGCGGTTGGCTGCCGGGTACTCGTACTCGACGAACCGACGAGCAGCCTCGGGCGAGCTGACGTCGAGCACCTGTTCGATCTCCTGCGGCACCTGAAATCACAAGGACACGCCATCGTCTACATTTCTCATTTCATTGAAGAAGTGAAGACCGTTGCCGATCGCTTCATGGTCCTGCGCGACGGCAAAAACGCCGGGGGCGGAGACACCGCGTCTGCGTCGCACGACGACATCGTGGCGTTGATGGTCGGTCAGGCCGTCGGGAATCTGTTTCCCCGTTCGCCCCGAGTTCGCGGCGAGGCGATTCTCGAAGTCAATTCGCTGGAGGCAGGAGCCGTTTCCTTTGCGCTTCATCGCGGCGAGATCTTCGGGATCGCCGGTGTCCTTGGATCCGGCCGCACACACTTATTGAGAACGCTCTTCGGCCTGGAACCCGTGCGCAGTGGACGAGTGCGCGTGGGCGTGTACTCGGGCGTGGCGCGACCCCATGAGCGGTGGATGCAAGGGATGGGTCTGTTGAGCGAAGACCGCAAGGAGGAGGGGCTCGCGCTGGCGCTGGACATTGCCGACAACGTGACGATGACCAAGCTCTCGCCATTTGGCCCTGCCGGATTGTTGTTTCCGGCTCGCCAGCGCAGCGCCGCGGCTCGCTGGATCTCGGAACTTGCGATCAAATGTGCCGGTCCGGCGCAGAAGGCCGGCGAGCTGTCGGGCGGCAACCAGCAGAAAATCGCCATCGCACGCCTGCTCCATCACGACGTCGACATCCTCGTCCTCGACGAACCGACTCGCGGCATCGATGTGGGAAGCAAGGCGCAGATCTACCGGCTCATCGACGCGCTCGTGGCCGACATTCCCGGTCGCCAGCCGCGGGCGGTCCTGATGGTGAGCAGCTATCTTCCCGAGTTGCTGGGGCTCTGTGACCGCATTGCCGTGATGCATCGCGGCCGCATGGGAGACGCCGTCGCGGCCAGCTCGCTGAGCGAACACGATCTCCTGATGGCCGTGACCGGCGGGACCGCGGCATGACGACGCGATCGATCCTCGAGCGGGCGGGAACCTTCGTCGGACTGGTGCTGGTCGCAATTATTTTCGGCGCGCTGGTCGGGCCGCAGTTCTTTGCGCCCACAAACCTGGAACTGATGGCTCGCCAGATGGCCATCGTCAGCATCGCTGCCGTCGGCATGACGATCGTCATTGTCTCGGGCGGTATCGATCTTTCCGTTGGCTCGATGATCGCGCTGTGTACCGTTGCCATCGCCCAATTGCTGCGCATGGATGTCAGTCCGCTGCTGGCGGCGGTTGGCGGCATCGCCGTCGCCGCCGTGTGCGGCTTGATCAACGGCGTGCTGATCACGCAGCTCCGCGTCGTGCCGTTCATCGTGACGCTGGGAACGATGCTGGTCATTCGCGGCGCCGCCAAGGGGCTTGGCGAGGAGCGGCGGATAGAGGCGCCAGCGACGTGGCTCAACGATTTGCTGCGCGTGACGCGCGGAGAGACGCTTCTGCCGTCAGGAATCTGGGCCGTCATTGCGCTCTCGATACTGGTCGCCGCGCTACTGCGCTACACACGGTTCGGCCGTCATGTGTTTGCCCTTGGATCGAACGAGCGGATGGCGCGGCTGTGCGGCGTGGCGATCACGCGGACGAAGGTCGTTGTCTACACGCTATCCGCCGCACTGGTAGGGTTCGCAGGCTTGCTGCAGTTTTCAAAGCTCTCGGTCGGCGATCCGACGGTGGCGGTCGGTTTGGAGCTCGACGTCATTGCCGCGGTGATCATCGGCGGCGGCAGCTTGTCAGGCGGTCGCGGTACCGTGGCCGGTACACTGATCGGCGCGGCGATCATGACGGTGATTCAGATCGGGTGCTCGCAGAAAGGGCTCGCCAACTGGGTGCAGCAGATCGTCACCGGCGGCATCATCGTCGCAGCGGTCGCGCTGGACAGGATTCGATCGCAACGTGCCACCGCGTAACCATCGCAGAGAAAATTCACACGAATGAAGATTCGAGACCTGGAAATCATCGATCTGCGCTTTCCGACGTCGCGCACGGCGGACGGGACCGACGCCATGCACCCCGATCCCGACTACTCGGCGGCATATGTCATCCTGAAAACAGACAGCGATCTCGAAGGCCACGGCTTCACCTTCACGATCGGCCGCGGCAATGAAGTCTGCGTCGAAGCCATTCGCGCCTTCATGCCGCTCGTCGTCGGCCGCACGCTCGAGGACATCGTCGATCAGCCGGCGGCGTTCTGGCGTGGGCTGGCATCCGAGAGCCAGCTGCGATGGCTCGGGCCCGAAAAGGGTGTCATCCACATCTCGATGGCGGCAATCATCAACGCCGTCTGGGATCTGCACGCCAAACGCGAGAAGAAGCCAGTATGGAAACTTCTCGCCGACATGTCGCCGAAGCAGATTGCCGCCTGCATCGATTTCCGCTACATCACAGACGCATTGACGCCGGATGAAGCGATCGAGCTGATGGCCCGCCAGGAAAAAACGAAAGGTGTGCGGGAGGCGCAGCTACTCCGCGAGGGATATCCCGCCTACACGACGTCAGCGGGGTGGATCGGCTATTCCGACGACAAGATCCGCCATCTGTGCCGGGAGGCGCTCGCGGACGGCTGGACGCATTTCAAGGTGAAGGTTGGTGCATCGCCGGAGGACGACCGCGCCCGAGTGGGCCTGGTCCGCCAGGAGATCGGTCCATCCAGCAAACTGATGATCGATGCCAACCAGCGCTGGGACGTTGGCGAGGCGATCGAGCGCGTTCGGGCGCTCGCCGATTTCAACCTGCTGTGGATCGAGGAGCCGACGAGCCCGGACGATGTGCTCGGGCATGCCGCGATCGCGAGAGGGGTACGCCCGATCGGCGTCGCGACCGGCGAACACGCGCAGAACCGGATCATCTTCAAGCAGCTGCTGCAGGCCAAGGCGATTGACTTCTGTCAAATCGACAGCTGCCGGCTCGGCGGCGTGAACGAGAACCTTGCCGTGATCCTGATGGCGGCAAAGTTCGGCGTCCCGGTGTGCCCGCATGCCGGCGGCGTCGGCCTGTGTGAACTGGTGCAGCACCTCTCGATGTTCGATTTCCTCTGCGTCTCGGGACGCATGGACGATCGGGTCACCGAGTTCGTCGATCATCTGCATGAACACTTCGTTCATCCATGCGTCATCCGCCGCGCACGATATCTGGCGCCCACTGCTCCGGGATATAGCAGCGAGATCAAGCAGGACTCGCGTGCGGCCTACCGATATCCGAACGGCCCGGCGTGGAATACGTCTAAAGTGACATGACTCGCCTCGAGAACCGGTCGCGGGCGTATGGAAGGCTCAGATGAACACCAATCAGCCAACAGGTCCGCTCTTCAGCTGGACGCAGGCGATTTATCTGCTGCACGCGTTCAGCCTGGTCACCGGGATCATCGGCGCCGCCACGATCATCGGCGCATTTCTCACCGGCTGGCCATCGATCATCGCGGTGATCCTCAATTACATGAAGCGCAGCGACGTGCGTGGCACCTGGCTCGAGTCGCATTTCCGCTGGCAGATTCGAACCTTCTGGTACGGTCTGCTGTGGGTGTCGCTGTGCATCCTCTTCGTGGTGCTGACGCTCGGCATTGGAATCATCGTCGCGTGGCTGCCACTGGGCCTTGTCAGCCTGTGGTTCATCTACCGGATTGCGCGCGGGTGGCTGGCGTTACGGGAAGGACGGCCGATGTCCGTCTGAACCGCAATCGTTACGGGATTGCACCCGGCGGTTCTATTCAGCGCGTAAGGCGAGAAGAGGATCGGAAAGCGCGGCTCTTCGCGCTGGCAGGTAACTCGCCACGAAGGCCACGAAGAGAAACGCGAACGACATGCTCACGTATGTCGCGGCGTCGAGCGGGCTGACGTTGAACAGGAATCCCTCGATCAGCTGCGACGCGATCCCGGCAAGGAACACGCCGATGACGATTGCCACACCGGTCAGCAGCATCCCTTCACGAACGACCATCGAGAGAACGGTCGCGCGCTGAGCGCCCAGCGCGAGACGGATTCCGATCTCGCGTGTTCGCCGCTGCACCGAATACGCCATCGTGCCGTACAGGCCCATGGTGGCCAGCACCAACCCGATCAATCCCAGCGCACCCGTGACGATGGCGGCTGCCCGTTGTGGGAGGAGCACAATCGAGGTCGCTTCGCTCATGCTCGACATCTTCGGCCGTGGAAGCGCCGGATCGAGCGCGATCACCACCTGCTGGATTGCCGGACCGAGCCATTCGGAATCCTCGTTACTGCGAACCAACAGCGTTTGCGTCGGCTGCCACACCTGCGAGAGCGGGAGATAGGCGAACGGCGGGGTGCTCTCGCCAAGCGTTGCGTACTTCGTGTCGCGGACGATGCCAACGATCGTTGTTGGTTTGCCGAGGAACGTGATCGTGCGGCCGAGCACTCCCCCCTCGACTCCGAGCCGGCGCGACAGCGACTGGTTCACGATCGCGACGCGCTGGCTCTGCGCGTTGTCGGAAACGAGGAACGCCCGTCCCCGGAGAAGGGGAATCTGCAGCGCGGCAAAGTAATCAGTGTCGACGCTGCTTCTCTGGACGTTGATGGTCTTGCCGTCGAATTCGATGTCCTCGGTCGAGCTGCCGCCCGTCAGTGGCAGACGGCTCGTATACGAGACCGCGGCGACACGGGGCATGGCCGCGACTCGGTCACGAAGTGACGCATAGAACGCGCGGCTTCGGGTTTCATCGTAGCCCCACGACTCGGCTTCGAACGTGGTGGTCAGCACTCGCGACATCGTGAATCCCGGATCCATCTGCTGGCCGCGTTGCAGCGCACGTACGAAAAGCCCGGCGGCGACGAGGAGCGTCAGCGACAGCGCCAGCTGCCCAATGATGAGGCTCCGGCCGATCAGGTTGCGGCCCGAGCCACCGGTCTGAGCGCCATCTCGCATCCGTGCGGTAATGTCCGTGCGCACCACGCGAAACGCCGGCCAGAGCCCAAAGACCAACCCTGCGAGCAGCGATGTGGCGAGACAAAACATCATGACGCGAGCGTCGGGTGAGAGCTCGAGCTGCAGAGGAATGTTCGCGGGGACAGGGAGTTGTTCGAGTGCGGCGGTGGCAAGCACGGCGAAGGCGAATCCGCCAGCCGCCCCAAGCGTGAATAGAAGCAGGATCTCCGTCAGCAACTGGCGAAGAAGACGTGTTCTGCCCGCACCGAGCGCCGCGCGCACGGCGAGCTCGCGGCCGCGCGTCGCGGAGCGGGCCGCCAGCATCGCCCCGACGTTCACACCAGCAATGATCAACACGAGTGTCGCCGTGCCGAGGAGCACCGCGATCAATCTGAACATCACCACACCTTCTCCGCCGGGCAGGCCGCTGAACGGGAACACGGCCATGCTTCGGAATCCGGCTGGGCCTCTCGGCTCACCCTCAGCTTCGGCCCGCGAGCTGAGAAGTGTGCCCAATTCCTTTTGCGCGGCCGCAGTGGTGATCCCATCGTTCATCCGACCGAACATCCACAGCCACGAGCTGGCCTCGAGGTTGGCGCGGGGCCGGAGCAGCGGCTGCATCATCACTGGGACCCACGCGTCAGCGCGGACGCCGGTATAGATGCCGTGAAAATCCTTTCCTGCGACTCCAATCAACGTAAACGGATTGCCATTCACCAGGACTGAACGCCCGACGACACTCGGGTCGCCGGCCAGGTGCGATCGCCAGAATGCGTATGACACGACGATCACGGGAGCGGCGAGTGGCGTTCGATCCTCGTCGGGCAGGAAGAATCGTCCGAGCGACGGGTGCGCGCCAAGCACGTCGAAGTAGTTCCCGCTGACGAGGTTGCCCCAGATGGTGGCACCCTCTCCCTTGCCGGCAATTGTGAGCGCGACCTTGCCCCATGCCGCGATTTCCGCGAGCGTCCGCGATCGCTCGCGTAAATAGGCATACTCGCGATACGACCCTTGCTGCAGAAGCAGACCGTCGGACCGAATCGGCTGCAGCGCCGCGAGCTGGCCGTCATCGGCAACCCCGGGAACCGGACGCAGCAGCAGGGAGTTCATCGCGCTGAACACTGTGGTGACGGCACCGCTTCCAAGTGAAATCACCAGGACGACAACCGCTGTGAACACTGGCGTCTTCCGGAGCATGCGCGTGGCAAGGCGCAGGTCGGCCCACATTGTCCCCACGAGGTTCTCCCACCCGTAGTCGCGAACGCGTTCGCGAATCACTGTCGCGTCACCAACTTCGAGACGGGCGAGCCGCCGCGCCTCCAGTGGCGAGATGCCGCGCGCCGCATACGACTTCTCCGTCTCTTCATAGAAGTGACGAACCTCGTCGTCCAGGTCCGCGTCAGCCTCAGCCCGCCGTGCGAGGACCCGGAGGCCGCGACTCAGTTGGCGCCATAGCGACATCGCGTTATCCGTCGGCTTTCAACAGGCGTGTAACGGCGGACACCCGTCGCGCCCAGTCTGCGGTTTCGATATCGAGCTGCTTCCGGCCGGCGCGGGTCAGCGTGTAGAACTTCGCTCTGCGCCCGTTTTCGGTTTGACGCCATTCCGAGTCGAGGAATCCGGCGCGCTCGAGCCGTTGAAAGGCGGTCAGGAGGGATCCGGGGTTGACCTTGAATACGCCCTTGGAGATCTGCTCGATACGCCGGGCGATGCCGAATCCGTGCATCGGCTCCAGACTGAGCGTCTTCAGGATCAACATGTCCAGGGTCCCCTGGATAACATCTGTGGTCGGTTCGTCCAATCGAGTCCTTTCACGACAGCGGAGCGCATCGACGATACGATCGTTCATCTTGATTGTCAAGATGTGACAGTCGGGATAAGCGGGATCCGCGAACTGCGAACTGCGCCCGCCGACGCCAAGGCTTCGGCGCGGTCCGCCGTGGCTTCGCGGAAGGCGGAAACCGCGAGTATGAGTACAATCCGCATCGATGGATTCGCGAACTCATCCCGGCCCCGCCTTCCTTCAAAGATGAGCACTGCGGCTGCGCCGGCAGTGTCCACAGGCTTCACCGCGAATCAGCGCCGCGGGTTTGTTGCGGCCTGGGGCGGTGTCGCGCTCGATGGAGTCGATTCCTTCATTTACGCCCTCGTGCTGGTACCGGCCCTTCGGGCCCTGTTGCCTGCGTCGGGCATCGAGCCGACGGTCGGAAATCTGAGTTTCTACGGCAGCTTGTTGTTTTCCGTGTTTCTCGTCGGCTGGGGAATGGCGTTTCTATGGGGGCCACTCGCCGATCGGTTCGGCCGGGTGCGCGTCGTCATGCTCGCCATCCTGTGTTACTCGGTCTTCACATTCCTCGGTGCCGTGGCGCAGACGTGGTGGCAGCTGGCCATCTTCCGATTACTCGCTGGGCTGGGGATCGGCGGCGAGTTCGTCGGCGCCGCCACGTTCGTCGTCGAGGAGCTGCCGGACGATCGTCGTACAACGGCCACCGGCATCATGAACAGCGGGTATTACGTGGGAGTGTTCGTGGCGGCGGCGCTCAATTACCTGGTGGGCGCCCATTACGGCTGGCGCGCGATGTTTGCCCTCGGTGGGCTGCCGGCGCTGTTTATTGCCTACGTTCGCCTATACGTGCACGAGCCGGCGCGCTGGCGCAATCGCATCGCCGAAACCGGCGGCTGGCGCGCCCGTGATTCTTTCTTCACGTTGTTCTCCCCGGAGTATCGCCGGCGGACGCTCCTCAACTGTGTTTTCCTGCTGATCTCGATGATTGGTCTGTGGGCGGGATCCGTGTATGCGCCTTCGGCGGTCACTCAGGTGGCGACCCGGATGCACTACGGCGCGGCTGACGCGGCGCGCATTGCGTCGCGCGCGACGATGCTGCTGGCGATCGGGACCATTCTCGGATGTCTGTTGATGCCGGCCCTGGTGCGCCGCTTCGGCCATCGTGGGGCGCTCGCGTGCTTTTACGCACTGACCGCTGTCTCCATTGCGGTCAGCTTCGGCTATGCGTTTTACCGCCCATCAGGTGCGCTGCTCTCGTTCATTGGCGGCCTGTTCTTCGTGGGCGTCGGCGGCGCCAGCTTCTCGGTCTACTGGACGTGGATCAGCGAGCAGTACCGCACCGAGTGCCGAGGCAGCGCGCTCGCCTTTGCCACGTCGGTCGGCAGGTTCGTCGCAGCAGGTGCGACATTCCTGGTCGGCATCGGGATTCAGCGGTATGGCAGCATCGGCGTGCCGGTCGCTTTGACGGCGATCCCGTTCGTGCTTGGCGTTCTCCTGTTACCGCTCGCCATCGAGACGGTCGGCAAGCCGTTCCCCGACTGAGAAACGAACTGCGAACTGCGAACCGCGAACCGCGTCCTCTCTTACCGCGGCGCGAGGGACGCGGAAGCAGGAACGGCGCGATCGCCCTCGAACTCCACGACCACGACAGTCGCCATCGGGTCGAGCATCGGGCGTTCGAGCGTCAGCGTCGTTTTCCCGTGATCGTTTCCCAGTTCGACCGCTGCACCATCGGCGAGTCGGTACGCGCGTGTAATCCTGTTGGTAATCGCGGGAAGCTCAAAGGGCGCGCGCGGTTCGCTGAAGAACGTGATGTAAAGCTTGCCAGGCTTGGTGGTCACTCGCCATTCGGTCTGCGGCAGGAACAACCGTTGTCCACGCACGTCTTTCGAGCCACGCGCCGTGTACTCTCCGAACTCGGCGCCAAAGGGTGATGCGCCCGCCCCATACACCGCGTCGCCGTTCGCTTTCAGCCAGCGGCCGACCGTTCGCAGCACGTCCTGGCTCGCCTGCGGAAGGATGCCTTCAGCGGTCGGTCCCACATTCAGGAGGTAGTTGCCCCCTTTGCTGACGATGTCGACGAGCTTGAAGGCAACTTGCCCCGGTGACTTCCAGTTCGTGTCGTCCTTGCGAAAGCCCCACGTGTCGTTGATGGTCGCCGGCGTTTCCCAAGCCTCGGTCGACGCCTCCGGGGGCACCACGTTGTCGCCAGTCGACCGGTAGTCCCCGTCGGTTCCGAGCCGCCCGTCAATCAATGTATTGGGCTGAATCGATCGCACGATGTCCGCGAAACGTTGACCGCGCTCCCCGGTCATCATCCTCGGCGTGTCGAACCAGATCAGCGCCACGGGTCCATACCCTGTCAGCAGCTCCCGCACTTGCGGCTCCGCTTTTGCTCGCAAATACGCGTCGTAGTTCTTCAGTTCCTTGCCATCAGGTCCTTGATCCGGTCCGAAGTCCCACGTATTTCCCGCGCCGTCCTTCTCGTGCCAGTCCTGCGACTGCGAGTAGTAGAAGCCCAGGCGCATGCCGCGCCGTGCGCACGCGTCGGCCAGCTCCTTGAGCACGTCTCGCTTGAACGGAGTCGCGTCGACGACGTTGTAGCGGCTCGCGTTCGACTTGAACATCGCGAAACCGTCGTGGTGCTTTGCCGTGATGACGATGTATTTCATTCCGGCGTCGCTGGCGAGCTGCACCCAGTCGTCGGGATGGAACTTGACGGGATTGAATTGTGACGCGAGCTGCTCGTACTCCCGGACGGGGATCTTCGATCGGTTCATGATCCATTCGCCCAGTCCGAGCGACCGCTTGCCCTGCCATTCTCCGGCAGGGACCGCATAGAGACCCCAGTGAATGAACAGTCCGTACTTGGCGTCGCGAAACCACTCCAGCCGCTTCTCGCGCGCGGCATCGGGCGGCCGCGGCGCCGGTGCTTGCGCCAGCAATGCGACACTCGCGATGGCGCACAGGCTGAGGACGACGCGGGCCTTAGTGAATGACGACGTATGCATGTGCATGTTTTTCATGTCGAGCCGCGGGGAAGTGCCTGAGTTCAATCGTCACGGTGTAGGATGCAGGCTCCGGTCAGCACTGGGCTGACGGGGGGCGTTCGGCTTCCCGCGGCAGCGCCGGCGCCCGTGATACTATGCTTTACCGTTAAAGTCAATTAGCTTTACCGCTAAAGCGCACTTCTTCAACGAGACCGCCATGGCCGCGACAACCACGATGAAGCGCATCGCCGGGGAGCTGGGCGTGTCGATCACGACCGTCTCCAAGGTGCTCAACAATCGGGAGGACATCGGCCACGCGACCCGCGCCCGGGTCTTGGCCAAGGTGGCCGAACTTGGCTACCAGCCTAACGCCGTCGCGCGCAGCCTCACGCTGCGGCGCACGCACACGCTCGGCGTCGTGATCCCTGACTTGATGCATTCGTTCTTCGTCGAGATCGTGGCGGGGCTGGAGACGATCGCCAGCGCGCGCGGCTACGGCCTGCTGCTCTGCAGCTCGAACGAGAACCCGGCCAAAGAACGCGCCGAAATCGACATGCTACGGCAACGCCAGGTCGATGGCATTGTCCTCGCTTCCGTCAACGCCTCGGGCAATACGGATCTCCTGCAACGGCTCGACTCTCTCGGGATCGGCCTGGTGATGATCGATCGCGACGACCATCCGGTCGTCAAATGCGACCGCGTGGTCACCGACGACCTGGAGGTGGGGCGGTTGGCGACGACGCACTTGATCGATCAGGGACGGAAGGCGATCGCGCACATTCTCGGCCCGCCCATCACGCATGCGAAGCGGCGAGCGGCCGGCTATCGGGCCGCCCTGAAGAAGCACGGGATCAGGGCGCGCGCGGACCGGACCGTGCGCGGCGGGTTCATGGAGGGGGACGGCTATCGCGCCATGAAGAAGCTGCTCGCCATCAAGCCGCGTGTGGACGCGGTGTTCGCCGCGAACGATCCCGCGGCAATCGGTGCGATGAAGGCCATTTGGGATGGCGGACTCCGCGTGCCCGAGGACATCGCGCTCGTCGGTGCGGGGGACATCGCGCTCGGGGATCTGTTGCGGGTGCCACTCACCACCGTGAGCTGGTCGCGCGACCAGCAGGGCAAGGAAGCGGCACGGCTGCTCCTCGACCGGCTTGGCCCAAACCCGTCAGAAAGATTCAAATCCGTCGTGATTCCGCCGCGGCTGATCGTGCGGCAATCGAGCGGCGGCGCCGCCTGATCCTGCCGGCAATGCCTGGAGGTCAACTGTGATGCGGCCCATCGCGTGCGTGCCGCTGTTCGCACTGCTGTTCGTCGCGCAGAACTCCGTCGATTCTGCGGGTCAGCATGCAACGGGTCCTGCGAGCGCGAGCATCCTTCCGATCTCAGTCGCGAGTCCGAACGCTGCCATCAGGCTGGAGCTGAGTGTGCGGTCGCAGAACCGGCTGTCATACCGCATCACGATGCACGATCGCCCCGTCGTCGAGCTCTCGCGTGCGGGCATCATCGTCAACGGCGTCAACCTCGGCGACGGCGTCTCGGTGACGGGAGTGGAACCGACGCGTCACGATGAGCAATACCGAACGCGAGGTGTTCATTCGATCGCCATCGATCGCTACAACGGCGCGACAGTCAGGCTTCTGCACGAGCCGACAGGAACGCGCTACTCGATGGAGATTCGGACGTTCGACGACGGTGTTGCGTTCCGTTTCGTCGTTCCGGCGGCGAACGCGACGGACACCCGCGTCCCTGACGAAGCCACCGTCTTCAACTTTCCACCTCGAAGCACGGTCTGGTATCACGACCTCGACGGCCACTATGAAGGCGTCCATGAACGAAAGGATGTTGAAGATGTGGCTGAGGGGGAGTGGGCCGCGCCGCCGGTCACGGCGAAGCTTCCGGACTCTTCAGGATACGCGTCCATCACGGAGGCCGCGCTCGCCGGCTACGCCGGTATGGTGCTTCAGACGGATCACCGCGGCGGCTTTGCCGCGCGTCTCGCGCACGCGGCTCCCGCGTCGTACCCTTATCGCCTGCGCTACCCCGCGCTCGACGTCCGTCGCCTCGAGATGGCCGCGTCGATCAGCGGTGAGATCGCGACACCCTGGCGTGTCGTGCTTGCGGGCCGCGATCTGAATGCGCTGGTCAACAACGACATCATCAGCAACCTGTCGCCGAAGCCCAATACGACGCTCTTTCCGCGAGGCATCGACACCGACTGGGTCAAGCCGGGTCGCGCCGTGTGGCGCTATCTGGACGGCGGCGAGAACACATTCGAAGGCATCAAGTCGTTCTCGGACTTGGCCGGGCAGCTTGGCTTCGAGTACCAGGTCGTCGAGGGGCTCTGGCGCCGATGGACCGACGATCAACTGCGCGAGCTGGTCGCCTATTCGAACACACGCAAGGTCGGCTTGCTGCTGTGGGTCCACAGCCGCGACATTCAGAATCGCGATGTTCGACGCGCACTCTTTCAGCGGCTGCATGATTTCGGCATCGCCGGCGTGAAGATCGATTTCTTCGATCACGAAGCGAAGGAGGTCATCGATCTCTATCAAGCCATCTTGCGCGACACGGCAGAGCTCCACCTGCTGGTCGATTTCCACGGCGCCAACAAACCAACCGGCGAATCGCGCACGTGGCCGAACGAGCTGACGCGCGAGGGTGTGTATGGCCTCGAACATCGCGCGCCGTCATGGGCCCAGCACAACACCACGCTGCCATTCACACGCTATCTTGCCGGACACGGCGACTTCACTCCCGTCGTGTTCGGCGATCGCCGCCGGGAGACGTCCTGGCCGCACCAGATTGCGACGGCGGCGATCTTCACGTCGCCCCTGCTCGTGTATGGAGCACATCCCCAGAGTCTTCTCGACAACCCCGCCGTCGATGTCATCAAGGCGCTGCCAAGCACCTGGGACGAAACGATCGTGCTGCCCGGCAGCGCCATCGGCGAGTTGGCGGCTTTCGCTCGCCGTAAGGGAGATGACTGGTTCATTGCCGCCCTCAATGGTGCCGAGGCTCGTACGCTGCGGGTCGATCTCAAATTCCTCGGGCCTGCCGCCTACACCGCCACGCTTGTTCGTGACGATCCGGACACTGCCGCCGCCGAACACATCGAGCACGCCACCCTCTCACGACAGCGGTCGCTCACCCTCACACTCCGCGCCGGGGGCGGGTTCATCGGGAGGCTCACGCCGGAGAAACGAGCCGCGGTCACCGCCGGGCGCTGATCTCATCCCCACGCTGTGCAGAGTCACGCTGCATTCTTGTCAAAGGGAAAACAGGAGAATGGAGAAAGGAGGGGCATTCTCCTTTTCGCTGTCGATCGCAGAAAGTTCACCCACTCGCGAGTGACCACGTGGCAGAGAGCGCAAACAAAGACCTGCCGCTCCTATTTGAAAGCGGAATTGCGAGAGGTTTGCGACGGCCTGGAACTTGCGCGGGTCAGGGCATGTTCAAAGATACCGCGGGCCACGTAGAGCTGACCGAATCAATCATCGGTTGCGGAATACGCGTACACGAGACCTGGGGACCAGGTTTGCTCGAATCCGTCTATAAGGAGTGCTTGTTGATCGAGATCGAAGATGCTGGCCACCGGGTTGACACGACGCGCAGGCTTCAGTTGGTCTACAAAGGGCGTGACCTGAAGTGCCAATTCTGTCCAGACCTGATCGTCGATGGCATTGTGGTCGTGGAATTGAAGGCCGTCGAGAAACTCGCCCCCGTCCACAAGGCGCAGCTAATTACTTACTTGAAGTTGACCGAGCTGCCGGTCGGCCTTCTGATGAATTTCAATGTACCGATGTTGAAGTACGGGACGCAACGTGTCGTGCGTCCTGATCTCATGATCAGAAAAACGTAGTTCCTCCTTTCTCCCTTCTCCTGTTCTCTCTAAGTCACGATCGCCGCGCGACAGTGAAGAATGCTGATTGAGATCTCCCTCATCTCCCTTCTCGATTCACGAGGTACAAATCCCGCCCGGCATTCTCAACCGTCAACGTATCCGGATCATCACGGAAGGCGCGGGGATCGAAAGTGCGCACATCGAGGTAGCCGAGGTTGACGCGGCGGCAGGTGGCTTCCGGTAAATTTGCGGCCAGCGTGATGCGATACCGCGGAACGACGACCCCGTCGTCTCCCTTTTCTCCCGCATAGGCGACGTGCGCGAGATGGGCGGCGACGCAGAGGTTCGCCCGTAATTCGTCCGAGCCTTCGACCATGTCGCGCACGCGTTCGAGCGGCGCGTAACCGTACTTCTCGATCAGCGCGCCGTGCGTCAGTGAAATCGCTGAGAGATGCGGTGCGTAGATGATCAGTTCGCCGCCGCGTTCGATGATGCTCCCGAGCTTGTAGCTCGCCTTTCCTCCCACCCAGAGTTCATCGTAGTGATCATCGAGAATGGCGACGACGCGCTTGTAGCGGCGGCCGGTATAGCGAATGTGCACCTGCTGGCTGATCTCGGCGGCGCGGCGGACCGTCTGGCGCAAGTCACCGGCAAACAGGGCCCGCGTCTTCAAGCCGCTGGCGTCCCGCGTGGCGACGGTGGTCAACGCGATCACGGGAGCGGGTACGAATGCCGCAGCGGCTTCGATCAAGCGCCGCGTCGGGGTCTCGATGCGGCCGATGACGCGCTCGATCGTCGCGAGCGCACCGAGCCAGTGGGTGAGGTGCGTCAGTTCCGGCCCGGCGACACCGGGGAAGAAGTACTTGGCCCCGCCGGCGAAGCCGGCGACCTCGTGCGGCACCGTCGCGCCTAACACGAGGACGACGTCGTACTGTCCTGGCGCGAGGTGCGCGTTCAGCCGAATCTTGACCGACTCGCGTAACAAGCCGCCAGTATGTTTCGCGATCACGTCGGCGTCGATGGTGCCAAGCGTGGTCAGTTCGGACTCGCGGTCCCAGTGGTGATCGAAAATCGTACCGAGGAGCGGCATCGCGGCAAGACCGGCACCGATCTTGGCGCGCTTGTCCTTGTCGTTCATCGGGACGTGCGTGCCCTGTGCGATGAGCACGTCGAGCGAAGCGGCACCGATTCCAGCAAGGACCTGGGACACAAGAGGGAACAGTTCGGGCGTGTTGTCGTCACGCGTCCGATCGGAGACGACCGCAAGCACGCGCGCTCCGGGCGCAATCCCGCGAAGCGCCTCATCGACGATCGGCCGCATATCGGTGACCGTCAGGTCGGCCGTGGGGGCGCCGGTTCCAATAACGCTGGTCTCCACTTTCATGACGACATCGCCAGAGTGACGCGCTCGAGTCGGGGCGCGAGCAGGTGAATGACGGCCAATGCGACAAGATAGATGACGCCCGAGACGACGAACATCGGCAGATAGAAGCTCGGATCGCGCTGCAGGACCCGTCCGGCGAACTCGGCGATCAGAATGCCGCCAATTCCCCCCGCGAATCCCGCAATCCCGACGACGGTTCCCACCGCGTGTCGCGGGAACATGTCGGACGAGAGGGTGAACAGGTTAGCCGACCAGGCTTGATGGCACGCGGTCGCGACG
>Ga0222622_10000301_pt1 | contig 17869 bp, 6 predicted proteins | sample PLM2_5_b1metaG_FD_177335 | JGI IMG/M metagenome (GOLD analysis project Ga0222622, IMG submission 177335) | Groundwater sediment microbial communities from an aquifer in East River, Colorado, USA - PLM2_5_b1 | ecosystem: Environmental > Terrestrial > Soil > Riparian zone | place: USA: East River... | reverse complement strand
GCAGTGGTACTACGCTAAACTCTGAGAAATACATCATTCCTGCTACCGATGCAAGGTACGTAAGAGTAACTGTGAATGGTAATACTGTGAATAACTGGGCGAATATAGTAGAACTCGATGTCTTTGGATCAAGTGCCGTGGACAAATTTGGAATAAAAAAATTGTATTCAACGAAGAGCGGTGGCGAAGAGTGGTATATGAACATGAACAACCCGCTTAGCGATAGCAGATTTAACCCTCAAAATACGATTACAAAAAATCCGGATGGATCATGGAAGATGAAATCGACGCAAGTGCGAATGAATGTTTATACTTCCACGGGATACGATTCAAATGATATTCCTACCCTTGATCATAGTGTGATAGCTTCAAAAGGCTACATGCTGGCACCCAATGACTGGAGAAATTTTGAGATGACACAGTATGTAAAAGTAAATACATCTCCAAGCGATGATAATTTTGCACCATATGGTAGGGGTGGTAGACATACCGGAAGTGGTGCCCCTGAAGGATGTGAAGGCTCCTCTATGAAAGGAGATGTATTCTTTTCTGGAAAGGTAAGATTTGCAAAAGAGCAATGGCATGTAAGTTATGTATTTACAAACATCAAAACGGCAACAGGTTCAATAGAGGATAAATGGGTCGGAATAAAGTTTATTGTTTATAATTTTGTGGAAAATAACAAAGTAGTTGTAAAAACTGAATTATGGCTTGACACAAACAATAATGGTAACTTTGTAAAAGCTGACGAAAATGTAGACAGAGGCGGTTGGGGTACGGAAGGTACAGCGTGCGGAGGTGCACCAGACCAAATCATAAGTTGGGGTGGACCAATAACTACATTTAGATGGGATACTGCCACTGACGTTGACTTTAAAAATTTAAGCGTGCGAGAAATAGCTCCTCCTCAATAAACCTCATTTAAAATTATGAAATCATGATTAGCCTAATAATATCCTGTTCTGGTCCATTCTAAAAAGAGTTGAGCTCAATGGTTATATTGAAGGCTTCAACTTGTTTAAACTCGATAAATATAATACTTCAGTAACTCGGCAATATTCGAATTCCAATTTAGCTCGCGTTCCTGTAAGGAGTAAAGAGCTTGAATAGTAGACGCCCTTTATAGACCCAACAAGATACGTACCGATGCGCGCTGTAGCTATACAAAAGTGAATGCAGAATGTTACTGTCATCACGTACCATTAGATTCCATTTGTTATATGAGAAATTAGTTTTTAAAAAAAAGTAAAAATATATTAGAATATACATTTTTATCTCCGATTCCGATTCAGAAGAATTAAGAATGTCTTCATGTCGTTTGTGGTCTGTTAACGATACACGTCTCGACGAGATGAATGAAAATTCATGCATTTATACCGTGAATGGCCTACGATTCGTTTAAATGTCCATCCTAACTTATTTCATTCCACTTGCATGGCCTAGTATCTTTATTTTTTATCGGGTTACTATTGTGTACAATATTTATAATTGGAACCCATTACGCTCAAGCAAAAGTGTGTACGAAATATCAGTGCAAAACTACAACCATTAGTGACCCCAATCTCAAGGTAGAGCTGGTCTATCAGGCAAATGACACGCAAGGAAGTTACAAATTAAAAGCGTCGCAAACAGTCAACCTATTATCACCGGTTACAAAGATGGCATTTTTAGGTAATAATGACATCTTGATGCTAAACAAGAATGACGGTAAGGTCATAAGGATTGTAAATAAAACACTGGTGTCTCAACCACTGATTGATCTCAGCGTTGCTAATAAATGGGAACGTGGACTTTTGGGAATAGCTATTTCAAAAAATCAAGAAAAGGCACGTGTCTTTTTATATTTCACCGAATCAAAATTAGGTGATGGAGGTGATGTCTGTCCTACAATTAACTGTGCAAAACCCAAAGAACCTATACAAAACAAATTGTACGGATACGATTTGATAAACAATAAACTCGTAAATCCAAAGCTACTATTTTCAGGACCCAAATCAAACATTGCATCCCATATTGGTGGTGCACTGGAAATTGGCCCGGACAATAATATATACCTTATAATTGGTGATTTTCATGGATACCAAAACAAGATCATAACACTTGTGCAGAACTATAAAAATGGTTCGTTCCCAGATGGTAGAGCAGGAATACTCAGATTTACCCAAGATGGAAAAGCTGTTGGGGATGGCGTACTGGGAAAGAAGTATCCACTAAATCTTTACTATGCTTATGGTATTAGAAATGGTTATGGCTTGGATTTTGATCCTGTTTCAGGAAAATTGTGGGACACAGAGAACGGACCTGATCGTGGAGATGAAATCAATCTTGTAAATCCTGGGTTCAATAGCGGATGGAATAGGATTCAGGGGATACCCAAGGATCAAAGTGTATCTAAATCTGATAAAGGTGCACTTGGATCACCCAATAACTTGGAGGATTTTGGAGGAAAAGGCAAATACAGTGCACCAGAGTTCGTTTGGAACTCCACGACTGCGGCACCGACGGCACTTAGATTCCTAAATTCAAACAGTTTGGGGAAAAATTATGAGAATGACTTATTTGTTGCGTCGTTTGATGATGGAGTAATATATGATTTTGATTTGAATGAGAATAGAACTGCACTAAAACTAGATAGTTCAGATAGTACAATAGCAGAGGATCAGGATCCCAAACATCTAATATTTGCTCAGGGATTGGGCAAAATTACAGATATGCAAGTGGGCCCTGATGGTGATTTATACGTACTTTCAATATATTTTAACAAAGGCACTATCTTTAAAATATCACAAATTACATGACCTTTTGAATACTGGCTTTTTCACTAGTGATACTGACTACGCCTGCGGCGTTTCTATAGCCAAAATCTATACTACTGGTAAAAGACGCATTTTCTTTTTTCTGTGGTCTCTTTCTAAGTTAAGAGCAGTTGGATTAACTGACTGTTTGCAAATAAACTGATGTGAAATGTACATTGTTCACTTAAATTTTCACCTAAATACTTCCATCTATTGCAAGTATTTTATAAAATAAAAATTAGATTCTTCATATCTTCTCTAAGAGAACAATATAAGATGATGAAGTAGGCTCTGTCGAGGATCATTTAACAATTGGTCGTAGTCGCAACAAAGCTACGGCAGTCATGGAGGTGACTGACAAAAGCAATATAATTCCGTCTTTTGATACCATTACCTCTTCCCATGGTACCTGCACTCCTTCTCTTTTTGCACCCTCCGATATATCTCCTGGCAACTTTATGGATATTTGCTTATCTTCGGGCATGCCATCAGCTTGTATCCATTTAAGGTATGTAATGTATTGTATTCTACTAGCATTCTGGTATTTTGTAAGGTAAATATCCGAATGATCCACGACTGTGTTTAATCCCTTTAAAATCACATCCCTTTCACCATTCTTCGGAATATACAAATTATTTACCGTTATGTTTCCCGTCGCGTTTATTTGAGGTTCTTTCATTACGAGGGTTTGATTGTTAACAGATGAAGTTTGTAAACTTATACTATGGAACTGAACTACTTCTTTATTTCCAATACTAAAAGGAACCTTGTATTTACCAGTATCGTTTGAAACAACAGCCACAAATCGAGCTTTACCTGATCCATCAAGCATCTTCAAAGTTAAATTAACACTTTTCGGAAATGATATTCCTATGTAGTCGTACGGAGAAAGCAACGAAGGCATGGATACAAGTCCAGTTGAATCAACAATAGCCCTAAATGCTCCCGATAATGTCAGGTTCTCTATCAGTATATTTTTGACCTTATTTTTTTCGTCTGCTCCATTTAAAAGTACAGTACCATTGGAAATAGAAATATCCCCTACACTATATGTGTCTGATGCATTTGGTAACAATAAAGAAGATGTTGATACTGTTGTGTGTCCAGATATTTTTAAATCTCCAACAAATCGTGCGTCCAATGATACATTATTTGGAAGCTTTTGTTTAGTATAATTAGCAACTTGTAAATTCAGCATGCTAGGGATACTACCGAGAGTCATGAAAGACTGTTGGGGGGAGTTGTACACAGCTTCAAAATATCCACCACTGTTGACAAAAATTATTTCACCACCAGCAGAACCATATTTTCGCTCAATTGCAAACGGTGTAACTTTTTTGTCGTGGTTAATGTAATACGATTTCACTGTTGCATTTAATGATTTTGAATTAATGATTCGTGCAGATCCAGAAACACCAATATCATGTGAGCCTTGGCTGTCGCCTGCAAGAGCGATACCACTAAAATGAGTTAAATTACCAGCTTTGAGATTCAATAATTTGCTAAACCCTCCCGTAAAATTATCTCCCGTGTTTATGACAATCAGTCTACCACCATTATTGACAAACTGTAAATAATCTTCAAAGTTAGTATCGTTACTGGCCGGATCCCATGTCAGCATAACATTCTTGTGGGAAAATGCCGACTTGTCACCATAAATAAAGGGATCATATGCCTTCTTTGATAAGGAAAGCTCATTGAGGGGATAGTAGAGGTGATAATAAATCTCTTTTTTTTGGGACATCTCTGGAGACAGAGGCACATGACCAATCTTTATTGGTTTAAATTCCGAGGTTTTGTGGTCTACCCTAATCCCTACTCTTGCAATATCTGTATTCTTGGAGGGATCTGTATGAACCTTTAGTTTAAGTAAATCGTCCAAGTAAACCGAAATCGTATTTCCAACGGTTAGTACCTTTAGTGTATACCAAGTATTTCTTTCCGTTCTTACATTTTGATCTTCAGACAATATTACCTCTCTGTCAGAATTAGCATCTCTTTCAGAGAGCTGTAGGCCGTTATGATTAATTGAAGCATGATACTCTTTGTCCTGACTGTGCCAAACAATGCCGGAATTGCCACTTACGCTATCGTTTTGACCCAATGTTCGGAATTTAGTCTCAATGTAGTAAATCTGCTTTTGTTGCAGTAAATTACTCCACAGGGTGCTTCTTTTATCGCCATTGAAGACTGTTAAAGTTTCATGATCTTTATTTTGCAAGTTGACTACGCCAGAGTCATTTATTGAGTTAAAGGATCTATTATCGAATTGTATTACTTTTTCGTCTGAAATTAATGACGATAGCAACATTCCCTCAGGCTTATATATAAGAGCAAGACCGTTCATTGACGAAATTGGAGGAACCATGGAGGGCACATTTAATACTATGTAGTTTCCGTCTTCATATGCCCTTCGGTAATTTTCCAGAGCAAACTCGACTGGCAGTTGGATCTTTTCATCAACTATGTTCTCTTTCGGAAGAATCAAGTATTGAACGTTATCGGTATTTAGAAGAGAATATAATCCTTCAATCGTCGAAGCATTAAGTGTAAAGGGATTTTTCAAAATTTTTAATGGAGATATCAGCGGAGTACCAACAAAAGCCTGAATTTTATTGGCTAATTTTTGATCCCTAAATATCTCTAGTTTTGAATCCGGACCCCCATACTCTAATGGCAGAACAATATGATCCTTTTTGAAGTTAAGGTTTTTATGCAAATAGCTTAGGAAATTGAATTCTTGGGGCGTTGGAAAAATTTTGTTACGCAGAAGGATACTATATTGCTCAAAATCTGGGTTCTGGAAAGCCGAAGCAATATAACCAATAGACATCAGCACTGATAGGCTGCCTGAAGTAACAATAAGGCCTATGACAAGTCCTACAATAAGTTTGATGTGAGAGCTGTGGATAGAAAAAATTATTCTAGTGATAAATATTGATGCAAATGCACCCATCGCCACCATTATGTATTTGCTTAGCCGATATTCATCATAGTAGGGACCAAGAAGAAGCGCAATAATAGCTATTAGCCCAAATACAAAAACTTCTCTTTCAAACTTCCTAAAGAGGTACGAAAGAATAAAAGCAAATCCAAGGAGTCCTGTTACCCCCAGTTTCATGGGATACAAGTACCACGGGAGATCGTAAGGATCCTGTTGCAGATGTATCTCAACACTAGAAAGCTGTCCCCAAACTAGAAACGTGAATATATACAGATAGGCGATCACGGCAACCATGACTATTAATACCGAATATTTGAGTTGATTTCGTGCATCAAGAAATTTTCTTATCGATTTTTGCCTTATGAATGCATTGGCATATAACCAATTAAATATTCTGCTAGCGTAAAGAATCCACGCTAACCCGACAATTAATGCAATGAAAACTATAAGAGGAATTCCCAATACTCCTTGTGCCGTATAATATCGTAATGTAGATAACTCCATATTAGACGCAATATCTACGATAGCGACCAAGAGCATAGAGCATAAGAACGTCAGGTATATGGAATTTTTCCTTTCTGATAATTTAAAAATTAATGGTAGTAAGCAACCAACTATTATAAAGAGGTAAAATTCATCATGAGAAAGAATGCCAACAGTTGTTGTAGTACCCAGTATGGTAACATATTTTATCTTGGGAGTTATTTTTTCTTTCACTAATCCGAGTAAAACAAAACCTAGGGGCAAAGCGAAAAGTGTTAGGCTCGTCCCGAACTGCGGACTTGACGTAATAATGAAGGATCCGGCCCTTTGTATATCAAGCGTTCTTGTCTCCACTAATTGGAAAAGCTCTGCAGAGGAAAGTGGCGATTTAACTGGATTCGTAGTGGCACTCATGGTAATCATATTAATCCAACCAAATCCAGAGCTTAACATAAAAAAAGTGCAAGCCAACAAAGCTGCTTTCTTCCAATTTGGGTTACGATTAGGAATCCACTTATTAAAGAAATAGTAAAATGCAAAAACTGGTATAATATTTAGAAAGCTAATGGATGAATACGCGTTAACTGAGGGGACGCCAGAAAGCGTAAAAAATGAGGCCAGTGCCCCATGAAAAAACGAGGGATAGTACGTATCATCTACTTTGGACCTGTCACCTCCTCCAAGAAAGGACAGTGTTCTTCCATGATGAAACCATTGGTCTCCTATGATTACACCTTGATACAATGAATAAGTAGATAAGATCACAAGAGCAAAAAGACTTGCAAAAACTAGAATTTCAGGACTATTTAAACACATTAAGATTTTCAATCTCTGAAAATAATTAGTCTTGCGAATTCGTAGGCCGCTAGAAGACTTTGTTACTATAAAAGTGAGCAATAAAACTGCATAAATACCAAGCAGAAGCGGTTTTATTTCTGAAGTATGGAATCCTAATGATCCTGAGATGTAGCCACCGAAACCAATGATAGTAATACTGAAGGTATATGCGAGTAAAACTTTCAGTATTGGTTTAAGCTCATGTTTCTTATTGTCTAGAACATCTACTATGATATAGCCAGGCAAAAAGAAACATAATAAAATCGAAGATGTCAATAGAATTATTTGAGTTGCCGTAAACTGGTTCCAAGGAACGAATAAATCTTGATTAGTGTTTGAAAAAAAACCAGTAATGATAAGTGTAATTAAATAAACAATCACAAAAACAATATGAGAAAGTGAAAAGGGTAAACTCATATTAGAGTTAATATTTTTTTCATGGCCACCATTTCTAAATATATCTTGTTCTCTATATTGGGTTCTATTGTCTAAAGTATAGTTCCTTGCCAATCCAAAAACGAGGATAGACACAATGATTGCAGCAGGTATTGTAAAAGTGTTTGGAACAAAGAGGTACGAAAGTATGAAATATACGGATATACCAGAGAGTACTGAGCCAGGAAACAACAAGAGATAAATATTATTTGTCAAAGACATACAGTTAATAATGGGATTTCTCAGCCTTTCACATTAGAGTTTTTCTAGATATATATATATTAGTAATCTGAAAGGAACATATCCCGCGCTTTTTCCACTTCTAACTTTCACGAAATAATCTTCAATAGGTAAAAAATATTTATAATAATCGGTAACCACCAATAGTAAATTAGTTATAATCCCGAATCAATATTTTATTCGTAATATCTGTTGCCGCTGATTCGACATTGCTTGACTCAATTTATTAAGTTTCAGCTCAATATTCTTATGCACGTAGCATAGAGTTATCCGGACAATGAAGAAAGTCCAGACAGAAAGTCAAAATTAAGCTGATACCTGAACTGGGATACTATTACTTAAAGCTAAATAATGATATAGTATAGAATCACACCTGATTTCTATTTCACGATCAAATTATTTTCAGTGTGTACTTATTACTTAAAATTATAATCATTTAAATTCAAATTGCATAAGTTTTTCCGGCGTATATTCAGTAATTTACAAATTGACTGCATTCTAGTTTCTAAACAAGACTAGGTAAAGTGGTAAAGTCGCCACTATATGAGTGTCACTTCATTATTGGTCGTAGACGCCCTAGTCTCCATAAAGCTATCGCAGTCACAGAGACAACTGACAAAAGCAATATGGCACCTTTTGTAGAAACCATAACCTCTTGCCACGGTACTTTAACCCCTTTTATCTTTGCACGTTCTGATATATCTCCAGGTAATTTTACAACTATTTGCTTATCTTCAGAGGTGCCTTTAGTTTGTATCCAGTTGAGATACGTAACATATTGCATCCTGCTAGCATTATGATATTTTGTAATGTAATTATCCGAGTGATGCAAGGATGCATTTAATCCCTTTAAATTAATATCCCTCTCATCACGGCCTGGAATATACAAACTATTTACAGTTATATTCCCAGTCGCATTTATTACTGGACTTTTCATTATGATGGTTTGATTGTCAGTAAATAAATCTTGAGGACCTATATTATGAAATCTAATTTCTTCCATATTCCCAATACTGACGGGAATTCTGTATTTTCCTGTGGTGTTTGATCCTGTCATTATGAATTCAGCTTTACCTGATTTATCAAGCAACTTCAATGTCAAATCGATTCTTTTCGGTAGTGATATTCCGATGTAATCGTACTGAGAAACCGAGGAAGGTAAAGATGCAAATTCAGTTGATTCAATGGTAGCCCTATATGGACCAGAAAATGTCAAGTTTTCTATTAGTACGTTTTTATTAAGATTATTTTTCTTATCGATTCCATTTATAGTAATAGAACTATTGGAAGTAGAGATATCATCAACTGTATACGGGTTTACATCTGGCAGTAATAACGATGGACTTGTGATGTTCGTGTGTCCCGGTCCTGCTGTTGTTAAATCTCCAACAAAACGCGCACCTGTCATTACATTATCTGGCAGCACTTCTTTGGTATAATTTGCAACATTTAAACCTAGTATACTAGGAATACGACCAAGCGTCATAAAAAACCGTTCAGGGGATTTGAATACAGCGTCATAATATCCATTACTGTTAACAAAAATAATTTGACCACCTGCAGATCCAAATTTACTTTCCAGTACAAACGGTGCAACTTTTTTGCCATTATGCATGTAATATGACATCGCCGTTGTGTTTGAGTTTGAGTTTGAGTTTGAGTTTTTTAAGTCAATGGTCCTTGCGGATCCAGAAACTGCGACAGCATTTGAGGGCCAGTTGTTCGATCCTTCAATTCTATCAAACTCAGTGGTATTCCCAGCTGTTAGATTTAATAGTTTGCTAAATCCCCCGACAAAACTGTCCCTTGCATTGATGACTACAAGCCGACCTCCATCATTAACAAAATCCAAGTAATTCTTAAAGTTAGTATCGTTATAGGATGGATCCCATGGTAACATAATGATCTTATGAGAAAATACTGACTTGTCGCCATCAATAAAAGTATCATAAGCCGTCTTTGATAATGCAAGCTCGTTTATCGGATAGTAGAGACGATAGTACATTTCTTTTTGGTTGGATGTATCTGGAGACTGGGAGACATGACCTACCATAATGGGTTCAAATTCTGCAGTATTTTGGTCAACCCTGATAGCGACTTTTGCGATATCTAGGTTGTGGGAAGGGCCAGTTCGAACCTGCAATTTAAGCACATCATCCAAATAAATCGCAGTGGTATTTCCTAAGGTTAGTACCTTTAGTGTATACCATGTAGATCTCTCTTTTTTTACACCTGAGTTTGCGGACAGTAACACCTCTTTGTCAAAACTGGGTCGTTTTTCAGAAAGTTGTAACCCCTTTTCTTTAAGTGAAACATGATATTCCCCGGCGCCATTCTGCCAAACTATGCCAGAACTACCAATTGTACTATCGTTCTCACCCACTATTCGAAATTTACCTTCAATGTAGTTAATACCCTTATGTTGCAGGGAATTAGACCAGACAGTGCTTCTTTTATCACCGTTGAAGATTCTTAAAATCTCGTCATGCTTATTAGGCGTCTTCACAAAGTCCGAAGCAAGTAGAGTCTTAGAGTTATTCTTAAATTGCAACAATTTTTCATTTGAAACTAATGATGATAAGAACGTCCCCTCCTGTTGGTTTACAAGAGCAACACTATTTGCCGAGGAGACCGGCGACGTGATAGAAGGTACAGTTAATACTACATAGTTGCTATCCTCAAAGGGCTGTGGAAAGTAATCGAGTGCAAACTGCGCTGGTTGTTGAAAATTGTCACTTATAATGTTCTCTTTTGGAACTATGATGTAATGAGTATTAGTAAAATTTAGAAGGTAATAGAACGCTGTGAGCGATGTAGCATTAAATGTAAATGGGCTCTTATAAAATTTAGGAGGTGACGCAACCGATGTTCCAATTAAAGTTTCAATTTTCTTGGTTAGGTTCTGGTCTTCATATCCTTCAAGTTTTGAGTCTTGCCCGCCATACTCCAATGGCACGGTAACGTAATCGGTTTTGAGGTTAATGATATCTTTATGTAAAGTATTGAAGAAATTTATATCTTGAGGACCTGAAAAAATTCTTCCTCTTGAATGTTCATGGAAATCTTTAAAATCTGGATATTGTATGGCTGACGCATTATAGCCCATAAACATCAGTACTGATAGGCTGCTTGAGCTAATTACAAGTCCAATAATAAGTCCTGTGACAAGAGGTTTAAGTCTGATCCTTCTGATTCCAGAAATGATTATATAAATTAATAACGACGCAAAACCCCCCATGGCTACCATTATGTATTTACTAAACCGGTACTCATCATAATAGGGCCCAAGTACAAGAGCAATTACGGCTATAAGCCCGAGAATATATACTTCTCTCTCATACCTCTTAAAGAGACAAGAAATAACAAAGGCAATACCAAGCAATCCTGTTACGCCAAGTTTCATCGGAAATAAGTACCATGGTAAACTGAAGGGATATTCTTGAATTTGGACATCTTCAGCTGAAAGCTGTCCCCAAACTAAGAACGAAAGCAAGTACAAGTAGGCGAATACGCCGACTATAGCCACGCCAAAATATATTTTGAGTCGACTTAATTTAGGAACTTTGCTCTTTAAGTTAATGGCAAGACTTATCCTGTGAAATATTCGACTAGCGTACAATGTCCACATGAATCCTACAAATAGTGCGCTGAGTACTATAAGTGGCGCAGGAAAGTCTTGTATTGATGGTGATGTATAATAGTTTTCTGGAGATATCCTATCGATTAAAAATACGATGAAAAAAGATGTTAAGAGAGCCAAATACAGGGAATTTTTCCTATCTGATAATCTAAAAATTAATGGAATAAATGGACTGATTATCACAAAGAGGTAAAACTCATCGTGAGAAAGAATGCCCACAGTCGAGATTAAAGCAAGCATAGCAAGATATTTGACATTGGAATTTAGCTTTTCTCTTATTAAACCTAATAAAAGAAATCCGGCAGGAAGAGCAATTAGTATGAGGCCCGTAGTAGGTGCCGGAGTGCCTGTGATAACAAAGTCTCCAGCCTTACGAATGTCAGTTGTCTTTGTTTCCACAAGATGGAAAACCTCAAGCGCCGATAGTTGTGAATTAATAGGATTGGTTGTTGTTCCTATTGTAAGGACATCGATCCAACCAAATCCAGAGCTTAACATAAAAAAAGTACATGCCAATAAAGCTGCTTTCTTCCAATCTGGATTACGACTGGGAATCCAATTATTAAAAAAGTAGTAAAATGCCAAAACTGGCATTATATTAAGAAAGTTAACCGATACGAATGCGTTAACGGAAGGAACACCTGATAGGGTAAAAAAAGTGCCAAGTGCAGCGTGAAAAAATGAGGGATGAAGTGAGTCAGTCGCTTCTGATTTGTATGCACCGCCAATAAAGGAGAGGATTCGGCCATGATGGAACCATTGATCTCCAATTATAGCGCCCTGATAAAGTATGTACGTTGACAACACCACTAAAGCAAATAAAGAGGCGAAAACCAGATAATCAGTACGGTTTTTACTTATGGACTTTTTTATGCTCTCAAAATAAACCTTTATTTCACTTTGCGACGTTCTAATGGAGTTTGTGGCGATAAATATGACCAGGATGGCAAGATAGATGGTAATGAGTTCTGCTTTTATCTCTGAAATAGGAACCTCAAATGATGCCGCGAGGTATCCAGCAAAACCAATGATTGCAATACTGAAAATATATGCAAGTACGATCCTTAGTGCTGGTTTGAGCTGGTTTTGCTTATTGTCAAGTATTTTTACTATCGTGTATCCTGGTAAAAAAAAACATAATAAAATTGAAGATGTCAATAGAATTATTTGAGTTGGTGTAAACTGGTTCCAAGGAACAAATAAATCTTGATTAATGTAAAAAAAAAAACCAGTGATTATAAGTGTAATAACGTAAGTGATTACCAAAATAAGGTTTGATACCGATATGGGAAAATTGGGCTTAACGTTAATAGTATTTTTACTTAACTCATTTTTGACTTTATTCTGCAGTCGGTCATCTGACTGGTTGTCCTTGATAAAAGATCTCGCCAGTCCAAAAACGAGGATGGACAAAATGACTGCAGCAGGTATTGTAATGGTATTGGGAATAAAGAGATACGAAAGTATGAAATATACGGATAAACCGGATAGTACTGAACCAGGAAACAATGAGAGATAAATATTATTTGTCAAAGATATAGAATTAATAATGGGATTACTCAGCCTTTCCCATTAGTGTTTTTCTAGATATATATTTGTAATCTGAAAGGGGCATGTCCCTTTTGTTTTTTCACGCTTCTAAATTTCATGATATAATTTTCAACAAGTTTGAATTATAAAAATCAGTATCCGCGAAATGTAAATCAGTTATAATCCTAGATCAATATTTTATCGGCAATGACTATAGCTGTAGAATCCACATTACCTGACTGAATTTATTAGATTTAAAAATATTTGAACATATTATCTTAGTCATTTGAGATGCTCACACGATTAAAATTAGAAATACACTAATTTTCATAGTTCCGACAAATAATTCTACATTGGTTTTTATTTTCGACATATTTTTTGCTTTGGCGTTGTTTGGAAAAAAAATTATTACTCGAATTGTCCTAAAATAAAATCACAAATTTAGAAAGGAATTTTCCGAAGGGGGCCAATCGGTAAAGCATGATTACTATATCAAATTCAAATTTGAAGTGGCATATACCACCTTTTTATACCCTAGGAAGAAACTTACATGTGCAAAAACTCGAGCAGGAGCAGGAGCAGGAGCAGGAATTTGAACTCTTAATTCAATAAATTCCAAGGAAACTAGGAGCAAATACAAATCATATTTGAAAAAATACATGGAAATAACAGGTATGAACACAACCAGTCTGTTATCTTAAAAAGACCCAAGAACTATTGAACGACAAATAATTGACTTTATCAACAAGATGAAAGGTGAAGGTTCCTGCATGAGTTAGTGGGAATGCAATTTGGCACATTTAAGAGAAAATGATTGGTGAAAAATTAGAGAGAAGTAATTAACCTAGGTTGCTAGCAATCCGTAATTTCTTAGCAATTGTTTTAACTGGTTGACTTCTGTTTCTAACTGTCGTAATGTAGCTCCTGAGGTATCTGCATTGGCTGACTCTTGCACTATGGGCGTTGCGTTGAAGAATCCCAGTTTCTGTGTAGTTGATGTTCCTATCTTCACACCTGTGGTGGTTCCCAGTTCTATGTTCGAATCAGTGAGCATCAGCCCTTTGCCTCTCACCAGTCCCTTTGTCTTGGTTCCATTATCTGTGAATAGTCCGGTGGATCCCCCTGAGTTTATGGTTCCACCTATTATGATTAAGTCTACACATGTAGAATCAGTGCTCATTTGAATGGCACAGGGATCCATGTCCTGCACTGTTGGGTTTATGAAAACAGGTGAACGTTCACCCACATCTTTAAAGCCATGTGTTGTGTTACTGTCTGCCTGAATGTCTATGTATTCATAATAATTGTGGGACATATTAGCACCTGCAAAATGCACCCACTCCATGCCAATTATGGGATAATACATATGGATATCCGTGAACATGTTGCTGTTGATGAAGGCATCACCTGTTGTGCTACATTCTATTGAAATACCTACACCAGCATGATTGATTTCCAATTTCTCAATTCTGTTATGTTTTAGGCCAGTGCTTGATGATGATTTCATTGCAAGACCTTTCCATGCTTTTGCCGGTGTTCCTGCTTCATCCATTCTAATACTGCGTATTGTGCCGAAACTAACATCCGTTGTTGTTAATACTTCACCAGAATATCCATTTGGAATTATTACTTTTGTGAACCTGCTGCCACCCTGAATAGTCCTTAAGGAATTAGTTATTGTTAAACCTGAAAAGCCTGATGAAAGCGTGTAGCTCGGGTCTGATAGCCATATTTCATTATCACCACTGTCAAGGGCAGTTTGTATTGGATCTTCTGGCGCTGTGGTTGAAGAATCTAATATCGTACCTGCGGAATTTATGCAGTAAGTAGTGGAACCAACCTTGGTGACTATGGTGCCACGTCTTAACGCTATTGTGTTTTCCTCTAACTTTATGGTCTTGCCTGTTAGAGTTTGTATATGTGCCTCATAGACTCTGGTATCATGTGCCAACAAGAGAGGTTCTGCGACATTGCATTTACCTTTTATGGCTTGAGGAATGAAATGTTTGAGATGAAATCCCTATGCAGATCGAGAAGGCGAAGAGCATCGTTTACTCTTGACATACTAGTATCACTTTTCAATAGAACTTAAAATTTTCTTTCGAAAAAGCAAATCCATCTGGTATAGTTGATTTATGTTATGATTTTCATTTAAAATATTATCCAAATGTCAGGTTCCTAGTTGACGGCTCTAATGCGGTATTTGTGAGACAATTAAAAGTTGTATTTCGTGAAAATCCAGATTATGATTACAAAAGTGTATCACCTGTCTCAACGGAAATAATACCAGTCAACTTTGCAACTGAGCGTAATCAAATGTTATCGCATTTGTATACCATGATAATCAATGGACACTTAACAATTCCAGAAAAGTATGAAAAACTTATTGTGTCTCTTATAACTGCACAATCAAATGAGTATTCCTTTGATACCTTTGACAAAGAACAAGCATCTTAGTCGGATAGTCTTGATGCTTTGAGACTAAATTTGAAAGGTTACTAAATAAATGATCAATTCATTTCTAGAATAACATTCAACTTAACATTTCCATTTTTTATTTTATTCACAATTGTTATAATCCCCATTTTAAGTCTATGAGTATCTATGAAGAGTATCGTAAGCAAAGGTTTAGAATCAAAAAACGAAAAGACATCTAAGAATTAATCTCACCTTGGGTCGAAACCGAGGTGAAGCGAATCCACAATGATTTGAAAAATATGAATTCAATAGAAGGTATCATACTTGCTAATCTTGTTAAAGACATTGCTACCACTATGATTAAAGATAACTATTAAGAGCGCTACGTTGGTTTCTGTAAGAATGCTTCGAATTAAACACAACCTAATTAATTGAAAGGTATATGCCAATGCCTTTCGTCAATTCTAAAATTTAGAAATTCAAGATGAAATTAAGTTGCGTGCACAAGGTTATATATAAATTTTAATGCAATTATCCTTTAATTGGTTGAGTTACATTAGTTAAACGACATAGTAGCCTTCTTGATATCCAAGGCATGATCACCAGTCCCGTTTGTAATTACATTAAATCTAAATTCCACTGGCCTGTTTAAGATACTGTTAGGAAGAGTAAAGGTTCTATTAAATAACTGATTACCGGTATTATTTTCAAGGTAACCGCTCCAAAGTACTTTACTACTATTATCTCTGACTTGTGCTACAAAAGTCGCATTACCTAACTTGGACTTTGCAGCATATTCCACAGTGAAATGAATGGAACTAGCATTAGAAAGGATTCGCATTGGTAAGTAAGCGCGATTCCACGTTTTATCTGTTTTATTGGTTACAACGAGAATCTCTAAATCGCTGTTATTCTGGCTGATATGCGCTGCGCCGGCGGGCTGCCATTTTGTTTGTTGACCGATCAGATTCATTTCAGTCCTTTGGGCTCCAGTATAGGACCATGAAGTAGTGAATGACAAGATAATACCGAGGGATATTATAACAACAGTAATCTGCTTCATTGGGTTTATTGTCAAGAATTCTACCGCCTCACTCTATAATAATCAGGCACCCGGGGCTATATAGGTTAATCTGTTATTCAGAAAGTCATCCTTATTTAGGAATCTTACAGTGTCCGCGATTATGCAATCTTTTTTAAAATCTTTCATTGACAAAGAAGAATATATCGAGTGTGCTGTCGCTATTATCACGCAAACAGCAGCACCTAGGACAGAATTCAAATCGAAATTAAATTTTTAAGCAAACTTCCATTCCTTTGATAATGGAGTAAGTATAAGAATATCACTAACGATATTGTTCAGACTCACATGAGAAGTAGGTGAATTGAATTAGCATATGCAGATATAAATTTAAATTTTATGTTTAGCTTTACTCGCTTATATCCTGGTAACGAGGGACCTAGAAATTCCTTTTTATTACTACTTTACCTGTCGGATGATTTTCGTTAAGTATCATAATAGAAAGTATGTTATTCGGATATACGTCGTTATCGCCACTGGTTACATTGTCAAAAAATGTAGCCTTTGTACTTGATTCATTATAAAGCTGTTTTATAAGTGGAAGGTTGTCACTTTTCACCTTACGCGAAATAGAGTCTAGGAATTTCTCATCGTCGATGAAAATTACGTTTTTTGTAGTTACTGGTAATTTGAAATTTGGATCAAAATGGGGGTCAATTAATTTGTGGTCCTTATTTAATATATACTGAGTAATCCAGTACGAGTCCCATACCCACCAATGACTGCCAATTACTGTTACATTTCCATTTTGCATATCATTAGCATTCGAGACACTTGGTATGTTCTCAGCTATGGTAGCATAAATTTTATAGTATGAGTCATTTACATCAGTATTAATAAGGATTGAGGTAACTACTAGTCCAAATGCTGCTATTGTAATGAATAACGCCTGTGACAGTATCTTACGTCTTTGCCAAGTTCTGAATCTTTGTACTATGAATTTTTGCAGGCCATCTATAAGAACCGCAGATGCCATACAAAACCCTGGAAAAATTATTATGAGATGAAAGTACTGAACCCATCCTATGAAGTAGGAAAAAACCAAAAATGGTACAACCCATAACAATGGAAAAAAGTCTCTTTTGAGTGCTGTCCAAATAAAACCGAAAATACCGATTACAGTAATCAATGGATCGATTTCGAAGAAATTAGTAAGTGATATCGATAAAGGTCTGTTCCTTTCCGTCTGCCATAGAACCCAATGCGCCCATAGATCACCCTGCCCAGCAGCAACACTGTATAGAGGCCATAAGAGAGGAATCAGGATTACAGGTATAAACCAGATTCCAAGACTTTTGAGTCTTTTCTTTGAATTAAAAAATACGAGCGAACCAACAAGTGGGATCATTGTGAAGACAGGAACTTTTGTATAAATTGCTAGTCCTAAGAAAATTCCTGAAAGTAGTACCAAAACCCCTTGACCTATCTTATATTTGTCTCCTTCAGCAGTTTTTGCAAGATCATTA
>Ga0222622_10000297_pt1 | contig 17933 bp, 16 predicted proteins | sample PLM2_5_b1metaG_FD_177335 | JGI IMG/M metagenome (GOLD analysis project Ga0222622, IMG submission 177335) | Groundwater sediment microbial communities from an aquifer in East River, Colorado, USA - PLM2_5_b1 | ecosystem: Environmental > Terrestrial > Soil > Riparian zone | place: USA: East... | reverse complement strand
AGCGCGTCCAGATGCGCCTGGGTTGCGTAACCCTTGTGTCGATCGAAACCATATGCCGGATGCTTTACATGCAATTCAACCATCACTGCATCACGCGCCGTTTTGGCGAGGATCGATGCAGCGGAGATTTCGCTGATCGTGCAGTCACCGCCCACGACGGCACGTGAACGAATACTGATGGCCGGACAATGCAGACCATCTACCAGTACTTCGCGCGGCGTGCGGCCCAGCGACTCGATTGCCCGCCGCATCGCCAGCAAACTCGCCTGCAGGATGTTGATCGCGTCTATTTCCTCAACGGATGCGCTCGCGATACTCCATGCCACCGCATAACGCTTGATCTGGACGGCGAGCGTCTCGCGCTGACCAGCGGTTAGCTGCTTCGAATCTTTGAGTCCGCGGATGCGGTGACGCGCGCCAAGAATGACCGCAGCCGCAAATACCGGACCTGCGAGCGGACCGCGTCCGGCTTCATCGACGCCGCAAATCATTCTTATTCGCGGAGCAGCGGCAAAACTGCTCTCGCAGCGTACTCGGCGGCGCCATGCCGGAGGCTCGTAGCCATCGCCGCGAACTTCCGCTCGAGCGCGGCTTTCAGCGACCTGTCCGCAAGCACGTTGAGTAAGGCCTGCTCGAGATTTTCCGGCGTCGCGTCGTCCTGGATGAACTCCGGCACGACGAATTCCCCCGCAAGAATGTTGGGCAGTCCATAGTAAGGCAGATAACCCTTCCCCTTGAGCAACCACGCGCTCACGCGCGGCATCTTGTAAGTGATGACCATGGGCTTGCCGAGCAATGCGGCCTCGAGTGTAGCAGTGCCTGATGCGACGAGCACGACATCGGCGGCCGCCATCGCTTCCTGTGCATGGCCGAACATCATGCTGAGCGGCAGATCCCTAGCTTCCTTGCGGTACATCGCGATCTCGAACAGCGTCCTTGTTTCCCGCGTGGCGAGGGGAACCAAAAAGAACGCCTCAGGAATCCGCGCGTGAATGCGCTTGGCGGTGTCCACGAACAATTCAGCCATGTGTCGCAGCTCGCTTTGGCGGCTACCCGGCAAGAGAGCGAAAACCGGAGCGCTCAGCGGCAATCGCAGACGCTCGCGCGCAGCGGCGCCGCGCGGCAACTGCGCAAGAATATCAGTCAGCGGGTGTCCGACGAATGCAACGTCAATCGCGGCGCGCTCATAATACGGCGGCTCGAACGGAAACAATGTCAGCATCCGCGTCACGGCGCGTTTGATCTTGTGCAAACGCTCGCGGCGCCACATCCACACGGCCGGGCTCACATAGTGCACCGTCGGTATGCCCCGCCGTTTGAGGCTTTCTTCAAGACTCAAATTAAAATCGGGCGCGTCGACGCCAATGAACAGCGCCGGCCGCTCACTGACCAGGCGGCGCCGCAGCCTGCGACGGATACTCAATATTTCAGGCAAGTGCTTCAGCACTTCGAAATAGCCGCGCACCGCCAGTTTCTCCAGCGGATACCAGGCTTCGAGGCCGGCCGCTTCCATGCGTGGACCGCCGATGCCCACGAACCGCAGCGCCGGCATATGCTCGCGCAAGGCGCGGATGAGTTGACTGCCGAGCAGATCGCCCGACGTTTCGCCGGCTACGATGCCGATAGTGCGCGCTCGCGCTGACGCGTCAGCGAACGATGCCACGCGCCGAATGATCTAGAAAATCGGCGAGCATCCTCAGCTCCGGACACGCGTTGGTCTGCTCCGCGATGGCACGCTTCGCATCTTCGAGTCCAAGGCCCGACTTGTATAGCGTCTTGTATGCGCGTTTGATCAGCGTAATTGTCTCCGGCGTATAACCCCGCCGCTTGAGTCCTTCGGCGTTGATGCCGAACGGTTGGGCCGTATTGCCGGAAGCGGTGACAAATGGCGGAATGTCCTGCAGCACCACCGTGCCGATGGCCGTAATGCTGTGCGCGCCGATACGGCAGAACTGATGTACGGCCGTAAATCCGCCCAGGATTGCGTAATCGCCGACCTGCACGTGACCTGCAAGCTGAGAGTTATTTGCGAAGATAGTATGGTTGCCGATGTGGCAGTCATGCGCGAGATGCACGTACGCCATCACCCAGTTGTCATCGCCCAGTCGCGTAACGCCCGCATCCTGTACCGTGCCGCAATTAAAAGTGCAGAACTCGCGTATCGTATTTCTATCGCCGATATGCAGCTCCGTCGGTTCGCCCGCATATTTCTTGTCCTGCGGGGGCGCGCCGAGCGAAACGAATTGAAATACGCGATTGTCGCGTCCAATGCGCGTGTGGCCCGTAATGACTGCATGCGGACCGACCTGCGTGCCGGCGCCGATCTCGACATGCTCGCCTATCGTGGCATAGGCACCGACTTCCACATCGCTGGCAAGCCGGGCACCAGGATGCACGATGGCGCTGGGATGTATCGCGGTCAAAGGCTTCAGCGCGCCTCGGTCTTGGCGTCGATCGCGCGCAATGTGCAGATCAGATCTGCTTCGGTCACGACCTGATCCATAACCGTTGCATAAGCCTTGAACCACCAGATACCACGCGTGCAGCGCTTGATCTCGGCATTCAGCCGCAGCGTATCGCCGGGGATAACGGGTTTTTTGAAGCGCGCTTTATCGATGCCGACAAAGTAGTACACGGACTTGTCATCTGCCTTGTGATTGTTCGTCGAGAAAGTGAGGATCGCCGCGGTCTGCGCCAGCGCTTCGATAATCATGACACCCGGCATGATCGGATGATGCGGAAAGTGACCGACAAAGTAATGCTCGTTGATGGTCACGTTTTTGATCGCGACAATGCGCTTGCCGGCTTCACAGGACTCTACTCTGTCCACCATCAGGAACGGGTAGCGATGCGGCAGATATTCCAGTATCCGGTGAATGTCCATGCTGTTCACGAAGTGCCCCCCTTTTTCGACTCCAAGCCGCGCTCGAGCCGCCGAACGCGCTTTACGAGTTCATCCAGCTCTTGCAAATGGGCCGCATTTCGAACCCAGCGCCGGAAGGTAGTAAACGGATACACGCCCGTGTACTCGCCCGGCTCCAATATTTCCTTTTGTACCAACGTGCCTGCGGAGATGCTCACGTTGTCGGCTATTACGATATGGCCGCGCAGCATCGCGGCCCCGCCGATCGCACAATTGCGTCCAATCGTCGCGCTGCCGGCAATCCCTACACAAGCGGCGATCGCCGTGTTAGCGCCGATTTTAACGTTATGCGCGATTTGTATTTGGTTATCCATCTTGACGCCGTCTTCGATCACCGTGTCGTGGAGCGCGCCGCGATCAATCGTGGTATTGGCGCCGACTTCGACGTCATTTCCGATAACTACACCGCCTATCTGGGGAATCTTGAGCCAAACGCCGTTGTCATGTGCCAGTCCAAATCCGTCGGCGCCGATCACCGCGCCGGAATGCACAATGCAGCGCTTCCCGATCGTGCACCCATGGTATACGGACACGTTCGCGTATAAAAGCGTTTCAGCGCCGATGGTCGTGCCGTCGCCGATGAAGGTTCCGGCGCCAATTGATGCGCCCGGGCCGATATTCGCCTTCTTGCCGATATATGCGCCAGCGCCGATGCTGGCTGAGTCTGCGATCTTCGCGCCGCGCTCAACCACCGCTGTTTTGTGCACGCCGGCCTCAACCGCCGCAGGCGGATTCAACAGCGCGGAAACGCGTGCGAAGTAAGCATATGGATTAGCACAGATGATGCGCGGCAGCGCAGTCGCATCGCGGTCATGGGCGCCGACTATTACTGCGCCGGCCTTGGTTTTGGCGAGCTCGGAAAGAAACCGCGGATGAGAGACGAAAGAGATATCGAATGCCGTCGCGGACTCGAGCGAGGCAACCTGCGAAATTCGGGTAGCGGCGTCGCCGATCAGGTCGCCGCCAAACCGCCTGGCGATTTCACCGAGGTTATACAACTGCCGCTTGGCCACATTTTCTTCCCTAACTCTGGCCGCGCACTTTCATCGCGCCGCGGCGCTGCCAACTTACTTCTCCGCCGATAGCGCCTTCAAGACCTTGTCCGTGATATCGATGCGGGGACTGCGGTAAACGGCTTCCTGCAGGATAAGGTCGAACTTCTCGGCCTCGGCAATCCCTCTAATCACTTTGTTTGCGCGCTCGAACAACGCCGCAAGTTCTTCGTTGCGCCGCAGGTTGAGATCCTCGCGGAACTCCCGCTGCAAGCGCTGGTATTCGCGCGTCTGGCGCCCGAGCTCGCTTTCGCGGCTGCGACGGTCCGATTCGCTCATGGTCAGACTGTCTTTCTCGAGCTGTCCCTGCAGCGTTTTGATCTGCTGCTCGAGCTTGCGCAGTTCCTGTTCGCGGGGTGCGAATTCCTTTTCTAGCTTCTTGGTCGCACGTTCGGCGGGCACCGATTCGCGATTGATGCGATCGGCGTCGATAAAACCGATCTTGAGGTCGGCTGCATGCGCTTGTGTCAGCCAGGCGCCTGCGACGAGAGCGGCCCCCAGAATCAGTTTACACAATAGCTTCACGTTCTTCTCCTTGCATGACGCATCCCGCCTTAGAACTGCTGCCCGAAGGTGAATTGAATCTTCTGGATTTTGTCGCCTTCCTGTGACTTGATGGGCTGCGCAAAACTGACTTTCAGGGGGCCGAATGGGGACACATATAGCACAGAAATTCCAGCCGATGTGCGCAGATCGGAAAAGGCGTACGTGTCCCCGATGATACCGCCATCTACGAACGCCGAGACGCGCACCGACTTATCGTTTTGCATACCGGGGAAGGGGAACATCAGTTCGATGTTGGACACGAGCTTGCGTTCGCCCCCGATCGGATCGCCGTTTGCATCCTTCGGCCCGATATTGGCCGTATAAAAGCCGCGTACAGAATTTGGGCCGCCAGCATAAAAGTTGCGGAAGAATGGCAGGGGCTTACCCGCATAGCCGTGGCCATATCCGATTTCACCATTCACGTAGAGCGTGAAGTCGCGGGTCAGCGGAAAGTATCTTTTGTGCTCTCCGCTGAGCTTATAGAAGCGCAGAGTGCCGCCCGGCAAACCCGTCTCGAGGTTCGCGCGGCTGATCGCGCCGGAGGTGGGATAGATCGCGCTATCGCGCGTATCGCGTCCCCAGCCGACGGTGCCAAGCACCGAAGTGTTCTGGTCGCCGAAAGTGTTTACGTAATCCGTAATCCTGAGCGGTGCACCCTCGAACGCAGTAATCCTCGTATCTTCATAGCCCAGGCCCAGTGTTACCGTATCGATATCGGTAAACGGAATACCGAGTCTCGCCTGCGCGCCATCCGTCGCGGTCTCGTACAGGCCAAGCCCTAGCGCAGAGGGATTTGTTTTACGGTGGTAGATATCAAAGCCGCGGCTCACGCCATCGACGGTCCAATAGGGCTGAGTGAAGGACAGCGAATACAGCGTATTGAGCTTGCTCGTGTTGACCTGTAAGCCAATGTGATTGCCGCTGCCGAAAACATTCTGCTGTGTAATGCCGCCGCTCAGCGTGACGCCCTCGCTGCCGAATCCCGCACCGAAGAGAATATTCCCAGTAGGTTTTTCAGTGACATTGATGTTCAGATCCACTTGATCGGTGGTGCCGGGAACACTCGGCGTCTCGACGTTTACATCTGAAAAGTAACCGAGCCGGTCGACGCGCTGCTTCGATTTAGTGATCTTGTCCGCCGAATACCAACCGCCCTCGAGCTGGCGCATCTCGCGGCGGATGACTTCGTCGCGCGTGCGAGTGTTGCCTGTCACGTTGACCCGGCGCACATACACGCGGCGGCCGGGATCGACGAAAAACGTAAAAGCGACTTTGCGCTTTTCCTTATCAACCTCGGGCACGGCGTTGACGTTCGCGAACGCATAACCTTCGTTGCCGATGCGATCGCTCAATAGCTTCGTCGATTCGGTCAGCTTGTTGCGCGAGAAGATTTCGCCGGATTTGAGCTTAATCAGCGAGCGCGCTTCCTGCTCCGGAATCAGCAGTTCACCCGCGAGCTTGACGTCCGACACAGTGAACTGCGGTCCCTCGCTGACGCCCACCGTGATGTAAACGTCTTTTTTGTCGGGCGTAATTGAAACCTGTGTGGAGTCCACATTAAATTCGAGATAGCCGCGATCCAGATAGTAGGAGCGCAGCGTCTCGAGATCCGCCGCAAGCTTCTGCTTCGAATACTGGTCGTCCTTGCTGAACCACGTCATGAGCCCCGGCGTGCGCAATTTGAAGAGGCCAAGCAGGTCTTTTTCTCTGAAGACCTGGTTGCCGATGATGCTGATCTGGCGAATCTTCGCGACCTCGCCCTCGACAATGTCGAAGCGCACGGAGACGCGGTTGCGCTCGAGCGGTGTCGCCGTCGTTGTGATTTGCGCTGAATATTTACCGCGGCTGATATATTGGCGCTTGAGCTCCTGCTCCGCTTTGTCGAGGAGACCGCGGTCGAAGATGCGTCCCTCAGCGAGCCCTATCGCCCGCAAGCCTTTCTGCAGATCTTCTTTGCTGAACTCCTTGGCGCCGAGAATTTCGATTTGCGCGACGGACGGGCGTTCCTGCACGACGACGATGAGCACGCCGTTGTCGACTTCGAGGCTGACATCCTTGAAAAAACCTGTCGCATACAGCGAGCGTATCGCCTGCGCCGCCTTGTCATCAGTCATCGTATCGCCGACCTTGACCGGCAGATAACTGAAGATGGTTCCGGCTTCAGTGCGTTGTATTCCTTCGATGCGGACGTCTTTAACTACGAAAGGATCGAAGGCTTCGGCGTTGAATGCCACGATGGTGGCAATGGTGAGAAGTGCATATCTGAACCAGCGCATCGTCTCAGCCATTAAACAGCCTGGTGATATCGTTATAAAGCGCGAAAGCCATGAGCACGAACAGTATTCCCATGCCGACTTGTTGACCCATCTCCATGGTCTTTGCCGACACCGGACTTCCCTTAGTAATTTCAATAATATAATACATCAAATGCCCCCCATCCAATAAGGGAATGGGCAATAAATTCAGCACGCCGAGACTGATGCTGATGAGCGCGATGAACACGAGGTACGAGATCCACCCGATCTGCGCGGACTGGCCGGCGTAATCCGCAATCGTTATCGGCCCGCTCAAATTCTTGAGCGACACTTGGCCCGTCGCCATCTTCGCGAGCATGCGCAGGCTGAATGCAGAGGTATCCCATGTTCGTTCGAGTGCTTTGCCAAAGCTCACCAATGGCGAGTAACGAACTTCGACCATGTACTTTTGCAATGCGAGCTTATCCACGCGCGGTGCAGCGCCGATGCGTCCGATGCGCGCAGCATTGTCGACGACCGCATCGGGCGTAACGGCCATACTCAACATCTCGCTGCCGCGTCTGACCTCGAGCACGCGCTCCCGTCCTGCGCTTGCACTGATTTCAGCAACCACTTCGTCCCACCGGGTCACGGGTTTCTTGTCGATGGCGACGATTTCGTCGCCGGCTCTTAGGCCGGCACGCTCAGCGGGACCGCCTGCGATTACTTTTTCAACGACCGGTGGCAGCGGCGGCTGGAGTCGGGCGAAGCCGAGTGCTTTGAGAAAATCGCCATCGAGGTCCTCTGTCTTCAGCGACGACGTGTCGAGACTTCGCGTGCGAATCTCATTGTCGGCGTTCTGAACCTCGAGCGGAACGGTCGCATGGTCAACTGCGTATTTAAGCAGCATCCAGCGCGCGTCCTGCCACGTGGCTACTGAATCCCGACCGATTTTTGTAATCGTTTCGCCGGATGCGAACTGCGCCTGCGCTGCCGCAGAACCGGGCGTAATGGCGCCGATCACCGGCTTCATGCCGGGCGCGCCATGCATAAATATCAACCAGTACAGGAAGATTGCAAGCAGGAAGTTGGCAACTGGTCCCGCAGCGACGATGATGAACCGCTTGGATACGCGCTGCCGATTGAACGCGCGAGGCAGATCCGCTTCAGCAACCTCGCCTTCGCGCTCATCGAGCATCTTCACATAGCCGCCGAGCGGAAACGCTGAAAGCGCCCACTCCGTCTGATCGCGTCCGAGTCGCCGGCTCGCGAGCACGCGGCCAAAGCCGACCGAAAATCTCAGCACCTTGACGTTGCAGAGCCGCGCTGCAAGGTAGTGGCCGAATTCGTGTACCACGATCAAAGAGCCAAGCGCGACGGCGAATGCAACTATGGTATTAAGCAAATTCATATATCAGCGATTCCATCAGACAGAGTCAAGTATCAAGCGGGCACGCGCAGCGCACGCTCGCGCGCGCCGCCAGCGTTGCGCGCGAGCCACAAATCTGCGCAGTCACGCGCCCCCCGGTCAGCCGTGAACACATCTTCGAGATCGATCAGCGGGACGACGGCAGTCGCACTAAGCGTATGTTCGATCAACTGGGGTATCTGATCGAAACGCAATTTGAGGTTGAGAAAAGCGTCGACGGCAACTTCGTTCGCAGCGTTTAGAACGGCTGGCGCGCTGCCGCCGGCGCGCAGCGCCTGCCGCGCCAGCGCAAGGCACGGAAATCGTGTGACATCGGGCTGCGCAAAAGTGAGCTGCTTGAGTGCGACCAGATCGAGAACATCCACGCCGGCGCTGATGCGGTCGGGAAACCCCAGCGCGAACGCGATCGGTGTTCGCATATCGGGATTGCCGAGTTGAGCGAGCATCGATCCATCAATGTAGTCGACGAGAGAATGAATGACGCTCTCCGGATGGATTACTACCTGAATCTGTGTTTCGTCCGCGTTGAACAGCCAGCTCGCCTCGATAACTTCCAGGCCCTTATTCATCATGGTCGCGGAGTCGACTGAGATCTTGCGACCCATGACCCAGTTCGGGTGGGCGCATGCCTGGTCCGGCGTAACGTCATGCAGGCGCTCCAGCGGCACATCCCGGAATGGTCCGCCCGAGGCGGTCAACACAATTCGCCGCACCCCGGCGACCCCCAGGTCACCTGCGAAACCGCGAGGCAACGCCTGGAAAACCGCGTTGTGCTCGCTGTCGATGGGCAGCAATGTGGCGCCATGGTCGCGCACTGCCTGCATGAACACGGGACCCGCGGTGACCAGCGCTTCCTTGTTTGCGAGCAATACCCGCTTGCCAGCTTTGACAGCTGCGAAGGTCGCGCGCAACCCGGCGATACCCACAATGGCTGCCATTACCGTATTGACTTGCGGCAAAGCGGCAATTTGTTCGAGGCCCGCGACACCATGCAGTACTTCGGTAGTGCTGCCTTGCGCTTGCAAACTGCGCTGCAGTCGCGCAGCGTCTTCCGCTGCGTGTAATACGGCAAAGCGCGGGGCGAATTGCAGGCACTGTCGCAGCAGCAAGTCCAATTGCCGATACGCGCTAAGCGCCACAACATTGAATCTACCACGATGCCGCGCAACCACGTCGAGCGTGCTCACGCCCACGCTGCCGGTTGACCCGAGGATGGCAAGCTGCTGCGGCACGTTGATGGCGTCTGTCATAAGAATATAAGTGCTGCAAGCGGCAAGGCAGCGGTCACTCCGTCGATACGGTCGAGCATTCCGCCGTGTCCCGGCAGAATAGCGCCGCTATCCTTCACGCCGATGCTGCGTTTAAGCCAGGACTCATAGAGGTCGCCGATAACGCTAAATGCGGTCATCGCTATGAATGCCGCCGCCGCAAACATAATGTGATAGCGAAAAAACGGAAATGCACAGAGCACTACAGCATACACCGCGACCGTCCCCAAGGCACCGCCCACGCCTTCCCATGTTTTACCGGGGCTGATGGTAGGCGCAAGCTTACGCCGGCCGAACGTTTTGCCGAAGAAATACGCCGCTGTGTCAGCGATCCAGATGACGCCAAGCAACAATAGCAGCAGCAAAGCATGGCGCTGCAACTGCCCGAGCGCAAGCCACATCGGAAACAGCACGACCAGCCCCGCCGCGCCGAGCGCAAAGCGGTTGCGGACCTTGATCTTGAGCCACAGCCAGCACGGCGCAATCACCATCCAGAACACTATGCTGGTAGCATAAACTGATTTTGCCGCTAATGTTGCCAGGTCGCTTGACACCGATGCTTCCAGGCCCGCCAGCGCTACTGCGCCTGCCGCCGCGATCAGGACGGCCAGGAAAATGGACTTTTGAAGCGGAGAGAACCGGGCAAGCATTGCCCACTCGCTGGCCCCCAGTATCAAAGGCACCATCAGGACAATCTGCCACCAGAAGTTGGGCAGCAGAAACATCGCCGCGAGAATCAGCGGCAGCAGGACAGCCACTGTGAGAACACGCAGCTTGAGCATCAGAAGTCGTGCGCGCGGCGACAGCTAGCGATTCTCTGCCGCCTTCGACAATGACTGTTCAGGACTCTCTTCCCGCAATTGCTCACTGGTACGCCCGAAACGACGCTCGCGCTGTTGATACGAGCTTATTGCGAGCTCGAATGCGGCGGCGTCGAAATCCGGCCATAGCGTGTCGGTGAAATAAAGCTCCGTATATGCGAGCTGCCACAAGAGGAAGTTGCTGATGCGCTGTTCACCGCCAGTGCGCACGAAGAGGTCGGGCTCCGGCGCATATGCCATCGAGAGATACGGCAACATGTCTGCCTCGGTAAAACCGGCCGCCAGCTGCGGCTTGTGTTTGAGCATGCGCTTAACGCCCTGAATAACATCCCAGCGGCCGCCGTAATTGGCCGCTACTGTTAGCGTCAGCCTGCGGTTGTCTTTGGTCATCGCCTCGGCATCCGCAACCAGACGCGTGAGCCGGCGCTCGAAGCGCGACATGTCGCCGATCACCCTGAAGCGAACGCCGTTCTCGTGCAGTTTCGCCACTTCCTGCTCGAGCGCGCCGACGAATAGCTGCAGGAGGAACGAGACTTCCTCAGCCGGGCGCCGCCAGTTTTCACTGCTGAATGCGAAGAGCGTCAGGAACTCCACACCCTTCTCAACGCAGCCGCGAACGGTGCTGCGTACGTTCTCGACGCCGCGGCGATGGCCGGCGATCCGCGGCAGGAAGCGCTGCTTCGCCCACCGTCCGTTGCCATCCATAATTATCGCGACATGACGCGGGACAGCGCCGGTCTTCGGAATGTCGATGGTGGAGCTGGTGACGGCCACGAATGCGCCTGCTATAGCGCCATGAGGTCGGCTTCTTTGGCCGCCAGCGCTTTATCCACCTCTGCGATGTAGCGATCAGTCAGTTTTTGCACGTCATCCTGGCCGCGCCGCTCTGCATCTTCCGCTACTTTCTTCTGCTTCAGTAGTTCCTTCAGATGATTGTTGGCGTCACGCCGGACATTGCGCACCGCCACGCGCGCAGCTTCCGCCTCTTTGTGCACGACCTTGATGAGATCTTTACGACGTTCCTCGGTTAATGCGGGCATCGGCACGCGCACCGTTTCCCCGACCGCCGATGGGTTCAAGCCGAGATCCGAATCGCGGATCGCTTTTTCGATGGTCGAGACCATTTTCCGCTCCCACGGCGTCACACCGATCGTACGCGCGTCGAGCAGGTTTACGTTCGCAACCCCGGTAAGCGCAGTCGGCGTCCCGTAGTAATCGACCATGATGTGATCGAGCATGCCCGCGTGGGCGCGCCCCGTGCGGATTTTGCCGAGATCGTTACGCAACGTCTCGATCGTCTTCTTCATTTTATCTTCGGCGGCCTTCTTGATTTCGGGAATCATGTGAGTTCTCCCCTAGCAATGCACGAGCGTGCCTTCATCGTGGCCGGTAATGACACGCTTGAATGCACCTGGCTTAAAAATGCTGAACACGTTGATCGGTAGTTTCTGGTCACGGCACAAGGTCAGTGCTGTGGCGTCCATTACCTTGAGATTCTTGATGATCGCTTCATCGAAAGTGAGCGTTTTGTATCGCATGGCATCAGCACGCGTCTGTGGATCGTCCGTATACACGCCATCCACTTTGGTCGCCTTGAGCACGAGTTCGACGTTCATCTCCATGCCGCGCAGTGCCGCCGCGGTGTCCGTTGTGAAAAACGGATTACCCGTGCCGGCCGCAAAAATAACGACTTTACCCTCTTCCAGATAACGCATCGCCTTGCCGCGAATATACGGCTCCACGACCTGCTCGATGTTCAGCGCAGACTGGACACGGCTGACCAAGTTCATGCGCCGCATCGCATCCTGCAAGGCCAGCGCATTCATAATCGTTGCAAGCATGCCCATGTAATCCGCGGTAGCCCGGTCCATGCCTGCGGCGGCCGGCGCCATGCCCCGGAATATATTGCCGCCTCCGATCACCACCGCTACCTCTACGCCAAGGGCAACGACCTCCGCTATTTCGGAAATGATGCGCTCGATGGTTTCGCGATTGATACCGTAACTGTCCGCGCCCATGAGCGCTTCGCCGCTTAGCTTTAGCAGTATCCGTTTATATGCGGGTTTGTCTGCCATGAGGTCAGCCGGGCTGTGCGTCCTTGCTGGCCTGTTTGGCTTGTGCCATCACCTCGGCGACGAAATCATCCTTGCGCTTCTCCAGGCCTTCACCGACCACGTACAAATAGAACGCCCGTGCGCGGGCGCTTTTGCTCTTCAGCAATTGCTCCACCGTCTGTTTGTCGTCTTTCACGAAAGGCTGTCCGAGCAACGTCACTTCCTTCAGGAATTTCTGGACGCTGCCATCGACCATTTTTTCGACAATGTTGGCAGGCTTGCCTGATTCAGCAGCCTTGGCCGTTGCGATGTCGCGTTCGCGCTTGATGACGTCTGCTGGAATCTGATCCTTCGACAAGGCGACCGGTTTGATTGCCGCGATATGCATGGCGACATCTTTTGCCAGCGCCTCATCTCCGCCCTCGATATCGACCAACACGCCGACCCTCGCGCCACCGTGCACGTAACTCGCGAGCTGCCCGGCGGCAGACAGACGCGCGAAGCGCCTGATCGAAACGTTTTCTCCGATCTTGCCGATCAAAGCCTTGCGCGTGTCTTCGATGCTGCTGCCATCGAGGGCCAACGCCGACAAGGCGGCGACGTCCACAGGATTTTTAGTCGCGATGGTTTCCGCAGTCTTTTTCGCGAAATTCAGGAAGTCTTCATTTTTCGCGACAAAGTCCGTCTCGCAATTGATCTCGACGATAGCGCCGAGCTTGCGGTCGGACGACACATGAACCGCGACGACGCCCTCCGCGGTCACACGCGACGACGCCTTGCTCGCCTTGTTACCGAGTTTGATACGGAGGATTTCCTCCGCCTTGGCGAGATCGCCATGGGCTTCGCCAAGCGCTTTCTTGCATTCCATCATGGGCGCGTCGGTCTTGTCGCGCAGTTCTCTGACCATGCCCGCGGTGATTTCAGCCATCTCTGTTCAAATCCTCAAAAGGTTATTGCATCCGATCCTGGTCACCGTGCGTGCTCCCTAAGCTTCGGTGCGCGCGGACGTTGCTTAAAAAAAAGGGGCTCGCGCCCCTTTTTGGAATAGATATCCGTTATCGAGCTGGCGCCGGGTCGTCCACTTCGACGAATTCTTCGTCGCTAACGATCTCCTGCACCACCTGGTTACGTCCTTCAAGTACGGCATCCGCGACACCGCGTGCATAAAGACGAATGGCACGGCTCGAGTCGTCATTTCCCGGAATAACGTAATCGACGCTTTCCGGGTTATGGTTCGTGTCGACCACTGCAATGATCGGAATGCCAAGTTTTTTAGCTTCGGCAACCGCCCCCTTGTGATAACCAACATCGATTACGAACAAGGCGTCGGGCAGGCCATTCATTTCCTTGATGCCGCCCAGGCTGCGTTCGAGCTTCACGATCTCGCGCTGATAGTTGAGCGCTTCTTTCTTGACGAGTTTGTCGAGCGTGCCGTCTTCGGCCATCGCTTCCATGTCTTTCAGGCGTTTGATCGATGCTTTGACGGTTTTGTAATTCGTCAGCATGCCACCGAGCCAGCGGTGATCGACGTACGGAGCGCCGCAGCGCTGCGCTTCTTCCTTGACGATTTCACGCGCCTGTCGTTTTGTGCCGACAAACATGATGACGCCCTTATTGGCTGTCATCTGGCGCACGAACTTAAGCGCCTCCTGATAAAGGGCGATCGTCTTTTCGAGATTGATGATGTGAATTTTGTTGCGATGGCCGAAAATAAACGGGGCCATCTTGGGATTCCAGAACCGGGTCTGATGTCCAAAGTGCACACCACACTCCAGCATTTCGCGCATGCTAGTTGCCATTAAATCTCCAGTTAGGGTTAAGCCTCCATCCGCCGCAATACACTCGTTACCGAGCACCCTGACAATGGCGGATGTGCGATTTATGCCCCGCCAAGCAACCGTAAGCGCTTGTTCCGGGACAATCGAGGATTATATCATCACCGGTGCAGTCCTCTCAACCCGACGCATGCGGTTTGGAGGCCGGGGCGTGCGCGGAGGGGAGCGACCGGGTTTGGAACTTGCCTAAAAACTGGAATAGAATCCGCCACCTTTATTGATATCCAGCGGTAATCCCTCGTGTATCGTCGTCCGCCCATTATGAGTGTCGTCGTAAAGAATGCCGAAGAGATCGCCAGGATGCGTGTTGCGGGCAAGCTTGCCGCCGAAGTGCTCGACTTCATCGAGCCGCACGTAAAGCCCGGCATAACGACCGGCGAGCTTGATCGCCTGTGTCATGAGTACATGGTCAACGTTCAGGGCACGATTCCGGCGCCACTGAACTATGCGCCGCCGGGTTATCAGCCCTATCCCAAGTCCGTTTGTACTTCGGTAAACCACGTGGTCTGCCATGGTGTGCCAGGAGACAAAAAGTTGAAAGCCGGCGATATCATCAATATCGATATAACGGTGATCAAGGACGGCTTCCATGGCGACACCAGCCGCATGTTCTGCGTTGGGCAGCCCGCAGTGCAGGCGCGGCGCTTGTGTGAAATCACTTACGAGTGCATGTGGCGCGGCATTGTTGAAGTTCGTCCAGGCGCAAAACTGGGCGACATTGGTCATACCATTCAAAGCTGCGCCGAAAAGTGCGGGTTCAGCGTAGTGCGCGAGTTCTGCGGGCATGGCATCGGGCGCAAGTTTCACGAGGAGCCGCAGGTGCTGCACTATGGACGCCCGGGCACGGGGTTGACGCTGACTGCCGGCATGACATTTACCATCGAACCGATGATCAACGCCGGTCGTCCGGACATCCGCCAGCTTGCCGACGGCTGGACGATCGTCACGAAGGACCACAGTCTGTCAGCGCAATGGGAGCATACCGTCCTCGTTACAGAGGACAGTTTTGAAGTGTTGACCGTGTCCCCTGGCATGCCGGCTCCACCGGACTTCGTAACTCAGCGGCATGCCTAGCGGCGCGCAACTGCCGCTTCCTCTGCCACATGCGCCGTTGCAAGTCTCCGGCGCAGATTTCAAGCAGCGGCTGGCGGACAGTCGCACCGCACTGTCGCAACAATTCTTCGAAGATCATTCCGCGCCAACCCTGCTGCGCGAACACCGCAAGCTCGTTGACAGCCAGCTATGCAAGGCCTGGCGCCAACTCGCGATGCCACCGGGTCTCGCATTGCTCGCGGTCGGCGGCTATGGGCGCGGTCAGCTGTTCCCATATTCAGACATCGACCTGCTGATACTGCTGCCCCAGGCAGCTGACGAACTCCTGGCGCAACAGCTTGAGCAGTTCGTCGGGCTGCTCTGGGACATTGGGCTCGACGTCGGCCACAGTGTGCGCACCGTCGGGGAATGTGTTGAACTGGCAGCGCAGGACGTTACCATTCAGACGAGCCTGCTCGAGGCGCGCCTCTTGATCGGCGATAAGGATCTATTCCATGAATTTGAATCGGAGTTCATGCAAACACTCGACGCCGTCCAATTTACGAAAGCCAAACGGCTCGAGCAGGAACAGCGTCACGCGCGCTACCGCGATACCAACCTGGAACCCAACATCAAGGAAACGGCTGGCGGCCTGCGTGATCTGCAAACCATCTTATGGATCGCAAAAGCAGCCGGCATCGGCACGTCGTGGTCGGACCTCGTCACGCATGACGTCATCACGCAGCGCGAAGCGACGCTGCTGCGCAAGGATGAAGCATTTCTGCAGGATTTGCGCATCCGGCTGCATTATCTTGCCCGGCGGCGCGAGGAGCGTCTGGTGTTCGATCTGCAAACGGCGCTGGCGACACAAATGGGCTTCCGCAACACTGCCCATCGTCGCGCCAGCGAGCATCTCATGCAGCGCTTTTATCGTACTGCGATGGAGATCAGTCAGCTCAACACCATCGTGCTGCAGAATCTCGGCGCACAGATTCTTCCGCCGCGCGAGCGCACTCCGCAAAAAATCAATGAGCGCTTCCGCAGCCGCAACGAGCTGCTCGAAGCCAAAGATGAAGCGCTGTTTCGCCGCCATCCAAGCGCGATGCTGGAAGCGTTTGTCCTGCTGCAGCAGCATCATGAACTGAAAGGCATGACGGCGCCCACGTTGCGGGCGCTGTGGCGCGCGAGCGATTTGATCGATCCGCAATTCAGGCGCATTCCCGAGCATCGGGCGCTCTTCATGCAGATACTGCGCAGTCCATCGCGTGTCGTGCGCGAGCTGAAGCGCATGAACCAGTACGGCATCCTCGGTCGCTATCTCCCCGCCTTTGGCCGCGTGGTCGGTCAGATGCAGCATGACCTCTATCACGTCTATACCGTCGACGAGCATATACTCAATGTGGTCCGCAACCTGCGCCGTTTTGCGGTGCCCGAGCTCGCGCACGAGTTTCCGTTATGCAGCCGCCTCATGAGCGACTTCGATCGTCCGGAGCTGCTCTATCTTGCCGGACTGTTTCATGACATCGCAAAGGGGCGCGGCGGCGACCATTCGGCACTCGGCAAAATGGATGCATTGCGCTTCTGCCGCGAGCACGCGATTGGCGAGGCCGATTCGCAGCTCGTTGCATGGCTGGTCGAAAGCCATCTCACCATGTCAATGACTGCGCAAAAACAGGATTTGTCGGATCCCGATGTTGTCAGTGCTTTCGCAGCGAAAGTCGGCGACGAGCGGCACCTCGTCGCGCTTTATATGTTGACCGTGGCGGACATACGCGGCACGAGCCCGAAGGTCTGGAACGGCTGGAAAGCGAAGCTGCTCGAGGATTTGTTCTGGGTCACGCGGCGCCGATTAAGCGGCGACACGCACTCGGTTGACAGCACCATTCAGCACCGGCAGGACGAGGTCAAGGCGAAACTCAGGCTGTATGCGATCAAGGAAGATGCCGCTGACAATCTTTGGAAGCAGCTCGATATTTCGTATTTTCTGCGCCATGCCGCGGATGAAATCGCCTGGCATACGCGGCTACTGAATTATCGCGTCGATACCGCGGCGCCGATCGTGAAAGCGCGCCTGTCGCCGGCCGGCGAAGGATTACAGGTAATGATATACGTGCGGGACCAGAAGGATCTGTTCGCACGCATCTGTAGTTTTTTCGAGCGCATCAGCTACTCGATCGTCGAGGCGAAAATTTATACGACGCGGCACGGCTATGCGCTCGATAGCTTCGAAATTCTCGACCCAAACAACAAAACGCCGCAGTACCGCGATGTGATCGGCTACATCGAATACGAGCTTGCGCAGCGGCTACAGCATCAGACACCGCTCGAGCCGCCGGCGCAGGGACGGGTTAGCCGTCAGCTCAAGCATTTCCCGATCTCGCCGGAAGTTAGAGTCACCGCCGACGAGCGCGGACTTTACAAAGTCTTGAGCATCATCGCGGGAGATCGTCCCGGCCTGCTGTCGCGAATTGCGCGCTGCCTGGTGGCTTATCACGTCAATCTGCACACCGCGAAGATCAATACGCTCGGCGACCGTGCCGAGGACATTTTCCTGATCAACGGTCCTGCATTGGACGATCTGAAAACAGTCGTCAAGCTGGAAAGCGATCTCGTCCGCGAGTTACAAACCTGAGTTTACCGAGGGCGGCGCGTTCCCCTGCGGTCTTATCTAGTCGTCCGCCATTTCCTGGTCAGGGAACAGCACATCGGTAAAACCAAACCGGCTGAAGTCGCGTATCC
>Ga0222622_10000295_pt1 | contig 17975 bp, 19 predicted proteins | sample PLM2_5_b1metaG_FD_177335 | JGI IMG/M metagenome (GOLD analysis project Ga0222622, IMG submission 177335) | Groundwater sediment microbial communities from an aquifer in East River, Colorado, USA - PLM2_5_b1 | ecosystem: Environmental > Terrestrial > Soil > Riparian zone | place: USA: East... | reverse complement strand
GTAGCGGACCAATTGGCAAATCGAGCCGGAGCCCCACACCAATATCAGAAGCGATGTGATTGAAGCCGAAAGACCACTGGCTATCGTTCACGAAACCAGTGTCGTAAAAGATTGCTCCACGCGCTTTTTCGATGATTGGAAAAGTAAGTTCCACAGTAGAGCGCGCCATTGATTTGCCGCCGGTTGGTTCGCCGTTCGAATCTTGCGGGCCGACCTCCCGAAACGGGAAGCCGCGAAGATTATTTGAGCCGCCGAGAAAGAGCCGCTCGTAAATTGGCACATCAGTTCCGTTCCCCCATTGACTTACAGTCGCGATTTCGCCGTTGATCAGCAGAATGAGGTCCTTGGGCAGATGAAAGTATTGGGAGCCCTCGAGGGCCAATGCATAAACCTGCGTATCGCCCCCAAGGAAACCACCCGCAATAAAGGGTGAAAAGGTGATGCGTTGTCCACGGTGTGACAGCAAGACATTGTCGCGTGAATCATACACCACGCTGCCAAAGATCTTGCTTTCCAAGGTTGAACCTGCTTGCGATTGGATGAAATCAGACGCGGTGGGGTCCACATTAAAAATATCGACGTCCTGCAGCGTGTATCCCAAACTCGCGTAGATATAGGAAGTAATTGGTTTCCGCAATTCGGTCGAGAACCCGTAATTGCGCTGGTCATATTGGGCACTCAAATAATTTGCCTCGGTATAAAAAAGCTGGCCGCTGAGCGAAAGGCGTCGATCGAGGAAGTACGGTTCGGTCAACGCTAGAATAAAATCTTTCCGCTGAGTACCGTACTGAAGGCGGAGTCGGAATTTTTGGCCTCCCCCGGTAAACGACGGCCAGTTAAAAAGATCGAAATTGCCCTGGGAAAGTTCCGCGAATCCTACCAGCTGGTCGACGGTGCTAAACCCGCCGCCAAAACTGAGCGAGCCGGTCCGTTTTTCCTGCACTAAGATCGTCAGATCTTTGCGGCCGGGTATGTCTGTCTCTTCTGGATAGGTCTCGACCTTTGCGAAGTAACCCAGGTTATCCAGACGTTTCTTGGTTATATCGACCCGAACAGTGTTAAACACATCTCCCGGCGCAACGAGGACTTCGCGGCGGATTACCTTGTCTTTGGTACGCGTGTTGCCCTCGATATTGATTCGGTTTACAAACGAGCGGTCGCCTTCCTCGATTTTATAGTGCACGTCGATCTGCGCGGGACCGGCCGGCTCGCCTTCCGGCAAAACGACGAGGTCGACGTACCCGCCGCTGCCGTACGCATCGGCCACTGCCTTCGCGTCATCGCGCAGTTGTTTTGGCGAATAGACGCTACCTTCTTTCATTTTTAGAAGCGCACGAATTCTGTCTTCTCTGGCGACCTGGTAACCAGAAACGGTCAGCTTGCGTACGTGATATTGCGGGCCTTCGGAAACTACGACGGTAATGATCATCGGACCCTTCTCGGTGCGCTCCCTGCGGACACTTTTGACTTCCACATCGATGTAGCCGTGGTCTTGGTAAAACTCACGGATTTTGTCTAGGTCCTGTTCCAACTGGACCTCATCGAGGCGTCCGGATTTGTCCACGAAATAAATAGGCGTCCTACCGCGCGTTTTCATTTGTTTGCGCAGCACCTTTTCGCTGAAGTGCGCGTTTCCCTCGAAGTGAATCGCGCGCACAGCTCCTTTTACCCCTTCGTTGACGGTGAAAACCACGCGTGCCGTGCCACGTTTTTCGTCAATTGGATCGACGCGAAATTGGACGCTGACGTCGGTGAATCCTCGGCCCTGATAAACTTCGATTATTTTTTGGCGCGCTTCCTCCAGTTGCTGTTCGTTAACTGGCTGGTTAAGTCTCAACTTGATTTCTTTGCGCAGTCTCTTCGCCTTGATCCGTTCGGCCCCGGCGATTTCGATCTCGCGCATGATCGCCCGTGTCTGCACCGCCACGATCACCTTCACGCCATCCCCTTCAGGCTGAGCAAAAATGCGGACGTTATGAATGGAGCCAGTCTTGTAAAGCGTCTCGATGTCCTGCTCGACCACCGGATTGGAGTAGAGTTGGCCCACCCTAGTGCGCATTTGCGCCAGAATCCGTTCCTTGCTCACTGTTTGAGGCCCTGTGTATTGCACGTCGATGGAACGGATAATGGGAGGTCCCGGCGCCGCCTGAGGCGCCTGTGCACGGGCGACTCCTGCACCAAGCAACGCACAGATTGAGGCGACCCAAAGTGCAAATTGCGGGGGGCGCATCCATCCAGAAAAATGTCTCATAGGTTAAGAAGCGCAGCCCCGCGGAACAAGCCCACGCAGGACAGGCGAGCTATATCGGGAAGAAGATCAGCATCGTCAAGGCGAGATTTTCACAGAATCAGGCGGTTTGTCCACGACGTTTGCTTGAACTTTCAGTTCAAAAGTTTGTACCAATTATTTCGCCGGCGCGCTTCGTAGCCGGCGTCTTGGATGAGCGATTCAATTTCCGTGGCATTTAATCGAAAGGTTGTCCCCGCGCTGCTTACGACGTTCTCTTCCATCATTACGGAGCCAAAATCGTTTGCGCCATATCTGAGCGCGATTTGTCCGATGCCCGGGCCCTGCGTGACCCAGGAGCTCTGCACGTTTTCTATGTTATCGAGAAAAATCCGAGCCAGTGCTTGTGTCCGTAGATATTCAGACACTCCCGTGGGGTGCTTCACCTTGAGCACCGTATGCTGCGGTTGAAACGTCCAGCAAATGAATGCGGTGAATCCCCCGCTGCGATCCTGTTGATCACGAATTCGCCGCAAATGTTCGATTCGCTCTTCAATTGTTTCCACATGGCCGAACATCATCGTGGCGCTCGATTTCAACCCGAGCTCGTGCGCGACCTGCATCACCTCGAGCCACTGGTCGCTGTTTATCTTTAAGGGGGAAATTTTCTGCCGTACTCGGTCCACGAGAATTTCTCCGCCGCCGCCGGGGATTGATCCGAGTCCGGCCTTCTTGAATTCCGAAATCACTTTCGGCAGCGGCATCTCGAAAGTCTCAGCGAAATGCTGGAACTCCGGCGGACTGAATCCGTGAACGTTTATGTGCGGATATTTTTCTCGGATGTGCCGCAAAAGATCGATATACCATTGGAACGGCAATTTTGGATGATGCCCGCCCTGCATCAGAATCTGAACTCCGCCCGCCGCAGAAAGCTCGTCGAGTTTCTGGTCAATCTGCTCCAACGAAAGCACATAATGATCCTCGTCGCGTTCGGTGCGATAAAACGCGCAGAATTTGCAGTAAACGTTGCAGACATTCGTGTAGTTGATATTGCGATCGACGATGTAAGTCACGATCTCGCGTCCGCGCCCGCCATAGCTTTTCGCCTTCGCCAAATCGCGTCTCGCATTGGCAAGCGCACCGAGTTCTTCCAGCGGCCAGTGATACAACTCGAACGCGTCGTCTGCCGAAATCCGTTCGCCCGCAAGAATTCTTTCGGTGAGCGCATCTCGATTTACTGAAACCATCGCCAGTCATTTTATATGACGCGGCGACCCATTGCACATTCCTTTTCGACCGTTCTTGCCCAATGCGCATTCTGCAGCGATTTTTAGTCATGCGCGCAGTGAAGTATTGCCTATACCGAGAAGATCCTTATTTCGTCGCCCAGGGTTTAAGCGTTGACGTTTCGAGCTTCGGAAAAACACGCGAAGAAGCCGCAGCAAATTTCCGCGAAGCGGTCGAGCTTTACTTCGAGGGCGAAAAGAATCCTGACTACATCGACATCTCCGAAGTCACTATCGGTGAGGAACTGATTGGTGCCTAGACGCCTCGGCTCTCTCGAAATCATCGCGATTCTGGAAAGCCGCGGTTTCACGCGCGTCTCCCAGCGAGGCAGTCACATAAAGTTTCGATCGGCCGGTGGGCGAATCGTCATCGTGCCCGCAACAAGAAAGGAGATTCCGATCGGCGCCATCCGCTCGATCATTCGTCAATCCGGCCTCGATCGCGCGGCGTTCGGATTCTGAGATTCCGCAATGCCAAAGGACAGTGTCGCAATCATCGGTGCGGGCGTCTCCGGCTTGACATGCGGGGTTGTTCTGGCCGAGCGCGGGTGCCACACCGCGATCTTCGCAAAGGAAACCGGACAGCAGACAACCTCCGGTGCGGCCGCGGCACTTTGGTTCCCCTACGACGCCGAACCAGCCGAGAGAGTAATCCCCTGGGCTCTTCGGACTTTTCGTGTGCTTGTCGATCTTGCTCGTGTTCCAACCAGCGGCGTCTCAATCATTGAGCTGCGCCAGTTTTCGCGCGCTGGCGAAATTCAAATTCCGGATTGGGCGATTCCACTCGGCGCGAACTCTGTCATCCAAAGCTTCTCTTCTGTCATGTCGAGCGAAGTCGAGACATCTCTTGCTGATAATTCGTTCTTCAAAAGCGGTTTCTCGCTGCGGGTACCACTGACGGACACAACCGTTTATCTCGATTATCTCGCGAATCGATTTCTCAAAGCTAAAGGCGAGATCTTCGCCAATGTTCATCTTGAAAGCCTCGAAGAAGCCGATCAGAAATTCGATCTCGTAATCAACTGTGCAGGAATCGGCGCGCGCGAGCTTGTGCACGACGTCGATCTCGAGCCACATCGCGGGCAGGTCGCGATCGTGCCGAGAATCGAACGTCTTTCCTGCGCGATAGTCTGCGATGATGCGCCGCTCATGTACGCGATCCCTCGCAGAAACGATTGCGTGTTCGGCGGAACAAATGACCTGAGCAGTGATCTCGCCGTCGACGCCGCCACAACAGATCAAATCATCGCTGAGTGCAGCCGCGTTTTGAACATCGACGAACCGAATATTCTCGCCGAGCGCGTCGGCCTGCGCCCATTCCGGAAATCAGGCGTCCGCCTCGAACGCGATGGATTGCGCGATGGCCGCACTGTCATTCACAATTACGGCCACGGCGGCTCCGGTTTCACGCTCTCCTGGGGCTGCGCGCGCGAAGTTGTCAATCTTGCGACGTTGTAGCGGCGCTTATATCAAGCGCCGACACATTTCAGAATCCGGCGCACGACGCCTACGTCAGCGCGATGCACTGGAAGGAACTGACGACGTCGTCGGGACCTTTTTCGGAAAAGAAACTTTCGTAATAGCCGGGGCCAAGATCCCAATAAGGACCTTTGTAGTAGTCGTCGCGATAAAAACGCCAGACGCCGCTCTCCACGATCACGCAGCTCATCCGGTCGTTCCAGTAATCACCGACGTAGTGGAAACTCAAATTGGTGCGGGCGTAGGAACCTTTAAAACCGGTGTGGTCGTAAAGTACTATTTCAGGCAGCCGAACAATTTCCTTGTTCGGCTCAACTATAACCTTGCCGGCAGCAGAAGCGTGATAGCTCAATGGCCCCAGGTTCCATTTCATGTCGATGATGCACCCGTTATCGGGCGACAATTCAATTTTAGATATTCGTGGCATAAGCGTGTATGGCGATGATTTCGTCTAATTGATCAAATGAAATCTGCTCTGTCGAGCAGATAGATTTAACGAGCGATTTTTGTAGGGCTGGCCAATTCTCGGATGTTCGGAGTTCCGCGTTTACGCGGTCACCACGCGCGAAGCATACACCCTCCGCCTGAAGGCGGAACTCCTAACCGTCACTGACTTTTTGCCCTCCCGATTACGCCACAAGCGATGCGCGCGCCCGAGTCGCCGGACGGTTGAGTCTTTAGATCGTCCGCTTTCGCGTGCACGACCACGGAGCGCCCAATCGCGGATTGTTGGTCGTTTGTCAGCGAGATTTGATGGTCCACGTACTCCAGTGTTGCTTTTCCAGAAGCGTCTGCTTCTACATTTCCCATGTCGCCGACGTGCCGCTCGGGATCGTCCGGCCCGGCATGCGGTTTGTTGGTTGGATTAAAATGAGCCCCAGCGGAACTCGCATCGGGCGCGCTGCAATCGCCGAATTCATGAACGTGAAAACCATGATTTCCCGGCGTTAGCCCCGCTATGTCTGCGTGGACCTGTACGCCGTCGGCGACCTCAGTAAAAGTGACAGTGCCACTTACTTTGTTGCCCGCTGTCGGATGAAGCACCGCAATCGCCTTTAATGGAGCCGACGGTTTTTCGGCCGTCTGCGCCTGCGCGGCGAAAGCCACGGATAAGAATGTCAGGCCAATTAACGACGCTTTTAGCATTTTCATATGAACCTTTCTAGTTTGCAGTGGATGACGCTGATCTCGCGTGCCGGGATCAGCGATCCCAGCTACAGACAAGAGCGATGCTCATCAATCACAATTATCCTAACCGTGCAACGCTCAAGCGCGATCTTTCAATTGCGTTTTGCCGGCCTTGCGCGCGCAGTGGACGCAGCAGAAAATTTGCCCATCAGCTTCAACGCCGTGCCCGACGATCCGGCAGTTGCAATGCGCGCAAACCGGCGCCAGCGCGTGGATGGCGCACTCGAAACTGTCGAAAGTGTGGTGCTCCCCGCCGACGACCACTTCAAACGCCTTGTCATATTCGTTGTCGCAAACCTCACATGTTGCCATACACAGATGTTTCGCGCGCCGAGAGGTTGGCGGCGGTGTTCAGTTTCAGCAGCAACTAGAGATACGTCAGGAAAGTGATAATTTTCTTCCCGGAGGGTCGTATGCAAATACCAAAACGGCTGATCGCTTGTTTAAACGAAAATAAAGCGCAGTACGAAATCCTACGCCACGCTGAGGCGGTCACTGCGCAACGGATCGCACAAGCAGAGCATGTGAAAGGACGCCATCACGCGAAGGTTGTGATCGTTAAATCTGGAGATCAGCATTTAATGATCGTGCTTCCGGCAGATCACCAGATTGATCTTGAGAAGGTGGAGAAAGCAATCGGCAACACCGTTTCCCTTAGCAAGGAACAAGAATTCAAATCGCGGTTTCCCGACTGCGCGATCGGCGCGATGCCGCCGTTTGGAAACCTTTATAATTTGCCGACGTATGTGGACAAACATTTGTCGGAGCAGGATTACATCGTGTTCGAAGCAGGCACGCACACCGAGGCGATTAAGATGAATTATCGCGACTACAAGAAGATCGTGAAGCCAAAGGTCGCAGACCTTGCCATCAAGCTTCAGCCGATGAGAGGAGCGTGAGCCCTGATGCTGAACCCGCGGGCGTTCGTTAGGCATCGCAGAACTCCGCCCTCCACGCTTGCCGAATCATATTATGGAGGGGCGAGCTCCGCGAGCCTGACATTGTGCCGCGCTCTCCAACTCTACGAGATATGGCGAAGGATTGCGTGGCTGACCATCGTTCTCTGGTTGGCTTCCGCGGCAGGAGCTTTTGCAGCGGAGAAAGTTTCGTTCATCAACATTGATGGAGCGATCGGGCCGGCGACGGCTAGTTACATTTCGCGCAGTATTGAACAGGCGCGCGCGCAAAGCGCGCAGTGTCTGGTAATCCAACTAAATACGCCGGGCGGCCTGCTCGATTCGACACAGAAGATTGTCCAAAGTTTTCTGGGATCTCCCGTGCCGGTAGTGGTCTATGTCGCCCCAACCGGCGCGACCGCGACCAGCGCAGGCTGTTTCATCACGATCGCTGCGAGCGTCGCGGCAATGGCGCCGGCTACTACTATTGGCGCGGCGCATCCCGTCTCCATAGGCGGTTTTCCCAGCGGCGGAGAGGAAAAGCCCGACGAAACAATGAAGCAGAAACTCGAGAATTTTTCGATCAGCTATATTGAAACGATTGCCGGTAAACGGCAGCGCAATATTGAATGGGCCAAGTCGGCCGTGAAAGACAGTGCATCGATCACCGCTGACAAGGCGCTGCAATTAAAAGTCATCGACGTGATCGCCTCGGATATGTCCGATCTGTTACAAAAACTGAATGGCCGCGTGGTGGATGGGAAGACGCTCAAGACCGCAGGCGCCGAGGTTTCAGAGATCAAGATGTCACCGTCTGAACACGTGTTTCAAAAACTCTGGCGACCAGAAGTTATGTTCATTCTCATGCTCATCGCGATCTATGGAATCATCGGCGAACTGACCACGCCGGGCGCGATTCTTCCCGGCGTCGTGGGTGCGATCGCCTTGATCCTTGCGCTTTATCTGGCAGCCATTTTGCCGGTTAATGTGACCGGCCTCGTCTTGATCGCGCTCGCGCTGATGCTCTTCATTTTTGACGTTTACGCCCCGACGCACGGCGTGTTAACAGTCGGCGGAATCGTCGCATTTCTGGTCGGTTCGCTCATGCTCTTTAACCGCGCGGACCCGCTGTTTCGCCTCTCGCTCAACTACATCATTCCTGCGACACTCATCACCGCGGCATTCTTTATTTTCATTATCGGAAAAGGTCTGCGCGCACAAAGGTTGCCGGTGAAAGTGGGAGCGGAAACGCTCATTGGAAAAACAGTGACTGCGTTGACTCCAATCAATTCGCGCACCGGCCGCGTTTTCGTCGAAGGTGAATACTGGAACGCGGTCAGCGATACGCCTATTGAAAAAGACGGGCAGGCTGAGATCGCAGCCGTGCAAGGGTTAACTGTAAAACTGCAACCTAAAGGAAAATGAAGCCATGCAATTAATTGAAGCACTGCCGCGATTAATCGGTTGGGCCATCCCAATCATCATCCTTGCCGTAATCATCCTGCCGCAGGCGATCCGGATCCTGCGCGAGTATGAACGTGGCGTCATTTTTCGTCTTGGAAAATTACTCGGCGCCAAAGGTCCGGGATTGATTTTCCTCATTCCCATCGTCGATCGGATGGTGCGAATGGATTTGCGCGTCGTGACCATCAACGTCGAGCGGCAGGAGGTAATGACGCGTGACAACGTGCCGGTGACGGTCGACGCGGTTGTTTATTTCCGCGTGGTCGATCCGCAAATCGCAGTCGTGAAAGTGGAAAACTTTCTCAAAGCCACGTCCCTCATCGCCCAGACCACGCTACGGAGCGTGCTTGGCCAGGCCCCCTTGGACGACCTGCTTTCGCAGCGCGAGTCGATCAACCAAAAGTTGCAGGAAATCATCGACCGGCAAACCGAACCGTGGGGCGTGAAAGTTACTGCGGTCGAAGTAAAGGATGTGGCATTGCCCGACACGATGAAACGCGCGATGGCGAAGCAGGCCGAAGCCGAGCGCGAACGCCGCGCGAAGATCGTCAATGCCGAGGGCGAATTTCAAGCTGCGGAAAAAATGGTGCAGGCCGCGGCGATGATGAGCAAGGAGCCGATTGCGCTGCAACTGCGCTTCCTGCAAACGATGCGCGAAATTTCCAGCGAACACAACACCACGACGTTTCTTCCCGTCCCGATCGATTTGTTTGCGCCATTTAAGAAGAGCGAACCGCCCAAGCCGTGAACCTCATGCTGCCACTCTGACCGGCATCTCGTCGTAAGTTCTTCCACGAAGTAAACGACCGGTCAGATCTTTGCGGACTCCGCCCCACTGTTTAAAGAAAAATGGAACGTTTTGCTTGCGACACGCCTTAAAGATTTCTCGAATCCACTCGATTTTCACTGGTCGAGCGCCCCATCCGGATTCCCCACCAACAATCACCCAGTGAATATCCGTCAAATCGATGCCCGCGAGCGAACCGATAAGAGGTTCGCAGGAAAGAAAGCGAATGGCGGCCGGAACTCTCCTCAAATCATCGACGCGCGACAAGACGCGTGAATCCTCAACGCTTACCCCCATCCACACGTTGGCTGGCCAGTCGATTTTTTGCGCAAGGCTTGTCAATCGACCGCTTCGTTTAGTTAGAATTTGGAAGGTATGCTGAGAGCATGCGCGCATCGTCGCAAACACGCGCTGAATGAATTCGAGCGGTACTTGCTCATGAAACAAATCGCTCATCGAATTCACAAAAATCAGACGCGGTTCACGCCAGCGCTTCGGCAGCTCGATCAGATCTTCGTGGAGCGTGACCATAAAGCCGTTGCGATATCTGGGATTACCCATCGCTTGCAGCCGCAATGCGAGTCGCTCTGCGTAGCAATTCTTGCATCCTGCGCTGACCTTCGTGCAGCCCGTGACGGGATTCCACGTCGCCTCAGTCCATTCGATGTGAGACTTTGCGGCCACTTCAGCTTCGTGTTTCCGGGAATGTAATCACGACATCGTCAGCGAACGTACCTTTGCGTCGTTTCTTCCCGGGCTTTTCAGCGGTTATGATCGTGGCGTCCTCAAGAGTTTTCAGTACCTGTTTGTAATTGCTGTCCGTATACGGCTTGCCGACACTGTGGGCTTTCATAAAGCTGTTTGAACGTCAATCGCTTCCCGCTGCAATCCTTCAACAGCATCGCTTTGAGGTCGTCAAGCGGGCGTGACATTTCAAAGAGCAGGGGGTACTTCCTGTCCGCAGGACTGTATTCAAATGTAGCCACGCTTTGTTCCTGCTTGGAGCTTTCGCTTGCCATTACGCCTTTCATAATGTGATACCCGAGGAAATGCTTGCTCACGAAGATCAGGTGGTGACTCGTGCGTGTACCATGATCATCTTTAAAGCGAAACGGCAGCACGTATCTGTCGTTTGTTGGATTTAAAGCTTTACACAATTCTTCAACGATCATTAATTCGCGGTCAGGCGTCGATAGTGTTTCAAGCTTCAATCGAAGTGCATCCGCTCGTTCCTTTCCGAACAGCGCGTTCATGTGCTCCTCCACAAGCGCATTGCTCAGTCCCATATTGATGCGGTTGTAATTGAAGAAAAAAATGCACTCGCAGCCCCAATCTTTAACAACAGCATTCACCAGTTTAAGCGACAGCCCTTTGTAGCCCCAGGGGTCCACGAAAAAGAGTGTCGGGATAAGGCGCAATTCCTGGAACATCTTCACGATTTTAGTGCCGACGTCTTCGTTCATCACGTCGGGCTTGTATTTGAGCTTCTCGACGCCCGGTAGATCTTTAATTGCTTGCTTCAATGATCGCGAATTATCCTCACCTTTGTCGTTGAAGAGCGTCACCAGCATTTTGCACATGTCGGGATCGCCTATCGCGTGCTTCAAGACCAACAGCGGCGTGGACTGTGTACCATCCTTGTAACGCCCCGGACCAGCAAACAGATCGATGTACGCAATTTTCTTGGTCGTGGATCTGACCCGCGACATGATGACTTTCGCCCAAGCCCAAAAGTACTTTGATACGATCGCAGACTTCACGAGCGACTGTTCTTTTGTCTCTTCGAAGAAGCCGCTCGTCATATCGACGCTGAAATTTCGACCTCCGCGCATCGTGGGCCGGATGGCTTTTCACGCTTGATAGAGTCGAGCACCTTTTTCTGCTGGCTGATCAGCATTCCGTATCATCGCGCACCGCGCGCGTGAGGCAAGTTCAAATGAACAGATACCGGGGCCGACGACTGCCACCGCTGCCTGGCTAGATCACTTGGCTGCGATCTTGGCGATTTGCTGGCGAAAAAGTTTGGCGCCCCCCGAGGCTGGATGGCGGACGCAGTGTGCGTTCACATTAAGTTCTTCCAGTTGAGCGGCAGCGATTTTTCCCAGCGCGACGACTTGTTCGCACGGAAATAATTCGAGAAAACCCTTGAGCACCGGCAGGCCGGAAGCTCGCTCGGAATTGTTAGGCATACGGTTACTCAACCTGCCGCAGCGCGGATCGAATGAATGCCACGGGAATGCATTCCAAAGCACGAATTGGTCTGGCTTTAGGCCGTGTTGCAAGAGCGTACCCCACACAATCGTTGCAGTCGGCTCGGAAAACCCGTCCGGACATTTCTCAGGTTTGCTCGTGCGCCGCGGATTAATGTCGGAGAAAAAATCGTTGGATTTCAGCCGGACTGTTTTGCTTCGCCCGAGTAGCAACCGCTCAGAAGTCATGGGGATTCCGCTGAAGTGACCGCCGCGGTACCCTACCGCCTCACCGATCACTGCGAGGTATGCCTTCCGAAGCCGCTTTTGAAAATAGGCGCGTAGCTGGTTCCGCCGTGTGGCCGGTGAATTTCGGCCGATATCGTTCTCCTTATCGACTTCCCACCATGGATTAAAGACAGCGCCGGAAGGCGATTTTTTTAGCAAGCGCAGAAATTCATCCATCGATTTTGAAGACATTGCTCCAAGCTCGGCAAAAGACGTGACGCAGACAATCCTGTCTGCGGCGTCGTGCCTCCTTGCGCACTGAGCGTTCGCAGGCACGATTGCCTGCGTCACGTTCGCCATGCCAGAGCTGCCCGATGTTGAAACCTTCAAACAGTACTTCGATGCCACATCGCTGCATCAACGCATTGACAATGTCGACGTACGCGATGCGTACACTTTAAAGGGCATCTCAGCGCGCGAGCTCGCGCGCGGACTAAAAGGGCGCCGCTTCAAATCGACTCGTCGTCATGGCAAACATCTGTTCGTGCGCGCCAATAGTCACCTCTGGTTGCGATTGCATTTCGGGATGACTGGATCGCTTCACTATTTCAAGCATGAGAAACAGGCGCCCAAGCATACGCGAGTGCTCTTTGTTTTCGCCAACGCCCATCGCCTGGCATTCGAAGATCAACGCAAGTTTGGCGAAGTCGGATTGCTGAAGGATGTCGATGAATTCTTGAAAAAGCGCGCACTGGGCCCGGACGCGCTCGACATTAGTCTTCCGCAATTCAAAGAGATCTTCGGAAAACATCGTGGCGCGGTGAAAACCATTTTGCTCAACCAGAAGTTGATCGCCGGCATCGGAAACATCTATGCCGACGAAATTCTCTTCCGCGCACGGATCCATCCGGCGACGCAAGTTTCGGCTCTCAAAGGCAAAACAGTTGCGAAACTTTTCCGCGCCGCGCGCAACATTTTGAAAAAGGCGATCGAGGCCAAGGCTGATGCAAATCTCATGCCCAAACAATGGCTGCTGCCGCACCGCGGCAAAGGCGGCAAATGCCCGCGCTGTGGGCACGAATTGAGATCGGCAACGATCGGCGGCCGCACCGCCTGGTTTTGCGCGCATTGCCAGAAGCGCAGGTCCGGAAGTCAGGCTGCGAGCCTGACTCGGACGGCAGCCTGCCAGGCTGCCGAATCCAAACGACCAAGCTGGCAGCTTGGTCGCCGAGTCAGCCAAGGTTGGCTGACATCCTAATCACACCATCGGGCGAAAGCGCCCGACGACTTCCTGCAGCCGACCGGTGATCTGACCTAACGAGCAGACCTCGGCCGCTTCTAGTAGAGCGGGGAAAACATTTTCACCGCCGTCAGCGACCTGCGCGAGTTTGTCCAGCGCGGGTTTGGCTTTGTCCGCGTTTTTCTTTTTGAATTTCGAAAGCCGATCGACCTGCAACTGCTGCTTGCTGCGCGGCGTGCGCGCAAGTTTCACGTCCGGGATTTCGTCGGCGCTTTCACGGTAGCGATTCAACCCGATGATTGGGCGAGTGCCGTCGTATATTTGTTGCTCGTACCGATGCGCTGCATTTTGGATCTGACTGCGTTGATAACGTTCTTCCACCGCGGGCAAAACGCCGCCGAGCCGCTCGATCTCGCGGAATTCATCGAGAATCGCAGCTTCTACTGCGCGCTCGACCGCCTTCATCCCCGGCGACCCGCTCAACATGTTCATCGTATGCTTGAATATTCCCGACTCCTCCAGCAGGATCGCCTGCCCGTGCGCGGCAAGCCGGATCCATTCTTCACTTGGCGTTGTAAATGGCTCGTCCGCGCTGTTTGAATGGCACGAATTCGTGGCGTTCATGTAAGCCAGCATTAATTCTGCGGCCGTGCGCGTGAGATTGTTCTTGAACTCGGCGGCGATCAACGAGCGACCGCTGGTTTGCGTGTGCAATTTTAAAAGTTGCGCTTTCGGTCCGGCGCCAAACACGTCGCGCATTCCGATCGCCCAGATGCGGCGCGACACGCGCGAAAGCGCGATGTATTCAGCGTCGAGACCGCAATCGAGGAAGAATGATAGGCGCGGGCCGAATTGATCGATCGAGATGTCGCGCGCGGCGAACATTTCTGCGTAAGCGAATCCGTTCGAGAGCGTATAAGCCGCTTGCTGCACTGGCGTGGAGCCTGCTTCGCCGATGTGATAGCCGCTGATGGAAATCGGATACCAGCGCGGCATTTCATGCGTGGTGAACTCGACCATGTCGGTGAGAAAACGCAGGGACGGCTCGATCGGAAAAATCGTTTCGTTCTGTGCCTGGACCTCCTTGAAAATGTCGGCCTGAATTGTGCCACGCAATTTCGGAACAACTTTCGGACCGAACCGCCGTTTGGCCGCAGCAATGTACATTGCCATGATGATCGGCGCTGGGCCGCTGATCGTCATCGACGCGGAGAAATTCGGCGAGCCGAGATCGAATCCATCGTAGAGGCGCACCATGTCTTCAACCGTGTCGATCGCTACGCCGCCCTCGCCGATCTTTCCGAAAACGCCATCGGCGTCGCTGTCGATGCCGTAGAGTGTCGGGCCATCAAATGCCGTGCTCAGGCGATGCGTGCGCTGGTGTTGTGTCAGATAATGAAAACGCTCGTTCGTGTCCTCCGCCAGCATTAGACCGGAGAACAAACGGGTAGGCTCTTCTGTTTGGGGAATTTTCCTGTCGAGCTTACCGCCATCCTTCTCAAAGCTTTCAATCTCGCGAACCGGCTCAAGATACATCTCGCGATAGGCGGCGTTCAGATATGGGAATTCACCAGGTAAGCCTTCGCCAAAGATGTAACGTGCGATCTCGCCGGCCTCATCGATTTCCGGCAACGCAAGCCGAGGCAATGGCAACCCGGTTGGCGTTCGGCTCACGGGAATTTTCGCTTTGACGTCGTTCCAGCGTCCCATCAGTTCGCGCCCAAACTTCTGATCGGTGCGCGCGCGCTTCACCTGGTCGAGGACGAACTTGTTATAATTTTCGACTGATTCGACGACTTGTCCGAGTTTGCTCATAGGTTCGCGTTAGGTTCCTGTCATTCCGAGCGGAGTCGAGGAATCTCTGATTAATCCGATGTGGAGATCATCCAGAGATGTCTCGACTTCGCTCGACATAACAGCTTCCTATTGGCATTTACAAATTAGCTCAAACAATTTGTCCACGCCAGGATCGCGATGCCGTTTTGCCACAGTGTCAACCAGTTGCTGAGATTGCCGGTTCTGTTCGAGACGTTGTTCGATTTCTGTGTGCGCTGTGCGAGCGCGCTGAAGATCGCTCTTGTTCACCACCACGACGTCGGCCAGATCAAGCATCACAATCTTTTGCAACTGTAACCGGCTGCCGTAATCCGGATTCATCACCAACACCGTCAGATCAATGAGTCCATCTTTCTGAAATGGCATCGCCTCCTGGCCTGTGCCCACGGTCTCAATAATAACACAATCGAAATCCGAACGCGCGAGCAACGCCAGGCAATCGTGCGTTGCGGGTGAAAGTCCCCCGGCTTGTCCACGCGTAGCCATACTGCGCATGAACACGCGATCGTTCTGCGAGTTGATCATGGTGGCGCGATCGCCCAGCAGTGCGCCCTCGCCGACTACGCTTGGATCGTGCGACAAAATTGCGATTCTTCCCTTTGGATTTCGATTCAGAAAACGCAGCACCAGCTCATCAATCAGCGTCGTTTTGCCCGCGCCACCGGGGCCGGTGAAGCCAATTACCTTTGATGTTTGATGTTTGATGTTTGATGTTCGGCGTGTTTTTCTCGACTTAAGTGTTGAGCGTTGAACGTTGAGCGTTGAGCGTTTTCTTTTTCCGCTCGCATAGCCGTCCTCAATCTCAGTCAGCTTGTGCGCAAGTTCCTGGCCCGGCGATTTTGGCCGCGGCCGTTTCGTTCGCGGTTTGCCATAGCGTTGATGGACAAATTTGACCATTTCATCGAGCGAGGTGCCGGCGAAAAAGACTTCGTCCACGCCTTTGCGTTTCATGCTTGCTGCGTCGTCGTGACTAATCGTGCCGCCGCCGCCGCCGAAGACCTTGATGTCGTCCGCGCCTTTCTTGCGCAAAAGATCGACCACGCCCGCGAAGAACTCGATATGGCCGCCGTTGTAACTTGAGATGCCGATGGCGCACACGTCCTCCTGGATGGCCGCGCGAACGATGTCGCCCACCGAGCGATGGTAGCCAAGATAAATCACCTCGATGCCATGGCGGATGAACTCCAGGTTGATCGTGTTGATGGCACTATCGTGTCCGTCGCAAATCGGGACAGCGGTCAAAATGCGGATCGGAGCAACCATGAGAGGAAAAGCCTAACGGTAAACATTTGACGGGCAAAGCCATTCTAGCCTAGTAGCGAGGCGCATGAAAAAGTCCGGAGCGCTTCGCGCAATCCTGACCGCCGGCGTAGTCGTTGGTGTTTTGGACATCTCATCGGCGTTTGTGATTTGGTGGCAACGTGGCGTAACAATCCAGCGAGGATTGCAGGGAATCGCTGCTGGATTGCTCGGCGCGAAATCGTACGAGGGGGGAATGGCAACGGCCGGCCTCGGTCTTGCGCTTCACTTCTTCGTTGCGTTTGTGGTCGTATCGACCTTTTACCTGGCCAGTCGCAAAATCCCATTTCTGACTCAACAGCCGCTTCTCTCCGGCGCGCTTTACGGGATCGGCGTTTACATTGTGATGTACTGGTTCGTGTTGCCGACGGCATTCTCAAGCTTTCGACACCGGATCTCTAACGAGTTGCTCGCGGTCGCCATTCACATTTCTTTGATTGGCTTGCCGACCGCATTCATTGTGCGCCGATACTCTCAACTAACGGAGCAATCGTCATGAGCAACCCGCTCGATTTTTCTGGCAAAGTGGTGCTGGTCACAGGCAGCTCTCGGGGCATCGGCGCGGAGATGATCAAGGCTTTTGGCGCATGCGGCGCGCAATGCGTGGTGAATTATGTCGCCGACGTACAGGGACAAAACAAAGACGACGCGATGAGCGTAGCGAAGGAACTCATTGAGCCGCTGGTGATCGATTCCGACGTGACGGAGCCGGCGCAAGTTGAGGCGATGATGAAGCAAATACAGGATCGCCATGGCGGCCTCGACATCCTCGTGAACAACTCTGGAATCATCAGCGATCGCAGCATTAAGAAGATGTCGCTGGACTATTTCGAGAGCGTCATTCGTGTGAACCTCACCGGAACATTTATCGTCACACAGAAAGCCGCGGCGATCCTGCGCAACGCCGGCCGGATCATCAACATGTCATCCGTGAGCGGGCAAATGGGTTTGTTCGGACAAGCCAATTATTCTTCGAGCAAAGCGGGCATCATTGCGCTGACCAAAGTCTCTGCCCGCGAGTTTGCGCGGCAAAACATCACCGTCAATGCGATCGCTCCGGGTTTCATCGACGTCGGAATGAGCAAGGGCGTGCCCGACGAAGCGATGCAAAACTTCATCAAACAAATTCCGCTCGGACGTCTTGGTGATGTAAGTGAGATTGTAAACGCCGCGCTCTTCCTCGCCTCGCCGATGGCTTCATATATAACCGGGCATGTTTTGAACGTTAACGGCGGGTTCTACATGGGCTGACGAAACGCCCGTCACGCCGCCGCCTTGGCGAACACGGATTAGTCCAGTTTCTGCACCAGCAACCAGACTAAACCTGAAAGCACCGCTGCGAATGTCGATAACACGAATGTTGCGCGCTTCGTCTGCCGTATTTTGAAAGCGGGCTTGGGAATATCGTCATGAATGTGGCTGGCCTCGAACAGTTTCATCAGGGCAAAAGCCACAACGAAACCGACGGCGGCCCATTTGAGGCATCCCAGAGTTGTCTCAAGCATCCCGGCAGATGCTAGCGCAGGCAAAGCCGACGCTCAAGCGTGGAGTCGCTGCAATCGCATGCTTGACGGAAGGACGGCAATCCAGGCCAGAAATCGGGCGGTCTGTGCAGGCCCGATTCATTCGTCCGAAATGCGTTGACTGCAATCCTGCAGGTTGTCTATGCTCGCCGCTATGACTACCAAATTTGTTGCTCTCGTTCTTGCGATCGGACTTGCGAGCGCCGGCGCTGTGCAAGCTCAGTCTCCCACCCCGGGCGAATCGCCTGCTCAATCGCCGTCACCGGCAAAAAAACGCGCACATAAAAAAGCTGAGACGACATCCTCGGCCCAAGCCGCCGCGTCGCCTGCAAC